>JGI12316J15309_10000636_pt1 | contig 82455 bp, 65 predicted proteins | sample MarCyaLeptolynsp_FD_15309 | JGI IMG/M metagenome (IMG submission 15309)
GAGGCCCAACCATGCAGCGTTTTTGTAGCATCTTCTCGCAGCTGCTTCAACTGTTTCCCCGGCTCGAGTTCGAGCAGGCCGTGCAGGCGCATCAGGCCCAGCGGCACATGCGCGGCTTTCCCTGCTGGGGCCAGTTCGTCGCCATGCTGTTCTGTCAACTGGGCCAGGCGCGCTCGCTGCGCGAGATCTGCGGCGGGCTGGCAGCCACCGAAGGCCGCCTCAAACACCTGGGTCTCGACGGCGCGCCCAAGCGCTCCACGCTCGCCTACGCCAATCAACACCGCCCCTGGCAGCTCTACCAGAGCGTCTTCGAGCTCCTGCTTGGCCGCTGCCAGAGCCTCGTCGCCGCCCAGGGCGGCGGCAAACGCTTCCGCTTCCGCAACCGGCTGCTCAGCCTCGACGCCAGCGTCATCGACCTGTGCCTGTCGCTGTACGACTGGGCCCGGTTCCGCCGCGCCAAAGGCGCCGTCAAGCTGCACCTGCTGCTCGATCACGACGGCTATCTGCCGCAGTTCGCCGTGCTCACCGACGGCAAGACTCACGAGCTCAACGTGGCGCGGAAGCTGGCTTTCGAGCCCGGCGCGGTGGTGGTCTTCGACCGCGCCTACACCGACTACGAATGGTTCGCCGAGCTGGGCCGGCGCGGCGTTTACTTCGTCACCCGCATGAAGCGCAACGCCGATTACGAGGTGCTCGAGAGCCGTCCGACGCCCGAGCGCGGCGGCATCCTGGCCGACGAGGTAATCTGCTTCCCCAGTCGCGCCGTCGAGAGCCCGGAGTACGTCTTCCGGCGCATCGTCAAGCAGCAGCCCGGCGACGACGAACCGCTGGTGTTCTTGACCAATCATTTGAGCTTCGGCCCCACGACGGTGGCGGCGATTTACAAGGATCGCTGGCAGGTGGAGCTGTTCTTCAAGGCGCTGAAGCAGAACCTGCGCATCAAGACGTTCGTGGGCGTGAGCGCGAATGCGGTCCGCACGCAGTTGTTCACGGCGCTGATTGCGATTCTGGTGCTGCGCTACTTGCAGTTGCGGGGGCGCTTCGGCTGGTCGTTGTCGAACTTGGCGGCGCTGCTCAGGCAGCAACTGTTCGTCTATCGCGACTTGTGGGCGTGGCTGGACGAACCGTTCGAGCCGCCGCCGCAGGCGGCCGCGGCGAGCGCGCAGCTGGCGCTGCCGCTGGCCGCGCGCTGAGGTTGGACAGCAGCACGGGGCCAGATCGCGCAGAAACCCGTCCAAGGAGGAGCCGCCGCGGGATTCATTTGGACAGCAGGTAAGCCGGGAAGATAAGAAACCGCCGTTCCAGTCGCTCCCAACCTGGTCCTTGATCGGGAGGGTGCGGGCGACGTACGTCCTTTGTTATCAATGGCTGGTCGCGTGGTCAGCCGCTAACTTGGACAGCAGTGAGTCGTAGTAGGAATCTCGAACACTGCTTAGCTGAGTGTTTCCATGACAGGGCTGGCCGTCGGAATCCAGCACTTCGCACTCAAACCCTGGGTAGGCGCTCAGAAACCGCCCTTGCACCCATTCCGAGACAGTCATGGATCCTTTCGCCGCCCGTTCAAACTGGTAGGAAGGGATCTTCAATCGGTCTGACCGCACATCTCGACCGTTCAGATGGAGGAACTGAACGTCGAATCCCTCGAGGTTCCCGATCTGCCGCTCAACAAACTTAATGGATGGCATCTGATCAAATCATACGCGATCAAGGGCAGCCAAAGCTCGCCCGATTCAGGCGATCTCAGCCCCCCTGGATCGTCGTATCCCGCGCCATCCACTCCCACACCCAGCGCCCCGAAACCAGCAACGCCGCCGTCCAGCCCCACTGCACCGCCAACGCCAGCCCCAACTCCACACCCTCCAGCTTCCCCAGATAAATCCGCAGGGGCGTGTAGGCCACATGCTGGAATGGCAGCCACTCCATCACCCGCTGCCAGAACGGCGGAAACATCGTCATCGGCAGCAACAAGCCCGACAACAGCTCCTGCACATAGAACTTTGCCCGCAGCAGCCCCAGGATCGACTTCATCCGCAGCGCAAACGCGCCCACCAAGAAATTCAGCGCCCCTGTCAGCGCCACGCTGCCGGCCAGCGCCAGCAGGAACGCCGCCCCCGCTGTTGCGCTCGCCGGCGCCTGTACGGGAAAGATCAGCGCAATGAGCACCGCCGTCGGCGCCGTCAACAAAACTAGCCGAAACGACGCCTCGCCCAACGCCTGACCCAAATACCGGGCCAGCACGGTCGTCGGCTTCAACATCGTCAGGATGATGTTGCCGCTCTGCACGTCGGTGGCGATATTCGAATCGATGTTGTTGAAGTAGACCGACCGGATCACCCAGCCGACCGACACATACGTCACCATCTCGCCAAAGTTGAAACCTTCGGCGAACTGCGGATCAGCCGCATACAGCGCCTTCCAGATGAAGTAGTAGACGCTGACGTTGATCAGATAGGTGACGACGCCGGTGTAATAGCGCAGCCGGAACGCCAGAATGTTGACGAAGCCGATGCGCGCGAACTCGGCGTAGTGCCGCGCCGTTTGGGCGACCGCGCTCATCGCGTCCGCGACTCATCCAGCGCTGGAACCGCCCCGCCGGTGTAGATGCGCCGGATGATGTTGTCGATCGATTCCGCCTCGATGATGATGTCGCGCACGTCGACCGCTGCCACCACCTGCCGGATCACCTCGCCCGGCGCGCGCTCCTCGCGGTCGAACGAAGCCTTCCACGTCAGCGCGTCGACCTCTTCCAGCCGAACGCCCTCGATCTCCAGTGACCGCAGCGGCGCGGCGTGCTCAGGATCTTTCAGATCAAAGCGCACCTGCGTCTCCCGCCACAACATCTGCTTCAGCCGGTGCAGCGGCCCGTCGAACAGCACGCGGCCGTGGTCGATGATCATCAGCCGGTTGCACAACTGCTCGATGTCGGCCAGATCGTGCGTCGTCAGCAGCATGGTCGTGCCGAGCTCGGTGTTGATCTCCTTGAGGAAAAGCCGAATGCTCTCCTTGGCGATCAGGTCCAGCCCGATCGTAGGCTCGTCCAGGAAAACCAGCGGCGGATTGTGGATCAGCGCCGCCGCCATGTCGCAGCGCATCCGTTCGCCCAGGCTGAGCTTGCGGACCGGCTGGTGAAGGTAGCGGTTGAGCTCGAGAATCTCGTCGAACTTCCGCATGCGCTTGTCGTAGTCCGCGTCGGAGACGTTGTAGATCTCCTTGAGCAGCCGGAACGACTCGACCACCGCGATGTCCCACCACAACTGCGTGCGCTGCCCAAACACCGCGCCGATCGTGCGCGTATAGGCCATCCGCTGGCGGTAGGGATCGAGCCCGTTGACGACGGCGCGGCCCGAGGTCGGCGTCAGAATACCGGTCAGCATCTTCACCGACGTTGACTTTCCGGCGCCGTTCGGGCCGATATAGCCCACCATCTCGCCGGGTTCGATCGTGAACGAGACATCGTCGACGGCCCGCACCGTCGTCGCTTCGCGCTGGAAGAGATCCCGCACGGCCCCCCACGCCCCCTCCCGCCGCTTGTAGGTGCGGAACTCTTTGACGAGGTGCGAGGCTTCGATGCGACCGAGCATCCGAGCGTTAGTGTAAAGGAGCGACCGTTGGTAGGACGAACATTCCCGTACGTCCCACGGTGGCTAGGAAGGCCGCCGGATCGCGATGCCCAACTCCGCCAACTGCCGGTTCGGCACGGTATTCGGGGCTTCGCACATGAGGTCCGCGCCCTTGGCGGTCTTCGGGAAGGCGATGACGTCGCGGATCGACGTCTCGCCAGCCAGCAGCATCACATAGCGGTCGAGTCCGATGGCGAACCCGCCGTGCGGCGGCGTGCCGTACTCGAGAGCATCGAGGAAGAAGCCAAAGCGATGCTTGGCGTCCTCTTCGCTGAAGCCCAGCGCGCTGAACACCCGCGACTGGATATCCCGGCGGTGAATACGAATCGAGCCCGAGCCGAGCTCCACGCCGTTGAGCACCAAGTCATAGGCTCGCGAACGGCACTCATGCGGCGCATCCTCGAGCTTGTCCATATCCTCATCGAGCGGTGAGGTGAACGGGTGGTGCGCCGCCATCCAGCGCCGCTCGTCCTCATCCCACTCGAACATTGGGAATTCGGTCACCCACAGGAAGCGCAGGTCATTCGGGTCGAGCAGCCCGTGCCGGTCGCGCAACGCGCGGCCCGCCTCCATGCGCAGCGCCCCGACGGCTTTGTACGTCTCTTCCGCCGGCTTCGGACCCGCCGGCTTCTCGGCCAGGGTGGCCAACAACAGCAGATCGTCTTCTTGGAGGCCCGCGCGCTCGCGCAACGTCGCCATCGCTTCGGGGAATTTCTTCTCCAGCCCCTTGGGGTCGTCGAAAATCTTGATGCCGCGCTCCATGCCGAACGGGCGGAACTGCTCGCGCTCCTTGCGCGAAAGCTGCCCCGCCTTCGGAATGCGCACCGCCACCAGCGGCAAGCCGCCGTCGAGATCGGGGAACAGGTCGTTCACCGTCGTCAGCGGAGGCAACCGCAAGTCCGGCTTGTCCGAGCCGTACAGCTCGATCGCCTGGCTGTAGGGCATCCGTTGGAACGGCGCTTTGGGCGCCGGATGGCCCGCCGCCGTCACCGTCTGCACCATCACCGTCTCGAGCGCGCCAAGCACGTCGTCCTCGGTGACGAACGACATTTCAAGATCGAGCTGCGTGAACTCCGGCTGACGATCGGCTCGCAGATCCTCGTCGCGGAAGCAGCGCACGATCTGGAAGTAGCGGTCGTAGCCGGCCACCATCAGCAGTTGCTTGAATAGCTGCGGCGACTGGGGCAGGGCATAGAATGAGCCCGGCTGCACGCGGCTGGGAACCAGATAGTCGCGGGCGCCTTCCGGCGTCGAGCGCGTCATGAACGGCGTCTCGATCTCCAGGAAGCGCATGTTGTTCATCGCCTCGCGGATCGCGAATGAGACTTTGTGGCGCAGGATCAGATTCCGTTGCATCTGCGGCCGGCGCAAATCCACATAGCGGTGCTTCAGCCGGATCTCTTCGCCCACCGACGGATCCTCGTCGAGCAGGAACGGCGGGGTCTGCGAGACGTTGAGCAGGTGCAGTTTGTGGCAGACGATCTCCACTTCGCCTGTGGGCAGGTTGGGGTTGATGGTGTCGGCGTCACGCTTCACCACCGGCCCTTCCACAGCCACCACGTATTCGCTGCGCAACTGCTCGGCCTTGGCATGCGCCGCCGGATCGATCTCGGGGTTGAAGACGACTTGCGTGATGCCGTCGCGGTCGCGCAGGTGGATGAAGATCAAGCCGCCCAGATCCCGGCGGCGATGCACCCATCCCATCAACAGGGCGTTCTGGCCCACGTTGTTCGTACGCAGCTCGCCGCAATTGTGGGTGCGGCGCAGTTTTCCCAAAATGTCCAGCGACAGGGAAGGCGAAGCAGTCGTTTCCATCATGATTCCCGCATGTACTCGCGGCTGAGGTCTACGTAGTTTTGGGCGTTGCGCCGCACGCGCTCGAGCTCTTCGTCCGAGGTCTGGCGCCGGATCTTCGCCGGCGACCCCATCACCATGCTGCGCGGCGGGATCTCCTGACGTTCTAGCACCAACGAACCGGCGGCCACGATCGAACCGGCGCCAACCTTCGCTCCGTTCAGGATCGTCGACCCCATGCCGATCAGACAGTCGTCTCCGATCGTGCAGCCGTGGATCGTGCAGGAATGCCCGATTACCACGCGCTCGCCGATGACGACCGGCTTGTCGTCGTCCTCATGCACGCAGGAGTTGTCTTGGATGTTGCTGTCGGCGCCGACGGTGACCGAGCTGATGTCGGCCCGAATCGTCACATTCGCCCAGACGCTGGTCCGCTCGCCCAAATGCACGTCTCCGATGACTTGGGCGCTGGGGTCTACATACGCCGAAGCCGCTACGGCTGGCTGACGGCCGCGGAACGATCGCAACATGAGAAAGGAGGCGAAAGGCTGATCTCAGCCGAATGGCTGGTTGCCACTCTCGAAAGAGTAACACATCCTTTGCTGTCTTAGGCTTGGCCGCCGCGCGCCACGAAAGCGCCAGGCAGCTGGGTCAACGACAGGAACTCGAGCAACAGAATCATCTTGTGGCAGCAATGCGGAGCCATATCGCCCGAGTAGGCCTGCTGAAAACGCTGCACGCACACCGCCGCCGCCGCGCGGGTGGCTCCCGGATTCAGGTCTGGGTCCAGAACCCTGGCGCCAAAAAAGTCTGCGATGTAGATGAGTTCGTCTCGGGAAAGGCCTTCAAGGAAAGTTCGGGTGCGCGGCTTTCGTAATCCTCTGCTGAGGTCCGCTAGCGCGTTCACGAGTGTGATTCGATCGTGGGAAGTTGAAGCGTTGACTTGACCCAAGTTTGATCTCCTCGAAATACCGATCCTGTTTTGATTATCACGGAACGAAATCGCTGTCCGCAACACGTAGGATGCACAAAAATAAGGAGATAGCAGCACCACCGAGCAGTAGTGGCTAGTCGGGTTTTGCCTTCAAGTCCAGGCCCAGCGCGTTACAGAGCTGTTTCTTGGCTTGCTGAAAATTTTCATCCGCCAACGCAGGGCGGGCCCCTGCCACAGAGACGTCGTCGTACAGATCCACCCACGAGCGGCAGCCTCCATAGCGCCGGTCCGCCGGAATTTCGACTGGCTTGGGCAGGACGCTCGCACGCAGCAATACCAGCCGCAGAGGCAGATCGGGCCGGTAGTCGTAGCGCATGTCGATGTAGGAATCGTTCCAGACGTGCAGGCCTCGGGCCGCATGCCAACGCTCGCGCTCGGCTGGCGCTTCGAGCGTCTCCACCTCTTCGGCTATCGCGCTGATTGTCAGCTTGGAGGGCTCACGAGGCTCGAGTTCGTCAAACCACGTTTGGTAGGGCGCGTCGAGCTGTTCGCGCTGCTGGTGTTCCCATGTGGGAAAGAAGACGAATTTCGGGTGGGCGAGCTCGAAACCCCGTCGCGTTTCCGCCAGTCCGCCCTTGCGAAGGATGAAGATCTGTTCGCCCTGAGCCAGCGCCCGGATCACCGTCGCCCACTCTTTGAGCGCGATTCTCACTTCTTCGGGCGCACGTCGACGCGCCGCTTCTCCGCCGCGCTTTCATAGCAGGCGCAGGCGATCTCCACCGAGCGCAAACCGTCGTAGGCCGTTACCGCCGCCTTCTTGTTGCCCTCAATGGCGTCGACGAACAGCCTGTCCTCCTCGGCGAAACCCCATTTCGCCGGCACATCGAGATTGGCAAAGTGTTCCTTCGAGGTCGGCTTGTCCAGACCCAGGCGGTACTCGATCGATTCCATCTCCGCGGTCTGGATCGTCGCGTAAGGCCCGTAGATCTCCACGCTCTCGTAAGGGAAGAACCAGCTCGCGTCCGCCGAGGTGACAAACGTCGCGTAGATGCCCGACTCGAACTCGAACAAGCAGGAGTAGTCGTCCTTGTGCCCTTCCCGCGCGTCGACGCTGACGATCTCGCCCAACTGGAAGCGCATCATGTCGAACATGTGGATTGGCGTCTCGAACAAGAATCCGCCGGTAATCGAGGCGTCCGCCGTCCAGGCTGGGTTGACCAGCTCGCCGCGGTTCATCTTGATATGCGCGCAGTGCGCCGGCGAGCCGTTGAGCAACTCCGCCACCCGCTTGTAGACCGGGGCGAAACGGCGATTGTGCCCCACCTGAAAGACCGTGGAAGCCTTCTCGGCGGCTTCATACACACGCTGGGCGTCGGCCACGGTGGTCGCCATCGGCTTCTCGCAGAAGACGTGCTTGCCCTCCGCCAGCGCCCTCACCGCCAGATCAGCATGGGTTGTGTTGGGAGAGGCCAGATAGACCGCCTCGCACTGGAAGAACAGCTCGTCCACGCTGCCCACCGCCAGCGCGCCGGCGCGCTGCGGGTCCACGTCGTAGACCGCGGTGACCTTTACACGCGGATCCTGCGCCAAATTGCGCCGGTGAATTCCAGAGATGAACCCGGCGCCGATGAATCCAACTTGAATGCTCAACTGTTGACCTTGCCTTTGTTTCGAGGGGCGGCTGAAACCTGCAGCCGCCCCAAAACGTACGATACTATAGCCTGCCCGTCCGCACCTGTTTCAGCTCAGGGAGGACTCGTACCTTGAATCGTTCGTTGATCCCCGTCGCTCTGCTTGCGGCGCTTTTCATTCCCATCGTTTCGTCCGCTCAGATCGCTCTCCGCAGTCGGTCCGCGCCCCAAGAAGTCGCCTTGTCCGTCGTGGCGGGCTATTTCCCATTGAGCGTGGGAGACTCCTGGACCTACTCGCTCGAAGGCCGCACCGCCGGAGACGAAGTGCGTATGATCCGTATTGCCGACGCAGCCGAGCGCGGCGGTGTTACCTACTACCGGCTCGAGGGTTGGCCCACGGCGGCCTCGGCCCTGGTGCGCATCAACGCGCGCGGCCAGCTCGTGGCCCTCGATGAAGAATCCGGCGCCGAGCGCCTGTGGTACGACTTCGCCGCCTCGGTCGGCGCCAGATGGCAGCCCGAAACCGGCGACGCGTGCGTCGGCCAAGCCGAAATTGTCGACCGCAATAGCAAGGCCGTCGAGCCGACCGGATCGTTCGAGGGCGTGCTCTCGATCGCCTATGGAACGACTCAGTGCGCCCATGCCGGCGTCGCCTCGGAGCTGTTCGCTCCGGGCGTCGGCCTCATCGAGCGCACCGAAATTACCATCGCCGGCCCGCTCACGTGGCGCCTGGCGCGCGCCCACGTCGGCGGCCGCACCGTGGAGGGCCCCGGCCTGAGCTTCGGCATCCAGATCGACAAGCCCGTCTACACCCCCAACCTGTTCCCGCCGGTCGACCCGGCAACGGCGATTCCCACGCTGCATGCGCGGCTGACCATCGCCAACCGCAGCGCGTTGCCGCTCGAGTTGACCTTCCCGTCGGCGCAGTTGTTCGATCTCGAGATCCGCAACGAGGCAGGGGAAACCGTCTACTTCTGGTCGGCCACGCGGCTGTTTCCTGCCGTCGTCACCGAACTCGAACTCAGCCCCGGCGAGCGGGTTTTCGAAGTCGACGTGCCGCTTGCGATAGGCGACAGCCCATATCGGCCCGGGATGTACGTGGTGGAAGGCTGGCTGGCGATGCCCCGCGGACGACTCTACTCGGCGTCGGTTCCGTTCGAAGTCACCGAACCGGTGTACTGAGTTCCAAGCGCAATCGACGGCCGGGACGATCCGCCCCAGCCGTCGGTTGCTAGTTCTTCGGCGTCCTTGACACTGTACGTTCTTTTCATGCGGCGCGAGCAGGATTTCCCGGCCCGCAAACCGCTTGTCTCAAAATTGGGGGGCAAGTCCAGACCGTAGCTGACACTCGATGAGGACATCTGTGTGGACGTGCCTGTGTTCGAAGGAGAGAGGGATGGTCTAAGTGACTGAAAACATTGGTGGGCGCGCCCAGACTCGAACTGGGGACCTCCTGCGTGTGAAGCAGGCGCTCTAACCAGCTGAGCTACGCGCCCTCAGCTGACCAACCCTCAGTATATCGGACTCCCGAACCCAGCAGCTACTGCCGTCGCTGAGATTGCTTCTTTGCCCAGCGCCCGGTCCGCCCTGGGCAACCGGTATCGTGTGATGCGGCCGATCGAAAAGATCGAACCCTGGATTTGCGCGCCGCAGGGCTGCCGCCTTCCAACCCACGCGCATCACTCGTTGATCACGGCGCCGATTCGTTGCGAAGCGCCCCTCGCCTCTGCACCTGAGGGCGTCTTCAGTGTCCACTTCGAGAGCTGGAAGTGGCAATCCGGCGGCGCTGCGCCGCTGAGAGCGCCCAGCATGCGCCGCTCGACAGCGGAGTAGGGCAGGAAGCAGGTGCGGACTTCCTCGTAGGCTTCGCTGAGCGTCTGCTCGGTACGGGCGTGCACCGCGCTCGGTGAGACGTCTCGGGTGGAGCGCACGTACCACACCGCCGCCGGTTCGTCTTCGCGAATCAGGAGGGCGACTTCGGCTGGAAAGGCGGCGCTGGTCGCATCGAGCACGCGATAGCCGGGGGGCAGGGCGGCGTGGAGAGGCTTGGGGTCGCCATTGAAGGCGTCGACCAAGACCAGCGCTTGGCTGGGGGGCGTCTCCCTCGTGATTCGGTCGGCGATCTCTCCATAGGGGATCAAGTAGCCCTTGTTCAGGAAGCCTTCTTGCCGCCGGTAGAGCGTCTGCCCTGCCAGGGCGCTGACGCCGAGCGCGGCGGCGACTGCAACTGCCAGACGCCCGCCGCCCGCCGCGGCCAAACCTATCCCGCCCAGCAAGAAGGGCAGCAGGAACAGCAGCCGCGCCGGCACGAACGGGTACGAGACCCACTGTGCGGCCCCGAAGTACGCGATGACGCCCGCCAGGGCGGCCAGCTTCCAGCGCACGTCGGACTGCTTCCAGCCCGCCCATGCCGTCAGCCCCAGCGCCGCCGGCGCCAATACGACAGCCGCAGCGACCAGCGGCGTGTTGACCGCCTCGCCGACGGTGAACGACACGCCCGCAAACGCCAGCCGCAGAGCGGTTTCCACCACGCTGTTGCCGCTGAGCGAATAGGCTTCGCGTACCGCCGCCTTGCCCAGGCTGGAGCCGAGGACTGCGATCCAGGGCAAATACAGCAGCGCGACCAGCCCGCCGGCTGCGAGCGCCTGGCGCGGCGCCCGTCGCAAGCCCAGCAATCCGGCCGCCGCTCCGACAGCCAGCCCGGGCAGGTAGTGCGTGTAGAGCAGCAGCGCCTCCACGCCCGCAAACCGCAAAGCGGCGGCGGGCTTCTTGTTGTCGAGCCAGCGCGCGGCGGCCTCGAGCGCCAGCGCCGCCAGCAACAACTGCAGGCTGTACGAGCGGGCCATGCGGCCGTAGAGCAGCAGGCACGGCGACAGTGTCCAAAGCGCCAGGAAGATCAGGCGCGCCGTCGGCTGCAGGTTCCTCAGCCAAAGACGATCGAGCGCGACCGTCGCCGCTAGCGCACAGGTCGCTGAGAACGCGCGCGCCGCCACAATCGGCTCGACGTCCGCCGGCCAGACCGCCAGCCACAGCTTGAGCGCGAAGTAGTAAAGCGGCGGGTGGATGTCGCGCTCGAGCGCGCCCGCAATCTCGCCCCACGGCAGTGCGACGGTCGTCAGCGTGAACTGCTCGTCGCCCCAGATCGGCAACAGGCCCAGGTTCCAGAACCAGAGCGCCGCCTGGACGAGCAGGGCCGCGACAAGGGGCGGAAGACGCATCCTTCCAGCCGAATCTAGCAGAGCCGGGCGCCTGGGCGGGATAATCGAGCCTGCAGCCCGTGTCGTTCGGCATCCCACAGATCCACCGCCCCATCGCGCGCTACTTCCGGCGGCGGCGTTTTCGCCGGTTCCAGCAGGAGTTGGGAGTCGGGGCCGAAACCCGTGTGATCGACCTGGGCGGTTACGCCTATTACTGGAGCTATCTCGAGCCCCCGCCGCGGCTGACGATCATCAATCTCGAGCCCCCCGCGCAGCCCGAGCCCGGCGTGGACTGGGTGATCGCTGACGGATGCAAGCTGCCCTTCCGCGACGGGGCGTTCGATGTCGCCTTCTCGAACTCGGTCATCGAGCACATCCCCTCCGACGCCGACCGCCGCGCCTATGCCGCCGAGGCGATGCGTGTGGGCCGCACCTTTTATGTGCAGACGCCGTACCGCTGGTTCCCCGTCGAGCCGCATCTGATGACGCCGCTGATCCACTACCTGCCCAAGAGCTGGCAGCGGCCGCTGCTGCCGTATTGCACGGTCTGGGGACTGCTGCACCGCCCCACGCCGCAGGGGTGCGACGACTTCCTGCGCGACATCCGGCTGCTGACCACGGCGGAACTGCGGTCGCTGTTTCCCGGCGCGGCCATCTGGAAGGAGCGCGCGCTCGGGTTGCTGAAGTCCATCACGGCCGTCGGAGGCAAGCCGAACAGCCGAAAGCCTGTGTAATCATCATTGGATGCTGCGCGCATTGCTGCGCCCGACGGCGCTCGCGGTCCTGCTCGCCACCGCTGCGGTCGCTCAAACCATCCCCACGCCGGACGACTTCGCCGGCTTCCCCATCGGCTCCGACGGCAATCTGCTGCGCTGGGAGCGGATCGTCGAATATTTTGGGATTCTGGACCGCGAAAGCGACCGTGTGCTGGTGCGCGAGATGGGCAAGACGCACAACGGCAACCCCTTTATCCTGGCGACAATCTCTTCGCCCGAAAACATGGCGCGGCTCGATGCCATCCAGGCTACCCAGAAGCGCATCGCCTACCCCAAGGGGCTGACCGAGGAGGAGATTGAGGGGATCGCAGAGAACTCGCCGGCCGTTGTGCTGGTCTCGTGCAACATCCACGCCACCGAGATCGGCGCCTCGCAGATGGCGGTGGAGATCGCCCACCGGCTGGCTACCGACGAGTCCGCCTGGACCCGGCGCATTCTCGACAACGTGGTTTTTCTGCTGATCCCGTCGTTCAATCCCGACGGGCAGGTGATGGTGACCGATTGGAACAACCGAGTCCGCGGCACCGAGCACGTCTGGGCGTCGCTGCCGTACCTCTATCACCCCTACATCGGGCACGACAACAACCGCGACGCCTACATGATGACCCAGCCCGAAAGCCGTTACGGCAACCGTATCCTGTTCCAGGAGTGGTTCCCGCAGGTTTACGTGGACGAGCATCAGCAGGGCAATTCGGGCATGCGCGTCTTCGTGCCGCCGTTCGCCAACCCGATCAACCCCAACGTCGATCCGGCGATCTGGGCGCAGGCGGGCAAGATCGGCTTTGCGATGTACCAGGCGCTGCACGAGGCAGGCATTGAGGGCGTGGGCTATGACCAGCGCTACACGGGCTGGTGGCAGGGCGGTTTCCTGCGCGGGGCCTGGTTCCACAACATCGTCGGCATGCTCACCGAGGTCGCCAGCGCCAATCTCGCCAGCCCTGTCTTTCAGGAGAAAGCCGAGCTGGGCAAGCGCCGGGCGTCGTCGGGCCGGACCAGTTGGTACGACGAGCGCGAAAAGAATCCCGAAGCGCCGATGCCTCCGCCCACCGACGTGATGCCGCGGTATGACTATCCGCGCCCGTGGCTGGGCGGCAAATGGACGCTGCGCCACATCATCGACTCGGAGCTGGCGATCACGACGGCGCTGCTGGAAAGCGCGGCCGACCAGCGCCGCCGCCTGATCCGCTCGCAGATCCAGATGGGGCTCGACGCCATCGCCGCCGGCAAGCAGGGCGATCCCTGGGCCTGCCTGTTCCACCCCGAGCAGCACGACCCCGAGGCGCTCTACCGGCTGCTCGAAGTGCTCGAATACTGCGGCGTGATCGTGGAGCGGGCGGAAGCCGAGTTCCGCGCCGAGGGTCGCAACTGGCCGAAAGGGACCTACGTCATCCGCATGGCGCAGCCGTTTCGGGCCTACGCCAAGGACCTGCTCGAGCCGCAGGATCACCCCGACCCCGGCATGATGCCGCCCGGCAAGATGGCGGACCAGCCGTACGATTCGACGGCGTGGACGCTGCCCTTGCAGATGGGCGTCGAGACGGTGGTGGCGAACAAGCCGTTCGAGGCGGAACTGGAGCGGCTGGGGTCGATCCCGGCGCCGGCGGGTAAATGGAACGGCAAGGGCAAGGCCGGAACGCTGATCGCGGCCGGGCCGAACCGGCTGGCCACGCTGATCAACCGGCTCCATCGCGAGGGCGCTGCACCGTTCCTGCTGCGCAAGAGGGCCAAGGGTGCGCCTGCCGGATCGCTGTACGTGGGTGCTGAGCAGCCAGCCCAGCTCGAGCAGTGGGTGCGCGAGCTGGGACTGTCCGCGACGGCCGTCGATAAAACTCCGGGCGCGGCGGCCAAGCTCGAGCCCGTGCGCGTCGCCCTGTACCGCCCGTGGACGGCTTCGATGGACGAAGGCTGGACGCGCTGGCTGCTCGAACAGTACGAGTTTCCCTTCACGCCGCTGTTTGACGCCGACATCCGCGCCGGGAAGCTGCGCGAGCGTTGGGACGTGCTGCTGCTGCCCGGCGACCGCAGCGATTCGCAGCTCATCCGCGGCGCCGACCGAGCCTCGACGCCGGAAGAGTATCGCGGCGGCCTGGGCGAAGAGGGTAGGCGGGCGATCCGCGAGTTCGTGGCGCAGGGCGGCCGCCTGGTCGTCTGGCATGACGGCGTGGAGTTCGCCCAAAAAACGTTCGAACTGCCGCTGCGCAACGCCTTGCGGGCCACGCCGCGCTCGCAATTCTCCTGCCCCGGCTGCTTCTTGCGCGTGCAGGTGGACCGCGAGCATCCGATCGGTTTCGGCATGGAGCCCGAGGCCACCGCTGTGTTCGATGACGACGCCGCGTTCGAGCCGCTGCCGGCGTTCAGCTACGTCGATTTCGACGTGGTCGCTCGCTATCCGTCCGACGATCTGCTGCAAAGCGGCTGGATGCGCGGGGAGGCGCACCTGTCGCAGCTGATCGCCGCGGCGCAAGTCGAGTATCGCCGGGGCTCGGTGGTCCTCATCGCGTTCCGTCCGCAGTTCCGGGCGCAGCCGCACGGCACGTTCAAGCTGCTGTTCAACGCCATCCACACCGCCGGGTTTACTATGGAACGGTGAACGCTCAGGACCGGGTCGAAGAGCTCGAAAAGGCCTTGGACCAGTGTTTGGCCTGGGCGGCCCGGCTGCAGCAGCGCATTCGCGAACTCGAAGGCTCAAAGACATGGCGGGCGCAACGCGCCGTCGCCGAGGCGGTGGGCTCGCTGAGCAAGGCGTCGAAGCTGCCGGCCGTACTCTCCGAGATCCTCAAGGGCGAGGCCCCGCCGGCCGCTCCCCCTCCGCTCGACCCGCCTTGGCCGGAGGACCAACCCCTGCTGTCGATAGCAGCGTTCGGTAGTGGGTTCGAACTGCGGTCCACGATGCGACCGGACTGCGAGGTGCTGGCGGGCGGGCTCGAAGAGGCGCAGGGCCGCTACTGCGCTTTTGTCACGCGACGGACGCGTCTGTCGCCTTCGTGGTTCGAGCGGGCGGTGCTGGCGCTCGAGGCCGACTCCTCCTCCTCCGTCTGTTACAGCGCCGAGCTGAGCCCCCACGCAGCCCCGTTCGAACTCGATCGCCTGGAGCGCTTCAACCCCGTTCCCACCGGCGCAGTGTTTCGGCGGGAGGTGTGGGACGAGCTGGGCGGCTTCCAGCTCGATCACTCCGAACCCGAGCGCTATTTCTGGCTGCGCGCGGCCCGGGCCGGCTACACCGGCATCCTGCTGGGACGTGAGAGAGTCCCGGGGCCGCTGCGGTTCCGCTCATCGGGTCGGTTTCTGCGCGGCGAGGATTTCAGTGCGAAGAAGCCCTGCATCCTGCTGATCCTGCCCTGGCTGGCCTACGGGGGCGCCGAGCAGGTGGTGTTGCAGCTGATGGAAGGGCTGCGCGATGAGTTCAGCTTCGCCGTCGTGGCCGTGGAGAATGACTCCCACCTGCGCCGGGATGCCTTCGAGGCCCTCACGCCCTGGGTCTATTGCCTCAACGAGCTGGGCGTGCGCGAGCCCTGCGCCTTCCTGGGGGATTTCACCCGGGCCCACAACATCCAGGCCGCATTGGTCTCGTCGACGGGCGTAGGCTACCAAGCCCTGCCTGTACTCGACGGGCTGCAGCGTGCGGACATCGTGCACAACGCCGCCCCTGAAGGCCATCTCCGCTCGTCGATCCAGTATGATTCCGACTTGGCGATGCACTTCGCGGTAGGCGGGCTGCAGCGCCGGGCGCTCGAGTCCGGCGGCGTGGCGACGGACAAGATCGTGCTCGCGCCCAATGGCGTCGACGCACGGGGCCGCTTCGACCCGGCGCGCTGGGCCGCCGGTCGTGATGAGACTCGCTGGAAGCTGGGCTTGCCGCCGGACGCATTCGTGTTCGTCTACGTGGCGCGCCTGTCGCCCGAAAAACGCCCGGACCGCTTCGTGCTGGCCATGAGCCTGCTGCTGCGGATGTTTCCCGAACGGGCGATCTGCGGCGTGCTTGCCGGCGACGGCCCCGAGAGACTGGCCGTCGAACAGCTCATCCGCGACGAAGGCCTGCGCGAGCAGGTTCGCACGCTGGGCTTCACCGAGCGCATTCCGGAAATCCTCACTGCCGGCGACGCCTTCGTGCTGCCGTCGAAGATCGAAGGCAGCCCGCTGACCCTGCTCGAAGCCATGAGCATGGGCCTGCCGGCGGTGGCGGCGAACGTGGGCGCCGTCGCCGAAGTGGTGCGGCATGAGCAGACCGGGCTGCTGGTCGAGGGCGACGATCCCGGCCCCTTGGCCGACGCCTGCGCGCGCCTGCTGCGCGAACCCGAACTGGGCAAACGACTCGCGGCGGCGGCCCGGGAAGTCGTGGAGCGGGACTTTGACTTGAATCAAACTCTCAGCATTTATCGAGAAGCGTTTTCAAAGAGCGTGCGTCCTACAATACGTCAATGACCGCCCGGCCTTATGACGGTTTGGCCCCGGGCAAGATTCCGATGCGATCGTCGTCGCGACAAGCTGGTTTGGCCGCCGCGCTGCTGCTCGCTGCTGAGCTGATGGGGCTGGCGTTGCTGGGCTGGGGCGTGATCGTGATCCAGCAGACGCGGGCCTTCGTTGCGCGCAGTTGGCCCACCCAAGGCTCGGTCATCGCCTTCGCCCGGGAATCCGACGAGATCGAAGTCGGCGTGCAGCCGGTGGTGGGTTACTTCACACCCAACGGATCCACGCATCAACTGCGTCCGAAGCTGCTGCTGCCGTGGAACGGCTTCACCATCGGCGACAAGGTGACCGTACTCTACGACCCTTTGACGCCCACCGACGCCCGCCTGGACCTGTTCGAGCAGCTCTGGCTGATTCCGGCCTTCGCGGCCGCGCTGGGCGCCCTGCTGGTGGGCGGCCCCGCTCTGGCCTGGGCGCTGGGGCTGTTCCGGCCGCGCCGCGCGAAAGCTATAGAATAGTGACCTGATGCGACTCCAGAAGCTCGTTCCGATCCGCCAGACCTTCCCCGTTCGCCGCCTGCCCGACGTAGCGCAGGCCGTCCGCGACGAGCTCGAAGCCGCGAGCTGGACCTCGGCCATGCCCGCCGGCGCCCGCATCGCCATCGGCGTGGGCAGCCGCGGCATCGCCAATATCGACGTCATCACGCGCGCCACGGTCGATTTCTGGAAGTCCCGCGGCTGCGAGCCATTCATCATTCCGGTGATGGGTAGCCACGGCGGCGGCACCGCCGAGGGCCAGGCGGAGGTGCTCGACCACTACGGCGTCAATGAAGAGCGCATGGGCGTTCCTATCGTCAGCCAACTCGATGTGGAGAAGATCGGTACGACGCCCGAGGGCATCGATGTCTCCATGGACCGCGCGGCCTACGAGGCCGACGGCGTGATGATCCTCAGCCGCGTCAAGTGGCATACCGGCTTCACCGGCAAGCTCGAGTCGGGCGTGCACAAGATGATGGCCATCGGGCTGGGCAAGTGGGAAGGCGCCAAGCGCTACCACGCCTTCGCGCTGCGCCTGGGCATGGAGCAGGTGATCCGTTCGGTCGGCAAGGTGATGCTCGACACCGGCAAGATGCTCGGCGGCATCGCCATTCTCGAGGACGCCTATCACCATACCGCCGAAGTCCACGCCCTGGGCGCCGAAGGCATGGCCGAGCGCGAGGAGAAGCTGCTCGCCCGGGTCCTGGAGTGGAAGCCCGGCATCCCGGCCGCCGAGGTCGACCTGCTGATCGTCGACGAGATCGGCAAGAACATCTCCGGCTCCGGCATGGACACCAAGATCATCAACCGCGGCATCCTGGGCCGGAACACGCTCGAAGGCATCGTCAAGATCACGCGCGTGTTCGCCCGCGACGTCACCGAAGAGAGCGGCGGCAACTCGGTGGGCATCGGCTTGTGCGACGTGATCTCCGATAACCTGTTTCGCAAGGTCGACTTCCACAAGACTTGGGTCAACGTGTTTACCGCCTCGAACCCGTTGGGCGGCATGTGTCCGCCGCACTTCCCCACGGACCGCGAGTGCATCGAGCGGATCATCATGACCTGCGGCAAGCTCGATCCGGAGTCGTGTACGATCGTGCGCATCCGCAACACGATGGAGATGGGCGAGATGCTCGTCAGCGAAGGGCTGCTGGACGAATTTGCCGCCCACCCCGGCGTGGAAATCGTGGGTGAAGCGCAAGAGATCGAGTTTGACGCCGACGGGAACCTGCCGCCGATCGAGATTCCCGCCGCTGTCGAAGCCTAGTTCGGGCGCAAGCCGCCTTCGCCGAACTCCGAGCCGATGGGGCGCCGGCCGGTGAAGCCGTCTTCGACGCGGTGCCAGAACTCGATGCGTTCCTCGCCGCGCTGCCAACACAAGTAGACCTCTTTGCCGTCGAGCAGGGCGGGGAAGTCGATCAGGCCGCGGTCGAGATCCTTGAGCAGGCAGCCGGCTTCCTCGATGGACCTGACCGCCGCTTGGGCTCGTTCGGCCTCCTGCTGGCGTCCAATCTTTTTCTTGACGACGGCGACCGGGTCGATCTCGACGCCGCCGGACATGGTGATGTGGGCCGCCAGGGCGTGCAACTCCCCTTCGATCTCGTCAACGGCTAATTTGGCTGCGACGGCCTCGTCGAGCCAATCGCGCACGTGGGGCAGCAGCTCCTGCGCTTCCCGGAGGCTAAAGAATCGGGCCATTACCGAGGATCGGATCCAGGCGTCGCCTAGACGCCCATCACCTGCACCGAGACCGAACGACTGCGGGGCCCGTCGAGTTCGGCCAGGATGATGCTTTGCCAAGTGCCCAACAGCACGCGGGCGTTGCGGACCTGCAGCGAAACCGAAGGTCCGAGCATCATCCCGCGCAGGTGAGAGACCGCGTTCTTGCGCTCGCAGTCGGAGAACTCGGGGTCGTCATGCCGCCAGGCGCCCTCATGTCCCACCACCTGCTCGAGCAGCGTCTTGAAGTCTTCGAGCAGCGCGTCCTGCCACTCATTGATAAAGAGAGCGGTCGTAGTATGCAGCGACTGCAAGTGCACCACGCCGTCCTTGACGCCGCTCTTGGCGACGATCTCGTTGATTCGATCGGTCGTGTTGATCAGCTCGAACTTGTCTTTGGTAATCCAGTCGACGATGCGGACAAACGTCTTCAGGCCCGGCAGCGCCGCCGGCGCGTTCTCCGCAACTTCGTGGGTTGGTTCGTTCGAGGTGGAGTCGAGGCGTTCGGTCATGATGGGGTTATCCTGGCCGCGGTCGCGGCGCGTCACTGTCCGAGGTCGCTCGCATTATATCAATCGTCCGCAATAGCCCTGCTAAACTCGCCATGATGCGACGACACCTCGATGCGGCAATCCGCTCGACCGTCCTGGCGTTCGCGCTGGCCGCGGCTTTGCCGGCCGGCGATTGGGTGACTTTCGGCGGCGACAACCAGCGCACCGGTTGGGCCCGCGAAGAGCGCTCGATTACCCTCGACAACGTCGACCGGTTCGAGCTGCTGTGGAAGGCGCAGGTCGAAAACGAGAACAAGTCGCTGACAGCGCTGACCGCCCCCATCGTCGTCACCGGCGTGGCGACCGAAGGCGGGCCCCGCGATCTGGTCTATGTGGCCGGCTCCGGCGATGTGCTCTATGCCCTGGACGTCTCGACCGGCGAGCAGGTCTGGAAGGTGGCCTTCAAAATGGAAGTCGCCGCGGCCAAAGAGGGATTTTGGCTCTGTCCCAAAGGGCTCAACGCCACCCCGGCGGCGGACAAGGCCAAGGGCGTTCTGTACGTTCTGCCCAGCAATGGCCGGCTCTACACGCTCGATCTGGCGACCGGCAAGGAGCGCTTTCGCTCGATGCAGATGGTTCCGCCCTATGCCAAGGCCTGGAGCCTGGCCGTGGAGGGCGATCGCGTTTACACTTCGGTTTCACAAAACTGCGGCGACACGCCGTCCGGCGTCGTCATGGTCGATCTGAGCGACCCGGTGAACTATGTCGTCCGCACCTGGCGCTCGGCGAAGTTCGCCGCCGGCATCTGGGGGCGCGGCGGCGCGCTGCTGGGCAATGACGGCTGGGTCTACGGCGCCACCGGCGACGGCGATTGGAACCCTGAAGAACGCAACTTCGGGCAGTCGGTCGTCGCGCTCGACCCCGAAACCCTCGAGCTGGTCGACTACTTCACTCCCGAAAACTGGGACTACGTCCGCAAACGCGATTTCGACATCGGCACTTCGCCCACCGCCTTCATCTACCGCAATCGAGAGTACGTGGCCGTCGGCGGCAAGGAAGGGCTGGTCTATCTGGTGGAGTCGCCCCGCCGCGGCCAGACCCGCATGGGCGGCCCGACGCATCACGACGCCGTCCACACCACGCCGCTGCTGGCCAATGAGGAAGAGTGGTTCGAGGCCAAGGGCGTTTGGGGCAACCTGTCTTTCTACCGCGACGAGGAGAACCGCCACTGGGTCTACGCGCCGCTGTGGGGGCCGCTGGCGTCGAAGGGACCGAAGTACCCCATCACCAACGGCGACAATCCCAACGGCAGCGTCGCCGCGTTTCTGGTGAAGATTCATCCCGAAACCGGCGAACCCTGGCTCGAGCCGGCTTGGGTGAGCGGCGATTTCGCGGTTCCCGAGCCCGTCGTCATCGCCAACGGCGTCCTGTTTGCGCTGGCCAACGGGGAGAACGCCCGCCAGACCGTCGACGCCGGCATCTTCAAGAGCGGCGAGTTCACCTTGCTCAAGGACGATCAGCGGGTGGAGAGCGAGAAGCGAGCCGTACTGCGGGCCCTCGACGCAACCACCGGCAAGCAGCTGTGGGAGAGCGATCCCCTCGATTCATGGACGCATTTCAGCGGCCTCGCCCTGGCCGACGGCAAGGTTTTTGCGGTGGACTTCGACAACAAGGTCTACTGTTTTGGAGTTCCTCGGGATTGAGCGCCCCAACAGATCCTGTGATCCGCGTCCGTGACCTGCGCTACCGCTATCCGGACGGGGTGGAAGCCCTGCGGGGGGTCAGCTTCGATCTCCATCCTGGCGAGACGGTCGCCTTGTTGGGCGCCAACGGCTCGGGCAAGACGACCTTCCTGCTGCATCTGGTCGGGTTGCTCCAGGGAGAGGGCGAAGTGGAGATCTGCGGCCGCCGCCTCACGCGCGACGCGCTCGGATTCGCTCGCGAGAGGATCGGCGTTCTCTTCCAGGACTCCGATGACCAGCTGTTCATGCCGACCGTCGCCGAAGATGTCGCCTTCGGGCCGCGCAACGCCCAGATGGCGGCCGATGAAGTCGACCGCCGGGTCGCCTACGGACTGCGCGAGGTCAGCGTGGAGGAACTGCGCGATCGCGCGCCGCACCACTTGAGCGCGGGTCAGAAACGGCGCGTGGCTCTGGCCGGGCTGCTGGCGCTGGAGCCGGAGATTCTGCTGCTCGACGAGCCGGCCACCTTCCTTGATCCGCCGTCGCGCAAGGAGCTGGTGGAGGTGCTGCGCTCGCTCGACCACGCCCAGATCCTGGTCACCCACGACATCCCGTTGGCGCTGGCCTTGGCCGACCGCGCCGTGTTTTTCGAAAAGGGACGGGTGGCGGCCGAAGGATCGGTCGCGGAGCTGGTGGAACGCTACGACTGGCGCTGAGCTTACAGCTTGAACAGCTCGCGCAAGCGTTTGGTTTGCGCTCGGCTGACGGGGATTTCCGTCTGGCGCTTGTCGCTCATCAGCAGCCGGTAGCTGGACTTGAACCACGGCGCCACCTCGCGAATGCGGTTGATGTTGACCAGATAGGAGCGGTGCGCGCGCCAGAAGATGTGCGGGTCGAGATGCGACTGCAACTCCTCGATGGTGCGGTAGTTCGACAGCCCTTCCACCGAGGTCGAGACCACTGTGATCAGCCCGTCGTCGATGGTGGCGTAGATGACGTCGGCGGCGTCGACGAGCACCATGCGGTGCCCGTGTTTCACCAGCAGCTTCGACGGTCCGCGCGAGGCCGGTTGGAGCTGCGCGAGCAACTGCGCGACCCGGTCGGAGTCTTCGGGCGGCTGCGGCCTCCGCTTGCGGGCCCGTTCGAGCGCCAAAGCGAGGCGTTTCTTCTCGATCGGCTTGAGCAGGTAGTCCGAGGCCTCGACCTCGAAGGCTTCCAGCGCGTACTGGTCGAAGGCGGTGGCGAAGATGAAGTACGGCGTCGGCCCGCCCTGTTCGATGATCTTGCGCGCCACGCCCAGCCCGTCCAAGCCCGGCATCTGGACGTCGAGAAAGACCACGTCGGGCTCGAGGCTCTCGATCAGCTCGACCGCCTCGGGGCCGTTGGAGGCGTGGGCCAGGATCTCGATGTCGGGGTGGTCGCGCAGCAGGAACGCCAGCTCATCGCGAGCCAGCTCTTCATCGTCGACCAGCAGTGCGGTCAATGTCGTGCGGGCAGTAATCGGCTCCGTCGTCAAATCGCTCACCGGCTGGACCGCAAAGCGCTCATAGTAAACGACTAACGGTCGTATCGAGCGGTCCCGATCTGCGAGTATACCAGACCCGAAGCGCCCGCCCGGCGCCGCGCTACACTAAGGAGATAAACGGTTCATTCGACGATGGTTCGCAAAATACTCCTCTATCCCGATCCGGTTCTCGAGACGCCTTGCGACCCCGTGGACGAGTCCGAACTCGACACGCCCGAGCTCAAAAAGCTCGTCGATGACATGTTCGAGACGATGTATGAGGCCAAGGGCGTCGGGCTGGCCGCTCCGCAGATCGGCGAGTCCAAGCGGCTCTTTGTCGTAGACTGCTCCGGCGGTGAGGACGAGGCCGAGAAGTTGGTGTTCATCAACCCGGAGATCGTGGCGACGAACGGCGAGCAGGTGGGAGAAGAGGGCTGCCTGAGCATCCCCGGCTTTCGCGAGAACGTCAAACGGCCCTACCGGGTCACCGCGCGCGCCTGGACGCCGGACGGAAAGGTGATCGAAGTGGAAGGCGAAGAGCTGCTCGCCCGCGCCATCCTGCATGAGAACGATCACCTCGACGGCGTGTTGTTCTTGAAGCACCTGAGCACGCTCAAGCGCGAGATGATCAAGCGCAAGATCAAGGCGCTGCGCAAGCGCGGCGAGTGGGATTAGCCCGGCCGATGCGTGTCGTGTTCATGGGCTCGCCGGAGTTTGCGCTGCCCACGCTCAGCGCTCTGGCGCAGTCTCCCGACCATGAGGTCCTGGCGGTGTTCACGCAGCCGGATCGTCCGGCGGGGCGCGGCAAGAAGCTCGCCGGGCCGCCGGTGAAAGCGTTGGCCGTCGAGCTGGGGCTGCCGGTACTGCAGCCGGAGAAGGTTCGCTCCGACGAGGCCTTCGAACAACTCAAAGAGTTCGCCGCCGACGTCATCGTGGTGGTCGGCTACGGCCAGATCATTCCGCAGCGCATCATCGACTTGCCTGAGTTCGGTTGTGTGAACGTGCACTCCTCGCTGCTGCCCAAGTATCGCGGCGCGGCGCCGGTGAACTGGGCGATCGTGCGGGGCGAAACCGAGACCGGCGTCTGCACGATGAAGATCGTCAAGAAGCTCGACGCCGGCGATGTGCTGCTGTGCCGCAAGACCGCGATCGGGCCGGACGAGACGGCTTCCGAGCTGACCGCAAGGCTGGCGCCGCTGGGCGCGGAGTTGCTGCTGGAGACGCTGGCCGGCCTGGAGGCGGGCGTGATCACGCCACAGCCGCAGGACGAGTCGCAGATGACCTACGCGCCGATGATGAAGCGCGAAGACGCAGCGATCGACTGGACGCTGCCGGCGGCCGAGATCCACAACCGCGTGCGCGGCTTCGACCCCTGGCCCGGCGCCTATACGACCTATCGCGGTAAACGCCTGCAGATCCGCCGGACGCGCATGGCGGAAGGCTCGGGCGAACCCGGCGAGATCCTCGCTACCGGCGAGGCCCTTACCATCGCCTGCGGCGGCGGCGCGATCGCGGCGACCGAACTGCAACCGGAAGGCAAGCCGCGCATGGCGTCGGCGGCGTTCGTCAACGGCTACCGGCCGCAGATCGGCGACCGGTTGGGGTAGGGATACAGAACCGCGGGCGTGCGAGGCTGTGTGAAAACGTGACAGGAGTGTTCGGTGATAGCCCCCGGCTTCAGCCGGGGGTCACTAAGATCGGCCCCTCCCGTCTGTTGCACTTGCCCTCACCCACGAGAGCGAGTGAGGGCAAGTGTTGTACTTTGAGTCGCTTAGACGTGCATTTCCCCTATAGGGAAACCGGAGACGGAATTGGTGTATCGTCGGACCGTCTGGATCAGCGGGCGCAGCATTTTCACACACAACTCACACTCTCGTGAGCCTGCGGGCTCGTGCCAAATGGGAGAATCGCTTCGTCGAAAATGCGGTCTGGGCCGGACAGGAATGTCCGGCCCCACTGAAGAATCGCAGCCTCGGTGGGACGAACATTCCTGTTCGTCCGAGGCTGTGCGTTTATCATTCTGAGTGCGCCGAAGGCACATCGGCACTCCCTCACGGTCGCGGCTCGGGAATTGGCCCTTGCGGGTTGACCCATCGTCCTAAGAGGAACAGAGGACGAACCGCCATACATTGCGCACTCCCTCGCCGCCCAATCAAGCCGATCAGCGCATCAATTCCAGCCACGCCCGCACGCGTTTCTCGTTGACGTTCAGGTCCGAGTAGCCGTAGTGCGAGCGGCTGTAGACCGCCAGCGTCGAGCGGCCTTCGCCCGCCGGCAGAAACCGCACTGTGATCGTGTCCGGGAAGCCGACCAGTGCGGTGGTCTGCTCGAACTCGTACTGCTCGCGGGCGGAGTCCTTCGAGAGCAGCCGCACGCGCGGCTGCTGTTGCACCCGCTCGAGCCAACGGTCGCGCAACTGCTCGACGCTCAGGTCGAAGACTGGCGCTTCGAGGTGGGGTTGTGCATTGCGGCACAGTCGCGGCGGGCAGACCAGGAACTGGTTGGGCGAGGGCTTGAGTTCGAGCGTTTCGAACTCGATCGGCGGGCGGTCGACCTTGCCAAACACCAGCGCCAGGGCCCGCGGCTTGCCGTTGACCGCGGCGTAAACGACGTAGAGCAGCGCTAAGGCGCCGAGAGCGTACCAGAGGATTGTCATCGTGCGCCTCATGGGGATGGATGCCCAGCCGGTTGTCCGCTAATCCTTCTCGAGCAGGGGCTGCAAAAAGTCCGCCACCTGGTCAGCGACGATGCTGTTGCCTGTGGCGTTGGGGTGGATGCCGTCGTCCTGATTGAGTTCGGGGGCCGCGGCGACTCCATCGAGCAGGAACGGCAGCAGCGGCAGGCTGAAATCGCGTGCGATGCGCGGGAAGACCGCCTCGAAGCTGCTGATGTACTCCTGGCCGTAGTTGCGCGGCAGGGTCATGCCGGCCAGAACGACCTTCGCCCCGGCGTTCTGGAAGCGCTCGACCATCCGGCGCAGGTTCAGCTCCATCGACTCCACCGGCAGGCCGCGCAGGCCGTCATTGGCTCCCAGCGCCAAGATGACCCACTTGGGTTCGTGTGACAGCGCCATGTCGACGCGCGACAGAGCCATCGCCGTCGTATCGCCGCTGTTGCCTTCGTTGACGACCCGGTAGTCGAGTCCGCGCCGGTCCAATTCTTCTTGCAGGCGTGCAGGATAGCTTTCGCCCTCGCCCACTCCGTAGCCGGCCGTGAGGCTGTCTCCGAAGGCCACGATCACCGGCCGGGCGTCCGGGGCGGCGGGGGCTTGTTGGGCGACGGCGGCAGGCCCCGGAGGAGCGGCTGACGACGACTCGCTTACAACATCTCCGCAAGCGCTCAGCAGCCCAACCGCAACAATCGAAAGAACGATACGCACTGCATGCCATACTAAATTTTTCCGCGCTGCATGTCGAATTCCTCCCCGATTCTCGAAGTCCGCCAACTGGTGAAAACCATCGACAGCGGCGCGCATGTGGTGAAAATTCTGCGCGGCGTGGAGTTCTCGATCCCGCGCGGGCAGTTCGCCGCCATCCGCGGGCCGTCGGGTAGCGGCAAGAGCACGCTGCTCGGGCTGCTGGCCGGACTGGACTCGCCGACCAGCGGCAGCGTGCGCATCGACGGCGAAGAGATCAGCCGCATGGACGAGGACTCTCTCGCCGTGCTGCGCGCCCGCAAAGTGGGCTTCGTGTTCCAGTCCTACCAACTGGTGCCGACGCTGACCGCCGAAGAGAACGTGCTGCTGCCGCTGGATCTGATCGGCGACGCCGACGGCGCCGAGGGCCGCGCCCGCTCTTTGCTCGATGAAGTCGGGCTGAAAGACCGCCATGACCACTACCCTGTCCAGCTCTCCGGCGGAGAGCAGCAGCGCGTCGCCCTGGCGCGCGCGTTTATCAACCGTCCGGCGTTGATCCTGGCCGACGAGCCGACCGGCAACCTCGACACGGCCAACGGCGAGCATGTGCTCGAGATGCTGCGCGACCTCAACCGCCGCGAAGGCGCCACGCTCGTGCTGGTGACGCATGACGAGCGCCTGGCGTGGCAGGCCGACCGGGTGATCACTCTGCGCGACGGCCAAATCGTCTCCGATGAGCTGACCGCCGGGGCTCGCGCCGACGACGCGGTCGAGGCTTCGCGATGAACGAAAAGCTGCCTTCGGGCGGCTGGCGGACCGCGGCGCGCATCGCCTGGCGGGAGTCGCGTTCCTCGGCCGGCAAGTTCTTCTTTGTCATCATCGCCGTCGCCGCCGGCGTCGGCGCGCTCAGCGGCGTGCGCGGCTTCTCCGGCGCGTTTCGCGACATGCTGCTCAAGGACGCCCGGCAGCTGATGGCGGCCGACCTGACGGTGCGGCTCTTTCACCAACCCGACGTAGGCGAGCAGGCGGCCATCGACTCGATCGTACAGGGCGGCGCCGAGCTGACCCGCATCACCGAGACCGTCTCCATGGCGAGCTCGGCGCAGTCGAGCCGGCCGATGATGGTCTCCGTCAAGGCCGTCGATACCGATAAGTACCCGTTCTACGGCCAAGTCATCCTGCGGCCCGAAGGCTCGCTGCGCGAGGCGCTGGACTCCGAGTCCGTGGTGGCGACCGACGACCTGCTACTGCGCATGGGCGCGGAGCCGGGCGACTCGATTCGGCTGGGCGACTCGGATTTTCGCATCGCCGCCGTGGTGACGGTGGAACCGGACCGCATGACGGGCAGCTTCAACGTCGGCCCCAGGGTGCTGATGACGCGCGAAGGGCTCGAGCGCTCGGGGTTGGTGCAGTTCGGCAGCCGGGCCTCGCAGCGCTACTTGTTCAAGATGCCGCCCGCGGACGATCCCGACGCCCTGATCGAGGACGCCCGCGGCGAACTCGAAAAAGTCTTTCGCGAGCGCTGGATCGCCGACTACCGCGAGACGCATCCCACCATTCAGCGGGGCCTGGAGCGCGCGACGAATTTCCTGAGCCTGGTGAGTCTGGTGGCGATGATCGTCGGCGCGTTGGGCGTGGCGATGGCGATGCATTCGCACTTGCAGCAGCGGCTCGACACCATCGCGATTATGAAGTGCATCGGGGCGCGGTCGGGGCAGATTCTGCGGATCTACCTGCTGCAGACGCTGGCGCTGGGGCTGGCCGGCAGTCTGCTGGGAGTGGCGGCGGGGTATGCGGTCCAGGTTTGGGCGCCGCGGTTCCTCCAGCAGTACTTTCCCAGCGCCCCGGACTTCAGCTGGCAGCCGGCGACGGCTTTGCAGGCGATGCTGATCGGCATTCTGACGACGCTGCTGTTCAGCCTGCCGCCGCTGCTATCCATCCGCAAGATCCGGCCGGCGCTGATTTTTCGCCGTGACGCCGAGGGCCTCAGCAAGGGCTTGTGGGAGAGGCTGCGCGGCGCGCGCTCGGGTTTCGCGCCCGGAGTCGTGATCCTTGCCGGCCTGGCGGCGGTGGCGAGTTGGCTGGGCGATTCGATGACGCTGGGGTTGTGGTTCGCCGGCGGCCTGCTGGTCAGCCTGATCGTACTGGCGGCTACGGCCTGGCTGTTCCTGCGGCTGCTCAAGCAACTGCCGGCGATGCTGCCGTTCCGCCTGCCCATGGCCTTGCGGCACGGCATCGCCAACCTGCATCGGCCGGGCGTCCACGCCGAGGCGATTCTGGTGGCCCTGGGCGTCGGCGTGACCTTCACGCTATCGGTCTACCTGATCCAGAACTCCGTGCTCGACCAGATGGTGAGAAGCGCGCCGCCGGACATGCCCAACGTCTTCCTGATGAACGTCACCAATCAGGAGCGCGACGGGCTCGAGGCGTTTCTCAAAAGCTATCCGGGCGCCGAAGACGTACAGTTGACGCCTTCGGTGCCGGCGCGGCTGCTGGCGGTGGACAACAAGCCGCTGGAAGAGCTCGGGGAGGACGCTGCGCGCTTCCGTCAGGCGCGCGGTCTGACCTGGTTTGAGGGGCCGCCGCCGGAAGAAGTGGAGGTGCTGGACGGCGCGTGGTGGCAGCCCGGCGATGAGCGGCCGCTCGTTGCGGTGCGCGAGGATGTTGCCGAGACCTTGAACCTGCGCCCGGGCTCCCGGCTCGAGTGGATGATCGGGCGCGACGCGGTTACGGCCGAGGTCCGCGCCATCTATCGCATCGAGACGATCCGACCCACCTCGTCGGGCTATTTCGTGCTCACCCGGTCGTCACTCGAAGGGCGTCCGGCGGCGTTCTATGGCGGCGTGCGGATCGCCCCCGACAAGGCCATCGACCTGCAGCGCGAGGCCTTCGAACGCTTCCCGAGCGTGATGGTGGTCAACGTCGCCGACGTGATCGGGATCGTGCAGCAGGTGGTCGACCAGATCGCGGTGGTGGTGCAGTTTGTCTCCGCATTCGCCATTTTGGGCGGCATCGTGATCTTGACGTCGAGCGTGATGGCGTCGCGCTTCCGGCGGATTCGCGAGACCGCGATCCTGAAAGCGCTGGGAGCGACGCGCCGCAAAGTGGCGCAGATCTTCTCGGTGGAGTTTCTGCTGCTGGGGCTGGCGGCGGGAACGATCGGGGCGCTGCTGGCGTCGGGCTTTTCGGCTGTGCTGCTGGATCAGGTGCTCGACGCGAGCTTCGAGTTCCAGCCTTGGCCCAGCCTGGCGGCTGCGCTGGGGACGGCGCTGCTGGCGAACGTGGCCGGCTGGTTGGCCAGCTTTCGGATTCTCGGGCGCAAGCCGCTGGAAGTCTTGCGAGGAGAGTAGGAGCGGTGCTGTTCCTGTTGCTCAGGACAGACGAGCGCGCAGGTTATTCCGCAAAGCGATACGTCGCCAGTCCCGACAGCAGCTTCGGATAGAAGTCCGTTGACTTCTGCGGCATCACGCCGCCGGCGAACGAGATTGCAGCGATCTCCGGCGCCTCGATCGCCCGCAGTAGGAAAACCACCTGCTTGCCGCCGGTGCGCACCGCCTCCACCGCCGGGCGAAATCCTCGGATATAGCTGATTCCCTTCAGCTCCCGCACGTCTTCTTCGGTCACGCCCAGCGCCGCCCCCAGCAGCGCCTTATGCAGGATCACCACATCGAGACGGCGCTGCGCCTCGCTCTGGTCGGCGAGCAGAGGCGCCAGCGCGTCCGGCTTGGCGGTGAACAGATACCCGCCCGCATCGCCCTGAAAGACCATGCCGATCGCAGCCGGGTCGCGCGGCGCCGCGTCCAGTCGGGCTTGCAGTTCGCCGTCGGACTCGAGCCGCTCGACGTCAAAGTACGGCCGGGCGCGCTCGAGCAGCTCGTCCAGCCGCAAGTCTTCCAAACCTTCGAGCGCGCGGTGGGTCGGCAGCACCACAAGTCCCGGCGAGCGCATGTTCACCAGGCTCAGCATCACGCGTCCGCCGCCTGGCTGCTCGGGATGGGCGTCGCGGTAGGCCAGCGCGGTCTCATAGCGGTGGTGGCCGTCGGCAATCAGCAGCTTGCGGTCGGCCATCGTCTGCTGGATGGCCGCGATGACGGCCGGGCCGTCGATGCGCCACAGCCGGTGCGTCACGCCCTGCTCCTCGACCTCCATCAGGGGTGGGGAAGCAGTCGCTTCGTCGATGCGCCGGTCGATCGACCCCTCCGGCTCGTCATAGAGGAAGAAGAGCTGCCCGAAGTAGGCGCCGGTCGCCTCGGTCAGCCGCAGCCGGTCGAGCTTGGGGCCGCGGTGGGTGAGCTCATGCCGGTGGACGATCCGATTCTCGTAATCCTCGAGCTCGAGCGTCGAGATAAAGGCCTTGCGGACCAGCCGCTCGCCGCTGTCGGGGTGATCGAACTCTTGCAAGTACGGATAGACCGCCGGCGCCGGATCCTGTTCGAGGATGCCCTGGGCGATCCACTGGTCGAGCAGCGCGCGGGCGCTCTGATAGAAACTCTCCTCGGCCGGCCCCTTGATCAGGCGGACGAAGTTGTACGGGCTGGCGTCGAGGTAGCGCTGGCGCAACTCGTCTGGGATCTTGTCGTACGGCTGGGTGACGAGGTTGGCCGGATCGCCCGCTTTTTTGCTGTAGCGGTAGGCTCGGAACGGGTGGATGCGGGCCATGGGCCCCTAGGATAGCCAAAAACGGGGGCCGCGCCCGTGCGCCGCCCCCGTTCGGGTTTTCCAGCCGAATCCGCCCTACGCCTGCGACTTCGCCAGCGCCTGGTCGAGATCCCAGATCAGGTCGTCGAGGTCTTCGAGCCCCACCGACAGGCGTACCATGTCGGGCGTGATGCCGGCGGCCTTCTGGTCGGCTTCGCTCAACTGCTGGTGCGTGGTCGAAGCCGGGTGGATGACCAGGCTCTTCGCATCGCCGACGTTGGCCAGATGGCTGAGCAACTGCAGCGAGTCGATGAATTTGCGGCCGGCCTCCAAGCCGCCCTGGATGCCGAAGGTGAACACGGCGCCGGCGCCCTTGGGCAGATACTTTTGGGCCATCGCACGGAACGGGCTCGAGTCGAGGCCTGCATGGTTTACCCAGGTGACATGCTCGTGGCCCTGGAGGTGTTTGGCGATCGCCAGCGCGTTGGCGCAATGGCGCTCCATGCGCATCGGCAGCGTCTCTACGCCCTGCAGCAGCAGGAAGGAGTTGAACGGCGCCTGGCAGGGACCCAAGTCGCGCAGGCCTTCCACGCGCGCCTTGATGATGAAGGCCAGCGGACCCATCGCCTCGGTCCACTTCAGCCCGTGGTAGCCCGGCGAGGGTTCGGACAGCATTGGAAACTTGCCGTTGCCCCAGTCAAACTTGCCTGCGTCGACGATCACGCCGCCGATGGTGGTGCCGTGGCCGCCAATGAACTTGGTGGCCGAGTGCAGCACGATGTCGGCCCCGTGCTCGATCGGGCGGCACAGGTACGGAGTGGCGAAGGTGTTGTCGATGACCAGCGGAATGCCGTTCTCGTGCGCGATCTTGGCGACGGCCTCGATGTCGACGATGTTCATCCGCGGGTTCGAGATCGTCTCGATGTAGATGAGCTTCGTCTTGGGAGTGATCGCCTTGCGGAAGTTTTCGGGATCATCGGGGTCCACGAAGATGGCGTTGAAGCCGAACCGGCGGAAGGTGGTGTCGAACTGGGTGTAGGTGCCGCCATAGAGGGTGGACGAGGTGACGAAGTCGTCCCCGCTCTGGCACAGCGAACTGATCGTCAACAGCTGCGCGCCCTGCCCCGAACTGGTCGCCAGAGCCGCCACGCCGCCTTCCAGGGCCGCCATGCGCTCCTCGAAGACGCCGTTGGTCGGGTTCATGATGCGCGTGTAGATGTTGCCGAACTCTTCCAGCCCGAACAGCTTGGCCGCGTGCTCGGAGCTGTTGAAGACGTACGAGGTCGTCTGGTAGATCGGCACCGCCCTCGCGTTCGTGGCGGGGTCGGGCTGCTGGCCTGCGTGCAGGCAACGGGTGGCGAATCCGAATTCGCGTTCGGGCTGTTGGTTCTGGTCTGCCATAAGTCGTTGGATCGTATCACAGCCTTTGGGGCCGGATCGACAGCTCTCCTCGTTGATTCAGTGCGCGAAAGCCGGCCGGATACCGACATGGGGAATGAGGCGGCCTGTGAGGAAGCGCTACCGCACTTGGAGACGGAGCTCGCCTGTCATCTCCGAGGCGACGCCCGTGCCGCGGAAGCTGCCGCTAATGGGCAGCGTGGCCGACGCTGACGGCGCGGAGGCCAGCGCGATGTGGCCGTCTGCGACCGCCATGCCGTGGGTGGGGTCAAAGCCGCGCCAGCCGCCCCCGGGCAGATAAACCTCCGCCCAGGCGTGCAACTGGCGATGCTCGGTATCGGGGTCTCCGATCTGATAGCCGCTGACGAACCGAGCCGCCAGCCCCGCTTGACGGCAGCAGGCGACGAAAGCCATCGCAACGTCGCGGCAGGCCGCTTCCTCCGAGGTGAGCGTCTGGTCAGGCGGATACGGCTCGCCCTCCTGGCGCACCACGCCGCGAATCTGCTGGTACATGCGCTGGTTGAGCCCGTTGAGGAAGTCCAGCGCATGGCCTCCCGAGGCTTCCAGCGCGGCCTGGGTCCATTCGGCGACCGGTCCCTCCGCGACGGCGGAATCGGCCCGAAAGCGCGCGAGCCAGTCGTGATCGTCGCCCATGTACGAGGCCGGCACGCGCCCGGCCTCCGGGGTGAGGAACAGAAAATCGTACGGGTTCTCGCGAAGAGTTTCGACCTCGCCCTCGGCGCGCACCTCGAGCGCATTGGTCAGGCCGCTGAACCAGACGTGGAAGACGGAGTTGCCTTCGGCGTCGAGCGCGTGCGACTTCGCCATGGGTTCGGGCTCGACGGCAATGCTCCAGTCGAGCACCCGTTGCGTGGGGTCGGAACGCGGTTCGAGTCTCACGACATGCGGCTCGAGAAAGACGGGGGCGCTGAACTGGTAACGCGTGGTGTGCGCGATCGACAGCTTCACGCCCGGTCTTCCTGGACCGTGGTGACGGGGTCGGGCTCGCCGAGTTTCGAAAACACCGTGTCGGTCCACTTCTCGGGAATATCCTGCACGGCGGCGCGAATGCGTTCTTGCCACATGCTCGAAAGCTCGGAGAGATCATCCTTCTCGAAGCGATGCTCGATCACGCGGAAGCTGTTGGCTTCGTAGACCGCCACGTCGATCGGAAAATCCACGTCTGCGGCGGAGATGCGGGTGGAATCAAATGACAGACAGCCCACCTTGAAGGCGTGGCGCATCGAGTCGTTCACCTTCAGCGCGCGGTCGAGCACGGGCTTGCCGTAGCCGGTGGAGCCGATGATCTGGTAGGGCGTGCCGCGGCCGGTATCCACCCAGTTGCCTTCCGGGTAGATGAGGTAGAGCTTCGGAGTGGGGTCGTTCATCATCTGCCCGCCGATGAGGGCGTGGATGTTGTAGTGCAAGCCGCTCTCTTCGAGCGCCTGGCGGTCTTCCTTGGCGACCCGCCGGATCTGAGCCGCGAACAGGTTGACGACATGGAAGAGCCGGCTGAACGGCTCATCGCGCTCCGCCATCGCTTCTTCGTAGTATGTGATGGCCTTGTCGCGCGCCGAGCGCAGCCCTGAGGTCATCAGGAACATCGCCCCGCCGCGGGGGTGATAGATCGACAGTTTGCGGGCCGTGATGCATTCACGGCCGGACGTCACAAGGGTATCGGCGATGCCGACGATGCCCTCGTCGACACTCATACCGAGGCAGAAAGTCATATGTTTGATGGAGTTACGCGCAACGTGGAGCCTCGAACAGGCTTCAAGGCGAAAAAGGTCTCAAAGATGCATTCGCCCACTTCGTTGATCTTGGCCTGGATCTGATCGAGGGATTCGTGAAGTCCGGTCTTCACGATTTCTTGCTCGTCAGTATAGTCCAGCTCCGCGACCAATTGCCCCAGCCGCCGCTCCGCTGGATTGCGGAAACTGCGGTCGGGCGTGCCGGTGATGGCGTGCAGGGAGTACTCGGCTTCGCTGAGGCAGAACAGAGTCGAGCGCGGGAACTCGCGGTCCAGCAGCAGGAACTGCACGATCTGGTCCGCCGCCACGCGGCCGTGCACGCGGCGATACATGTCCTGCGCAGAGGCCGAGCGCAGCACCGCCGTCCAGTGCAGATCGTCGACCGGCGAGCCGACATAGCTGATGTCGGGCAACAGCAGGAAGTACTTGATGTCGAGAATTCGGGTGGTCTTATCGGCCCGCTCGAGCAGTCGTCCCACGCGGGCGAAGTGCCAGGCCTCGCCGCGCGACATGGTCTCCGACATCACGCCTTCGAGCAGGTGGCAGGCCTTGCGAACGGAACGGAAGAACTCATGCGGGTTCTCCTTGGATTTGAGCTTGGCCTGCGGCTCGGTGACGGTGAGATAGAACTCGTTGAGCCCCTCCCAGGTTTCGGACGAGATGATCTCGCGGATCGAGCGCGCGTTCTCCCTCGCGTTGAGTACGCAGGAGAGGATTGAGTTCGGGTTGTCGCGGTCGAAGGTCAGAAACTCAATGACTTTGTCGTCGGTGGCGGCGTCGTAGCGTTTCTCGAAGTCGGTGCGGTCGCCGGTGATTTTCACCAGCGCTCCCCACTGGCCCTCGAAGTCGTCGGGCAGGTCGAGCAGCAAATGCAGGTTCACGTCCACGAAGCGCGAGACGTTTTCGGCGCGCTCGATGTAGCGGCCCATCCAGTAGATCGCATCGGCTACGCGGCTAAGCATCGACCGTCTCCTCCGTCGCGGTCGCGACCATCCCTTGTGACTGCGACTGCTCTTGCGTGCGTGCGCCGTTGGCCGGACCGATCACCCAGGTGTCCTTGCTGCCGCCGCCCTGCGAGGAGTTGACCACCAGCGAGCCCTTGCGCAGCGCCACGCGCGTGAGCCCGCCGGGCAGTACGAAAATCTGGCGGCCGTACAGGGAGTAGGGCCGCAGGTCGACGTGCCGGCCTTCGAAGGCGTCTCCCACCATCGTCGGCACCCGCGACAGGGCCAGCGTGGGCTGAGCAATGTAGTTGCGCGGGTTGTCGACAATGCGCCGGCGAAACTCCTGGTGCACCTGCGAGCTGACGTGCGGGCCCACCATCATGCCGTAGCCGCCGGACTCATTGGCCGGCTTGACCACGAGTTTCTCGATGTTGTTCAAGACATAGTCGCGGTCCGCGTCGCGCCAACACAGATAGGTCGGCACATTGGGGATGATCGGATCCTCGCCCAAGTAGTATTTGATGATCTCGGGCACATAGGCGTAGATCACCTTGTCATCGGCGACGCCGGTGCCGGGAGCATTCGCCAGCGCCACGCGTCCGGCCTTGTAGACCTCCATCAAACCCGGCACGCCGAGCATCGAGTCCGGCCGGAACGCCTTGGGGTCGAGGAAATCGTCGTCGATGCGGCGGTAGATCACGTCAACGCGCTCGAAGCCCTGCGTCGTCCGCATCCAGACATAGCCGTCGAAGCAGACCAGATCGCGCCCTTCCACCAGTTCCGCGCCCATCTCGCGCGCCAGGAACGAGTGCTCGAAATAGGCCGAGTTGTAGACGCCGGGCGTGAGCACCACGATGCCGAGCTTGCCCGTAGCGGTGCGCGGAGCGACATCCTCGAGCATGTTGCGCATGCGGCTGCCGTAGTCGTAGACCGGCCGTACGCCCAGGCCGTCGAAGACCTGCGGGAAGGTCTCCTTCATGACCGAGCGGTTCTCGATCACGTAGGAGACGCCGGAGGGGCAGCGCAGATTGTCTTCGAGCACATGGACCACGCCCTTGTCGTCGCGCACCAGGTCGACGCCGGTGATGTGGCACCAAACCGCCTGCGGCGGGTCCAGCCCCTGACACTGCGGCCGATAACCCGAGGCTGACTCGATCAGCTCGAGCGGGATGACGCGATCAACAATGATGCGTTGGGCGTGGTAAATGTCATCGACAAACAGGTTCAAGGCGCGGATGCGCTGGCGGATGCCGCGCTCGATCTGTTCCCATTCGTCGGCCGGGATGATCCGCGGGATGATGTCGAAGGGAAAGATGCGCTCGGAGCCTTCATCGGCGCCGTAGACATTGAAGGTAATGCCCAGGCGCATCAGCGCCCTCTCGGCCATCTGCAGCTTGCGCCGCAACGCTCCTCCCGGCAACGCTTGAATGCGGTCGAACAGAGCCTTGGCATGCTCGCGCGGCGCATTGTCCGCCTCGAACATCTCGTCGAAAAATCCCTCGGTATCGTAGTTTGAAAACTTCATAGCGGCGTATCAAAGACAGCCTGGAGGTTGACCAACCCCTGGCCCCACGCCGCATCTTGGAGGCGAAGAATCGCGAAACGCCTCCTTCGACACGGAAGAGGGCGTGCATATTAAAGCATACCCGAGCCCTCTGCCATAAAATAGGCGAACATGTGCCGCGCCCTGTTCTTCTTGATCGCCGTCGTTGCTCCGATGCTGTCGGCGGACGCGCCGCGACCGCTCGAGCCGCTGGATCTGCTCAAGCTCGAGAGTCTCGAAGCCGTCAAAGTTTCCCCCGATCGCCAGTGGGCGCTCTACGCCAACGCCGGTCTGGACTGGAAGGCCAACCGCCGTACCATCGACCTGTGGCTGGTGAAGACCGACGGCTCCGGGCGTCGCCGGCTGACCTATTCGCCGGACCGCACCGAGACTTCTCCGGCCTGGGCCAGGGATTCGACGGCGTTCTATTTCCTCTCCTCGGACGCCAACAAGAAATCGCAGCTCTACCGCATGGCCATCGACGGCGGCGAGCCGCAGCCGCTGACCGCCGAGCGCGAGGGCGTGCTGGATTTCGAGCTAAGTCCCGACGGCTCGCAGATCGCCTACCGTTCCGGCCCGGGCGGCGCCCGCACGCTGCACCTGATGCCCGCGTCGGGCCTCAAGCCGGCCAGGAAGCTGAGCGGCGAGCGGCCCTACGTGTTGCTGTTTCGCTGGAGTCCTGACGGCAAACGCATCCTGTTCACTTCGGCCGAGGAGGAGGAGTCGCTGTCGAGCAAGCGCAGCCGCATGGGCTTCAACGTCAAACTCAACGACGAGCCGAAGTCGCCGCGGAACTTGTGGGCCGTGGATCCGAACTCGGGAGATCTCGAGCGCCTCACCGACTACAAGGACCAATCGGTCTACGAACTGAAACCCTCGCCCACGGGCCGCTGGTGGGCGTTCAAGGCGCGTTCGTCGGATCGCTTTTCGACTTCGTGGGACAACGAACTGTACCTGCTCGATTCGAGCAAGGGCTCGATCCGGCGGCTGACCGAGAACGCGCAGGACGAGGACGGCTTTGAGTTCTCGCCGAACGAAAAATTCCTCGCCTACACGGGCCCGGATTCCGGCCGACAGTATGCCGCCAAGAAGATCTTCCTCACTCCGTTGCCCAGCGGTCCGGTGCGCGAGATCGGCACGCAGTGGAAGTATGACGCCGACGTGAGCTACTGGTCGCAGGACTCAGCGCGCATCTACTTCACCACGACGGTCGGAGTGAATCGCCAGATTTATGCGATGCCGGTGACCGGAGGCACGCCGGAGCCGTTGACCACGGGCGATCACACGCTGTCGCTGGTCTACGACTCCGACGCCGAGGCCCTGCTGGTGAAACGCGAGTCGGCCACCGAGCTCGAGGACCTCTACTTTGCCGATCCGGCCAGGCCCGGCGCCCGCTCGGAGTGGGTGCGGCTGACGCATTACTCCGACCAGCTCAAGGATTTCGCCCTGGGCGCGGTGGAGACGGCGCGCTGGAAGAGTTCCGACGGCGTCGAGGTGGAAGGCGTGCTGATCAAGCCGGTCGGCTATGGGGAAGGCGAAAAGGTTCCGCTGATCGTGCAGGTGCACGGCGGCCCGGCCGGCACGTCGACGAACTCCTTCCCCGGGCGCTGGTCGACGTATTCGCACGTCTACGCCGGACGCGGCTACGCGGTGCTGCAGCCGAACTACCGCGGCTCCAGCGGTTACGGCGAGGAGTTCCGGACGCAGATCGCGGGCAACTACTTCGAGCAGGGCTTCGCCGACATCATGACCGGCGTCGATCACCTGATCGAGCAGGGCTTGGCCGACCCGGACAAGCTTGGGCACATGGGCTGGAGCGCCGGCGGACACTGGTCGAACTGGGCGCTGACGCATACCGACCGCTTCAAGGCGATCGCGACCGGCGCGGGCGCGGTGAACTGGATCTCGATGTGGGCGCAGAGCGACATGCAGATCAACCGCGAGTTTTATTTCGAGGGCAAGCCGTTCGAGAACCGCGAGCACTACATGGAGATCTCGCCGATCAGCTACATCGAGAATGCGAAGACGCCGACGCTGATCCTGTGCGGCACGGCCGACCCGCGCGTGCCGAGCCCGCAGAGCCGCGAGCTCTACGTCAACCTGCAGAAGCTGGGCGTGCCGGTGGAATACATCGAGTTCCCGGGCCAGGGACACGGGTTGACCAACCATCGCTACATGCTGGTGAAGATGGAAGCCGAGCTGGCCTGGTTCGACAAGTGGATCCACGGCAAGGACGGCTGGCTCGACTGGGACGCGCTGATGCAGACGGTGGAGTGACGCCGCGCGAATGAGCCCCCGAGATTTCTCGGGGGTTCGCTGGTGGACTACAGAGAGCTGTCGCAGCGAAGCCGGAACCGCCGGGTCAACCCGGCGGCTCGTTGATCATCGCCATCTCCAGGAGAAAACGATTTTTCCCGCTTGGTCCACGAATGCCGCGTTGTGCGTCCCGTCAGGGTTGTATCTGTGGATCTGATCGAGTCCGTGACAAGAGCGCCCTGCGGCCTCGTAAGTCGGATCAAGTCGATACCGGGCCGGGAGAGCTAGATTCGGGAAGGCGTCCCAACTGCTGCGAAATGAGATCAAGGTCGCCGGATCGACATCCGCGCGCGGCTTCCCCTCGGTGTCGATAACGATTCGGCGGCAATCCCGAAGTTTGGCGGTTGCGTCATCCCCGTCGCCGAGAAAAACGAAACTGCCATCCTGATGGAACAAGATGCAGGCCCCCTCATCCAGGACCGCTTGCGCGAAGCCGCCTGAAAAAGCGCCCACGATCAAGAACCGAGGCTCGATGACAACCTCCCCCGATCGATTGATCACGCCCGCGCGGCCGTCTCCGTTGTACCGGGAGCCGACATAGAACGCTGCAAGCCCCTCCTGGTCAAAATCGGATATCTCTTGAAAGTTCGGGGCGATCATGGAGTCGCCGGCGTGGTTGATAAATCCCCAGAGGCCAGTCTCGGCATCTTGTACGCGCGCAAGATGGTCATGGAACGGGTGTGCGCCGCGAAACTGCGGCCGGATCGCCCAGTTGCCGCGCGTGTCCAGGTAGCCCCACCGTCCGGAGCCAGGGAACTCGGCTGCAAGCAGTCCTTCGTTGAAAGGACCTTCGATCTCATGCGAGACCTGGAAGCGGTGCAGGATCTCGCCCCGGTTGTTGATCAAGCCGTCGCACTCGCGCGGCTCGCCAAAGCAGAAGACGGGCGTATCGCCGCAAGGGTGGTAGATCAACTCGACGACTTCCATGCCGCCGATGCCGCCCACGAGCAGCAGCCCAACCGAGAGTACGGATCGGAGCCGCCGAATCATGCACCCCACAAGATAGCAGCCCGATGTGGCGTGCGGCTCCAGCCGCGCCGGGTCGTCGGTCCGCGACGACCTTCCGGAACGTAGGCCTGGCCGGGCCCGCGCCGCCCCCTACTGGTCCTTCACGAAGTACGCCCCGCTGGTCCGGCCCGCAAACACCAGCACCGGGTTTCCCGAGGGGTCCAGCACGACCGGAAACTGCACCGATGCATTGTCGATTCCCTGGCTCGGCGTCAAATTCACCTTCCACAGGGCCGCGCGCGTCTGCATATCGACCGCCATCACCCAGGAGGTCTGTCCGCCGATCCCGATCGTGCCAATCGTCAAGACCGGCTGCGTCGGCGTGCCGGCGATGTTGAGCACCGACCACGGAAAGTTCGGGTTCGTTCCGCCCACCAGGCTCATCACGTCCATCAATTCTAAAATCGCGCCGGTCGCCAGCGACCTGCGCTGCAAGTAGCGCGAGCCGGTGAACTCCACCCAAAACCCGCCGCGCGGGTCCAGCGCGAACGACGCCGGTACGGGCTTGGCTACCGCCCGGGCCCAAACCACCGTGCCTTCGGTCCCGTCGTCGCGCACCGCAAACAGGTGCGGAGTCTCCGGCCCGCCGGGCAAGCGCCGCCCGCCGTCGAAATAGATCATGTTGCCGACGCACAGCGGGCTCGCGCCGCTGGGAGCGCCGAAAGGCACATGCCAGGCGACCTTGAGCGGTTCGGTCGGGTTGTCCGGGTCGACGTCGATGGCGACCAGCCGGGCGGTGTCATCGGGGTCGTTGGGGAGGGACATCGACACGTAGAGCCGGTCGTTGGCCAGGCAGGGCGTGTTGATCGTATCGAAAAACCGGGTCGGGTCCGATTCGGGCCGCACGAACAGGCTCCCGATCAGTCCGCCGTCGGTGCTGTCAAACAGGGAGATCGGGCCGCGAAACGTCGCCAGGACAATCTCCCCGGCGGGCGTGGGGACGGGGCTGATGGGGATGCCGCCGGGGGTGGCCGTGTTCCAGACCACGTCGCCGGTGGGGCCGAAGCGGATCAGGCTCTTGTTGTCGGCGGCGATGACGTGGCCGTCGGCGCTGATGATCGGGACCGACGCCCAGGAAGTCAGGTTGATCAGGTTGCCGGAGGTCCACAGGCGCGCCCCGGCGTGGTTGTAGGCCACGATGTTGTCGCCAAACGCGTTGTTGTACGAACAAACGGCGATCTCGCCATTCGACGAGCAGCCGTTGCCGGTCGGCGCCGAGGGACCCGTGAAAGGGTTCTGCGTGCCGGTGGGCAGGGTGTCATGCGCGATGACGGCGGGGTTGGGCCCCAGAGGCGGCATGAGCTTGACCTGATCGCTCATGCTAGGGTCGCAATGGACCATGGGACAGCCCGCCGGCGCCAGCATGAACGGCTCCGCCGCCTCTGCGACCTGTCCCGCCAAAGGAAATCCCGGAGCCGCCAGAGCTCCCAGGCAAACCGCCTTCCGCAACCAGTTCATCGCAGTCTTCCCCCGCGTATTAGTACAACACGCCCGGGGGGGATCGCCGGGGCGCTCTGGTTAGGGGTTCAGAATGACCTTGGTCAGGTTCGGCTCGTGGCTGTAGAGCCGGTCGAAGAAGCTCGGGCCTTCGTCGAGCGATCCCTTGGCCGAGATCATCGGGTCGACCTTGATCGCGCCGCGCGCCAGCAGCTCGAGGCAGGCCGGGTAGTCGTTGGCCGAAGCGCAGGAGCCAAAAACGGCGATCTCGCGCGTGACCACCGGCTGCAGGCCGAACTCGACCGTTTTCGCGATGTTGCCGATCAGCGTCACCGCGCCGCCCTTGCGGACGCTGTCGATGCAGGCCTTGACGGTGGGCGTCGCGCCGACCGCTTCCATCGCCACATCGGCGCCGCGGCCGTCGGTGAGGTCGCGCAAGGCCGCCGGCACGTCGTCGTTCTTGGGGTTGAGGGCGTAGTCCGCACCGAGCGTCTTGGCCAGCTCGAGGCGGTCGTCGGCCAGGTCGGCGATGATGATCTTGCCCGCGCCGGCCGCGCGCAGCGCCTGCAGCGTGAGCAGCCCGATCATGCCGGCGCCCACCACCAGCGCGGTGTCGCCCAGCCCCAGCGGCGTGATGTTCACCGCGTGCACGGCCACCGAAACCGGCTCCACCATGGCGGCGTGGTCGAACGAGAGGCCGTCGGGCATCTTGTAGACGATGTGCTCGGGGACGCTGACGTACTCGGCGAAAGCGCCGTGGCGGCGGTACTCGTCGCAGGAGACGCCCAGCACCTGGCGGCTGTCGCACAGGTTCGGCGTGCCCTTGCGGCAGTAGAAACACTGCCCGCACGAGATCATCGAGTCAAAGGTGACGCGGTCGCCCTCGGCCAGGTTCTTCACGGCCGAGCCGACTTGCGCAATCTCGCCGGCGGCTTCGTGTCCCATGATGATCGGCGGGATGCGGCGGCCGGACGAGCCGTCGAAGCCGTGCACGTCGCTGCCGCAAATGCCGCAGGAACGCACCCGGATGAGGACCTCATGGGGGCCGATGACGGGCTCGGGATAATCCGTAGCCAACTGGAACTGTTTGTACTGTTCGAGGACGAGGGCTTTCATGGTGAATCTGTGACTATAGCGCGCCGCGGCGGCTCTCGTCGAAGGAGGCCGTAGCCCCTTTGAGGAGGAGGGGAGTACGGCAAAGGCGAAACGCAACATCGGGCGCCGACCCCATTGGCGAATCGCGCCGGCGCGGGCGATGCTGAAGAGGTCATGGCGATCGTCCTGGATTTTCTGGTTCCTGAAGCCGATGTCGAGGAAGCTCCGGCGCTTCGGATTCCCCATCCCGAAGACCCCCAGCTCGCCAATCTCAGCCGCTCGCTGCTCGAGCAGCCTCGCCCGGATCTGTTGCGCGAGCCCCCGCCGCCGGTCGAGCCGCATCTCACACCGGCACTATGGACCGACTTCTTCGGCGTCCTCTAACCCCTACAAACGCGTTCGTTGCCCCTCCCCGGCGTCCGACGGCCTGCACGGCTTGAGCCGCGCCGCCTCTCCAAGACCCGCATCCCTGTTCGGACTGTTTGGTCCACTTCGGCCCACTTCGGCCCCTAGTCGACCCCTGAAGGGGGCTGGTCGGCCCTCGCGGCGCTTTCTGTCGGCCAATTTCAACTAGTTCCGTCCACTTCGGTCCACATTCGATTCACCCGCATCAGATCAGGTATCTAGTATTAAAAACTAGACTAGGCACAACATCTTGTGGCTAGGTTTTGTTGACGATTTTTTTAGGGCCAAAGGGCTCTTTCCGCTTGACTCGCAAGAGGCGTTCGGCAAGGATAGAGGGGACCAAAGTGGTCTAAATTGGACTACAGGGGAAGGTCAAGACCGCCATGGCGGATCGACGCACCGCAAAATGTTTCGAGGCTTGCAGACGGGGCGCGTGGACGACAAGCACAGGCTCAAGTTCCCGGCGCTGGTCCGCAAGGGGTTCGTCGAGAAATACAAGAGTCCGAATGTGTTCATCACGAGCCTCGATGAGCAGGACGTCAAGATTTTCCCGATTGCGGAATGGGAAGTCCTTGAGCGTCGTCTCTCGCAAAAGTCAGCCGACGGCGACGACCTCGACGGAGAGCGCAAAAACAAGATTTTGTTTCTGGCCAACCATTACGGGGCCGAGCAGTCCTTGGATGCCCAAGGTCGCATCCTCATCCCTGGCGCCTTGCGGGAGGGGCCGGGGATGAGGGGCGAGATTTCGCTCCTTTGGCAGTCCAATCACATCTTAGCGATGAGCGCAGAGCGGTACAAGCAAAAAGCCGCCGAAGCCAAGCTGGATGCGAGCGATCGCAAGTTCGCTCAAAACCTGGGGTTCTAGGCTGTGCAGCCGGTCTCGCGGCACGAACCCGTTTTGTTGGAGGAGGTTACTGCTTACCTCTCGATTCGCCCAGAGGGAGTCTATTGCGACTGCACTTTGGGGGGCGCGGGGTACGCCGAGCGTATTTTGAGCCGTCTCGACGGCGGCCGATTGATCGCGTTTGATTTGGATGAGACGGCGATAGAGCGCGCCCGGGTTCGACTCGCGGCGTACGGAGGCAAAGTGGAATTCGTGCACGGGGGGTTTGCGCAGATCGCGGAGAAGGTGGAACCCGGACTGGCCGGCGTGACGGCGGACCTGGGCTGGTCGCGCGATCAGGTCGAAGCTACCGAGCGCGGTTTCAGCTTCCAGGGCGACGGGCCGCTCGACGCCCGCTATGACCGCCGGCAGGATCTCACCGCCGGCGACATCGTGAATTTCTATGACGAAAGGGAGCTGGCCGACTTGTTTTTCGAGTTGGGCGGCGAGAGGAGGAGCCGAAGAATCGCAAGAGCCATCGTTCGGGGGCGGCCCATCCGATCGACTGGGCATCTCGCTCAGATCGTCGAGCAAGCCGTCCCTCGAGCCCGCGAACAAAAGCTCCATCCGGCCACGAAGACGTTCGCGGCGCTTCGTTGCGCCGTCAATGACGAAATGGGGCAGCTCGACACGCTGCTCGAAACGGCTCCGCCGCTGCTGGCGCCGGACGGCCGCTTTCTCGTAGTGAGTTTTAACAGTTTGGAGGACGGAAAGGTGAAGCGAGCATTCCGCCGCTGGGCCGCCGAGGGCCCTTATGAAATTTTGACCAAGAAGGTCGTCGCGCCCAGCGACGACGAAGTGCGTCGGAACCCCGCCAGCCGAAGCGCGAAGCTGCGCGCTCTGCGGAGGACGGCATGAGCGCGGCGGCAAGCATGTGGCCGGGAATGGAAGGGGCGGGCCGACCGGCTCGTTCGTCTCGCTTCTGCTATGACGGCGCGGCGGCCGGCCGGGCCTGCAAGGCGGGTCTGTCTCGCCGCAAAGCGGGCGGGCGTCCGCTGCCGATGGAAGACGTGCTGCTCTACGTCAAGCCGATCGACAACTCGGGCGTGCGGCGGCCGGTGGATCCGGCCGACAAGCGCGCTTGGCTGCGCACTGTTTGCAATTTCGCGGTGGTGCTGCTGCTGGTGATTCTGGCGCTCGGGCCGCGCGCCTGGCTGCGGCATTCCGGCTACAAGCATGCCGAGCTGACTGAGAAGCGGCAGGAGCTGCTCGAGCTCGAGCGGCATCTGGAAGTACGCCACGCGCAGTTGACTGACCTGCGGCGGGTGGGCCGTGTGGCCGCGGCGATGGGGCTGGTGGCGCCGCCGCCGGAGCACTACGCCTGGCAGGATCTCACCGTCACCCCGAGCGTGCCCGAGGCGGCGCTGGCCGAGACCTTCGCCGAGCCTCGGATTGTGTTGCTTCCCTAGGAGGATGCGTCGATGGCGTCAGCCCAGGACAGAATCGAAGCGGACTCGCGGTCGCGCCGCAGCGATCTGGGGCGGCTCCTCGTCTTCGGCCTCGGCTGTACGGCTTGGCTGATTGCGGTCGGCGGGCAGCTGTTTGAACTGCAGGTGCGCAGCCGCGACCGTTTCGTCGACCTGGCGCAGCGCCAGCACGTCAGCAGCGTGGAGATTCGCGCTGAGCGCGGCGGCATCTTCGACCGTCATGGCGCCGAGCTGGCGCTGAGCTCGCCGGTCGACTCAGTGGCCGTTTTCCCCGAAAAGGTAACCGACCCCGAACTGCTTTCGCAGGTGCTGGCGCAGGTGCTCGATGTCGAGCGCGACGAGGTCCGCGCCAAGCTCCGCAAAAAGGGCTTCCAATGGATTCAGCGGCAGGTGGGGCCGGGGCAGTCCGAGCGCCTCAAGGGGTTCCTCGAACAGCTCAAGCTGCAGGGCGTTCATTTTGAGAAAGAGAGCCGCCGCTACTACCCCAAGGGCTCGGTGGCGGCGCATGTGCTGGGCTACGTCAGCGTCGACCATACCGGTCAGGGAGGCCTCGAGCTGCGCTATGACGATTTGCTCACCGGCGAGCCCGGCGCCCGCCAGGTGCACTTCGACGCCTTGCGCAACCGCTATGAAAGCCGCGTGGTCAAGCCCTCGATGCCGGGCGGCGCGCTCTATCTGACGCTGGACGAGCGCATCCAGACGCTGGCCGAGGAGAGTCTGGTGTCGGCCATCGCCGAGACCAAGGCCAGGGCCGCCAGCATCGTCGTCATGGACCCTCAGAACGGCGACGTGCTGGCGATGGCCAACTGGCCGACGTTCGACCCCAACGACCGCCCGCGCGACAAGTCCGACGTCGAGGCGGCGCTGAAGCTACGTGAGAACTACGCCGTCAGCCATCTCTACGAGCCCGGCTCGACCTTCAAGCCGGTCACCTTGGCGGCCGCCCTCGACCAGGGGCTGACGCATCCGGACGAGATTCTCGACTGCCAGAACGGCGCCATCTACGTGGGCCGGCGCCGCATCCGCGACCACAAGAAATTTGGCCTGCTGACTGTTTCCCAGGTGATCGCCAACTCGAGCAACGTGGGCATGATCAAGATCGCCCAGCGCGTGGGCGCGCAGAGCTTCCACGACTATGTGACGCGCTTCGGGTTCGGCCGCAAGACCGGCATCGAGTTGCCGGGCGAGATCGACGGGCTGGTGCGCGACTGGAAGGTCTGGCGCGATGGCTCGGTCGCCTCGATCGCGATGGGGCAGGAGGTGGGCGTGACGCCGCTTCAGTTGGCGCAGGCGATCTCGGCGATCGCCAACGGCGGCAAGTTCGTCAAGGCCCGGCTGGTGGACTCGATTCGCGAGCCTTCGGGCCGGATGCGGCGGCTCGATCCCTCCGAGCCCAAGCAGATCATCCGTCCGGAGACCGCCGCCGCGTTGCGCATGATGATGGAGCGAACGGTGCGGGAAGGCACGGCCCGGCTGGCGCGCACCCCCGGCTACCGCATCGGCGGAAAGACCGGAACGGCGCAGCTGATCGACGAAGAGACCAAACGCTATTCGACTGAAGACTACGTGGCGAGCTTCGTCGGCATCGCGCCGATCAACGATCCCTCGCTGGTGACGGTGATCGTGCTCGATTCGCCGGTGGGACAGTACTATGGCGGCCAGGTCGCCGCGCCGGTCTACCCCGAACTGGCCGCGCAGGCTTTGCGTTTCCGGGATGTTCCGCCGACCGAGCCGACCACGCCGCAGCGCAGGCCGGCGCGGCCGAGCCCGGAATCGCTGGCCGACCTGGCGGAGGCGCCGCGGCTCGAGCCGTTTCTGGCCGCGCCGCGGGTGCGCGACGACGGCGTGATCCTGGTGTCGAGCGGTGCGCCGACGCAGGCCGAACTCGAGCGCGCCGAGGAAAGTGACGACGAACCGGTGAAGCTGCGCTTCACCGCCCTGCAGACGCCGGATCTGGAAGGGATGAGCGTGCGCGAGGCGGCGCGGCGCTGCGCGGCTCTCGGATTGCGCGTGCAGATGCAGGGGAAGGGCGTGGCGGTCAGCCAAGATCCGCCGGCAGGCGCGGCGGTCGAGCCGGGCGACCTGGTCCGGGTGCAGTTCCGACGAATCCTGGCGGAGGCGACCGCTCCGCGATGACCCTTTCAGCGTTGCTCGCGAGGGCCGATACGCTGGCCCCTCCGCCAGCGCTGGACGCCGCAGGACTGGACTATGACTCCCGGCGCATTCGGCCGGGCTTTGTCTTCTTTGCCTTCCCCGGCGAGCGCGTCGACGGGCATGATTTCATCCCGCAAGCGCGCGCCGCCGGGGCGATCGCCGTCGTCAGCGAAAGGCCGCAGCCGGCCGGCGACCCGGGGCCGTGGGTGCAGGTCGCCCATGGCCGCCAAGCCTTGGCCGCGGCGGCGCTCGCGTTCTATGACCGGCCCGACCGCCACGTCGGACTGATCGGCGTGACCGGCACCAACGGCAAGACGACGACGGTCTTTCTGATCGATTCGATCCTGCGCGCCGCGGGCTTCGTGACCGCGCGGCTCGGCACGATCGATCACCGCGTGGGCGATGAAGCTCTTCCGGCGATCAACACCACCCCGGAATCGCTCGACCTGGTGCGGCTATTTTCCAAGACGCGCGAGATCGGCGGCAAATTCGCCACGCTCGAGGTCTCCTCGCATGGACTTGAGTTGCGGCGCATCTACGGCCTCGAGTTCCACACCGGCGTCTTCACAAACCTGAGTCAGGATCACCTGGACTTCCACCACACGATGGAAGCCTACGCGCGGGCGAAGCGGCGGCTGTTCGAAGGCGCCGGCGCGCGGCCGCCCTGCTACGGCGTGATCAACAACGACGATCCGGTCGGTCGCGATTTCCTCGCGCTCGACGGTTTTGAGAAGTTCTCCTATGGGGTCGAGGCGGGTGCGGCGATTCGGGCCAAGCGGGTGCAGGCGAGTCTCGAGGGACTGCGCCTGGAGATCGAGACGCCGCGCGGCGTGATCGAGATCCGTTCGCGCCTGCTGGGCGACTTCAATGTTGCGAACATTCTGGCCGCCGTCGGCGCGGGCCTGGCGGCCGGCGTCGATCTGCGCACCATCGAGGAGGGCGTCGGCGCGCTCGAGGCCGTGCCGGGGCGCTTTGAAAATGTGCGCGCCGGACAGGATTTCGCCGTCATCGTCGACTACGCCCACACGCCTGATGCGCTCGACAACGTGTTGCGGGCGGCGCGCAAGATCGCAGGCCGTAAGGGCCGCGTGCTGACGGTTTTCGGCTGTGGCGGCGACCGCGACCGCGCCAAGCGCCCGCTGATGGGAGAGGCCGCCGGGCGCGGCAGCGACCGCGTCATTCTTACATCCGACAACCCGCGCAGTGAAGATCCTCTCCGCATCCTCGCCGACGCTTCGATCGGGCTCGACCGCGTGGAAGCCAGCTATGTACGCGAGTCCGACCGCCGTCGCGCGATCCGCCAGGCCCTGCTGGAGGCTCGTTCGGGCGATGTGGTGATGATCGCGGGCAAGGGCCATGAAACGGTGCAGAAGATTGGCGATGAGACGCTGCCGTTCGACGACCGCCAAGTGGCCCGCGAGATGCTTGAACAGCTTCAAGGGGGACGCCCGTCGTGAAGCTTTCCTTGGGAGATCTCGCCGACATCGTCGGCAACGGCCGCGACGCCGATAGCGCCGTCGTGGCGACCGGCTGGTCGATCGACTCGCGAACGACTCAGCCGGGCGATGTGTTTTTTGCTCTTGCCGGTCCGCGCCATGACGGCCATGACCATGTTCCCGCCGCGCTTGCCGCGGGGGCCGTGGCCGCCGTTGTCCGACGCGGGTGGGACGCGTCCGACGCTTCGCGGGCCGGCTTTTTGTTTCGAGTGGACGATCCGCAGCAGATGCTGTCTCAGGTGGCGGCCGAATTGCGCCGCGCCTGGGGAGGAACCGTCGTTGCGGTGACAGGTTCGAACGGCAAGACGACGACGAAGGAGATCATCGCAGGCCTGCTTGGGGCTGCACTGCCGGTGTCGAAGACGCAAGGTAACTTGAACAACGAGATCGGGCTGCCGTTGTCGATCCTGCGCATCGCCGACGACTCGCGCGCGGCGGTGCTCGAGATGGGCATGAACCACGCCGGCGAGATCCGCCGCATGGCGCGTATCGCGCAGCCGAACATCGGCGTTGTCACCAACGTCAGCGCCGCGCACCTGGGCCACTTCGACTCGATCGAGGAGATTGCGGCCGCCAAGCGCGAACTGATCGAAGAACTCGATGCGGACGCCGCCGCGGTCCTGAACGCCGACGACCCGCGGGTAAGCCGGTTCTCGGATGCGCACCGGGGGCGCAGCGTGAGCTTTGGCACGGTTGCGGAGGCGGATTTTCGGGCGGTCGACATTGAGCTGCTCGACGAGGTTGCGCGGTTCCGCCTGCGTCGCAAAGGCCGCGGCGGGACGGGCGCGCAGTTCGAGACCCAGTTGCCCGGCCGGCACAACGTCTTGAACATGACCGCTGGGTTGGCGGTCGCCGCCGAGCTCGGCATCGAGCCGCGCAACCTGCGCGCGGCGGCGGCGGAGATCCAGCCGGCGGCGATGCGCGGTCACATCCGCCGCATCGGCCAGATGTTGGTGATCGACGACTGCTACAACTCGAACCCGTCGGCCGCGGCGGCGATGCTTGATCTGCTGGCCGGACTGCCGGGCCGGCGCAAGGTCGCCGTGTTGGGCGAGATGCGCGAACTGGGCGGCAACGCCCCGCTGCTGCACCGGGAACTGGGCCGTAGAGCGGCCGTCGCGGCGTCGCGCGTCTACGGCGTGCAGGGCGAGGCGCGGGCGATCGTCGAGGGGGCGCGCGAGGCGGGCCTCGATCCGGCGGCGACCGGGTTTTTTGAAACCTCCGAACAGGCAGGGGCTGCTCTGGCTGAATTGCTCGGGCCCGGCGACACGGTGTTGTTCAAAGGGTCGCGCGGGGTGGCGCTCGAGAAAGCGCTGGAACGTGTAGCGAGCGCGGCGCAGTCCGCGAAGGGCGGGCGTTAGAAAGAGATGCTCTACCACTTGTTCTACGAGCAGCTCTACCCGATGTTCAGCCCGTTCCGCGTGTTCGGCTACATCACGCTGCGCACGGCCTTCGCCATGCTGACCGCGTTGGCGCTGGGCCTGGTGCTTGGGCCATGGCTCATCGCGCGGCTGCAGCAGTTCCAGATCGGCCAGCACATCCGCTCCGACGGTCCGCAGTCGCATCACACCAAGGCGGGGACGCCGACGATGGGCGGACTGCTGATCAACGTCTCGATCATCGTGCCGACCCTGCTGTGGACGGACCTGCGCAATGTCTATGTCTGGATTGCGCTGTTCGCGCTCGGCGGGTTTGGAGCGATCGGCTTCGTCGACGACTACGCCAAGGTGCGCAAGGCGCGCAACCTCGGGCTGACCGCGCGCGGCAAGCTGGGCTTGCAGGCGCTGGTGACGCTGCTCATCACCGCCGTGTTGGGCTGGCTGTCATTGCGTGGGGAGTACCAGACCTCGCTGGCCCTGCCGTTCTTCAAGCAGATCCGGCCGACGCTGGTGATCGAGTCGTTGCTGGCGAGCCCGTGGACGATGCCGCTGGCCTTCACCGGCTTTTTTGTCTTTATCTTTCTCGTGCTCGTCGGTTCATCGAATGCCGTGAATCTGACCGATGGGCTTGACGGGCTGGCGATCGGGTTGACGGTCATCTGCTCGGGCGCGTTGACGGCCCTGGCCTACGTCGCCGGCCACCAGCGCTTCGCGGAATATCTCGACATCGCGCGGGTGCCGCAGGCGGCGGAGCTGACCATTTTCGGCGGCGCGATGGTCGGCGCCAGTCTCGCGTTCCTCTGGTACAACTCGCACCCGGCGGAGATGTTCATGGGCGATGTCGGGTCGCTGGCGCTGGGCGGCGGCATGGGCGCGATGGCGGTGCTGATCAAGCAGGAGATCCTGCTGCTGTTCATCGGCGGCGTGTTCGTGGTCGAGGCTTTGTCGGTGATCTTGCAGGTGGGCAGCTACAAGTTGCGCGGCAAGCGCATCTTCAAGATGGCCCCGCTGCATCACCATTTCGAGCAGTTGGGCTGGCCGGAGTCCAAGGTCATCGTGCGGTTTTGGGTAGCGGGACTGGTGCTGGCTTTGTTCGCGCTGAGCACGCTGAAGTTGCGATGAGGTACGAAGGGCAAAAAGTGTTGGTGGTGGGGCTCGGCGCGTCGGGTCAGGCCGCGGTGCGCTTTTTCGCCGGGCGCGGCGCGACGGTTTCGGTCACTGACTCGAACCCGCCCGAGAAGCTCGCCCCCGTTCTCGCGTCGCTGCAGCCGCTGATTGCCAAGAGCCACCTGGGCGGACACCCGCTCGAGGCGTTCCTCGAGCAGGACATCATCGTGCCCTCGCCGGGCGTGCCATGGAAGATGCCGCAGCTCGAGGCCGCCCGCGAAAAAGGCGTCCGCGTGGCCGGCGAGCTCGACTTCGCCGCCGAGGAGCTGCGCGGCCACGTGATCGGCGTCACCGGCTCGAACGGCAAGACCACGACGGTCTCGCTGATCGGCCACATCCTCCAGACTGCCGGCATGGATGTCGTGGTCGGGGGCAATATTGGCCGTCCGCTGCTCGACATGGCCGAGGAGTCGACCGCCGAGCAGTGGTCGGTGCTCGAGCTGTCGAGTTTTCAGCTCGAGGCGATGTCGAAGTTCCGCTGCCACATCGCGGCAATTCTCAACATCACGCCGGATCACCTGGACCGCCACGGCGACTTCGATTCCTACGTCGCGGCCAAGGCGCGGATTTTGGCTACGCAGACCGCCGAGGACGTCGCCGTGCTCAACCGCGAAGATCCGGTCGTCGCCGGCCTGGCCGGGCAGGTGAAGGGGCGGACAGTCTGGTTCGAGGCCGGCGGGCGCTCCGAAGACGGCGCCTCGGCCGATCAGGAAGCCATCTGGTTCGAGGGCCGTCAAGTCGGTTCGCCTCAGCTTCCGATCCCTGGGCCGCACAATCTGCAGAACGCGCTGGCCGCCGCTGCGGCCGCCGCTCTGGCCGGAGCCCCCGACAACGCCATCGCCGACGGACTGGCCTCGTTCCAGGCCGTCGAACACCGCCTCGAGCTGGTGGCGACTATCGGCGGCGTGGACTATTACAACGATTCCAAGGCGACCAACGTGGACGCCACCCGCAAGGCCGTCGAGTCGTTCGACGGCGGGCTATGGCTGATCCTGGGAGGCCGCGACAAGCAAGGCGACTTCCAGGCGCTCGAAGGTCCGCTCGAAGGCCGCGTTCGCAGAATCCTGCTGATCGGCGAAGCGGCGGAAGCTATCGAACGCCAACTGCCATCACAGTCCGTCGTCCACTGCGGCGACCTCGCCGGCGCTGTCGCCCACGGCGCCCAACACGCGCAGCCGGGAGAGACCGTTCTGCTCTCGCCCGCCTGCGCCAGCTTTGACCAGTTCGACAACTACGGCCACCGCGGCCGTGAGTTCAAGCGCCTCGTGGCCGCTTTGGCCGCCGACAACAAGGAGTAACGACGTGCCTCGACAGCTGCATTACGACCGCTTGCTCTGCCTGACGATTCTGGCGCTGACCTGTTTTGGGCTGCTGATGGTCTTCTCGGTCACGGCGGCGGACGGTGACCCGAGCTTCAGCTTCATTCGAAAACAGGGCATTGCGGCGGTGATCGGGCTGGCGGGCATGCGGTTTCTGATGTTTCGCGACTACCACGAGTGGCGCAATCAGAAGGTCGTCTTCGGCGTGGTCGGGGCGGCGATCGTGCTGCTGACGATGGCGTTCCTGTTTGGCAGCGGCGCCAACACCGGACGCTGGTTGAGCCTGGGCGGCTTCTCGTTTCAGCCGTCGGAGGTCGCCAAGCTGGCGGTGATCCTGTTTCTGGCCTACTACCTCGAGACGCATGGCGACAAGATCGACAGCGTCCGTTCGATGGCCGGCGGCGGTATCGTTCTGGCCGCCTTCTGCGCGCTGATTTTCGGCGGCCGCGACCTGGGCACGGCGGTGGCGATCGGCGTGGTGGCGGCGACGATGCTGTGGACGGCCGGGTTGCGGATGCGCTGGTTCCTGGCCGGCATCGTGCTGGCGATCGGGCTGGTGTACGCGGCGACGATCGTGGAGCCCTACCGCATGCAGCGCATCACCACCTTCCTGCATCCGGAAGAAGATCCGCTCGGCGCCGGCTTCCAGGCGATGCAGTCGCAGATCGCCATCGGCAGCGGCGGCGTCATTGGGCAAGGGCTGATGTTCGGCCGCCAAAAAATGCGCTTCCTGCCGGCGGCGCACACTGATTTCATCTTCGGCGTGATCGGCGAGGAGACGGGCCTGGTCGGCTGCTCGATCATCGTTATCGCGTTCGGGCTCATCCTCTGGCGCGGGCTGTGGGTTTCGATCCGCGCTCCAGACGCTTTTGGCCGCTACTTGGCCGTCGGCGTGACGGCGATGATCGTCTGTCAGGCCATGATCAACATGGGCGTGGCGCTGTCGATGTTGCCCACCAAGGGCATGCCGCTGCCGTTCGTCAGCTACGGCGGCAGCTCGCTGATTGTGTGTTTGATTGGTTCGGGATTGTTGTTGAATGTCTCTCAGCATGCAGATTGAGCGCGAGCCGGCGGATCGGACGACGCGCCCGGAGCCTCGCTCGGCGGCCGGGCTGTCGTTCGTGATTGCAGCCGGCGGGACCGGTGGGCATGTGATCCCCGGGCTCGAGGTGGCCGCGGAGCTGCGTGGCCGCGGCGCCGCGTGCGTGCTGTTGGGAACGCCGCGCGGGATGGAGTCGACGCTCGCGCCAAAGTTCGGCATTCCGCTCGAATTGCTCGAGATCGGGCCGCTCAACAGCGTGCCCTGGTCGCGCCGTCTGAAGACGCTCGCACAGCTGCCGCTGAGTGTCTTCGGCGCGCTGCGAATCCTCAAGCGTCTGCGCCCGTCAGCCGCGCTGAGTCTGGGGGGCTACGCCTCCGGTCCGATGATCCTGGCCGCGATAGCCAGGCGTATTCCGCTGCTCATCATGGAACCCAACGCCTATCCGGGGCTGGCCAACCGTCTGGCCGCCCGCTTCGCACGCCGCGCCCTGACCGGGTTCGACGCCACCGCCGAGCATCTCGCGTCGGCGCAGTCGGAGACGGTGGGCGTCCCCATCCGCCGGGAGTTCTTCGAGCTGCCGCGACGGCGTCACGTCGGTCCCCCGACGGTGCTGATCACCGGCGGCAGCCAGGGTTCGCGGCGGCTGAACGAGGCGGCCGTCGCCGCCGCCCGATTTTGGGCGGAAAAAGGCTTCCCCGGAGGCCTAAAATTGCTGCATCAGACCGGCTTGGCGGAATACAATGGAGTCCGAGCTGCTTACGATTCGCTGCGAAACGCCACGGAGATCGTCTGCGAAGCGGTCCCGTTCATCGACGACATGCCCGCCGCTTTCGGCCGGGCGGACCTCATCGTGTGTCGAGCCGGCGCTTCCACCCTCGCCGAGCTGGCAGCGGCCGGCAAAGCCTCAATCCTTGTTCCTTTCCCGCACGCCGCCGACGACCATCAGATGCGCAACGCGCGTTCGATGGCCGATGCCGGCGCGGCGCGCGTTGTGGCGGACGCGGAGTGGGACGGCGAACGCATGATCCGCGAGGTCGGCTGTGTGTTCGGGGCCGCCGGCCGGGTGGAGGCGATGGAAGAAGCCGCGCGGTCGCTGGCGCGGCCCGGAGCGGCGGCGCGGGTGGCTGACGCGATGATCGAAGAAGCCGGCGGAGCCAAAAGTTGAGCGCCCGAGTATTTTCGACGGACTAGAAGTAGAGCTAACACAAGTGCTGTTTGGAGAAGCCATCGTTAAACAACGCCGCATCCACTTCATCGGGATCGGCGGAATCGGCATGAGCGGAATCGCGGAGATCCTGCTCAACCTGGGCTATAAGATCTCGGGCTCCGATTTGAATCGTTCGCCGATCACCGAGCGGTTGGGACGCATGGGCGCCACGGTTTTCGAGGGCCATGCGGCCGAGCACATACTGGGCGCCGATGTCATCGTCTACAGCTCGGCGATTGCGCGCAGCAACCCGGAGTTCGCCGCCGCTCGCGAGCGGGGCGTGCCGACGGTGATGCGCGGCGAACTGTTGGCCGAGCTGATGCGGCTCAAGTACGGCATTGCCGTCGCCGGCTCGCACGGCAAAACGACCACGACTTCCATGACCGCCGCCGTGCTGCACGGGGCGGGGAAAGATCCGACAGTCGTCGTCGGCGGACGCGTCGGGCAGATGGGCTCGAACGCGCGCGTCGGCAAGAGCGACTTTCTGCTGGTGGAGGCGGACGAATCCGACGGCTCGTTCCTGAAGCTGGCGCCGATCCTCGCCGTCATCACCAACGTGGACCGCGAGCATCTGGACCACTACAGCTCCGACGAGGCGATCGAGAACGCCTTCGTGGAATTCGCCAACAAGGCGCCGTTTTATGGTTCGGCGATCCTCTGCATCGACGATCCAGCGTTGCGCCGGCTGCTGCCGCGCGTCGAGCGCCGGGTGCGGACCTACGGCGTCTCAGCCGACGCCGATCTGCGCGTGAGCGAAGTCGAGTCGCAAGGCCTGCTGAGCCGCTTTCGGTTGACGCTCGAAGGCGAGGACCTGGGCGTATTCGAGGTGCAGTCGGTGGGCGCGCACAACGCCCTCAATGCAGCCGCGGCTGCGTTGGTGGGGCTCGAGCTGGGCGCGACGCCGGACGAGATTCGCGAAGGCCTGCGGGGCTTCATCGGCGTGGACCGGCGCTTCCAGTTGCGCGGCCGGCGTGCGGAGGTCTCGGTGGTCGACGATTACGGCCACCACCCGACCGAGATCGCGGCCACGCTGGCGGCGGCGCAGTCCTGCGGTTTCAACCGCGTACATGTGCTGTTCCAGCCGCACCGCTACAGCCGCACTGAGTTGCTGGCCGACGAGTTCGCGCTGTGCTTCGGCGCGAGCACGACGCTGACCGTGGTCGACGTCTATTCCGCCGGTGAGGAGCCGCGGCCCGGGGCCGACAGCCCGACCCTGACGGCGCGCATCCGAGCCGCCAGCCAGCCCGACGCGGTCTATGCGGCGTCGATGGAAGAAGCCGTGCAGCGCGTGGCCGCGTTGGCCGAGCCGGGCGACGTGATCCTGACCCTCGGCGCCGGCAACGTCTGGCGCGCCGGCGACACGATCTTGGAGGCGCTCGAGGCCCGAGCCGAGGTTCCGGCGGGAGACTAGCGCGAAGAAGATGGCAAAAGCGAAATCCAGCACCAACGCAGCCGCGGAGACGGGCGCCTATCGCCGCCGGAAACAACCGGTGCGCGTGCGCCGCTGGATTTTTGACTGGCGCAACTGGCCGCTGCGTCCGGTGCTGTTCACCGCCACGTTCCTGGCCGCGACGCTCGGCTCGGCGTTCGCCATCGAGCGCTACGTGGCGCAGGGCGACGAGTTCCGGCTCGCAGAGGAAGGGCTGATCGTCACCGGGCTCGAGCGCGTGGACGAGCAACGCGTGCGTTCGGTCTTCGCCGACGACATCGGCAAGAGCCTGCTCGACACGCCGCTGGAAGCGCGTCGCATCGCTGCGCTGGCGGTGCCTTGGGTGGCCGACGCCGCCATCGTGCGGCTGTGGCCGGACCGCATCTGGGTGAACATCCGCGAGCGCCGGCCGACGGCGTTCGTGCGGGCGCCCTCCGGCAACGGCTCGCTCGAGCTGCGTATGATCGACGACCGCGGCGTCTTTCTCGATCCGCTATCGGGCGAGGAGTTCGACCTGCCGGTGATCGACGGCGTCGACCCGGACGCCCCGCGCGAAGAGCGCGAGAAGCGGGTGCGGCTGTTCGAGCGGCTGGTGGCGGAGCTCGACGCCGAGGAGCCGGCCTACAGCGCCCGCATCTCGCAGATCGACGTCGCTGACGCCGACAATGCCAAGGTCACCGTTGTCGAAGAAGGCGGCCAAGTGGTGGAGCTGCTGATGGGCGACAAGCTCTTCCGCCATCGCTTCGAAGTGTACTTGCAGTACATCGACAGCTGGAACCAGCAGTTTGGCAAGGTGGGTTCGGTGGACTTGCGGATCAAGGACCAGGTGGTGGTGCTGCCGTACGCGGCGAGCGCCGCCGGAGCCGCCGCGAAGGCGCAGCGCTAGGGCTGAACTATGCCGCGAAAGCAAGACTATCTGGTGGGACTCGACTTGGGCAGCAGTTGCACGCGTTGCGTGGTGGCGATCGAGGAAGACTCCCGGCTGCGGTTCATCAGCCACGGCGAGGCGCCCACCGTCGGCGGCTGGGACCAGGGCTCGATCTCTGACCAGGACATCGTGCTCGATTCGCTCGAAAAAGCCATCGAGGCGGCGGAGAAAAACGGCGGCATGCTGGTAGAGGCGGCCGTGGTCGGCGTCGGCGGACCACACATTCGCAGCAACGTCAGCCACGCGGCGCTGAACTTGAACTCGTGGGAAAACGAGATCGAGCGCAAGCACGTCGACGAAGCGGTCAAGCGCGCCTCCCAAGCCCCGCTGAGCGAAGACCGCGTGGTGGTGCAGGCGATTCCGCTCGAGTTCTCCGTGGACCAGCAGCCGGGCAAGCGCAACCCGCTGGGGATGCACGGCCGTCGGCTGGACGCCCACGTGCAGGTGGTCTCCGCGCTGGCCCAGGCGCATGACAACATTCAGGCGGTGGTCAATCGCGCCGGCGTGGTCGTCGAAGAGACCGTCTCGGAAGGCTTTGCCGCCGCCTACGCGGTGCTCGAGGAGCAGGAGCGCGACATCGGCGTCGCGGTTTGCGATATCGGCGCCGGCTCGATCGAGATCGTCGTCTACCTCGACAACGATTTGCGGCTGACCTCGAGCATCCCGGTGGCCGGAGATCATTTTGTCTCCGATGTCGCCGCGGTTTTGCGCACGCCGCGCGAAGCCGCCCAGAGATTGATCGAACAGTACGGCTGCGTTCTGCCTGAGCAGACGCCGCCGAACGTCACGATTGAAACGCCTGATTTTCAAGGAGGGTCGCAGCAACGCCCCCGGCGGTTGTTGAACCAGATCCTCGAAGCGCGTGCGGAGGAAGTGTTCGGCCTGATCGGCGACGAGATCAAGCGGGCGGGCTTTGCCAACCGTTTGGTGGGCGGCGCCGTCCTCACCGGGTCGCTCGCTTGTCTGGCCGGCTTGTGCGACCTCGCCGAGAAATCTCTCGGCGTGGAAGTGCGGGTCGGATTGCCGCCGCGGCTCGAGGACCTGCCCGAAGAGCTCGATCACCCCGGATGGGCCACCGCCCTCGGGCTCGTGCTCTACGCCCAGCGTCTGCGATTGCACAAAAAAAGACGGAGAGACTCGATGGCCGATTGGCTAAAGGCGCTCTTCGAAGGATGACGACCGGCCGCCAGAGCCCGGAGCCACAAACAGAGCCAGGAGAGATCAAGACATGAGCGAATTTGACAACAACGAGCATCTCGAACGGGCCCGCCGGCGCGTCGAGCCCTCCGCCCCTCAGAGGCGTGAACCAGCCCCGATGGAAGAACCCGTGTATAGCTTTGAAGACGACTTGCGCCCCACCGCTCGCATCAAGGTGATCGGCGTGGGCGGCGGCGGCTGTAATGCCGTCAACCGCATGATCGAGGCCGGCGTGGAGGGCGTGCAGTTCGCCGCCGTCAACACCGACGAGCAGGCGCTGCGCGTTTCGCGTGCGCAGATCAAGCTGCAGATCGGCCAGAAGCTGACCAGCGGGCGCGGCGCGGGCTCGAACCCCAAAGTCGGCGCCAAAGCGGCTCTCGAAGACACCGAGCGGCTGATCGAATTGCTCAGCGACGCCGACATGGTCTTCGTGACCTCCGGCCTCGGCGGCGGCACCGGCACCGGCGCGGCGCCGATCGTGGCCTCGCTGGCCAAGGAACTCGGGGCGTTGACGGTCGCCGTCGTCACCAAACCGTTCCAGTTCGAAGGCCCGATGCGGCGGCAGTCGGCCGAAGAGGGCTTGAAGGAACTCGCCGCCACCGTCGATACCGTGATCACCATCCCCAACGAGCGGCTGCTCGAGGTGGTCGACCGCGGCACCAGCATCTTTGAGGCGTTCCGTAAGGCCGACGACATCCTGCGGCAGGCGGTGCAGGGCATCTCCGACATCATCACGATCCCCGGCATCATCAACCGCGACTTCGCCGACGTGCACACCATCATGGAGGGCATGGGCTACGCGGTGATGGGCACGGCGATCTGCGGCGGTTCGGCCGCGGCGGTCGAAGCGGCGCGCAAGGCCGTCAATTCGCCGCTGCTCGAGGACGCCTCGATCGAGGGCGCCCGCGGCATCCTCATCAACATCACCGGCTCGTCGAAGCTGAGCCTGCACGAAGTGCACGAGGCCTCGTCGATCATCCAGAAGTCGGCCGACCCGAACGCCAACATCATCTTCGGCTGCGTCCTTGACGAAGAGATGGGCGACGATGTGAAGATCACCGTCATCGCCACCGGATTCCGCACCGATCAGACCGCCACGGCCCACACCGCCGAGCGCGCCGAAGCCGCCGCCGCGGCGGTGTCGAAGGTGCGCACGATGCCCTTGCGCGATGATTCCCCGCGCCGCACGCTCAACCCGTTGCCGACCAAGTCCGAGCCGGCCGCCGAAGAGCCGCAGCATTCCGAACCGGAGAAGATCGACCCGGACGACATCAACCAGCCGGCGTTTCTGCGCCGCCAGATGGAACGCGACTGAAGCATTCGCCGACGAACCTGATCCGGCCGCGCCCGCCCTTGGGTACGGCCGGGTCTTTCGTTCTTCGAAAAGTAGGGGCGGCCCCTGTCGGGGGTCGCCCCAAGTTGCCTGTACGCCTCTCCTGCCAGTAAGATAGAAATCTCGCATGGCCCCAGCCGGCCCGATTTCGTGTGCGCCCCGAGCGCAGAACTGAGACCAACAACGCTGCGCGCCGACCATAGCGCCACCTAGAAACCCCATGAAACCATCGACCAAGCGGCCAAGCCTTCAAGCCGTCTTTCTTACCGCAGCGCTCATCGTACTCGGCAGCGGTTGCGGCAACATCGGAGCTGTCGACACCGATCTTGATCCCATCATCAAGGAGTTCGCTGAAAAGCCCCTTGTGATGGATCCGGTGGTGGCAACGGCGGTGGGCTACCACACGCACACCGAAACAGGCCCGGACGGCGCCGCCGGGGCGACGATCGACCTCGATACGAAACTGGGCGACTTCTCGAGCGCCGGGATCGCCGAGCGCGCCAGTTTCTACAAGACGATGGATGCTCGCCTGCACGCCACCGGAGAAGGCGAGCATCGCGAGATGCCCAAGCGCGACAAGCTGAAGGGTGATCGCTGGATCAACTTCAAAGTCATGGAAAACCGCATCGCGCGGGCGACTTTCGATCTCGAAAAGGAAAAGGATTTCACCACCAACCCCGGCTTCTATGTACGCGTCCTGGGCAACGCCCTGTTCACGCCGCTGGTGGTGGAATATGCGCCGGCGGCGGACCGCTACGCCGACATCATCGCGCGGCTGGGCGAAGTTCCCACGGTGTTGCAGCAGGCGCAGTCGCAGGTGCAGGCGTCTTCCAAGCTGCACATCAGCTCGGCGCGCGAAGGCGTGGCGGGCCTGATCGACCTCATCGAGAACGGCATTCCCGAAGGCATGCCCGCGAGCCTGCGGGGGCAGTATGACACCGTCGCCGTTGCGGCCGTGGAAGCGCTCAAGGCCTACGATTCGTTCCTGGGAGGCTTGGATTCCAGCGGCGATTGGCGCTTGAACTCGAATCTCTACGGCGAACGTGTGAAGCTTTACTCCGGCGGCTATGACAAGTCGCTCGACGCCATCCTCGCCGATCTGCAGAGCGAGTTCGATGAGGCCTACAAGGAGATCATCGAGACCGCCAAACCGATCCACCGCGGCATCTACGGTCCCGGCGGCGCGCCGAACGACTTTGCGCTGATGCGCGACATCCTCGACGTGGTCTCCGACGAGAACCGCCTGCGCGACGGCAGCGGCCTGGTGGACCGGATCAAGGAGAACGTCGACGAAGTCAAGAAGTTCATGCAGAGCGAAGAACTCGTGGCGGTGCCCGAGATCAGCCTGACGATCGCCGAGACGCCGGAGTTTCTGCGCCGCACCAATCCGGTCGACGCCTTCCAGCCGCCGCCGCTGCTGCACCCCGAAGAGGGCGCGCAGTACTGGGTGACGCCCATCCCCGCCAACTGGTCGCGTGACGAGACGCTGGCCAAGCTGCGTGAATACAACAACTTCAAGCTCAAGATCGTCGCCATCGACGGCTACGCGCGCTACGCGCAGGCCGTTCTGAGCGCGCAGGTCGAGGGCCAGGAGAACCGCCTGATTCGTAACGTCGACCCGAACCTCGGCTTCACCCGCGGCTGGGTTTGGTACCTGGTGGAGTCGGCGATCGACCTGGGCTTCCAGTCCGGCAACCCTGAGTTCAAGCTGAACTGGCTCAAGTACAAGCTCGAGTTCCTCGCCAGCTGCATCCTGGACATCAAGCTGCACGCGATGAACATGCCGCTCGAGGAGGCGCGCGAGATGCTCCGCCGGCAGGTCTTCATGGAAGCGGGCGCGATCGAAAGCGCCGTCCAACGCATCCAGCTGAATCCGACCAACGCGGTACTGTCCTATGTCGGCTCCAAGCAATGGCTCGAGGTCAAGGACGCCTACCAGGATGAGACCACCGACTTCAGCCTGCAGTCCTTCCACGGCAAGGCGCTGACCTCCGGTCCCATGCCGCCGGCGGAGCTGATCTACTCCGCAGTTAACAAGCAGAAGAAGTAGGGCTCTACAATCAAGGCGGGACGTATGCTGCCCGACTCGCCAAGAGCTAATGCGCTGATCTACCTGGCGGCTTTCTGTATCGTCATCGCGGGCCTCAAGGAGGCCCGCGATATCGTTTTACAGGTTCTCGTCGCCGGCATCATCGCCATCTCGATCGCGCCGCCGATCTTCTATCTGCAGCGCAAGGGCGTGCCGTTCGTCTTGGGGCTGATCCTGGTGATGGCGGTCTTCCTGGGCGGGGTCGGCTTCATAGCCGGCGTCGTCGGTTCGTCCATCAACGACTTCACCGCCCAGTTGCCGCTGTACCAGCAGCGCGGCCGTGAGGCGCTCTCCGAAGCCGTGGGCTGGCTCAGCGCGCTAGGCTACGACCTGCCCCTGGAACGCACCGTGCTCGAACTGCTCGACGCCGGACAGATGATGGGCTGGGTGGGGACGCTGTTCGCCGGCATGGGCGCCATCCTGGCGAACTCGTTTCTGATCCTGATCATGGTCATCTTTCTGCTGCTCGAGGCCTGGACCTTGCCGGCCAAGTTGCAGGCCGTGTTCGGCGAGCAGAGCAGGGCGCTGGACCGCTTCCACAGCCTCGCCGAAAGCATCAACCGCTACCTGGTGATCAAGACCTGGATCAGCTTGGTCACCGGGGCTGTCGCGGCCGGGATCTGCTTCGCCTTCGGCCTGGATTTCGCGCTGCTGTGGGGGCTGTTGGCCTTTCTGCTCAACTACATCCCCAACATCGGCTCCATTCTGGCCGGCATCCCCCCGGTGCTGCTGGCGGTGGTGCAGTTGGGCGCGTTCGAGGCGGGCGTGATCCTGACGGGATACGCGGTCCTCAACAACGTGCTGGGCAACTTCGTCGAACCGCGTCTGATGGGCAAGGGGCTGGGACTGTCGGCGTTTGCCGTGATCGTCTCGCTGGTGTTTTGGGGCTGGGTGCTGGGTCCGGTAGGGATGCTGCTGTCGATCCCGCTGACAATGGCAGTCAAGATCGCCATGGAGGCGCGCCAGGAGACACTGTGGATCGCGGTCTTGTTGGGACCGGGCGCGGCGGCGGAGGAGCGGCTGGAAGAGCTGAAGTCCGGCGAGGTTGAAGCAACTCCAGGACGCAGCGCCGGGAGCTAAGAGCGAGCGCCCATGCTCCGCGACCTCGTTATCGGTTCGGCTGATAGTGCAGTCCTCGCGCGGTCTCAGCCGCATCGGCGGATGGAACTTCGATATCCGCCCGGACCCCGACACCCTCGATTCGCCCGTGCTCGCTGGAAAAGTAGTCTGCGATCGGAAGGCTGACCAGGAAGCCCTCCCCTGCGTCGTACATGCCTTACGATAGCATTTCGCCGGCGGTCTGTTCGCCGATGATCGTTGCACGGGCCGAAGAGCGTAGCGCATCAACCGCCAACTCGGCGGCGGAGGCGGTCCGGTGACTGACAAGAACGTACACCTTCCCTGAGAAATGTGGTTCGGCGGGTGTGAATCGTAATCTCACCAAGCCATCTTGCCGGACGGTTCGCCAGAATGCGCTGATCGACCAGCCGCTCCAAGGTTCGATCGCCGCGAGTTCTGCGCCCTCCGGCGCCCCTCGGTCGCTCCATTTCTGACCGACAAAGTATCCGGCATCGAGAGGTTTGTCGATGACGTGCTCGACCAGCGGCTTGACTGCGAAGGCTCCTCCGGTGTTTTCTCGCAGATCGACGACCAATGCCTTCGACTCAGCCCGGTGGATTTTGCGGTAGGCGGCTTCAATCTGCTCGATCGTGTCATTCCCCATCATGGTGTCGACGGTGAGCCATGCCAGATCTCCGGCGAATTCAACGCGAGCGGCATCGTACCCGACGCGCAGGCGGTCCAGGTTTCGTACGGTTGCATCGACGGGAATACTGGATCGGCGCAGTTGAAAATGTGAGAAGGCCGCATTGTTCCAGCCGAGCCGAAATGCCAGCAGTAGATCCATATCGTCGATCGCGGACTCGGATGCCGCGGCCAGTAGCCCGGCAAACCGAACATACTCCGGGCGCCGCAGGGCCTGACGGTCGTAGATGTTGGCATGGAGCGTCGATTCAATGTTTCGCCAGATCTTCGGGTAATCTCGCAGCGGCTCTCGATCGGATGTGCGCTTCCCGGAGAGCTTCCCTTGAAACGGGCCTCCCTCGATCGTCCCGGAGAGCCGGTCGTCGTCTACTGACAGCCGGACCGTTCCTTCTTCAAATGGCGCCGTGACGAGGCCCTCGTACTCCGCTTGAGCTCGACTGAGCCGCATGGCGAACAGGGCGTCCTGCAGTTCAGGTCGATTGCCGGAAGCGCCCGCGAGTCGGCGGACCACGCCCAGGGCGCCCGAAGCGCTGAGCGCCCGGAGCGCTTCGCCGGATCGCTCGAATCTCAGTCGAGTTGCGATCGGCCCGAAGGCGCTTGATTCAATGGTGACCTCCCAAGTAGACCGATCGAGCCCAACAGCTGAAGCGACAGGAGGCAGCAACGCCAGCGCCAATATTCCTCGTAAGACGCAAGACATGGTCGTCAGGTCTACGTAGGCGGCCTGGAGTTTGTTCACCGGCTGTTCATCGGTGGATTCTCTCGACCGCTGAAAGCGCTTTCTGCGTGCGCGTGCCGGTCTGCTAAAATCACTGCCTAGTCATGCGTCCCGTGACCGCTGTTTTGTTGTTGGCGCTGGCGGCCTTGCCGTCTCGCGGCGCCGAGTTGGCGGACGAAGCCTACGCCATCCTCGAGAAGAACTGCCAGGTTTGCCACGGCGCTGCGATGCAGATGTCGAAGCTCGACCTGCGCACCCGCGAGCAGGTGATCGCCGGCGGCGAGCGCGGCCCGGCGGTACTTCCCGGCAACCTCGAGCGAAGCTGGCTGTGGAAGCTGGCCAGCCACGAAGTGAAGCCCGAGATGCCGCCGGGGCAGAAGCTCGGCGATGAGGATCTCGAGACGCTCAAACAGTGGATCCTGGCCGGCGCGCCGTTCCCCAAGACGGCCGAGACTGACGAAGAAGCCGCCCGACTTTCCGCCCTGAAAAAGCTCGAAGAGCGGCCGATCACCCCAGAGGAGCGCCAGTGGTGGGCGTTCCAGCCGCCGGTGCGGCATGAGCCTCCCGCCGGCCGGTCCGACCACCCCGTCGACGCCATCCTTGATGCAAAGTACGCCGAAGCCGGGCTGACGCCCGCGCCGGAGGCCGATGCGCGCACGCTCGTCCGCCGGCTCTATCTCGATCTGTTGGGGCTGCCGCCGACGCCGGAACAGGTCAAAGCCTACCTGGATGACCACTCCCCCGATAAATGGGCGAAGCTGGTGGATGACCTGCTCGCCTCGCCGCATTACGGCGAGCGCTGGGGACGCCACTGGCTCGATCTGGTGCACTACGCCGACTCAGGCGGCTACGAGCGCGACTTCGACTGGCCGACGATGTGGCGCTACCGCGACTACGTCGTCGACGCCTTCAACAACGACAAGCCCTACGACCGCTTCATCCTCGAGCAGATCGCCGGCGACGAGGTCGACCCCGATAACCCCGAAGCCCACATCGCCACCGGCTACCTGCGGATGGTGCTCGACAACAACATCAAGGACGAGCGCACCCGCATGGATGAGCTCGACGACAACGTCTCCACCACGTCGCTGACGTTTTTGGGGATGACGGTGGGCTGCGCCCGCTGCCACAACCACAAGTTCGACCCGATCCCGCAGAAGGATTACTACCAGATGCAGGCGGTCTTCTTCTCCACCAAGGAAGTCGACTACCCGCTGGTGTCCGACGAGGTCGTGGTGCGGCACAAGGCCGCCAACGAGGCGATCGACGCCGAGCGCAAGCCGCTGCAGGACCGCATCGCCGAGCTCGAGAAGCCCTACCGCGAGCAACTGTTCGAAGAGAAGCTCGACGAGCTGCCGCCCTACTACCGCGTCGCCTGGGAGACGCCGGAAGAGAAGCGCACCGAAGGCCAGCGACTCAATGCGCGGCAGGTGGACAAGCTCTTTGGTCAGGTGAAGACCGAGGACGTGCTCGCCCGCATGAGCGAGGAAGAGATCGCCGAGCGCGACCGCCTGCAGGTGGAACTCGAGGAACTCAACGAGCAGCGCCCGGAGCCGTATCCCACGGCGCGCACGGTCGCCGAAGCCGGTCCCGAACCGCTGCCTTCTTACTTCCTGCACCGGGGCGATCCGGGCTCGAAGGGCTCGTTGATGGACGCGGGGGTGTTGACGGCGGCGACCTGGAAGCCGGTTTCTTTCGAGCCGCCTCCGCCGGCCGCGGAGACGACTTACCGCCGGCGCCAGTTTGCCGAGTGGATTGCTTCGGATCGCAACCCGCTCACCGCCCGCGTGATGGTGAACCGCATCTGGCAGCACCATTTCGGCGAGGGCATCGTGCGGACGCCGTCGAACTTCGGCAAGATGGGCGAAAAGCCCTCGCACCCGGAATTGCTGGACTGGCTGGCGACCGAGTTCGTGCGCTCCGGCTGGTCAGTGAAGCACATGCACCGGCTGATGCTGACCTCGCGGGCCTACCGCCAGTCGGCGGACGACATCGCCGCCAATGTCGCCATCGACCCCGAAAACCGGAAATTCTGGCGCGCGCCGCGGCATCGACTTGAGGCCGAAGCGATCCGCGATGAGATTTTGGCGGTCGCCGGCACGCTGGACCTGAAGGTGGGCGGCCCGGCGGTGCGTCCGTATATCGATCCCGATCTGTGGCAGTCATCGACCTCGCGGGTCTGGGGCGGCAAGGAAGTCGGCGACCGCACCACGTGGCGCCGCAGCGTCTACGTTTTTTCCAAACGCTCCATCCGCTATCCGATGTTCGAAGCGTTCGATCAGCCCGACATGGTGGGCCACGCCGCCGACCGCGCCAGCTCGACGGTGGCGCCGCAGGCGTTGCTGCTGATGAATAATGCCGAGATCCTGTTGCAGGCGAAATTTTTTGCGCAGCGGCTGCTGCAGGAGGCCGGCCCCGACCCGGCGGCCCAGGTGGAGCGCGCCTTCGAGTTGGCGCTGGCGCGTCCGCCGCGGGATGAGGAGAAGTTGGCCGCGGTCGGATTCATCGAAGACAATCCGACCGGCTTGGTCGATTTCTGCCAGGCGATGTTCAACCTCAACGAGTTCGTTTATCGGCCTTAGTGGTGGAAAACCTGGGATGCGCTGGACAGGAATGTCCGGCCTCACTGAAGAACCGCATCTCGGTGGGACGAACATTCCTGTTCGTCCCAATTAGGTTCAGCGCGTAGGCGTCCCTCCGCCGCCCGCGCAGTCGACGCACAGCGGAGACTCAGGTTTGACCTGCAAGCGCGCCTCGCCGATCTCATCGCCGCACCGCGCGCACTCCCCGTATTCGCCTTTGGCGATTCGACGCAGCGCCTGCTGCACCGCCAGCAGTCGTTGCTGACTGCGGCGACGCAACTCGATCGCCATGCTCTGGGAGAGGATGGCGTCCTGGCGGGTCAGCCGGCCGATAGCGCGGTCCGGCTCCACGGGCTTGGTCTGATCATCAGCGGAGCCGAGGGATTCCTCGATTTCGCTGCGCAGCGCTTCGAGGACTGCTTGGTAGTGGGCGAGCCGGGCTTCATCCATACGCCCTGTTCTAGCAAGATCGACTTGACCGGCGTCAGGCTGCGACTGCGGTTTTGGCTGAAGGGAGCGTTCGCCCCCCAGCCATTGCCGGCAGGGTCTCCCGGCGGTCGAAGATTCTAGGAGAAGGCCGGCTTTTCTTCGGGGCGGATGTCGCGGTCGCGGATGCCGATCAGATACAGCAGCCCGTCGAGCCCGAAATTTGAGATCGCGCGCTTGGCCTTGCGCGCCACGATCGGTTTCGGGTGGAACGCCACGCCGAGGCCGGCCACGCTGAGCATGGGCAGGTCGTTGGCGCCGTCGCCGACTGCAATGGTCTGGTGCAGCGAGATGTTTTCCGCCAGGGCGATCTCTTTGAGGATGGCCGCCTTGCGCTCGCCGTCGATGATCTGCCCGGTCACCCGGCCGGTGAGCTTGCCGTCGACGATCTCGAGCTGGTTGGCGAACACGTAGTCAAAACCCAGCCGCTGCTGCAGCTTGCGGCCAAAGTAGTCGAAGCCGCCGGAGATGATGGCGATCTTGTAGCCCAGGCGCTTGAGGGTGGAGGTCAGCCGCTCGACGCCGTCGGTCAGCGGCAGCCGCTGGGCGACCTGCTCGAGCACCGACTCGTCGAGCCCTCTGAGCGTGGCCACGCGCTCGCGCAGACTGGCCTGAAAATCCATCTCGCCGCGCATGGCGGCGGCCGTGATCGCCGCCACCTTCTCGCCCGCGCCGGCTTCTTTGGCGAGCTCGTCGATGACTTCAGCTTGGATGAGCGTGGAGTCCATGTCGAAGGCGACCAGGCGGCGGCTGCGGCGGTAGATGTCGTCCACCTGGATCGAGCAGTCGATGCCGGTCTCCTCGGAGATTTCGAGCAGCCGGCGGCGCAGGCGCAGCTCGTCGGTCACCGGTCCTGAGACCGACAGCTCCACGCAGGCGCGGCGATCTTCGTCAGCCGACTCGGTGGAGGTGCGCTCGGACAGGCGCGTGATCTCGTCGATGTTGAGGCCGTGGGCGGCCAGGGTGTCCGCCACGCGCGAGAGCTGGCCGGCGGCGATGCGGCGGCCGAGCAGCACGATGATGTGCCGCTCGCGTCCCTGCTCGGCGACCCAGGCCTCATAGTCGGCGACTTCGATCGGCTCGAAGTGGACGGCGATGCCCAGACCGTGCGCGGCGTAGAGCACCTCTTTGAGCACGGGCGAGGAAGCTTGCTCGGCGGGGATCTCCACCATCATGCCCAGCGAAAGGTGGTCATGAATGACTGCCTGCCCGATGTCGAGAATGTCGACGCTGAACTGCCCGAGAATGCCCGTGAGCTTGGCCGTGAGCCCCGGGCGGTCCTGGCCGGTGACGTTGATGAGGAAGATCTCGCGCAACCCTCAGGATGGCATGAAAAGTCAGGAGGGTGGGGCGTCGGAGAGTCCTCCGTGGAGCCGGGTGTTCCCGCCGGCTCGGACCGCGCCGCCGGCCCAAAACTCTCGGCCTATAATAAGAGGCTCTCATGGAGACCGTAGCCCTCAATCGCCGTCAATTGCTCAAGTCGCTCGGAGGTGGACTGGCCAATCTGGGCTTCGCCGGAGTGCTGGCGCGAGACGGCCTGACGGGCGCGCCGACTTTTGAGCAGAAGCCGCACTTTCCCGCTAAGGCGAAGTACGTTATCTCCATCTTCTGCTACGGCGGCCCAAGCCAGGTTGATACGTTTGATCCGAAGCCGGATCTCGATAAATATGCCGGCGAGGCGATGTCGGGCGTGGGGGACGTGGTCGTCTCGCAGGGCAATCCGGGCGGGCTGATGCCTTCGCCGTGGAAGTTCAAAAAGTACGGCCAGAGCGGGCTCGAGGTCTCCGAGCTGTTCCCCCATGTGGCGCAGCACGCGGACGATCTGGCGGTGATCCGCTCGATGTACGCGATCTCCAACGACCACGGCCCGGCGCTGTACCAGATGAACACCGGAACTCTGCTGGCCGGGCATCCCAGCGTGGGCAGCTGGCTGACCTACGGCCTGGGGTCGGAGAACGAGAACCTGCCGGGATTTGTGGTTTTCACGGACCACCGGGGCGGGCCGATCAACGGGCAGCCGAACTGGGGCTCGGGCTTCATGCCGGCGGCCTACCAGGGCACGCAGTTCCGGGCTACGGGCGACCCGATCGTCGATTTGAAGCCGCCGAAGGAGATGGGCCGCGAGCGCCAGCGCAAATGGCTCGACCTGCTGCAAGAGTTCAACCGCGAGCACCTGGAGCGCAACCCCGAAGACACGGAGCTGTCGGCGCGCGTGCAGTCGTACGAGCTGGCCTACCGCATGCAGGTGCATGCGACCGACGCGATCGACATCTCCAAAGAGAGCGAGGCGACGAAGAAACTCTACGGCCTGGACCAGAACCACACGCAATACTTTGGACGCCAGGCGCTGATGGCGCGGCGGCTGATCGAGCGGGGCGTGCGCATGGTGCAGCTGTACTCCGGCGGCGGCAACCACGAGCCGACCTGGGATCAGCACTGGTCGCTGAAGAAATTCCACGGCCAGCACTCGGCCGAGACCGACCTGCCGATCGCGGGCCTGATTGCCGATCTCAAGGCGCGGGGCCTGTTTGAAGAGACGCTGATCGTGTGGCACGGCGAGTTCGGGCGGATGCCGATTTCGCAGCGACTCGACGGCCGCGACCACAACCCGTTCGGCTTCACCACCTGGATGGCCGGCGGCGGCGTGAAAGGCGGCACGATCGTGGGCGCTACGGACCAGTTCGGCTACAAGGCCGTGGAGAACCGCAAGTCGGTGTACGACTTCCACGCTACGATCCTGCACCTGATGGGGCTGGATCATGAGAAGCTGACCTACCACTACAACGGCCGCGACATGCGCCTGACCGACGTGCACGGCAACGTGATCAAGGAAGTGCTGGCGTAGTGGCGGTTTGGACGCCCTGACCTACTGAAGATCGGCGATACTAGCTCCAGCCTTCCGAGCCGCCTCCCTTTCGCGGTTGCCTGTTTTCGGGCAGGGCTACTCGTAGCGCAGGGTTTCCACCGGCGCGACCGAGGCGGCCGAGTGCGAGGGATAGATCGTGATCAGGTAGCTAATCGCCAGCGCCGCCACCGCCACCCAGACGCCGTCGATCCACTGCGGGGCGAACGGTACATGGCTGAGCCCGTAGACCTCGGCCTCGAGCGGCAACAACTGATACGTGTCGCACACCCAGCAGACCGCGTGGCCCAGCGCGAGGCCGGCGGCGGTGCCGAGCACGCCGATGGTCAAGCCCTGGTACATGAAGATCCGACGGATCTGCGCTTTCCTCGCGCCGAGCGATTTGAGGATGGCGATGTCCTTGTTCTTCTCCATCACCATCATCACCAGCGAGGTCAGGATGTTCAGCGCCGCCACCAGCATGATCAGCCCGATGGCGATGGCAGTGACAAGCTTTTCCATCTTCAGCGCGTTGAAGACGGTGCGGTTGCGCTCCATCCAGCTCTCGGCGCCGTAGCGCTCGCCGGCCTTCTCTTCGAGCAGAGGGGCCACCTTGGCGGCCTGGTCGAGGTCGTCGAGTCGGAACTCGATGGCGTTGATCACGTCGTCGAGCGACAACGCCTGCTGGGCGGCGGCCAGCGTTGTGTAGGTCCAGGCGTTGTCGTATTCGTAGAAGCCCGACTCAAAGATCCCCACGACCTTGAACTTCTTGGTCACCGGGAAGGAGCCAAACGGCGTGATGTCGCCCTGAGGCGTGAGGATCTTCACCTGGGTGTCCAGGCGCGCGCCGATGCGGTCGGCGAGCTTGCGGCCCAGGATGATGCCGGGCAACTCGCCGGGCTGCTGGATCAGGTCGTTCAGCGACCCTTCCTGCAGGTGGGTCAGCTGGCTGGAAACCTGGATCTCCTTGGCCGGGTCGATGCCCTTGAGGTAGCAGCCGTGCTGGCGGACGGGCGTGGTGATCATCACCTCGCCATACAGCGCCGGCGCGACCGCTTCGACGTGCTCCACTTGCCGCAAGGACTCCATCAGCGGGCGCCAGTCTTCGATGCCGAAGCCGCGCTCCTTCTCGAGCAGATTGATGTGGGCGCTGCCGCTCAAAAGATGCTCGCGCAGATCCCGCTGCACGCCGTTGTTCACCGCCATCGCCACGATCAGCGCCGCCACGCCTAGCGTGACGCCGACGATGGAGATCACCGTGGCGATCGAGATGAATCGCTCCTTGCGCTTGGCGCGCAGGTAGCGAATGGCGACGTAGAGTTCGAACGACATCAGCGGTTGGACGCTCGCCCGAGCGGCGCCGATACGTTGCGGGCTGGAGAGGGGGAGCCGTGCGGACCCGGAAAAACGCGATCCAAGCGGCAGAATAGCACTCCGGCCGCGGAAGCTCCAAGACGGCTTTATACTCGTGGATCGTATGCAGCTAGGACTGGGCCTTTACCGCCACATGCTCACCGCGGAGAATTTCCGCTTCGCCAAACAGGCCGGTGCGGAAGCGATCGTCGCCCACATGACCGACTACTGGGCCGGCAGCGACGAGATCCCCGCCACCGACGCGCACCGCAACTGGGGCGTCACGCGCAACCAGGGCAAGCTCTGGACCGAGCAGGAGCTGACTGACCTGCGCAAATCCGTCGAGGCCGAAGGGTTGCGGCTGGCGGCGCTCGAAAACCTCGACCCGGCGTTCTGGTACGACGTGTTGCTCGACGGCCAGCTCAAGAAACAGCAGCTTCAGGACGTCTGCGAGTTGGTGCGACGCATCGGTCGCGCCGGCATTCCGTGCCTGGGGTACAACTTTTCGATTGCGGGCGTGTGGGGACACTCGCGCGGTCCTTGGGCGCGGGGCGGCGCGGAGTCGGTGGCGTTCGAGAACCCTGAGCAGCGGCCGCTCCAGAACGGCGAGGTCTGGAACATGACCTACGATCCCGATGCGCCCGAGGGCTCGGTGGGCGAGGTGACCAGCGAGCAGCTCTGGCGCCGCCTCCAGGATTTCTTGGAAGCGGTGCTGCCCGTGGCCGAAGAGGCGGGCGTGAAGCTTGCGGCGCACCCGGACGACCCGCCGCTGCCCACGCTGCGCTCGACGGCTCGGTTGGTCTACCAGCCCCGGCTCTACCAAGAACTGCTGGACCTGGTTCCCAGCGACTCGAACATGCTCGAGTTCTGCCAGGGCACGATCGCGGAGATGTCCGAAGGCTCGGTCTATGAGGCGATCGAACAGTACGCCGCCCAGCGCAAGATCGCCTATGTGCATTTCCGGAACGTGCGCGGGAAGGTTCCGTCGTACCACGAGGTCTTTGTGGATGAGGGCGATGTGGACATGGCGGAATGCCTGCGGTTGTACGCCAAGCACGGGTTTGAGGGCGTGATGGTTCCCGACCACACGCCGCACTTGAGCTGCGCGGCGGGATGGCACGCGGGCATGGCCTACGCGCTGGGGTTCATGAAGGGCGCGATGCGGGCCATGGGCATGAAGTGAGCGCCTGGGGCAAACCGGGAGCCGGCTAGCTCATCACCAACCCGCCGCAGAGGTTGTACGCTTGCCCGGTGATCATCCGGGCCGCGTCGGAGGCCAGATAGACGGCCATCGGCGCGATGTCTTCGGGCGTGAGCCGGCCGCCGATCGGCGTCTGCAGCCGCGTGTGCTCGGCGAGATCGCGGCCCAGCCGCGCGGCGTCGTACTCCAGCCGCTTGTCGTTCATCAGAGACTCGACCGGCCCGGGGCAGATGCAGTTGACGGTGATGCCGTCGGCGGCGGTTTCCATCGCCAGCGTCCGCATCAGGCCCAGCACGCCGTGCTTGCTGGCGGCGTAGGCGGCGCCGTGGAAGGAGCCGCGTCGTGAGTTGATCGAAGCGACGGTGATGATCCGGCCGCGCTTGCGCTCGAGCATGTCCGGCAGCACCGCCCGGCACAGCAGGTAGGGCGCGGTCATGTTGACCGCCAGGCTCAAATCCCAGAAGTCGTCGTCGAAGTCGACCACGGGTTTGGGGTTCGAGCTGCTGCCGACGCCGGCGTTGTTGACCAGGATCTCCACCGGACCCAGCGCAGCCTCGACTTCGCCGACCAGCCGGGCCGGCGCGCTACGCTCGGCCAGATCGGCCTCGAAAGCGGCGGCCTCGCCGCCGGCCGCGCGGATCGTCTCCGCCGTCTCGTCGAGTTCCGAGCGCGTGCGGGCGCTCAGGGCGACGCGCGCGCCCTCAGCCGCCAGGACGATTGCGATCGCCCTCCCGATGCCGCGTCCCGCCCCGGTGACGAGGGCGACGCGCCCCTGGATTCCATTGATTTCCACGTCGTTCTCCTTCCCGGCGCCCACGGTATCACATTGCCTGCGACGACTTTGGCGCCCGGCATGCATCCAATCAGGCGTCCGCCCGCCCGTCTGTTCTAGGTCATCCCACTATCCGCACTTCGTGTGAACCAGCCGCCTCGAGCGGCCCGCCCGAAGTGCGCTCAAGAAAGGAGTACATACATGAAACCTATCCATCATTTCTGGTTCAGTCTCATAGCTTGCGCAGCCGTTCTCAGCTTGCTCGTGGCCATCGCGGACGCCGCCGCGCCGGCCGAGGCGTACGGACGCATTCCGCTGCGCTTCGAGCGCAACCAAGGACAAGCCGACCCGTTGGCCCGCTTTGTGGCGCGACAGGGGCGGGGCAGTGTCCTTCTGACACGCCAAGGCCTCGTCGTCGCCCGCGAAGGCGCCGTCGTCCGGCTGCGCCCGCTCGGCGCCCGTGAAGTCGAGCCCGTCGCCGAGCAGCCGCTCGTCGGCCGCAGCCGCTACATCCGGCCGGAAGGGACGCTGCTGGCGCCGCACTTCGGGCGCATTCGTTACGAGGAAGCCTATCCCGGCGTCGATCTGGTCTACTACGGAGACCCCCAGCGCCTGGAGCATGACTTCGTCGTCGCCCCCGGCGCCGATCCCAGCCCCATCGCCTGGCAAATCGACGGCGCCGAGCGGTTGCGGTTGGACCCCAACGGCGACCTGCTGATCGAGACTGCAGCCGGCGCGTTGCGGCTGCTAGCGCCGGTGGCCTATCAGCCGGCCTCCGAGCGGCGCGAGAGCGTCGAGGCGGCCTTCGAGCTGACCGCACACAACACCGTCTCGTTCCGCCTGGGCGACTATGACCCGGCGCGCGAGCTGGTGATCGACCCTGTGCTCGACTACGCCACCTACCTGGGCGGCGGCCGGGCCGACACGCACACGTCCATCAAGGTCAACGAGGCCGGCGAGGCCTACATCGTCGGTGCGACGCGCTCGCTCGACTTCCCCGTGACGGCTGAAGCCGCCCAGGGGGCCTATGCCGGCGGAACCTGCGGCGGCGGTTCGATCGTGGGTTCGCCCTGCTTTGACGTCTTCGTCGCCAAGCTCAACGCCGACGGCTCCGACCTGCTGTGGGCCACCTACTTCGGCGGCGTCGGCAACGACCTCCCCGCTGACGCGGCGCTGTCCGACTCCGGCCGGCTCGTCATCGCCGGCACGACCGCGTCGCGCAACTTCCCCACCTCAGGGGACGCCCTGCAGTCGGCCTCGACCGACACCAACACGGCCCGCTCGGACGCCTTCGTCGTCCAACTCAGCAGCGAAGGCCGCCTGCTCTACTCGACCTTGCTAGGCGGATCCGATGTCGATCAGGCCACCGGCGTGGCGATCGAGGCCGACGGATCGGCCGCGATCGTCGGACACACGACTTCGCCGGACTTCCCTACCACCTCGAACGCCGTGCAGCCCGAAAAGGCCGGTGACGCCGATCACTCCGACGTCTTCTTCGCCCGGCTGACCCCGCGCGGCGACGCCCTGGTCTACTCCACCTACCTGGGCCGGCCGATGGACGAGCGCGGTGGCGACGTCGCTGTCATCGAAGCGGGACTCTACGCCGTCTCCGGTTCGACCGGATCGGCCGAGTTCCCGCTCGACGCCGCCGGCGCAACGGGGGCTCCCGCGGGCGGCGCCGACGCGTTCCTGGCGTTCTTTGGCGACCAGCGCTACTTGCGCGCCGTGCTGATCGGCGGCTCGGGCAACGAGGCCGGCGGCGAGCTGGCGGTCAGCGGCGCCTCGGTCTACATGATCGGGTCGACGGATTCGCGCGACCTGCCCACCACGAATCCGTCTCCGCTTCCGCTGTGGAAACGCTCGCGAGGCTTTCTGGCCGAGTTCCGGGTGAATCCCGCGAACCCGGCTGTGGCGTCCCCGGCGCTGCTCACCTACGTGGCGGGAACGGCCGATCACTTGGCTGTGGACGACGCCGGCGGCGCTTGGGTGGCGGGCGTCACCAGTTCGAGTTCGCCCATCTTCGGCGGCCCGGTGGCGCCCGGCTGCGTGGGTTCGTTGCTGGGGCGCTACTTCCAGGGCTCGCTGACCTATTCGAGCTACGCGCCAGGGCTGGGGGCGATTGCCGCCGGCGCGAATCGCACGATTTACAGCGCCGGCACGGACGCCTCCGGCAACCTGCGTACGACCGCTGGAGCATTCCAGGGCGAATCCGCCGGACGAAGCGACGTCTACGTGGCCAAGTGGACGATCGCCGAAGACGACGAGATATCGCTGACCTGTGTGGAGCACGGCGCCAGCTTCACTCCGGGAGAAGTAGCACCGGGACAGATCGTGAGCCTGTTCGGCTCCGGACTCGGACGCCGTACCGCGGCGGGTCTGGTGGTGGCCGCAGGGCGTGTGACGACTGAGATCGACGGCATACGAGTGCTGTTCAACGGCGAGCCGGCCCCGCTGCTGTTCCTGTGGTGGAACCAGATCAACGCCGTCGTCCCCTACGGCATCGCCGGAAGCAGCGAGGTGGAGATCGTGGTGGTGAAGGACGGCGTCGAGTCCGAGCCGTTCGTGCTGCCGGTCTCCGACGCACATCCGGGCCTGTTCACGCGCGACTCGACGGGTTCCGGCGTCGGTGCGTTGCTCAATGCGGACGGGAGCATCAATACCGCCGATAATCCGGCGGCGGCCGGCTCGGTGGTGACGCTGTTCGGCACCGGCGAAGGCTCGCCGGACCGGCTGGTGGCGGACGGCGAGGTGATCGGCGACATTCTTGACAACCTGCCGCGGCCGACGTTGCCGGTGACGGTAATGATCGGTAGCCAGGCTGCGGAGGTGCTTTATGCCGGGGCGGCGCCGGAGCTGGTCGCCGGCGTGTTGCAGATCAATGTCCGCATCCCCGCGGGCACGCCGCCGGGGCTTGCGCCTGTGCGGGTGACCGTCGGCGGCAAGTTCAGCCGCCAGTCGGTGTCGGTGGCGGTTGAGTAGACCGGTTCTTCCGTGCCGCCCCCGGCTTCAGCCGGGGGGAACTAAGATCGGACCCTCCCGTCTGTTGCACTTGCCCTCACCCGCGAGAGCGGGTGAGGGCAAGTGTCGTACTTTGAGTCGCTTAGACGTGCATAGCCCCCGGTTAAAACCGGGGGCTATAGGGAAACCGGAGATGGAATCGGTGTATCGTTAGACCGTCTGGATCAGCGGGCGCAGTACTTTCAACCACTCTCTTCAGGTTGCGGCACGGAAAGAATCTCCCATAGAACAACTCGGCCCCTCCCGTATTCGCGGGTGGGGCCGAGTCGATCAAACCGAGAACGCTTTTTCTAGGCCAACTCGAGGGTAACCGAGCCGCGGTCGGGATCAATGCTGGCGATGCGGAAGCTCCGCAACTGCCCTTCGTGCAATTCCGACTCGGGCACTGACGATCCGCCGCCGCCGCGCCACTTGGCCGAGAGCATCGCGCTCAGCGACGAGACATCGCCTTCGGCCGACGGAGCGTTTTGCTCGGGAGCGTCGCCGGTGGCGCGCAGCAGGCAGACGCCTTCGACGCCCTCGCCCAACTCCACGTCCACCTCGGCGCCGCGCAGCCGCAGTACGCGTCCGGTGACCGTATCGCCGGCCTTGACGCTTTCGAGGAAGCGGTCCTGCTCGGTCGGCTCCAACTGCTTCATGCCGAGCTTCAGGCGGCGGCGCTCACGATTGAGCTCGAGCACCTTCACTCGGATCTTGTCGCCCACGCGCACCACCTCGTTGGGATGGTTCAGGCGGCGGTCGGAAGTGATGTCGGAGATGTGCAGCAGCCCCTCGACCCCCTCGATCACTTCGACGAAGGCGCCGAAGTTGGTGGTTTTGCGGACGACGCCTTCGATCACCGAACCGGGAGGCGTATCCTGCTCGGCGCGATCCCACGGGTCGCCCAGCGCCTGCTTCAGGCCCAGGCCCACGCGCTTCTTGACCAGGTCAATGTCGAGCACGACCACTTCGACATCGTCGCCCTCTTGCAGCACGTCGGAGGGATGCCGCAGGCGGCGCGACCAGGACATCTCCGAGATGTGGATGAGGCCTTCGGCGCCCGGCGTGATCTCGACGAACGCGCCGAAATCCTTCAGCCGCGTGACGCGGCCGCTGATCTTGTCGCCGACCTGCACGTTCTCGGCGACGTAGGACCACGGATCGGCTTCGAGCTGCTTGCGGCCCACGGCGATGCGGCGGCCGTCGTCGTCCACGCGCAGCACCTTCACCTCGATCTCGTCGCCTTCTTTGAGAACCGACTCGACGCGGTCGACGCGGCCCCAGGAAATGTCGGAGATGTGCAGCAGCGCATCCACCCCGCCGAGGTCGACGAACGCGCCGAAATCGCGAATGGTGCGGACGATGCCCTTGAGCACAGCCCCTTCGGCCAGCCCGTCGAGGGCGACCTGACGCTGCTTGTTGCGCTCTTCTTCGATCAGCACGCGACGATCGAGGATCACGTTGCGGTCGTCGATGTCGAGCTGCGCGATGCGGCAGCGAATCTCCTCGCCGACCAGCGCCTCCAGGCTCTCCTGGTCGCGCTCGCCCGAGCGAGAGGCGGGCAGGAACCCGCGCACGCCGACGTCGACGGCCAAGCCGCCTTTGACGACGTCGATGACCTTGCCGACCACGATCGAGCCGCTGGCATAAGCGACTTCGATTTCGGACCATTCGCCGGGGCGAGTGGACTCGACGCTGCTGAGCAGCAGATAGCCGTCAGCGGCGCGGCCGGACACGGTGACCTCGATCTGGTCGCCTGGCTTCCAGTCAGGTTTCTTGGTGCGCTTCGAGCCGGCGACCGGCAAAAAGGCTTCAGACTTCTCACCGACGTCGACGAAGGCGCCGTCGTCGCGAACGCTCACGATCACACCCTGCAGAACCCCTTGGGGCTCCTCTTCGGCGGGTATGCCGTGCTCTTGCGACTCGATCAGGCGCGCGAACTCTTCCTCGTCGGGAATGTCGTCGTCATCGAAGTCGTCCTCTCCGGCCACTGGCGCGGAAGGCATCGCCGGCATTGCCGGTTCGGCCGATTGGGGCGGCGCCGGGCCAGCCGGCGGCGCCGGTTTCGGCGTTTCCGACGATCGCGGTGCGGCCGGCCGAGCCGCCTCTACGGCTTGCTCGGTCGTCTTGGGCTCCGGCGTCTGAGCCGCGTCGGGGTCCTCCGGGGATTCCGGGGGTTCTGGGTCAGGGGATTGCGGACTGGCATTCGCAACTCCGAGCGGCGGCTTCAAAGGGCCGCTCGGCCGGGGTGCTTCCTGATCGATCTGCAAATCTTCTGGCGCCTCGTTGGGAAGGGCTGGAATCTCCGAGCTCACTAAACACAACTCCTACGTTCAAAAACTGCTCACCATTGTCCCACAATAGTTCCGCAGTCACGAAGATCAAGGGGTGATCAGCTCGAATCGAGTCTCCGCGGCGGCCTGCTGATAGGCCTTGCGGGCCGCCCGATAGGCGCCGAAAGCTTCGGCCTGGAGCGCTTCGGTGCCGTTTGGCTCGAGCGGATTCACCACCGTCAGCGGCCTCGGCGCCAGCGCCGCCAGCAGCTCAGGAAGGTCATACTGCTGCAACACGCCCTGCGCGATGCTCTCGAACACGCGGCGGTGGATGCGTTGTTTGACGACCGCCTGGTAGGAGAGCAGCATGCGCTCCAGACGCAGCTCGCGGATGCGGTCATCGAGCGCGGCGGCGTGCGCCAGCGGAACTGCCGCTTCGCCCAGGCCGACGGCGGCGATGCGCTCGGCGTCGATTTCGGGCTGCTGCGCCATCCACTCCACCGCCGCGACCGCGTCGCGTGTGCGCAGGCCCAGCAGCGAGTCGCCCAACAGCAGCGCTGTCATCGCCGGCTTGTAGTCGCCGAACCATTCTCGGAACGCGCCGCCGCCCGGGTTCTCAGCGCCGGTTTCGCCCCAGCCCCGCAGATCGAGCGCGAAGACCGCGCGGCCTTCCGCGACCAAGGCTTCGATGCGTCCGCCCGGTTCGGCCTGCGCCGCTTTGCCGGCGGCGTCCAGGAACAGCGTCGCCGGCTTGGCGCCCTCGCCGTCGGGGACGAACAGCAGGCCGGGCAGTGTGACGCCCGGGTCGGTTTCGAGCGTCACCTTCCGGATTTGGTAGCCGGGACGCTCGATCACGCCGAAATCCTGGCTCGGCGGCGCGCCTGCGGGCGCGCGGTACGAGAGCGTTTCCCGCACGCGCTCGGCAATCTCGGCGCGATAGGGAGCGAGGTCTGACGGACCTTTGATCAAAGGCAGCCCGCGGCCTTCGACCAAAATCTTCTCCAGCCGTTCGTTGTTGAGGGCGAACACGTCGCGCGAGTCAGGATAGTCGAGTGACACCTGCCCGCTCTTGGTCACCCACAACTGCTGCCGCGACAGGATCTCAGCCTCGGGCTCGATGCCGGAATCGGGCTCGTCCTGCAGCCAGCGCGCGAACCACTCATAGGCGGCCATGCGGCGCGGCTTCGAATAGCCATGGCCGTCGTCGGCCTCGACTTTGCGGATTTTTTCAGGCGCGCCGATGCGGTCGTAGAGGCGGGCCGCCTCGGCGAAGGTCGACCGTGCGCCGAGGATCGGGAAGAAGTCGCGGATGGCCGGCAGCATCATATAGGGCCGCGGCGCGAAGGCGTAGATGAAGTCGGCGTGGTCGAAGCCGTGCGCCAAAAACGGCGGCAGGCACTGCTCGGCGTCCTGCGGGCCGATCGTCGGCAGCAGATTGCGCCACGAGGTCAGGTAGCAAGACGGAGCGGCCACGTGCAGGCGGTCTTCGAGCGCGGCCAGATAAGCGGTGTGCGTGCCGCCGCCGGAGTTGCCGGTGACTGCGATGCGCGTCGGGTCGACCTCGGGCCGGGAAGCCAGATAGTCGAGCGCGCGCATGCCGTCCCAAACCGTGTAGCGCGCGATGTTGTCGCCCAGTAGCAGGCACTGGATGCCGAGCACCGTGTGCTCGGTGGTGGAGCCGCCGAGCTTCGAGGCGCCCAGAGCGGCGTCCCAGAACTGTCTGCGCTCGCCCTGGCCGAGCGGATCCCAGGTGAAGGCCACATAGCCCTTGCGCGCCAGCGTGACCAGCATCTGCTGCCAGAGCGGGTAGGCTTTGCCGCCGCGCTCATGCCCCAGCGGGTAGAGCACCGCCGGGAAAGGACCGTCGCCCGCGGCCGGCCGGTATAGATTGCCGGTCACCACAAAGCCGGGCTGGCTCTCGAACAGGATCTTTTCGATCACGTAGCCGGGCTTCTCGATCGTCCCGACGACTCGAGCGTTGAGCGGCGTCCGCTCGGGCAGGCCGCCCAACATCTCGAGCATCTTTTCGCGCAGGTCGCGGCCGCGCGCTTCGAGCTGGGCCTGGGTGCGGATCTCGGCGACCTTCGCCTCGCGTTGGTCCAGCAGGGCGTAGGCGCGCTGGTTGAGCGAGTCCTGCGAGGCGCTCTCGATCTCTCGGAAATCGTTGAGCCCTCTCAGGAAGTCGAGTTGAGTTTGCGCCGGGAGGGCGACGGCGAGCAGGAGAAGCGGCAGCAAGCGCATGGGCCTAGTCTAGCCGCTCGGCGTATGATGGGAGCCGTCATGCGACTCGTGTCTCGACTGCTCCCGCTTGCTGTTCTGGTCTCCGGAGCGCTGCTCGCCCAGAAGCCCGTCGTGGGCATCGGCGGCATCATGCACGAGACCAACACCTTCAACGCCAAAAAGACCGACATGGCCGTGTTCGAGGAGAGCATCCGCGGCGCGGAAGGCATCGTGCGCGGAGAGAAGATCATCGAGGAGTTCTCCGAGGCGAACAACACCACCAGCGGCTTCATCCAGGGCGCGAAGAAGTACGGCCTGGAGATCTATCCGACCATGTTCGCCGGGCCGCAAACGCTGGGAACGGTCACCGATGAGACGCTCGACACGCTGACGCAGGAGCTGATCGAGCGGCTCGACTCCGCGCCGAAGCTCGACGGCATCCTGCTGTTCCTGCACGGCACGATGGTGGCCGAGAGCTATCCGCACGCCGACGCCGAGGTCGTCCGGCGGGTGCGGGCCAAGTTCGGCGACGCGATGCCGATCGTGGTGGCGCATGACTTCCACGCCAACGTCTCCGAGGAGATCGTCGAGCTGACCACGGCGCTGGTGACCTACAAGCAGAACCCGCACCTGGACGCCATGCAGGCGGGCATGCACGCGGCCCGGATCCTGGCCGACACGATCGCCGGCAAAGTCAAGCCGGTGCAGGCCATCGCCAAGCCGCCGATGAACTACAACCTCATCTTCCAGAACACCTACGCCGAGCCGTTCAAGCCGATCACCGACGAGAGCATCCGGCTCGAGCAGAACCCAAAAATCCTGGCGGTGAGCGTGCCGGGCGGCTACCAGTGGTCTGACATCCCGGCCATGGGGCCGAGCGTCATCGTGGTGACCGACAACGACCCCGAACTGGCCCGGCGCGAGGCCCAGCGCCTGGCGGACATGCTTTGGGCGACGCGCGACAAGATCCAGCTCGACCTGCCGAGCCCCGCCGAAGCCGTGCGCAACGCCATGGCGGCCGAGCGCTTCCCCGTGGTGCTGATGGACACCGGCGACAACATCGGCGGCGGCTCGCCCGCGGACAGCACCTTCATCCTCGAAGAACTGCTGAAGCAGAAGGCGACCGGCTGGGTGGTGGTGATCGCTGATCCCGAGGCCAACGAGGCGGCTTTCCGAGCCGGCGTCAACGGCGCGTTCGACATGGAGGTCGGCGGCAAGACGGACTCACAGCACGGCAAGTCGGTGCGCATCCGCGGGCGGGTGAAGGCGCTGACCGACGGCCAGTTCATCGAGACCGAGGCGCGCCACGGCGGCGGCCGCTACTGGGACATGCTGCCGACGGCGATCATCGAGGCGGAGGGCTCCACGCGCGACCTGCCGAACATCCTGATGCTGACGCGCAAGAGGATCATCCCGTTCAGCTTGCACCAGTTGATCAGCCAGGGGATTTACCCGGAGCGACAGCGCATCCTGGTGGCCAAGGGGACGATCGCCCCGCGGGCCGCCTACGGGCCGATCGCGGCCGAAGTGGTTGCGGTGGACAGCCCCGGAGTGACGGCGGTGAACCCCAAGCACTTCGAATACAAGAACGTCCGGCCGGGGCTGCTGGGGATCGACTAGCCCGGATGGCTCGCCAACAGCAGGCGAAGGCGTCGACTGTGGCATTGACGTCTTCAACACAGAAAGCCGCGGCGCGGGGTGTGCATTCTTTCCCGACCGTGGGCCTTGACGCCATGCATCCGAGGTAGGCGCGCGTTCTTCTCGCCATTTGTTGCAAAGTGGGGTATCCACTTGACTCAGGTAGCCCCAAGATGTAGTATACGGCGCTGTGGAGGATTACCCGCGCGATCTGGTCGAATTCGAGGCCCGCTTCGCCACCGAGGACGCGTGTCGCGACTACCTGATGCAGTTGCGTTGGCCCGACGGCTTTCGCTGTCCGGTTTGCGACCATGACCGGGCGTGGCCGGTACGCAAGGTCTGGCTGCAGTGCGCCCGCTGCGGACGGCAAACCTCAGC
>JGI12316J15309_10007680_pt1 | contig 81738 bp, 78 predicted proteins | sample MarCyaLeptolynsp_FD_15309 | JGI IMG/M metagenome (IMG submission 15309)
CGATGTCACCTACATATGCGAACCCCATATCGAGGAGTTTTATCGCTGCAACATCTGGCATGTGAGGGGGCGTGACCGCGACATGCTGGTCGACAGCGGTATGGGGGTCGTGAGCCTGAGAACCTATGTGCCCTTGGTGACAGAGCGGGATTGCCTGGCGGTGGCAAGCCACACGCACTTTGATCATATCGGCTGTCATCACGAGTTCCCTGATCGGGCTGTGCATCGGGCGGAGGCGGATTTGCTTGCGAAGCCAACCCGTGAAAACACATTGGCCGATCCCTATGTAACAGACGAAATTTTCACCGCTCTGCCGCCGCAACCATACGTGTCGGCAACCTACGCTGTCGCCGCCGCACCCGCGGCGCGGATCCTTGAGGATGGCGATGTGGTCGATCTCGGCGACAGGCATTTCGAGATTGTTCACACGCCAGGCCATTCGCCAGGGGGCATTGCACTGTGGGAAGCGGCCTCCGGAATTCTGTTCTCCGGAGATATCGTGTACGACGGCCCGCTGATCGAAGATACGTACCACGCCGACGCCAACGACTATTATGCCAGCATGAAACGCTTGCTGGATCTGCCCGTGCGATTGGTCCACGGCGGGCATTTTGCGTCCTATGGTGGGGATCGCCATCGCGAGATCATACGCTGTTGGCTCGACGCCAGGGATCAGGCCGGCTGATCGTGCCGGTGCGCTTCAACCGGTTTCGATACCATTCTCGCGACGCCAGTTCTCTACCCAGGTCATGTGACTGCTGGCCTGTTCCAGCAGCCAGTCGCGCACAAAACGCGTTGACGCCGGTAACGATCTTTTCCTGGGAACACTGAGATAGTACATTGCCTTGCCCGCGATATCGGGCCCGAAGGGACGGATCAGGCGGCGCGAGCGCAGCATGTCGCCGCAGGTGAGATCGTCTCCCACCGCTATTCCAACGCCCCTGGCGGCGGCTTCGATCGAGAGGTACGAACGGTTGAAATAGACGTTGTCGTTGATGGTTGGCGCGTTGGGCCCGGCCGCATCGAGTATTTCATCCCACCAGAACGTTCCGCGTTCATGGATCAGGCAACAGGGCGGCATGTCAACGAGCGCCGACGCCTTGCCCTGTGTTTGCAGCCACTCCGGCGAACAGACCGGAAAGGCGACGAAACCCAGAAACGGAGCGGAAGAATATCCATGGGTTTCCAGATATCCCCAGGTCAAGGCCAGATCGGCTTCCATCAAGACGGTCTTTGCCGTTCCGGATTGCGCCCGAATGTCGAGTTCTATGCCACTTTCTCGTAGTTTGGGATCGTTGATGCGCGGCAGGAGCCACAAGGTTGCGATGTCCGATTCCGCCTCAATGACGACACGCGTGGATTCGCGCGGTTTGGTTATGTCTCCGGTGTCGATTGCGATCGCCAGAAGCGCCCGTTCGATCGTCTTTGCATAACGTGCGCCTTGGGGTGTCAGCAGGATCTGCCGGTGCCGGCGTTCGAACAGGGTAATGCCAAGCTCGATTTCAAGCGCCCTGACATGTCTGCTGATCGCGGCGTGGGTTACCGACAATTCTTCGGCCGCCAGCGTAAAACTCTGGTGGCGCGCCGCCGCGTCGAAGGCTTTGACGGCATTGAGGTTCGGGAGTCTTCTGGCCATTCTTTCGTGTATCAAAAAATCACACAAAGAGAAATAAATACTCGTTTGAGTGATAAAAAATCATTTGGCAGAGTCTGTTGGTCACCCGGAATCCTTGGAGGATGGTATGGATCGGCAATTTGACGTCAATTTTCGGATATTCGCGGCCTTGTTGTCGGGCGTCCTCATATACGGCTTGGCAATGGGAACATCCTATCCGCTTCTGGGCCTCATGCTTTCCGATGAGGTTAGCGACGCCTGGAACGGTGTGAGCGTGTCGGCCACGGGCTTCGGTCTGATTCTCGGTGTCATATTGTTACCGACGATCCATCGGCGGATCGGAGCCGGGTCGGCTGCGGTCTTGGGCGTGGTTCTGATGGCAGGATCATTGTTTGCCTTGTCTCAGGTGGACAACTTTTGGGTGCTGTTTGTGTTTCGGGTGCTTTTGGGCGTCGGCGCAAATCTGATGTTCGTCGTGACCGAAACCGGCCTGAACGCCTTGAGCGACCCGAAGTCACGGGGGCAATTGCTGGGTCTCTATTCCATGTTGACGGGGCTTGGCTTCATTGTTGGTCCGGCTTTGGTCGCATTGGTCCCCGACCAGCCTTTGGCGCTCCTGACCGCATGCGCATGCATTGCCGCGTGCGCGACAATCCCGTTCGTGGCGGTCAGGGCCGTTTTGGATCACAAGGTCGCGGTCGACAAACGGACGCATTATCTTCCGTCAATCCGCGCGTTGCCGTTTGCCTTTGTCCTCCTGTTCATCGCCTCGGCCGTTGATGCGGTGATCATCGGGCTGTTGCCGGTTATCAGCATCCGGTCGGGATTTTCGGCGGGTGAGGGGGCGGTTTTTGTGACGGTCTTCCATGTGGGACTGGTTGCCGGGCAGCCAGTTGTCGGCCGATTGCTCGACATATGGGGGCGGCGGCGCACGATCCTGGCATGTATATTGGTATCCGTGTCGGCGACCGTGTTGTTGGCGTTGGGCGGTGCACAGACTTTTCTTGCCTGTGCGGTGTTGATGTTTGGCTGGGGTGCCGCGAATTTCGGCCTGTACACGGCCGGACTGACGTTGATCGGCGATCGGTTCGCCGGGATGGCGCTGAGCGCAGCGACCGGTTCCTTCGCGCTGGTTTATGCGCTTGCCGCCATCCTTGCGCCGGTCGTTGCTGGGCTTGGACTGGAAACAATCAATGCCGGCGGTTTCTATGCGTTGACGGCTGTCCTCTACCTCTGCGCATTCGTGTGGGCTGTGCATCGGTTCCAGCCGCTGGAACCGGCCCTGCCGGGCTAACGTGGTTGGAACCGGTTGATATGCGCCAATGATGTTTAAGGCGGTGATGCTCGTCGCTACACTTACGTCAGAAGCCAGAGATCCAAATATAGTCCGGCTTGCAATCGTCCAAAAAAAGATCTGACGAAATAAGTCGAAAATATAATGAATTGTTAACCATCGCATTCAACTAAATCTAAGGGTTCTTACGATAGTCTGATCTTCATACGGTATAGGGTCGTGCGATGGGACAGGCAAAAACTGAGCTCCGACAGCAGGGAGACGCGGAAGACGCGTCCTTAGGCGACTTTGCCGATGTCGACGCGGGCGGGACCACGCAACCAGGCTTTGGACCGTTTGAAAGCCGATTGACTGACCTCATAGAGTGCATTCCGGCAGGGCTTGTCATATGCGACTGCAACGACCGCATCGTTGCATGCAACACGTTGTTCAAAACCTGGTTCTTTCCGGGCCGGGAGGACAGGGTCGTTCCGGGTATGACATACGAGGAGGTCCTGCATGTGTTCGTCGACAGCGGCATCAGCGCTGACGGCAATGCGGATCGGACGTGGATAGACAGGCGCCTGCATGCCCATCGCAATCCGGGCGATCCTTTTGAACATTTCCTTTCCGACGGCCGGGTGGTCCGGACCTTTGAAAAACGCACCAGCGACGGCGGCATCGTCAGCATCCATACGGATGCGACCGCACTTTTCGAGCAGCGCGGCGCGGCGGCACTGAAGTCGGAGCAGCTGGAAATCGTCTTGGAAAGCATCGATCAGGGGATCGGCATGTTGGATGCCGATCTCAATCTCGCCGTCTTCAATCAGGAATTCATGGATGTTCTGGAATTCCCGCCGGCCTTGCGGGTTGCCGGGACATCGTTTGAGACGTTCATTCGCTACAACGCCGAACGCGGGGAGTACGGGGAAGGAGATGTCGACGAACTGGTCCAGACGCGGGTCGATCTTGCCAAGAAATTTGAACCGCATTGTTTCGAGAGGACCCGGCCGGACGGGACGGTGATTGAAATCCGTGGCAATCCGATTCCCGGCGGCGGCTTTGTCACGACCTATTCCGACATTACCGAGCGCCGCAAATCGGAAGATGCCCTGCGCGCCCGTGAACTGGAACTCAGACAGCAAAACGAACTGTTCAACACGGCTCTGGACAACATGTCCCAGGGACTTTGCATGTTCGACAAGGACCGCAAGCTCGTCGTTACCAACGCGCGCTTTGTCGAAGTCTATAACTTCCCCGAAGAATTCGTGCAGCCGGGCACGACTTACGAGGATATGCTCGGCTTCCTGTGCGATCGCGACGGTTTGTCCGACAAGGAGCGCAAGGCCTATATCGAAACCCGGCTTGAGACGGTCACGGCCGCAGGGCCGAGCACGCGGATCAGGGAACTGACCGGTGGCCGGTTTATCGCGATCAACCATCAGCCGATGGACAATGGCGGCTGGGTGTCGACCCACGAGGACATAACCGAACTGCAGCGGGTTCAGGCGCGTGTCGCCCACATGGCGTTGCACGACGAGCTGACCGGACTGCCGAACCGTACGCTTTTGCGCGAACGCATGGAGGAGGCGGAACCCCTGTTGCGTCGCGGCAGGAACGTGGCCGTTCTTTGCCTGGACCTGGACAGGTTCAAGAACGTCAACGACACGATCGGCCACTCGATGGGCGACAAGCTGCTGCAGGCGGCGGCCGAACGCTTGCAGGAGTGTGTGCGCGAAACCGATACGATCGCGCGCCTCGGCGGCGATGAATTCGCCATCCTGCAGATCAGCGATCATCAGCCGCAGGCAGCCACCGCGCTCGCGACCCGGATCTGCGATATCCTGTCGAGACCGTTCGATCTGGAAAACCATCAGGTTGTTGTCGGCGCCAGCGTCGGCATAGCCATTGCGCCCGCCGACGGCAGCGATCCGGATCAATTGCTCAAGAATGCCGACATGGCGCTTTACCGGGCCAAGAATGACGGGCGTGGCGTGTTTCGGTTCTTCGAGCCGGAAATGGACGCCCGCATGCAGGCCCGCCGTCACCTGGAACTGGATCTGCGCAAGGCCCTGGCAAATGGTGAATTTGCGCTGCACTACCAGCCGCTTGTCGACCTGCATTCCGACGTGATCACAGGGTTTGAGGCGCTGTTGCGCTGGAATCATGCCGAACGCGGCAGCGTTTCGCCGGGGGATTTCATCCCGATCGCGGAGGAAATCGGCCTGATCATCCCGCTCGGCGAATGGGTCCTGCGCCAGGCCTGCATGGATGCAGCGACCTGGCCTTCGCATGTCAAGGTCGCCGTCAACATATCGGCGGCGCAGTTCCGCAGCGAGAACCTTGTTCCCACTGTTTTCAGCGCTCTGGCGAAATCGGGCATTGCCGCGCACCGGCTGGAGCTGGAGATTACCGAATACGCGCTGTTGCAGAACAATGCGGCGACATTGAAAGTCCTGCACGCGCTGCGCGACATGGGGGTCCGTATCGCCATGGATGATTTCGGCACCGGATATTCGTCGCTGTCCTATCTCAGAAGTTTTCCGTTCGACAAGATCAAGATCGACCGGTCCTTCATCAAGGATCTGTCGGAGCGCAGCGATGCCGACGTGATCGTGGCGGCTGTGGCCGATCTCAGCCGCAATCTCGGCATGGTCACGACCGCGGAAGGAGTGGAGACCAGGGAACAGCGCGATCAGGTGCTGGCCGCCGGATATACGGAAATGCAGGGATTTCTTTTCAGCGCCGCCCGCCCGGCGGAGGAACTGGCCGCCTACTTCGCTCCCGATGAGGACGAGGACGCGCAAATCGCCTAAGCGCGACCGGCGACGGACGTCCTGCGACCGGCTGGGGAGTCGAAAACCGGTCGATTTGTGTTCGTGAAATGTTCATGTGGAAAAATACCGATATTTTTGCCAGAAACCTCTTGCATCGAAGCACGTCATAACCCATATATGGACCTACATCGGATCAATGCGTCCCGCGCATCGCGGTGTGAAGCTGGCTGAGGCCGGCTTTTTTTGTGCCTGGGTTCAGGCTCGCTTTGCGTCTGAAATTGTTGCGGGGACGGGGCCCTGATGGCCTCCCGGCTTTTCGCCCGGGGCGCGGACATCCGGATTGGCCTGAAGGCGGAAGGCCCGGCAAGCGGAACGCCCGAAATACGGAAGGCCCGAAATAGGGAAGGCGTTGACCGCTTGCGCGGGCAACGCCCCCCTGTATCAAACCGAATTCGTCCGGTAGGCTTCAACACCCGCGAGGGCGTCGCGCCAGCGATCGAATTTGATTTCGATCAGTGATCCGAAGGTCATTGCTGATCCTTCCGATCCGACACAGGACCAACCCGAGGGCTGCTCCGGTGCGCCGACGAAACGAATTGGCCGTCGTTCGCCGGTCTATCGGCTCCATGATCCGCGCCGTACGTGCGCTTCAACATGATCCATGTGCCACCCGCCTGCATCTGGCGACCATTTCCGGCTTGCGCCGGTGACGTTCGAACCGGTGCCGGCTTGCGCCGACCGCCTGTCCTTGGCCCGGATCGACACCGGTTTGACCCGAATGCCTTTCCTGAATGATCCCCTGCCGACGGCACGGGACGTGGTGATCTCGCCGGGTGTCTGATTTGGCGTCTCAGATCCTTGTCGAGGCCGCGTGAGACCAAGGTGCTTGAAGGCGGGGCATCTGTCGAGTGTGGGCTGATTCGTTTTCCCCGCAATCCACCCTTATCCACCGGCCTGCCGGGCGATTTCGGCCGCTGGATCGTCTGGAAAATACGGCGTCAAGGGCCGTGCGAAGGGTGTTTTGACCGCCTGAACCGGCTATCGGGCCTCCATACGCCGCTGCCGGCCCGCGCTTCCTGCGTCTTACAGGCCCGGCGTCCCACGTCAACCTCCCCAAAACCGAACGTGAAAGGAGCAAACCATGTTTGCTGCAACACTCTTGTTCTGCCTGCACACGGCCGCGGCCACACCCCAGTGCGGCCGCCTGACCGATCGCAACGGCCCCCAAGAAACCGAAGCGGCGTGCCAGGCCCGCATCGTCGAGATGCAGACCCATCTCGACGCCATGCTGCGCCTGCGCGGATTCCGCGGCACGCTCACCCAGCGCCCGGTCTGCCGCAAGCTGGTCAAGGAAAGCCGGGTCTGATGGCGGCGCGACCGCGGTTCCGGGCGGACTATTGCGCCCAGGCGGAAAAACTCTGTGCGCTCGGCGCCGGCGAGGACGACATCGCAGCCTTTTTCGGCATTTCGCGGGCAACGCTCGATGCCTGGAAGGAACGCCATGACGGCTTCCGCGCTGCCCTGGAAGTGGCTGCGTCCGACGCCGACCGTGACGTCGAGCGCAGCCTTTACGAACGCGCCACCGGCTACAGCCATCCGGAGGACAAGGTGTTCGCCAATGCCGGCAAGCCGCTGGTGGTTGCGACCACCAAACATTATCCGCCCGACCCGACCTCGATGATGTTCTGGCTGAAGAACCGCCAGCCCACACGCTGGCGCGACAAGGTCGAGCATCAGGTCGCGGGCAGGGCCGGCGGTGCGATCACGGTTGAATTCATCAAGGCGCCGAAGCCCGGACATGACGACGATCAAAGTTCCTGACCCGTTTCGCGGCCTGTTCGTGCCGTCGCGCTACAAGGCCTATTACGGCGGCCGCGGATCGGCGAAGTCGCATTCCTTTGCGGTGGCCGCCGAAATCCGCGCCGCCCGCCAGCAATTGCGCATTCTGTGCGCACGCGAAGTGCAGCGTTCGATCAAGGATTCGGTCAAGCAATTGCTTGAGGACAAGATCGAGGCCCACGGACTCGACCATCTCTACACCAGCTTGCGCGACGAGATCCGCGGCTCCAACGGCTCGAAATTCCTGTTCGCCGGGCTACAGGACATGTCGATCGATCAGATCAAGTCGTTCGAGGGCATCGACATCGTCTGGGTCGAGGAGGCGCAGACAATCTCCGCCCGCTCGCTGGAAGTGCTGGTGCCGACCATCCGCAAGCCGGGGTCCGAACTCTGGTTCTCGTGGAACCCGCGCCATGCCAGCGACCCGGTCGACGCTCTGTTCCGCGGTCTGCACGTGCCGGAAAATTCCATCATCAGGAGGGTGAATTATGATGAGAATCCGTTTTTCCCGGATGAACTGGACGCCGAGCGCCGGTTCGACCGCACCGCCAAGCCGGAGCGCTACGGCCACATCTGGCTTGGCGACTACGAGCCCGTCGCCATCGGCGCCATCTGGGACCGGGTTTGCCTTCACGAGGGGCGCCGGGAAGTCGCTCCCGAGCTTGGCCGCATTCTTGTCGCGGTCGACCCTGCGGTCTCGTCTGAGGCGGGTTCCGACGAACACGGGATAATCGTCGGCGGGCTCGGCGAGGACGGGCGGGGTTACATTCTGGATGATCTGTCGGTGCGCGGCGGCCCGCGCAAATGGGCGGAGCGGGCGATTGCCGGCTTCGACCGGTATGGCGCCGACGCGATTGTGATCGAGGTCAACCAGGGCGGCGACATGGTCCGGCACACGCTTGAGAGCGTGCGTCCCGGCCTGCCGATCATCGAGGTCCGGGCCAGCCGCGGCAAACATGTGCGGGCCGAGCCGATTGCCGCGCTTTATGCGCTCGGCCGGGTCTCGCATGTCGGCACCTTTTCCGCGCTCGAGGACCAGATGTGCCGGATGACGGCATCCGGCTACGAGGGCGAGGGCTCGCCCGACCGTTGCGACGCCATGGTCTGGCTGTTGAGCGAACTGTTTCCCGACCTGACGCGCAAGCCGGCGAAACCGAAGCGGCGGACGCAGGTCGGATCGAGGCGGGGGCCTGGGTCGTGGATGGGGCATTGACCGGCGGCAAGAGCCGCCGGTTTTCCCTCAGCCGCGCCGCGGCGGCCGGGCCGGATGTTTGTACCGGCGCACCATTCCAATTTTTGAAAACACTCGGACAGGATTGACCAAACTTATGACGGACCCTGAATACACGCCTCGTGGGAGCCCAGGCTCCGAAAACGCGTCCGAGCCTGCGGAGCAGACAGTAGGCGAGACAAAAGCAACGACGGGCAAGCTGTTTCGTTCTACCGGACCGAGCCAACAGACACTTTCGGAAACCGGCTCCGCCACCCCGCATGAAGCCGCTATTTTGGCCGAAACCAGGAGGTTGCAGAAGGACCTGGATGCTGTCAGCCGTCGGATCGACGCTGCGCACCGGTTGGCCGCGCAAGCAAACCTCCAGCAGCGAACCTTTCGGTCGGCAAGCGAGATTCCGGTTCAAGCAAATCTTGGGTTTTCTTTCGACCATTTGGAACGTCAAAAGCGGCAGCAATGGCCGGTCCGGGAGCTGCCGGTCTTGCCGACGCGCCCCATGCGAGGGTTCCCCGCCGGCATTGGTCGGCGATCACAGGCACCGCCAATCGGCAATGCGGATCCCGGGCAGCGTTTCCTTACCGCTACCGATGTTCGGCTTTGGCGTGATGATACTCCGAGGGGTGACACACCTGGACGGAAAGACGCCGAGCAGGTGCCCGAATCCGCAATCAACGTGGAAGTCCCGTATTCGCCGGTGTCGCCTTTTCGTCGGGAAATTGATCATTCCGACGTGGCAGGCTCCGGAAAAAATGAAGAGGATACACGGCAGGTTCGTGCCGCAGACAAAAAAATGTCGGTCGTCGCCGGTGACCGGAATGAGGAAATTGAACGGATCCTGGCGGAGCTCAGGTCCAAGACAACGAGTGAGTTGCTGAGTGAACGTATCGGCACTTCCCCGCAGGAATCGGACGGCTTTCACGCCAGCCTCTATTCGGCTCCAGAGCCATCACTACGAGCGAGGATCGGGAACTCAATTCATGATTTGCTCAGGAGTAAAGGATACCCGCTGACTGCGCGTAGGTTCCGGGACGCTATCACCGTTGGAAGTGACCAGATCTCCGTTGTTGGGAGTTCGCTGGATGCTCATGAAATCGGACGCAACCTGGCAAAGGGTCGCTATGGAGACGCGGCGGTTGGGACGGTCGCTAGTGCAGTCGGTATCATTCCCGCAATTGGGCGCTCCATTGCCGGGAAAATTCGCGCCGGCGTCAAATGGGTCGGTCGGCGACTGCCGCGCTCACCCGGGGTTCTTGGCAAAGCTGAATACGGTGTTCCGAGCAAATCTGAAATCGAAAAATCGGCAGATCCGACCCTTGAGACCGACGAAGCTGGTACCAAGGAAAGACTGAATGAATTACCTGTGGAGGTTTCTGGACCCGGAAAAAAACCAAAACGCCTACAGCCTCGGGTAGATATTTCTAATAAATTTACGAGTAGGAGTGGTCGTGACTATGCCAGTTATCGATACGGCGATCCAAACCGTGGTCACGGATTGGATGTTTATATCGACAGTCATGGAATTTTGGGATTTGATATTCGGTCCGACCCTAGGCTTGCGCAAACCCATGGCTCGGGGCGTGATATGTTCAACAGTTTGATGAAAAGGCTGAGCGCCGATGGCATTGAGTTAAAAGGGATAAGAGGAAACTGGCTATCAAACACAGACAGCACAAATTACATGCAATATCGGACGAATATCTCGAAGGGAATGACAAAAATTCATGCCGCCGCGAATACATGGACTGGACGCCTGGCATCTGACCACGGATTTACCCAAATCGATTTAGTTTCAGACAATCCGAGCGGGGTCATTTTCAACTTTGTGAGGCCGGAATGAAAAAAAATTGGTTGAATCAGATCAGAGCGGGAGCGAAGCCGTCGACGTTGTTTTCGCGAGAAATGAAAGGAAACGAAGGTCGTCATACCGATGAAATCATTGAAATGTTTCTGGAGGAGATATCATCGGAGGGAAACGTCGGGACAGATTTTGATATATTCGGGATCATTTACCCGATCTGGAATTGGGAAAAACCCGATAAGAGACGAAAAAATGGGATCTCGGCCGAGCAAATGGACGAAATGATCATTGAGTTCCTGAAGAAATGTGGTGTCGTTGAACAAAATTAACTTGCCATACATTTGCACGCCTTTCGATGCGCGAGGTGCGTACAAAACGCCGCCTCGCAATGATACGTGGCCGGAGCACTGAATCGGTCATTGGATTCAAATCCTGAATCGATCCGACCGCACAGCTCGTAAATTGATCGGAGGTTTGTCAATGTCCGAGGGTCTGCCACTCACCCCGAAACAGCGGCGTTTCCTACAGGAATACCAGGTGGACTGGAACGCGACACAGGCGGCCTTGCGGGCCGGTTATAGCGAAAAAACCATAAGGGGCAGGAAGGGCGCGTACCACATCACCAAAAGCTCCAGGATGCGGGCGGCGATTGCCGGGATCCAGAAAGCGAATGTGGAGCAAACCGGATTGAAAGTGCAGGATGTCCTCGAAGGGCTCTACGCCGAAGCGCTCGGATTGCGGCGCGATACGACCGCTGCCGCGCGCGTGCGCGCCTGGACGGTCCTCGGCCGCCATCTCGGCATGTTCGTCAATCGGCATGACCATACCGGAGATGTCAGCAAGTCGCTGACAGTTGAATTTGTCGGGTGTGAGGATCCGGCCGAAAGTGTCAACAATTCGATCCGGGAGCAAGGCGATGAAGAGCCGCGTGGCCGCTGAAATCGGCGTGCCAAGACGGCGACGTTGTTTCTGTCGGCAGGTCCGGGAACGAGCAACCTGCTTCACACGAGGACCAATGGCGATTAGGAATTCGTCTTTGCGGTACATGCGTCAGATCCGACAGCGTGAGAAGTCCAGGCCAGAGACGATTGCCATTGAATGAGGATCAAACGCGACCAATGGGACCGATCAATGGACATGGCAATTTCCTTTCCCGAATTGTCGGGTACGACAACCCCCGACCTGGACCATATCTCCTCCCTGTTCCTGAAGCGGTTCCCCGAGGCCTGGACGGAAGATGCCGATGTTACCCTGTACGGGGACAACGGGCGTTTCATCAGGCTTTCGATCGTTGCCAATCCCGTGCATGGTCTCTGGCTGTGGCACAGGCAGCATGAAGCCGATGGCAAGGAAACGAACCATGTTTCATTGGGCAACCCGGAGAAACTGCAGACCTATGTCGACGTCATTGATGATGCGGTAACGCTGGAGGGACTGTTTTTGCCGCCGGCGCTCGCATGGCTGGCGGTGCGCGACTTTATTGAACTGGAGGGCCGGAAATCCGAGAAAATCTCCTGGTTGCATGAAGATGACATTCCGGCCGGCAGGCACTGGCTTGTCTCGGTTGATTGTCTTTAGATGGTATCGGCAGTCCGACAAAACCAGGACACAGATTGTGGACTGGGATGTTGTCGAATGAACAACCAGGTCCGGAGTTTCTCGTACCCACTCAAACTGAAAAATCAGGCAGATGGGGCGAATTTCAAAGTGTGTGGTGTGGCGGGTTGAAGGGTCGAAAACCCGGCAAAGGAAGAAATCTCGAAACCGGGCTGCCGTATTTCCACGCGACGGGAGCCGCATTCGGACTGTTGATGATGAAAGACAGATGGATTCAGGCCGCGATTGCCCTGGGCGAAAATCCAACCCTGAAAATAGACTGCCCCAATTGTGCACAATCCTGCTTGCGGGTCATGGATGTCTACGTTCCGGGCGCGCTGGTTTTTGAGCGATATTTGAGGTGCGAGTCCTGTGGTCAATACAACGCCATTCGAATGACATATGAGGGGCCGAATGCCTCAGATTGCTAGAGCGCGTGTCTGGATGGAGCGTGGAGTGTTCATGGGGTTGGCGGTAGTCGGCTCTGAACCTGATTGCATCCAACGTCGACTGATTGCGTTCGTGGGCTGACAGGCGATATGGCGCGGGTCTGGTGTGACAATTGACCTCCGTCGGATCGGCGCGTGTTCCGGAAGGCCCTGACGCGCCTGAATGACGGATGGCCGCCCCACGTCCGAAGAGGTTTGCGGCTCCTGTGTTTCCTACAATGGGTCATGACCCTGCCGGTTGACGGACATGATGGATGCGGGCAACGGATCTATCCGGTTAGCGGGAACAGCGTACCGGAAGTTCAATGAAAACAATTGACCCCTTGCCGAACAGGGGAGAACCCAGACAGTATCAGAAATGGGATACGAATTGGGATCCTCCCATAAAGCGGGCATGGTTGGCGCATATTGCACAGAACATGCGGCCGGATGAGATTGTCGCGGTGGGAAGGTTGCTGCTGCCCAAGTTCGTGGAATACGAAACGGGCGTTTCACAACCAGTACGGGGTGGTCGCTTTCCCTCCGAACACACCGGCATTTCAGGCACCCCATTGACGATCGCCTGCGCCTACGTCCTGTAATCCTGAAGCAAAGAGAATCGAGCCGATGGCAAACACAGATGCACCCCAACGCCCGTCGCAGTTCGAACGTCATCTGCAGACCGGCCTCTCCAGCGTCGCCGTGGCCGGTGTGCTCGGCATCGGAGCGATCGTCTGGGGCATTCCGGCGCAAAACGCCACGGTCAATGTCAAACTGGAGCAGATGCAACTGGACATTGCCGACCTGAAAAAAGGCGTCGGAGACCGCTATACCCGCACCGACGCGGACCGGGATCGGGGGCAGTATGAACGCCGGTTCCGCGCTCTGGAGAGACGCATGAATATCCTGGAACAGGCGCTCATGCGGCGGTCCAGGGCGGACTTGCCCGAGAAGAAGTCGGAGCTTTGATCGAGGCACTGACGGCCCGCGCATCTTCTGCCCGTGGAGGAGGCTCGCGTTCTTGAATCGTCACGGGTTTTGCCGACGAGACCGGCGCCGAGGTGCCGGCAGGATGTCGGGAAGCGATCCTGATCTTGGTACAGACATTTTCTGTGGTATTTGTCTATACCGCTTTATAACGGCTGCCGCTTTGCAGGGCGTGTTGGTCCGACAATCGTCCTTGGCAGACAACCGCCGCAGAAGGGAAACACATGGCCTTCGAAACCTGGATCGTCTATCTGATCGCCTCCGCGGCCCTGTGTTTCACGCCCGGACCCAACACGCTGCTGGCACTGGCGCACGGCGCCTCGCATGGCGTGCGCCGCAGTTTTTTCACCAGCCTTGGCGGCGCGGCAGGGTTTGCATTGACGATCGCGGTCTGCATGGCCGGTCTCGGCGCGCTTTTGACCACGTCAACACTGGTGTTCACGATCCTGAAATGGGTTGGCGCCGCCTATCTGGTCTATCTCGGCATCATCACCTGGCGCGCGCCGCCGCTTGCGGTGAAGACGGTTCTGCCCGGCGGCCAGGCCAGGCGCCGCAAACTGTTTTCGCAAGGGTTCATGGCGGCGGCGTCGAACCCGAAGGGCATCATCTTTTTCGCCGCCTTCCTGCCCCAATTCATCGATCCCGAGCGCAGCCAGGTGCTGCAGTTCGGGATCCTAGCATCGACGTTCGTCAGCATCGAATTTGTTCTCGAACTGGGGCTTGCCGGCTCGGCGACGCGGCTCGCGCCCTGGCTCGGGCGCAGCGGGTTCTCGCGCTGGTTCAACCGCATCACCGGCGCCACCTTTGTCGGCATCGGCGGGATGCTGGCCGCCGCGAACAAGTAGGCGGGTTGCCGCGTAAGACTTCTGACACGGAACCAAGCCTGACATTGTCGGTCCTGCCGGCTTGTCGTTGCGGTATCGCTGCTTTCCGGATTGCCCCGCGCCGGCCGTCCTGAAAGCGGTCCGTGCCCTGATTCCCACACACCTCTTTTTGGAGCACGACATGGAATTATCCAGACGTCGGCGCAACCCCTTTGTGCCGACTGCACAGCGCATTGGGACAAGTAATGAATCATTTCGCCCGGTGCCCCTGGCCGGACTGGATGCCGGCTTGACGGAGGACGCCGCAGTTATGTTAAGTGCGTGCATAACGATGAAAAGCAACTATTGAGGGAATTGGTGTGAAGGTGTATTGTTGTGTGGTTCCAGATGGGATTGCGCTGCGCGGCCGGGCGGATTCGGGGCCTGGATGGTGATCCGGTCGCAAGCCGGGGCGGCGGGTCAGCTGTCAATGCACACAAAAGCATCGGCCTGATGGTTCAGATCCATCCGACAAATGTCCCAAATCGGGCATCGTCAATGTGAAGGAGACACCATGCCGGAACCGGAAGACCCGAATACGGCCCGTGACGAAAGTTTCGAAGGGCATCGAAAATTCTATGAATTCATGGACGAAAAGGTAGCGCGTTGTCGTGTTCTGTTGATGCGGGACGCGGAGAACGCCTTGTCGGAGCTGGAATGTGCCGAGTTGGAATCGTTGCAAAGGCTGTGCGTTATCCGCTACGCGGAGTTGGCACCGCAGATTTTCCAAGACAAGTATACCCGTGAGCAAAGCGCCGAATTTGGAAACATATGGAGACAGCACGTCGAAAGGTATCGGAGACTCTACAGTTTGAACAAACACACGACGCTTACGGAGATAGAGCAAGCTGAATACGAACTTGTCGATGCACTAACGCTGCTTAAGCATGGGGCGTCGTACAAGCTCGGCCGATATATGATGATTTCCAAGCGTCCGCGGGAGTGTCTGGTTCAAGATCTTTGACAAGTGTGCGACTACTTCGCCTCAGATTGTACGATTACAGATGTTTCAATCGTGAATGAAAGCGCGTTTGGGTTTGCACTGACGATCGCGGTCTGCATAGCCGGTCTCGGCGCGCTTTTGACCACATCCACACTGGTGTTCACGATCCTAAAAAACACACCGCGAAAATCAGCGGCTTTGTGGTCCGGTAGACCGTGATCCTGATGAAGAATTCCCTGTTGAGGAACCCTTCGCCGAAGCGATGCGGGCGTACATGACGGACGCGAATGCGTTCAAGACCCTGTATCCGGCCATGGCCGAGTTTATTCGAAAAGTCGTCAACCGGAATCCCGACCTCAAGAAGGTAATTCAGTTCAATTCCGCAGCCGGAGCCGCGGCATTGACCGGGTACAGTGCGACCGACGATCCGAGGGGCAAAACCCAGCCCGAAACCCGGAAAACGCCAGGTGAATAGGCAACGTCCCTACATTTGGGGAATACTTCGTGTTGCAAAAGTTGAGCATGCAACTATTGAGGGATCCCTGAGCGTCGGGTAGAATTCGCGCTGCCATAATGCCGTAGGGGCGTTGGACCGAATGCAGGATCATGAGCAATGTGAGGGAAGTACCGACATGTCAAAAAGTTCCAGAAAGAGGGCTCGGCGGCGGGAACGGAACAAGCCTGTCCCCACGGAATATGAATTGGAGCAGAAAAGGCGAAGCGAAGAGGAGTGGGAAGAACACCACCGGAAAGTTGCACGCCCTCTTGTCGAATTTCTGGAAAAAAAAGTAGCGCGTTGCGATGCGTTGGACGCAAAGCGTCGGACTCCGGAAAAGCTGTCGGTAAACGAAAAGGCAGAACTGGATATGCTTCAACGCATGGAGGTGGAGCGGTTTGCAATTCTCTTTCCGAAACGTTTCAAAAACGAGGCGACAGCGGGAGAGCGACGGGAACTGCATAAAATTACGGGTCTGCACTACGCCACGTTGGAACGCCTCGCTGAGAAAAAGCGGGCTGGAACACATATGACGGTCTACGAACATGACGAACTGGACTTCTCTGATAGAATTGCACGATTAACCAGGAGGGCAGACATCAGAATTGGGAATGACTACATAATCGATAGGGTTCACAGACGCTGGCCGACAGAAGGCCTGTAAATGGGCATTGACCCCGCAGCCAATGCCGGAATCGCGCCGCTGCAATGGTTTGTGGGCGCCACGATAGAGCTGGAGTTCAAAAATTCCGGAAAAAGAAACCGGGTTTGCGCCGAACAGGCCGGACGGTATCACTTGTCCATCCGTAGTCGCAAATACCGATGATCTCGGCCGGTTTCATCGCGGCCCTGCAGCGTCGCGGCGCCGACACGATGACCCGACCCGGGAGACAGGGTCTCCACGCGCCGAAACACCGGGGCACCTGTTTTGCACTGCCTAATCAGGGTTCGGAAGCCGGCTTCAATTGTTTGGACCCGCGAACCGTGGGTCTGATTCTGACGGCCACGTAAACCCCTCGAACAGACTATGCCGGAGTTCGTCTTGTCCAGTGCAACTGGAAACCGGATGCCCTGGCAGCGTTTCAAGCCTAATGGGCAGTCGAACTGGCTTGCCTTCGCAAACGTGCGCGGCGACGCCGCAAACGCATAAGCCTTCCCCTCAATCATCGAACCACGACACGTGCCTGCGTCGCCCAAAAGGCGGCGCGGGCAATTCAATTTGGGCAAATTTCGAAAACACCAGGAGCATTTTTGAATGCAAACCCCATTCCATTCCGGAATTCATGCCAGGCTCGCAAACAAAAGGCTTCAGCAGGCGATTGCGCAGGACGCACTTGACCGCCTGACGTCGAACGCCACCCACCGAATTCTGAGCCGGGATGCATCGCGGATCTACACGGCGCCACCTGCGACCCTCACGGCGAGGCGCAGCTTCAAATCGACCGAAGGCCGCCTGCCGATGAAACCCGTCGGGCGCGGTGGCGGCCAACACCCGGCGAAACCGATAAATTCCGATCCGTCGGGCGCGGATGTCGGCAATGCCAAAAGAGGTTTGCCGCAAAGAAGGTTGTATGCGCAGGCATCACGTATTATAGGTGGTGCTCCGGTTCATCGGCCAGGACGCAGGGTGGCGCCGGTAGGACCGTGGCCGCCCGGATCGGTATTCGAGTACGGTTCGCCTGCCAACCGGCGGCTCAGCCGTCAAATTGAAGAAAGACTTGAGGCAGTCGCGGAATGGTTGCGAGGGCCGTTCACCTCAGAAGTCAGGCACAGCAAAGAGAAGGAAGCTCTCGTTGACATGGCAAAGAAGGACAAGAAAACAGGTATCACCAAGGGAGATATGGACGGATACATCGACCTGAACAAGGAGCTTCCGGATCCGTTTGACGACGATAAGGTTAGGGGGCCAGAGGCACACCCGAACCGACCGAGTCCGCAGGCCAAGAGGCCGCATGGCCATGTTGGGCCTGTTCATCATATTCCGGTTAAATAACTTGCATCGGAGATTTTATACAAATGTTCATTGAAGGAGCCGCTACGGAGCTCGGTTTGAAGGTTATCCCCCCGTACGGTCTAAAGGTAGATGAAAAAACGACGATTCATTTTGACGTGTATCTTCCCCAACTCGGTGGCGTGACGGGAATGCTTGTCGCCGTTGAGTACAATGAGGAGTTGTTTGACAAAATTGGCCCCGAATACGGTTACAGCTGTTTTGACGTCCGCAATGAAAGTGATGATCGTGACGTGGAAATCTATAAGGAAGTGTTTTTGGACTGGGGATGGAATTCGACAGAGTCTGAAAAGCCGGAATGGATGCGTTGACGCGGAGGACTGTGAGCGTCAGTGCCTGGTGTTTGAATTCACCAGCCCACAAGCGAATAGGCTTCATGGCCGTGACGAGGCTGTCCAATACATCCCGGTTGAATATCTAGAATCGGAGACAAAATGCCAATGAAAATCGAAAGAGCGTGCGCGGAGCTTGGTTTGGAGATCATTGCGCCATTCGATCTTGAAATTGATGAGAATTTAACGATCCATTTTGCCGCGCTTTTACCTCAACTCGGCGGTGAAAAGGGCATGCTTGTGGCAGCTAAGTACGACGAAGAAAAATTTCAACGAATAGGCCCGGAATATGGATATAGCTGCTTCGACGTGCACAACGAAACGGGCAGGTATAACGTTGAAAGTTTCAAAGAGACCTTTTCGGACTGGGGATGGAATTCGACAGAGACCGAAAAGCCGGATTGGATGCGTTGACATGCTCGGTTTGGAAAAACCATGGGCTGAAAACGGTCCGTCACCACCGTCGTAGCGGCCGTTGGCGTGAGACTTCCCGTCCGCGGACCTGTTCCCGGAGAAAGACGTAAACCCCGGCGCCCATGATCAGAACGATGCCGGCCGTGGCCCAGACACCCGGCAGTTCGTCCCAGACCAGCCAGCCCCAGAGAATGGCGAGCGGCAGCGCGATATATTCGAAGGGTGCCACCGTTGCCGCATTGGCGACCCGGTAGGCCTGGGCCATCGTGTAACCGATCACGGCCGAGGCAAGACCGCAGCCCAGAAACAGGATGCCGTCGCCCTCTGCCGGCCATTGCCAGGCCCTGAGCAGGAATATGACGCTGGCATTGTCGGTATCGGCGGCATAACGGCCATCGCCGGCGACCAGCCAGAACAGCGAACTGACCGTAACGAACGTGCCCTGGATGTAGATCGCCATGGCCGACGCCTTCGCCTTGATCCCGAGACGGCGGGTCAGGATCTGCATCATCGCATAACTCAGCGCGGCACCGACCGGTAAAAGGGTGGTCAGCAGGGACACCGATGCGCCGTCGTCCCGGCTTGCGGAAAGACTAGGGATCGTCATCACCACCACCCCGGCAAAGCCCACAAGGATCGCCGAGACGCGGCGGATGCCGACCGTCTCGCCCAGAAACGGGATCGACAGAAGCGTTATGAACAGGGGCGCAACAAAGAACAGGGCGGTCGCTTCGGCGAGCGGCATCACCGCCAGCGCCGCGAAATAGCCCATATTGGCGATGACGACCAGAATGGCGCGCACCAGATGCTGCACCGGCGTGTCGGTTTTCAGGAGCCTCCAGCCACCTTCCCACCACAGGAAACCGAACGAAACGATGATGCCGATCGCGGCGCGCGCAAACACGATCTGGTGCAGCGGATAACCGCCCGACAACTGCTTGATCATCACGTCCTGCACCGAGATGCACACCATGCCGACGACCACGAACACGATCCCCAGGGATGCATTGTTCATGGTCGTGCTCGGCGCGGTTGACATGGACGTCCTGGAATGGGCGCCGACGAACGGCGCGGGGAGAGGTGGCGGCAGTGTAGGCGCGGGCAAAGTCGAAATGGGCGACAAACACGTCGCTTCAGGCCCGGAATCGGCCCTTCGCCGAAGACCGGGCACGAATCCACCAAACCACAGATTCAGCCAAGACGCCATGCCGGCGGGCCGTCCCGTCGCAACAATCGGAGATTTCCATGCATGCCAGACACTTTCCAAGCCAGGGTCCGGTCGACGACAGTCAGGCCATTCTGAATGAGGCCCGCACACGGTTCGACCGGGCTTACGACCGGGATCGGCACAACCTGGAAATGGAGATCGAGGACCTGGAGTTCGAGGCCGGCGACCAATGGCCCGAGGAGCATCTGCGCGATCGGGAAGGGCGCCCGTGCCTGACGATCAACCAGACCAAGCAGTTCGTCAAGCTCACCACCGGCGATATCCGCCAGTTGCGGCCGGCCATGCGCGCGGTTCCGGTCGACAGCCGGTCCGATCCGAAGGTCGCCGAAATTATCGGCGATCATTTCCGCTATATCGAAAACCGCTCCAACGCGCGGTACGCCTATACAAGGGCCGCGGACCGGCAGGTGATTGCCGGCATCGGCCATTGGCGGGTGACGACCGAATATTCCGACGATACGACGTTCGATCAGGAGATCCTGATCGAAGCCATTGACGGCCAGGTCTTGTGGGATCCGGACGCTATCGCGCCGACCCGCGAGGACGCCCTATACTGTTTCGTTTATGTCGACATGAACAAGGAGGCGTTCCGGGAAAAATATCCCGACCATGCCTCGGACGGCGATTTCGAACGCACCGGGTTCGACGAGAACGGGTCGTCGCAATCGCAGATCGGGACGCCCTGGACATCGGACGATTTCATCCGGCTCGCTGAATATTGGTGCAAGAAGCCGATCACCCGCAAGCTTCTGGTCCATGCCGACGGCTCGATCGACGATTTGACGGACGATGATCCGGACGCAGCCGCGATCAAGCTGGCGGCCGCCGAACCGTCCGGCGGTCGCATGCACGAGCGGCCGGGGTTCCGGGTCATGCGCTACCTCCTGACGGAGACAAGCGTGATCGAGGCCGATGCCTGGGTCGGGCGTTACATTCCGATCGTCCCGTTGATCGGCGAGGAAACGCGGATTGGCCGCAAGGTTGTGCGCCACGGCGTGGTACGCCACCTGAAGGATGCGCAGCGGCGTTACAATTACTTCGTCTCCGCCGAAACCGAGATCGTCGCGCTGCAGCCGAAAGCGCCGTGGCTTGGAACGGTCACGAACTTTTCCGAGGACGATGAATGGCAATACGCCAATTCAAAGAACCTGCCATACCTGACCTATGTCCCGGACGCCAAGAATGGCGGGCAGCCGCCGCAGCGGGTGCAGCCGCCGATCTCCTCGCAAGGTCTTGCCGAAGGCATCGCGCTTGCCGCCGAAGACATGAAGCGGGTCACCGGCAAATATGCGCCCTCGCTCGGGTCGCCTTCGAACGAAACCAGCGGCGTTGCGATCGCCGCGCGCCAGCGCCAGGGCGACACCGGCACATTCGTCTACATCGACAATTTCAACCTCGCCGTCACCCATACCGGCCGGGTCGTGCTCGATCTGATCCCGCATATCTACGACACCGAACGCATGATCTCGATTGCGTCCGAAGACGGTGAACAGCGTCAGGAGACCATCAACCGACGGGTTATCGACCCGGCGGCAGCCGAATTCGGTGCGATCGCCAATGACGTAACGGTCGGCGCCTATGACGTGGTGATGAGCCTTGGCCCGTCTTACGCAACCAAGCGTGCCGAGGCCCGCGATTCCATGATCGAATTCGGCCGCACCATGCCGCAGCAGGCGCAGATCTTCGCCGACCTGATCGCCAAGGCCCAGGACTGGCCGGGCGCCGACGAGATCGCCAAGCGCCTGCGCCGCACGATCCCGCAACAGATCCTGGAGGATCCGCAGCCGGACGCGGAAGCGCAGCCGAGCCCGGAAATGCTCGAACGGCAGGCCAAAGCGCAGGCGGAAGGGGAGAAGATGCAGATCGAGCAGCAATCGAAACTGTTCGAACTGGAAGCCCAGCGCCGCAAGCTCCTGCTCGACGTGGAGCGGTACCGGGCGCGGGTCCTGGCCGAGGGCCAGCGGCGCAGCGCCGAAGGCCGCGACATCGGCGAGCAGTTGAAGGCGATCGGCCAGCTGGACGGGATTGTGGCGGAGAATGGTGAGGAACTGGCCGCTCTTTGAATCAGTGCCTTTGACAACAGGAACAAAAAATGAACATTGCCAATGAAGTATGGAACGGTATGACGAAGGCCAAGCGGACAACCAAGCCCGAACCCCTGCCGTTTGTGAGGCATCCAACCCATTTGCGGCTGCTTGGGCGGGACAGGTCCGCGTTCACTCCCATAATGTTGCAATACGATCCGGTATCACACCTTACGACACCGTCGGCACTCTTGGCTTCAAAGGTTTCGGAACCCACAACCCGCGAAAGTTTGGTCCCCAACAAAAAACATGCAGCCCGAGCATTCAGAGACGACGGCAACACTCTTTTCGCCTCGCCTGGACCTCGTTTACCGACCGCGGTTCCATCAAACAGCGTCAATTCTATCATCGCTACCAAGGCCGGGTTCGAAGGGACCTCTGCACCGGAAACCCACTTTCCGGCACCTCGACGGAGTATTCAGCAGGTACAATCGACCGTTCGGCCGGCACGTTCGACTGCGGATGGCGTCGGCAATCCCCGGGCTCGGGACCGCTGGGGTAATTTCAGCCGCATATTTGAAGAGATTTTCGGGATTTCATCGGCACAGGCACAAGCCGGGCCAAACAATCCGAATTTCGCGGCACAGGCCCGCGAGAAGTTTCTGAAATTGTATCCGAAATGGATCGCCGGGAAAGAGTTTTATGTGAAAGAACCGTTTACGAAACAACTTGTAAAGCTTGTGCCGGATGTTTTGCGCCCGACAAAAAGAACGCATGAAAAATTCAACGAGTATCATGCCGGTGAGCTGAAAGCCGGCCGTCAAAGCACCAGAAGGCGAATTATTGCGCAGATGCTCAAATACGAATGGGCCAAAGCCGGAATTTATGATCGAAATGGTGTCCTGCAGGGGCGCATTGCAAAAACAACCTACTTTCACCAAGGAAACCGCAAGCAGCTGTCACAACAATCGAAGTCTTTCCGGTCTGCTGTCCTTCGGCACGGACACAGTTTCCATTTCCTGGACGGTAAACCCAAGGCGACGAATTCCATTGGAAATGTACCGCCGAAAAGTACAAGTGCGAAAGGGTCGAAGAAAACGCTGCGGCACAAGGCGCCGGCACGCTCCGGCCATTCCCATCGCGGCGGTGGCGGCGGCGCAACTGGTGGCGTGTTCAAGTACAACCCCTTCATGGGGCGCTACAATCATCTGACATACATACCGTTTATGTGAGGCCATGCATTCGGGAAGAATGGTCCGGATGAATATTGACCGTATGCGCGTATAAGATTATAATGAAATTATTACACTTATAAGGAGTATGGACAATGATGAAAAATTCTCCGGGTGACGCTGCTCTGAAACATTTTACCGGTCGGAGAAGACTTGGCCAAAGTCATCTGGAGCGAATTGGCAAGGGGCGGGAAAAACCCAAGGTTGAGATCGATTGGTCGCGGAGCCGATTTATCGATCTGCCTCTTGACCGCCTGCCAAAGCCGGAGTCGCTGAAGGAGGCCCGCAAAAGAGTGCCGATGCTGATCGAACAGCACGCGGAAAGAATGGAATGTCTTGAAAACTTCTTGAGTGATAATGGATTGCGGCTCGGAAAAGATGACGACTCACTTCGCAAGATCGACGAGTTCTTTCAAACGAACTTGCATTGTAATGACGATCTCACGGATATTTATGAAAATTGGGCGGATTTCATCGTAAATTATGCTTATTTGTTCGGCTCGATAATGATCGAAAGAAGGGGGACAGGAAAAATAAAATGGTCAGTTGCAGATAATGCAATAAAAAAACTCGGAGAGCCGCCAAGGTACGAATATATTATTACAGGGCATGGCAGGCGTTGTCATGAGAATAACATATTTGGTAGTTTTCTGCAGAAGGCTCGCTATGTCGTAAAAAACAAGCGAAATTCTGATGGAATTTTTCTCGATGAACTTGAGGGATAAAGACTGTTGGAGGTGGAATATAGGAAATAAATATTTTCAAAAGATGTTCGTTCTGTGAATGTTTTTATATCAGAAGATCTGCATGTTGGGCTTGGGAAATCTGAAGAATAAACAATTCAAACAATAATTGCATGTGAATTGAATTTTTGTTGGTTGTTTAATCTGTGATCTCCAAAAATCAGTAAAGGTGAAAATGTTAGTTGGTGCATGATCGATCCAGCGGTAACCGGTTTCGGTGCGATCGCCAATGACGTAACGGTCGGCGCCTATGACGTGGTGATGAGCCTTGGCCCGTCCTATGCAACCAAGCGTGCCGAGGCCCGTGATTCCATGATCGAATTCGGCTGCACCATGCCGCAGCAGGCGCAGATCTTCGCCGACCTGATCGCCAAGGCCCAGGACTGGCCGGGCGCCGACGAAATCGCCAAGCGCCTGCGCCGTACGATCCCGCAGCAGATCCTGGAGGATCCGCAGGCGCAGCCGAGCCCGGAAATGCTCGAACGGCAGGCCAAAGCGCAGGCGGAAGGGGAGAAGATGCAGACCGAGCAGCAATCGAAACTGTTCGAACTGGAAGCCCAGCGCCGCAAGCTCCTGCTCGACGTGGAGTGGTACCGGGCGCGGGTCCTGGCCGAGGGCCAGCGGCGCAGCGCCGAAGGACGCGACATCGGCGAACAGTTGAAGGCGATCGGTCAGTTGGACGGGATTGTCGCGGAGAATAGCGAACGGATCTCCGATCTTTAGACCGCATTCGATCACAACCTGACAGCAAGGCAATCAGGCCCCTTTGTCACTCGGCATGCACTGATCGCCCAGGCGCATTCACCGGAGAAGGCGAAATGTATATTCCGCAACTGAATCAATCAGACTTGATTAGGTGGGCAGGTACAATCGATCGGTGAGCGCTTGCGAACCGGCGGCCCGTGAACCTGGTTGAACCGACCCAACGATTGTTCGAACGAAGCGGGTATTGCCGGTTCAATTTCGACTCTTTCGAGACAGCGTTGATCGGCCCACTCTTCAACAGGTGCATGCACTTAATGCGATTGATAAACCGGTTACGCTCGCATATATTGTACTCGGGTGCATGCGCCTTTGATGATGCGGAGCCGATAACTGGCCGCACAATTGATTGACACTGAATGGAATGTGCCTGTCGAACCCGGCAAGAAGAGACCTTTCCGGGGGAGCGACCTGTCTTAGTAAAATTGGCCGAAACGTGGAGGGCGTTGGCGTTCTGGCAAGCCACTAGTCAAAGCAATTCACATTTGGTTGCTGCGCATTAAGCGGCTGCCTTCAAAAAAGTCGCGTGAGGTCGTTAGCTGATCGAGATATTTGAAAAAGGTGATGAATTTTGAGAGCCGTATTGATCGCAGTTAATTTCCTGCTGCCTTATCTCGGGAATTTTTTGAACAATGGGACCAAGTTGCTTCCATTAATCGCGGTGATACTTCTCAATGTGTTTCTGATTTTCTTGGAAGAAAATGTTTTGTTTGGCTACTTGTATATCAGGGGGTCAATTGTAGCCTTCATAATAATAATAATAATAATAATAGGTCTAATCATTCATTCAATATATACGCTGGGTGAGGTTCGTGCCACATTCAGGAACTGTTGCGTTGGGCTGATTATTGGTATTTTGTTTTCAGTTTCGGTCTTTTTTGTCGAACTGCGACAGAAAACGTTTGTCTTGGCGGCAGACACCCTTGAGCCCTATGGAAGTGGTGCTGTTCTGATTGCCGAAGAGTCTTCAGTAGCAGTTGGTGACGTGGTTGTTGCGGGTGACAGTGCAGTGAAAGGCCGTTCGCATTTCGGGATTCTTGGAGGTCTGCCGGGATGGACGCTGGCGCGGACTCCGGACGGGTCCTTCGACAGTTGCAATAACGCCGGTGAATGCGTGTCGACCCATTCAATGTGCGTAACCATTAGCGATGACGTGGAAACCTTACGATTGGGGCCGAAAGAGGCCGTCATATTCAAAATTCGAAGGGTCGGCAGCATCGATACCCATGTACAGGAGGTCGAAAATATCCGGCGCGTAAACAGATACTTCGCCGCGAAAGATCTTGTTGAGTTCGCAAAATCCCTGGAGAACAGTTGCTCCGGAATAGAGGAAAATTGGAATGGATTTACTGACAAAAGAAGTATTGAAAAGGATAGGAAAAAAACGTCCCGAACAGCGGATTCGGTGAAGATACCAATATGCCCGAAGTCTATAGACAAAAGATTGCGCGGCAGTTTGGCCGGTACTGGAAAGGCGGCGAAAAAACGCGCTGGGACGATGCTGTGAAATTGTATGACGCTGATCCTGAGTTTTGGGAGAAGTATTACAATGGCCATCGTGTCTCGGGATTTCATCCCTCGCATGATCGTTTTTTGCAGGGGTTTCCGAACACGCCGGATTTCCGACGGGCGCTTGATAAACGTTCTCTTGTGACTGTCCCGGTGGCACGCGAACCTGTCGGTGGGATTTCCAGACCGGAACCCAACCAACACTTATGGCCCGATGGGCGCTAGGCACAAAGACTGGCAACTTCGGTCCGGGGATCACGTTTACCGCTGCAGGAACCAGTCCCCATTGCATCATCGACCTCTGGTAAGCGGGGTCACGAGCGAACAAGTCGGTCGCTGGATACTCTTCGACATTACCATCGTCTGCGTTCAGAATTTGGAATTCGCCGCTTTCCGTGAATCCGTCGTTTGATGCAATCCTTGTTCAAGGAGCAGTTTGCGCCTCAACGCCTGACTTGCAGTTTGGAGCCACTTAACAAAATGCACTGTCATTCCAACCCTTGCCACGGTTTCGGCATGAACACCCAGCGTCCGTTGACGAAGATCAGACCGTCATAGGCCATGCCCAGGGATTCACCGGACTTCACGAATTTGAAACGGGCGATCGGGACATCGACCAGGAAGCGGTCTCGAACCTGTTTGTAGCCTCCGGGAAATTCGCGCAGCACCAGTGCGCCGGCAGAAACAGGCACAGATCTTCGCCGACCTGATCGCCAAGGCCCAGGACTGGCCGGGCGCCGACGAAATCGCCAAGCGCCTGCGTCGCACGATCCCGCAGCAGATCCTGGAGGACCCGCAGCCGGATGCGCAAGCCCAGCCGAGCCCGGAAATGCTCGAACGGCAGGCCAAGGCGCAGGCGGAAGGGGAGAAGATGCAGATCGAGCAGCAGTCGAAACTGTTCGAACTGGAGGCCCAGCGCCGCAAGCTCCTGCTCGACGTGGAGCGGTATCGGGCGCGGGTCCTGGCCGAGGGCCAGCGGCGCAGCGCCGAAGGACGCGACATCGGCGAGCAGTTGAAGGCGATCGGTCAGTTGGACGGGATTGTCGCGGAGAATGGGGAACCGATCTCCGATCTTTAGGTCGCCAACGATCAATACCGACGGTGAGGGGAAGGAACCCGTTTTGCCATATGGGCCTTCGCTGTTTGCCGACACGCCTTCATTGGAGAAACGAAATTTATACGACGCAGCACATTCATTCCCACAGGTCAGCACGCGCCAATGCAATTTATCAGCACGCGCTTGCCAATCGGCCGTCCGAAAACCTGCTTGATCCGACCCATAGATTGTTTGCAAGAAGCGGATATGGCCGGATTTCCCACCCGGATTCAGTATTCGTCCACCCAAAATCGAGACAAAACGTCCAGTCCCGTCCATTGATGCCTTCGGGGAGAACGTCTCGTATCGTGGGATCGGGTCCAAACCGACGACACTATTCGCTGACTGCGGAAGAAATCGGAGGTTACAAAAACAACGGCAGGTCGAAGCCCGGTATTTCCGCGACCGGGACCGATTCTCCGGGGCCGGAGTATGATTTCTCCAACCGGATCGCGTCGCGGTCGAACTGGGCACCTTCGAGGCCGAAAGCTTCAGTCGGCATGCAAAACAACTCCGCGGCCGAATGGAGGGGCCCGGGGGAGCAGGCCGGACGTGCGCGGCGGGAAACTGACCACGGGTTCGATTTCGAACCCTTTGAGACGGCTTCTGCAATCTCGCTCTTCACCCGGTTGCTTCGCATGGCAGCCGCGGGCGGAAAACTGACTACCAAGACCGGCCCAAAGAATGTCAAACCGCCGCGCCTGAAGCGAACCGCCACGGGAACAAAAAGCCCCCACTATCATCCCAATCCACATCATCATCGGGTAGAACACAATACCGATAAGGGAAAAAAGGAGGTCATACGCGTGTCAAACGAAATCTGGAGGCTGGGCGACCTAGAGACGTGTGGCCGGGTTATTTCGGGAACCCGTGGTTTGATTAATCGGACGTATCCAATTTAGCTATCCGGCTGTGATTTTTTTGTACTTCAAATATCACTGATACTTTTACCTGTCTTCCCGAACGGATCATCTTATTGTTTCAGCTGGGAAGTGAGAAATCAGAAATGTCGGAAAAACGAAATTTAGCAGGGAATTAGAGTAATCTCATGGCTTGCACAGGCTCAACAGACAGGGATCCATTGCTCCCGGATGAGGAAAGGGTTGATTTTTTTGTACCATTGGGGGTCGCAATAGAAACCGAGTACATGAGTTTGTCGGATATTCATACTTGGGCTGACAAGGCGGTTTCCATGTTTTTGCGACCGAAAGCCTGGGTTATAGAGCTGGCGTGTTGCGGTTCAATCGACAAGGCGTTTGATATTGTCTGCTCAACCGAATGCCGTGATGTCTGTGGCGCGATCTTCGATAGCGGGAGGCTTTGTCTTGGGTTTCATCTGTTAAAATTTCGGGAAAATCGAATTTCTGTTGCAGATCTTGAATCATATTTTGTGGATGAGGTCGATCCTTGCAATGTTGATGGTTGGGATCCGGAAGGTATTGGAGAGTTTTTCAGGCGCTTCTATCCCTCCGATGCAGAGTTGATTGCAGAAATTGAACGCAAATTTGGAGCCTATGGTGATGAAGCGGCCAGAGCTTACCGTTATTTGCAGAGCGACAAGTGCCGTGCCGATCATGTGGATTGCTTTTCTCATGCAGCTGCGCTTTGAGCTCAGCCGCAACGGCCAGCGAGATCGTAATGCTTTTCGTTGACTGAAGGCGGCCAATTCGTTGTCATTGGCGTGTTGGACAGATACCGAGGTCCGGGCTTGTAAACGTCGGATAGAGAAACCCAGACCCTGGGAAGCGCCTGGATTCAGGTTGGTGCGCCGGTTGGCGCCCGTACTGGTCTGGCTTTGTTTCGAATGAGGGAAGGACACGCCGGTCATATTCGACGAGGAAAGCAACAAAACCGGATCACTCCGAGCGGGACGAGCATGTCGGCTCGACAACAGGAATCCTAACGCGCATCAGAGTGGTTGAAGACTGCCATGCACAACATCCGCGGAGTATTAAACCTTGCGATTTATTCGCAGTACATGAAATTGACCGATCTAAGAAATTGGGCCGATGGCATAATCGCAAAGGTGCCTCGTCCGCGAGCTTGGATAATTGAGTTTGCCTGCTCCGAATCGGATGAAGATGCTTTGGAGGTACTTCGATGGGTTGATACAAACCCTGTTGGAGGCGAGGACGAACATTGGGGTAGATTGCTGCTCTGTGACCTGCCCCTGCAAAGCAGCGATTGTAATTTCAATCGACAAACAAGACTCGGTGGTCCGAAGTCATTCTAATCCGCGCCAGGGTTTCGGCATGAACACCCAGCGTCCGTTGACGAAGATCAGACCGTCATAGGCCATGCCAAGGGATTCGCCGGACTTCACGAATTTGAAACGGGCGATCGGAACGTCGACCAGGAAGCGGTCGCGAACCTGTTTGTAGCCTCCGGGAAATTCGCGCAGCACCGGCGCGCCGGCCTTCAGTTTGCCCGTGGTGGTAAAGACGGTGAGGAGATCGACCTGATCGGGCTTCGGCCGGATCGCCGCACCCGGTTGGAAAAGCTTGTCGTAACCGGCGATCAGAGCCGTCGCCAGCGGTTCGCTGTAGACGGTGCGCACGTCTTCAGGGCTCGGTCTGAGCGCCGCGGTCAGGGCTGCATGATCGGCGCCGTTTTCAAAGAACTTCATCAGCAACCGGCGTCCGTCTACGGACGCTTCCGATCGTTTGGCGACATAGCGGCTCTCGCTCATGCGTTGCACAATTGCGCTGAACCGGGCCGTGGGCTGTTCCTTGCAGAACTTTTCAAGGACCAGCAGCATCTTTTGCAATTCCTTGCCGTTCATCACGGTGAGGCGACCCTGGCTCTTTGCCAGGTAGCCGAAGGCCCACATGCCGACCATGACCTTGTCGACGACATCCTCGTAGGTCAGAACGGTTTCGCACCGTTGTGAGGGATCGAAGGTTGCGCGGGCGGCGTTTCCGATTGTCGGCGCGAAGGCCGGCAGAAGCAGCGATGCTGCGACAAACATCTGCGTGGGTACTCTCAAAACGAATTTGTTCATCAGATCCTCCTGTTTTTGCACCGCTCCTTAGAGGGATCGCCGAAAGGTGCTGCGTCGGGCAAAGCTGCCAGCCGACAGGATGGGCGAAGGTTTCCGCCACGGCAAGTCCCCGGGACAGTCATTGAGCCAACCGCCAAACTCGAGGGCTTCAAAACATCATTCGGCGCCCGCAACCCTGGCGTCTATGCGTTCCCGCCAACCAATACGTCCAAGGCGTAGTCCGATGGATCTTCGGCTATCAGCAAATTTCAGCGACCGTGTTCCCCTGCGCGGGTCCCGTGTGCCGCAACGGGAGATGGCGGACAAACTCCAGTCAGCAAGCCCCGCCGCCTGGCCTCAGGACAGGATCGATCGGGCCTGGGCCGCGATGGGGGAAATGGATTCGGTGCGGCCCCGGTCGCCATCGGTTCCTTTTTCAGGACTGAATGCCGAGGAACGCCGCCGGCACAACGTCGCCCTGAAGCGCCAGGAACTGGCTAAACGAATGCCGAAGGCGAGACGGGCTGCGGAGGACTATCTCGGCCGCGCCTCCGACGTCCTGGCGCGTATCGGCGGCACCGCATGGCACAGCGCAATCAAAGCCTGGGACCCCGAAGATCCGCTCGGGCCGGATCCCGAAACCGTTAGCGAATGGCGGCGGCGCGGATTGCCGCTGGATCCTGCTTACGGTCCAGTGATCTATCCCTTCTCCGCCATTGCCTTTCAGTCGATCCCGACCGCACTGGACATGGGAGCCCGCAGCCTCAACTGCGCGTTTCATGGCGGGATTTCGGCGGTCGGTCAAACCATGCGTGAGTTTGGCTCACCGTCCGGCAACAGCCGCAGGTTCGAGCGGGACATGCGGGCAATGCCCGAGACCCTGGCCCATTGTTACGATTCGGACAAAAATCCTCCGTTACCATTGATAGCGGGGGAGAATTCTCGGTCCGCTTTCGCGCATACCCGACAAGTCTTAGTGTCAAACCTCTACAACAGGAGCGGTACGATGATTGACTCGTTCGATATTGGGCTCAAAGAAGTGTCTATTATGTTCGTTGAATCCCTAAGTGCCATGCAGAATCAGTCGAAATTCGAGAAATTCAAGGAGTATGCGAAAGGACGAGGTGGAACAGTCCTTTCGGCCTGCAGCTTTGCATTTGATCATCTGGACGAAAAAGCCATTGAAGAAATTAAGGGGGAACTGGACGAATTACTGGAAGAAGATGAGTGTGCAATTTTCATAACGTCCGTTCCGGCACAATCGAAAAAAATAATCCTCGGTAAGCCGGTTACGCGCGATGTGCCGATCATTGTCCGGGGCAGCGACTGAATTGCATAACTCAAGTTACTCTGGTGCTTGCTGGGCACCGGAAGGACGGGAACGGATCGGTTCACTCAAAGTCATGCCCGGCTGATCGAAACGCCGCCATCGACGATCATCGCGGTGCCGGTCATGAAGCTTGATGCATCGGACGCAAGATGCAGTGCCGACATGGCAATTTCTTCAGGCGAGGCGATGCGTTTCAAGGCGTGCAGTCCGGCCACGAAATCCCGCGCCTCCGGCGTGTTGGCAACGCTTCGGCCCATCGGCGTATCCGTGCCGCCAGGCATCAGCGCGTTGACCCGGATATTGTCGGCGCCGTATTCCGTTGACAGAACCTGGGTCAGGCCCACCAGTCCCGATTTACTCGCAGCGTAGGAGGCCATTCCCGGCATGCCGACTGTATGGCCGACGAAAGTCGACGTGAAGATGATCGACCCGCCGCCGCGTTTCTGCATCGCCGGAATCTGATGTTTGGCGCCAAGAAACGCGCTTGTGAGATTGGTATCGATGGTTTCCTGCCATTCCGCGAGTGCGATCTCCGTGATCGCTCCCATGGATCCGAGCGTGCCTGCATTGTTGAATGCGATGTCGAGCCCGCCAAAAGTCCGGACCGCCAGATCGACGAGCGCGGCAGCGGTGGCTTCATCGGTGATGTCACCCGCATAGGCGATGGCAGTTCCGCCGATATCGGCAATCTCGGCAACCAGATCGTCGAGTTCCCGGGCACGGCGCGCTGAGACGACGAGTCTCGCGCCTTCGTGTGCAAACAAGAGGGCCGTGGCTCGACCGATGCCGGAACTGGCTCCCGTGATGATGGCGACTTTTTCGTTCAGGGCATTCATGACTGCTCTCCGTGTTCGGTTTCATTGATCCGTTGGGCACAGAGCTAAGTCGATGGAATTGTTCGAGCCACCCGATTTTTTCAGCCGGAACTGGCGAAGGGACCGTTGGGCCGGCGATCAGTTTCCGTTTTTCGATCGGTGGCCGAAAATTGGCAAAGCTGGTGCGTTCCGGGAGTCCGCAACAAAAATCAATCCACGGGCTTCGAGTGACATACCCGAGGAACAACGTTCCATCGAGCGCCACTTGATGCCCTTTTTCAAATTTGGAGACGGCTGCATGACCCTAAAACGTCATCGCCAATCAGATGCTTTGTCCCGAGCCCAAGCTCTTTATCAAAGGGCAATTGCGACTTCCAGGGCAACTGTCTCACTGGATCCGGTTTCCCGGTTCCTGGCCCAGGGGAGCTCGGCGCGACTGTCTCCGCCACATGCCTTCATGATTCCCGGAGGCTCCGATGTCGGGCAATCGGGCCTGGTCGCCCGCCCTGATACGCAATACCGGACCGGACGGCGCGCAAGTCTGGAATTTGCTGCCGATGGGAATTCGATGAGCAATGCTGCCGGCGGACAATCGCGCCGCCGCCATAAACCGGCAATCGAGGCTTTGCCTGGTGCTCCTGTTGGCGGTCTGGCGACTTCATCGCGGGCAGGTAAATCCGTCCAGTCGTCAGCAACGGTCTCCAGAGGGGCGGTTGTTCCGACCCCGAGGTCTGGGTCGGCAGGGACCGGCCTGCCGACACATCAGGCCGGCAACAAGCCCAGTTACCCTGACCGGGTACCCGCTGCGCTCGAGCGCGTCTGGGATGTTTCGAAGAAAAGGTTTTTCAACGCTTGGGATCTCGGCGATCCAGTCGGCTTGAATGTTCAGACCCGCATCGAACAGCGACGGCCGGGAGGCTATTTCCATGGCCCAATCGGGTTTGCGAATGAGGCTATTTCTGGTCCCCTGATTGCCGTTGGTGACACCATTTTGCGGGCCGGCAAAGGATTGCTGCAGGGTGGAGCCTTTGGCGTCAACCAGATTGCAACCGAGTTGGGTCTGGTTGGCCAGGGCGACAGAAGGTTGGCGCGCGATATCCTGGGAATGGTTCAAATGTCTTTGGGCCGCGCCGGCTCGGCGCCGAATTTTGCCGGTAAGACCGGGCACGTCCGGCACGCGTCCCCGAAAATCAGAAGGCGCATCTCCGCAGAACCGCGGCTTTCGGCAACACGCCGTCAGCAAGATGGCGCTCTCAGGTCGGGGCGTTTGGGCTCGGGACACGCGACGAGGATTTCCACTCAACCAGAACCGCCGGCTGGCGCGTATGAAACGATTTTTCCGCGCGGCCCAGGAGCTTCTGTCGGAGGCCTCCCCAACGGGTATACCTATGTCTCGAGATGGGCTTCGCCTGAGGAAGCGCTTCTCTGGCTTCAGAACCAGAGCACGGCAATTCCGAACGGAATTGGACGTCAGGCCGGCCGGGTTCATGTGACGTTGCCTGGAGCGCCACGTCCAGGCGGTGTGAAGTCTGTGCGAATAGATTTGGCGATACCCAGGGCCGCCCTGATGAAAACCGGTGATGACCAGTGGCGTCAAATCTTTCAACCGGTTCAAAGCACGCCTATACACAATGTGCAAATACACATTCCTAAGGATGGAAAAACACTTGGGAGATCCAAACCATGATACCAGCCACTCCGGAATTCGGGCTGCTTCTGCGCAAAAAAAGCCTGAGTGAAAAAGAAGTTGCGCTCGCTGAATTGACTGAAGCAATGAAGGGCGCCGAACAGGTCGGTGAAGACGCTCACCTGATCTCCTACGGCCCCTGTTTCGGTGCCGAGGCGCTGGACGGCTATATCAAGAGTTTGCAGAATATCGGCTTGGATTACTGGGATGATTTTGTCGAATTTTCCGGTGATTTTCCAAGCTGGTGCCGGTTCAGAGTTCACTATTCCGAAGATGCCGAATAATTGCTTGAGGAAAAGCTGTCGGGGCAAGTACGAATGAGGGAAACGCGTAATCGCGATGGGTCAGGAAGCGAGCCGGATCTTCCCGTAACTGGGCACTGTCTGGCTGAGATATGTCGGTTGCAGGAAGGCCTGTTGCGGACGTTTCCCTTGCAAGCTCCGGTCTGTCCATCCTGATCGGGAAGGGTACGGCCATACACACCAGATCACCCCACGACGAGGAATATACATTCTGGTTGAGTGATTTTGAAACTTGGGGGTCCGGTGGTGATTGGTCGATTGTGCAAGATTTTGGAGACACCTATGTCAGGACGCCTCCGAAAAAAGTGGGAGCAGAGGATTCGGACGATTGATAGCGCCGGTGGTGGGGTGCGCTGCCATAGGTCCGGATGTGATGCACCACGCGCCAAATCGTGACCCCAGTCATCAGCAACGGAAAATTTCAATATATTTGCCCAAGATCGTGTTCGTAACCTTACACCTTAAGCCTGTTTGCGTCGGCCCCTTGCCAAACTTTCGAATTAACGCAATGTTAACACATCGCGTATCTGCCGGGAGTTCAAGGCGGGATGAGAAAGTTCAGTGTTTCAGTATGTGCCGGGCTGTTGCTGGTCGCCAGCTCGCAGATGATCTGGTCGGCCTCCGATCGGGCGGACCCGGAGATCCGCAAATCCGTTCAGCGCTATGAGGGCGAAATGAGGGACGGTAGGCGGCATGGCCGCGGCATTCTCGTTTTTGCCAATGGAGACCGCTATCGCGGCGATTTCAGCGACGGCCGGATATCGGGAACCGGTGATTATCTGTTTGCCAACGGCGACCGTTACAGCGGCGGCGTCCTGAACGGCAAGGCACACGGCAAAGGCCTTTACGTGTGGGCCGCAGGGCACCGTTTTGAGGGCGATTACCGAAACGGCAAAGCCCATGGCCATGGCAAATTCACCTGGGCCAGCGGCCATCGTTACGAAGGCGATTACCGCAACAGCAAGAAGCACGGACACGGCGTGCTGACCTATGCCGGCGGCAACCGTTATGAGGGGGATTGGGTCGAAGACGCAAGGCATGGTCACGGCGTGTTCGTTTGGGCCGATGGTGGGCGTTATGAGGGCGACTATCGCAATGGCGTTGAACACGGCAAGGGTCTGCGTGTGTGGGCCGGCGGTCGGCGCTACGAAGGCGATTACCGCAAAGGGACCCAGCACGGCTACGGCCTGATCGATTTCGGCGATGGTCGGGTCTACAGCGGCGCGTGGCATCAGGGCTGTTTCGACAACGGGCTTGTCAAACTCTGGGGCGAGGGCAAGACGCAGAAAGAGTGCGGTTTCTGAACCGCTGCGTCGTTGAATATCTCGGATCTGTGGATATCCGAACTTGGCGACAGCAATGACCGACAAAGAAACCGGCCTGGCGCAGATCGATTTTTCATCGGATCCGCGTTGACAGACCGTGATGGACTCCCGCTACCTCTCAGATAAGTTTAAGGGACATCACTGTTCCTGTGTGATTGCAAGGAGCGCCAGTTTCTGGCTGAATATCCGCTAGCCCGGACATCTCACACTCTGCACGGTCTACGCCGCACACAATTGCCTGCTCGCAAGGAGCGGGCGGGAAAAGCGCAGTGGGACTGCGGTTGAGCGGCGCGACGCGGCGAGCAGGCAATTGTGTGCGGCCCGCAGGGCGCCGTCCTGCTGACGACAGTGTGCGTCAAACCCCTTGCCCGATGTCCCACATCGCGCTGCGCGGTTTTCCTGCCCTGTCGTCAGCACGACGACGCGCAGACCATGCAGAGTGTGAGATGTCCGGGCTAGCAAGGCGCAGTGTGCATTGAATCGCCGCTCAGCAGACCCTCATGAAACTGCAATAAAACCGCTTACTCTACAGTCCGTCGATGGCCATGGATTGACAGTTAGCCAACTTCTCCCAGACGCTGCAAGTCGCTGCGCTGACCATGCACGGCGCCACCATGGCCTCAACTCTGTTCGGAATGACCGTTTTCCGATCAAACAAGGCGTTTTCTTAAGCCAGGTCATTCGCTGGATACTTGAGGCGTGATTCCGCCTCAATCCATATTTCCTCTCTAACATGGAGACGTCTTTTGCCCGCTCGCTTCCATCAGCAGTTGCCTGCATCTCTCCGCCCTTCCTTTCTGTTCTCACGGGTCGATAACTTGGAACCGGTAAACCTCTTGGATCCGACTTACAGGCTTTTCGCCCGCACCGAGAGCATGCGAAACGTCACTGGGCCCTATCTCAATGCGTGACAATTGACGCGTGTTGGTCAATCGTCTGCATACCTTGGTCCTGGAATACGACAAGACTCGCGCAAAAAGGATAATCGCCAGATTGCGATGAGCGCAGCCAAGCATGCGGAAAGACTTTACCGGTTGTGGCAGAAGAGCAGAAAGCTATCCCGGGTTCCATCTGTCAAACGTGATTCTGTGCTTCCCGACAAAGCCTGGGAAAAAAATGCTCCTCGCCAGGTAAAGCCGGGAACGAAGAAACTTCAGCATCAAAAGTTTAATCAAAGAACGAGAAAGCTGGAACATTCCGACGTGGAATATGACGAATATGGCCGCCAGAGAAAACGCACCGATTATACCGACCACGGTTATGGAGACCCGACGTTAGGCGATCGCTATCATTCAAATCCGCACACGCATATATATGAATACGGCCCCGGAAAATCCCACGGCCAGATCCACAGGTTCAACAAATGAAGAGCATAGAAGAGATCAACAGTTGGTTCCCAAAAGACGCAAGTGTTGCGAACTTGCAAATCGACTTTGATCGGCGGGAACTCCAATACAATTTGATGTTGGTGCTGGTGGATGGTGACGTGGCCATCCGAGAAATCGGATCAGATGTGCAAAAGCAAATCACTTTGTATTTCTGGAACGTTTCTAATCTAAAATTGGAGAAATTTGGTGGTGGTTTGCAACAGTTCGTGCATCTCGAAGTTTCGCGAATGCGCGCCGGGCATGAGGGGAATAACTACTTCATTGAGGAAATAGAGACAGACAACATTTCCTTTAATTTCTCCTCCGTCGACAATCTGACGGAATGAACACACCTGGTCAGTGCGGCTCGGCTATCCATCCGGTTGTCTGTGCTTCGTCCGTAGAGTAAGCAGATTCCTTGAACTCGGGAAGGCATTCGCACTTGTGCCGATGGGTTTCGAGTTTGCTGGCACGGCCTTGGCTATAGAGGTCGGGAAGTTTCTCCGACAGATATGTTGCCGCCGTCACCACGGCCAGGTCGGCCCGGGTCATGCCATCGCCGACCATCCAATCCGCCCCAACCCTTTCTTCAATCCAGGCGAGGGCCGAAAGAATCTGGCGCTCCAGGCGTGCGATCCAGTCCGGGTCGTGTTTGCCGGGAGCCCGGCGGGAAAACTCTATCCCGCGCTCATAGGTTTTTTCGGCCAGTCCGATCCCGACCGCTTCAATCCGGAGCATGCTCCGGAGGGCATCGTTTCCCGCGTCCGAACCGGGAACGAGGCGGCGGTCGGGATCTGCGATGCTGTCGAGATATTCGATGATGGCGCGGCTGTCGAAGAGTAAGTCGCCGCTGTCCAGCTGCAGGGCCGGCACCTTGCCGAGCGGATTGACCGCGAGCATGGCCTCGAAATCCTGGAATACCGACAGCACCTGGCGCTCGAACCTGAACCCGTAATGATTGAGGGCCACCGCAGCGCGGCGGACGAAGGGGGAATCGTATTGGCCGTAAAGGATCATGATCGTCCTCGACAATTCGGCCGCAGGAACGCGGCGAACGCCAATTCATAACCGTATGTGAAAGGAAAGACCATGAGTGACAAAGACTATCTTTCGCGCAGTGGGGTGGGCGCTGTGGATGCGAAAGCCAGAGGAAGGCGCCCCGCTTTTGCGGCGCCGATTAGCAAACCCGACAAAATTCAAACGCTGCAATCCCTGGGTCCGATCCGAAGCTATCATGGACCCCTGCCTTCACCATTTCCCATTATCAATTACAAGGCCGCGCAAGGAGAACCGCCTGGAAGCCGCTTCCTGAATCAGAGAGAAATACGCAAATGGGTTCGAGAGGCTGCGAAGTACCACGAAGTACCGCATGAAATGCTGGCGGTCGTTCTGCAGAACGAAAACGCTCCGAATGTCGGTTTGAGAAAAAAATTCCTGCAATTCGGAGAAAGAACTGCCCAGACCTATATCCACGATTTTAACAAGAGATTTGGGGATCCGATTGGAAAACTCGATCGCGCCATCCAGGATCTGACCAACTTGGATGTAATCCCCAATGGCGTCTACAGGGGGTCTTCGGGGCTGGTAAACATTTCCGCCGGCGCCTTGAACAGCGCCGCCAATCATTCTGAATCCTTCCGCAAGAGACCGGTAATTCCCCCGGAACTCAGAATTCGCCAGGATGGGTACGATTCCGACACCCGCATCCCGGGCGCAGACTGGCGCTCCGATTTGTATTACGGCGCAGCCCACCTCCGCGAGCTTTTCGACCGCTATCGGCGGCCTTGGGAGCCGGGAAAACCGCTTGACCTCAAAATGGCAAAACGTGTTTTTGCCGCGTACAACGGATCCGGAGACGATGCGGACAAGTACGGTCGTGACTCAATGCGGTTGCTCCGCGAGGCAGCATCTGGTAAAAGGCATCTCTACTTTTACGCGCAGCAACGAGAGATACAATTTATGGGACCTGCAGGTCTGTTTGTGCCCTGGCGCAAAGCCGTGAAATACGGGATTTATTCGGAGCTCATAATTCTGTGTTTCCTAACCGGGCTGCTCGGTAACACCTGGAGCATCGTGACCGGGCGAGGGTATTACGTCCCCTATCACAGCAGCATCTTCGCGTTCTGGGTAACGAAGGACAATATTGGATCCGGTGAATGGTGGCTCTATGGCCGTGACAAGCGGTTTTTCTACGGAAGAGACGAGGAAGCTGGCTACCTCTACATCCCTCGCAACAATACCTGCAAAGGGTTCGATCCAGAGGACTGGAAGACCTGGTGTCCCGAAGAAACCCGGCGAGGATATGGTGGCTGGAAAATGTAGATGGGCGGTGGTTGATCCGCTGCCTCGTAGCGAAGGACACTGTTCAAATTCTGCCTCATTTCAGGTGTGTCAGGCCGAGTGCCGATATCCGCAAATCAATGACGCGAAGACAATAATTCATCGACAAGACTGAGCATTTTATCTTCAACCCGCCACATTGGATGGCGGCAAACCCACGGCCTTGCTTCCGTTTCATCAAACGGGCAGGGCCTTTTTCATAGGAAAGCACATGAACGAAAAACGCATCGATGAGTTGGCGCAGGCGGCCGCACTCGACGCGGCCGGGGACGGACGTCCCGCGGCCGGGGAGACGGACCTGTTGCCGGACGAGGCCGCGCTCCTGGCAAGTCTCGCTGACGAGGCGCAGGTCGGAACCGGCTATCACGGGGACATGGACGACGGGTACGGCAACGAACCGGACGTTTATGACGATGGTTCGGAGGCGACACCCGAGGATCGAAAGCGCAGGAAACTGTCGAGCTCTCAGCGCAAATCGAAAAAAATCGCCGCTCAGGCCCGAGAGCTCGCGGAGAAGGAGGCCCAGATCGAGGCCCTGCAATATGAGCTCGAAATGGCGTCCCAGGTGGGCGATTACGAAGCCGGCCCCACCCAGGAGGATTTTGAAACGGCGGAGGACTTCGAGCGGGCCCGCACCGAACAGACGATTGCGGAGACGATGCGCGGCATCCGGCAAGAGGAACGCCAGATGGCCGCCTATACGCAATTGCTTCAAGCGCAGCAGGAGCGCCAGCGCCTGGCGCGGGCGCAATTCGATGAGCGGCTTGAAACCGCGCGTCCGACAATGCCGGATTACGACGACAAGGTCGATGCCCTCCTCAGCCGCCTGGAAGGCGCGCAGGTCGCCATGCCGGAACACGTTGTCGACGAAATCCACCAGAACCAGAACGGACCCGAACTTCTCTACCTGATGGCCGGAGACGACGGGTTTCTGATGCAGCTTATGCAGTCGGATCCGGTTTCCGCAGCCCGCGAGATCGGCCGTCGCGAGGCGCTTCTGGCATCAAGCAAGCAAAAACTCCAATCCTCCGCGCCGGCCCCTCGACAATCCCTGAAAGGCGGTTCGGTCGACGCCAGGGATCCTGAAGCGATGTCCTACACGGATTACCGCAAATGGCGCGGCTTCGACCGCACTTAATTATGGAACAAAGGAAGAACATATATGGCTAATGCACTTATCACGCCCAGCGTCATCGCCAAGGAAGCGCTGGCACAGCTTGAAAACAACCTGGTCATGGGCAATTCCGTACACCGGGAATACAAGAAGGAATTCGTCAAGGTTGGCACCAGCGTGTCGATCCGCAAGCCGGTAAAATTCTACACCGCTGACGGGGCCGTCCGCATCAATCAGGACGTGGAGGAAGCCAACACCTCGATCGCCATCGATCAGCGCAAACACGTTTCCTGGAAATTTTCCACCCAGGACCTGACGCTGACGATCGAGGACTATTCCAAGCGTTACATCAAGCCGGCAGCCATCACGCTGGCGCAAACGATCGATGCCAAGGGATACGATCTGTACAAAAAAGTCTGGAACCAGGTCGGCACGCCGGGCACGGTTCCGGGGACCTATGCGGAAGTGTCGCCGGTAGCCCAGCGCCTGGACGAGATGGCGGTTCCCTCCGAGCACCGCTATCTGGCGCTCAATCCGGCGGCGCACTACAAGATCGCCGGCGACCAGGTCGGATTGCAGAACCCGGCTATGATCAAGACCGCGTACGAGCAGGCGCAGATCGGCCGCATTGCGGCGATGGACGCCTTTTCGGCGCAAAACGTCAAGTCGCACACTGTTGGCGCGCACGGCGGCACGCCGCTCGTCAATGGCGGATCGCAGAATGTCACTTACGCGGCGGCGAAGAACACCAACACCCAAACCCTTGTCACCGATGGCTGGACGACGTCGACGACCGTGCTGAAGGAGGGTGATGTCTTCACGCTGGCCGGCGTCTTTGCGGTCAACCCGGTGCCGGGCGAGGGCGCGACCGGCAAGACGGTTCTGCCCTATCTGCAGCAATTCGTGGTGACCGCTGACGCGACGTCCGACGGAACCGGCAATGCAACACTATCGATTTCGCCCGCGATCATCACGACCGGGCCGTATCAGACCGTCGATGCGGCCCCCGCCGACAATGCGCAAATCAGCGTCGTTGGAACCGCATCAACCGCGTATCCGCAAAATCTCGGGTTCCACAAGAACGCCTTCGCATTGGTGACCTGTCCGCTGGAAATGCCGGACGGCGCCCCCTGGAAGTCCCGGGAGTCCCACAACGGTCTCTCGATCCGGGTGGTCAAGGATTATGATATCGCCACCGACGACGAGATCATCCGCATGGATGTGCTTTACGGCTGGAAGGCGATCTATCCGGATCTTGCCTGCCGCCTGACTGCATAGGTTCGGCGCCGCCCGTTTCGCGGCCGCATGATCGGTGCGGCCGCGAGGCCTGATGCGTCTGGCCGGGCCGCTCGGCCGAAAGCAACCCTCAAAACAATCAGGAATATCATGATCGATACCCGCGTATGGATGTACCGGGACGGCGAAGCCGTGTGTTTCGCAAGTCCGAAGGCCGTGCCCAATGGCCAGGGATGGTCGGACAGACCTGTTCCCGACACCGTGGAGGCGGCAGGGGCCGGCCGGAGAGAAAACACCGCCGAGCCCGCGCCCGCTGAACATCTCACAAAGCAGGATCTCCTCCAGTCCCTGAAGGTCCGCGCAACGGCGCTCGGGATTCGCTACCGCGGCAATATCGGCGCCCGCAAACTCACGCAATTGATTAGAGAGAAAGAAAATCATGGCCCACAATCGTGAAGCTCTGGCCCTTCGGGCGTTGAAGGAGTTGCGGCTGATCGGAGAAGGGCAGTCTGCAAGCGCATCGGAAATGGCGGATGCCGTCGGCGCCATCCCGCCGCTGCTCGACCGATTGCGGTACCTTCATGTCTACTCCGCTTCGAATTCGTTTTCGTTCGCCGATGCTGTGTTCTATCCGCTCGCAGTCCTGCTGGCCGAGGATCTGGCACCGTCGCTCGCAGGGCGCCCGAAAAACGAATTTCTGATCGACAAGCATATGAGCCAACTTCGGCGCATTCAAAAACAGCCTCTCGTTCGCAACGAATTGCGGGTCGAGCTTGCATTGCAGAACATTCGCGACGGGGTGTCGAGATGGCTGTGATTCCGTTTCCCGCCATGTCGGCCGCCGGTCGCAAGGCTCAGGAGTCGGGCGGTCGGCTGATCAATTGTTACGCCCGTGAAGTGCTCGGTGCGCCCGCCAACCCGGTCCTTTGGGCAAGGTCCGCAGGCTTGCGTCGCATCGTCAGCGCGGGAACCGGGCAGAATTGCCGTGGATTGGTGTCGATCGGTTCCGTGCTGGTTCACATATTGGACGAGAAAGCCCATGCGGTGACCCGTTCCGGCGATGGATACGTCTCCACTGAGCTTGGTGCGCTTTCCGGAGCCGCGCCAATTACCATTGCGCAGAACAATGCTCTGCCGACACCGAACACGGTGTGTGTCACGGAAATAGGGGCCTTCAATCTGTTTTCCGATGCCGCTCCGAGTTCGTTTGCGGACGGCGATCTGAGCGGTCCGAACTCGGTAACCTCGCTCGATGGGTATCTGGTGTTCACCACCGCCGGCGGACGGATTCAGGCGAGTGACCTGAACAGCGTGTCGGTTGCGAGCAATTCCTTCGAGGACGTGCCGGAAGGCAGTTTGCTGCGCGGAATTGTCTTCAACAATGAACTGTACGCATTTGGAGCCTGGGGATTTCGAGTCTACCAGAATGCCGGGACCTCACCGTTTCCCCTCGAATATGCGCGGGTAAAGCGCGATATCGGCCTTGCCGGCACCCACGCGATTGCCGGCGATCAGGAGGGCTGGTCGGACGCGCTGATCTTTGCCGGATCCGACAACCGGGTCTATCGAATGGAAGGATATACGCCGGTACCGATTTCGACCCCGGACGTGTCGCGTTCGCTGGAATCCGTCGCTGACCGATCGTCGCTGACCGCGGCCGTCTATGTGTCGGAGGGGTATTCCTTCTGGACGCTCACCAGCCCGGGCAACTGGACCTGGGAATACAACCTTTCGACCGGATTGTGGAATGAAAAACAATCCTATGGCCGCGGGGACTGGCGCGGACGCCGGTCGATTCGAATGTTCGACCGTTGGATCGTCGGCGACGTGGCGAGCAGCGATTTGTTGGAAACAGTCGCCGGTCTTGGCGCGGAAGGAAACGATCCGCTGGTTTATACGCTTTACAGCGGTGTCTTGAGCGGGTTTCCCAACCGGATCAATGCCGTTCGGTCTTGGTTTCGGCTGACCGCCGGAATTGGCGTTGCAACCGGCCAGGTTCCGATCGAAACAAACCCGAGGGTTGCAATTTCCTGGTCTCGCGACGGTGGGGTGACGTTTGGCAATTCCCTGTTTCGCGACCTCGGAAGCGAGGGCGACAACGATACTCTGGTAACAATCGGCAATACCGGTTTTTCCTCGTCCAAGGGTTTGCAGTTCCGTCTTTCCATCTCCGATCCGGTGCATGCCGGGTTCATGGGCGGCGAAGCGCAAATCGAGGCGGCTGCGCCATGACCACGCAGAACCCCAACCTTCCGATTGACAAAGAGCCGGTAACGACAATCGCCTGGCGGCGTTTTTTTCGAGCGCTTCTGGCCCGCTCACCGGTTTCGGGCACGGCCACCTTCGTTGCCGAAACGTCAGTGTCCGTCAGCCTCAATCCGCCTTTGCCCGACGATCAATACAACGTGCTTCTGGACGCTCCCGAGGACAATCGCTTCTGGGTCACCGCCAAATCAGGCTCCGGCTTCACTTTGAACGCGGGCACAACAACCTCCGCCACTCTTGGCTACACGACAGTGAGACGATAGATGTCATTCAAAGATCTTTTTACCGGCTCCGGTGCCGCCCGGGCGCAAAAAGCCGTCCGCGGTCTGCAAGGCCAGACATTCGACCGCAACCTGGCTATCCACAATGCCGGATATGGCGATGCCCGCAACGAAACGATCAATGGTCGGGATGCCGCGATCACCACTATCACCGGCTCCCGCGACGCGGCCGGAAATACGCTGCGGACGGGCGGTGCTGAAGCCATCAATCACATCAACCAGGGCGTCGGAGCCGCGCAGGGCGCACTTGGCAAGGCGCGCGAAGCTTTCGGCACGGCCGGCAAGGCCTATGATCCGCTTGCGAACATTGCCAAGCGGTTCGACCCGGCGGTCGGCGTTTATGCCGATGCGGTCGGCTTGAACGGCAGTGAAGGCCTGACACGGGCTCGCACCGCCTTCGGCAACAGTCTGCAGAACAGTTTCGAGCTCGATCAGGGCCTGGAGGCGATCAACCGCGCCCGCGCCGCACGCGGTGCGGGCACGATCAGCGGCGGCAATGTCGACCGGGACACTCAGGTCTACGGCCAGAATTACGCCAACAGCAAAACCAACGCCTATCTGGACCGGCTGTTGGGACTTGTCGACCGGACCTCGGGCCTGCAAGGCACAGTCGCGGCCGGGCGCGCCGGCTCGGCAAACAATATCGGCAACACATACGCCGCGGAAGCGGGTTATCTGAATACCGGCGGCACCAACAAGGCGCAGATTGCCGCCGATACGGCAAACCGGATCGCCGGCTTGACCAGTGCGACCGGGACTCAGGTCGCGAACGCCCAACTGAGCACATCGGATCGTCTGGCCAATCTTGCCCTGGGCCGCGCGCACGGCGAGATCGACATGCGGACGAACTACGCCGACAGGCTGGGCACTTCATTGCTGGCCGAACAGCAGGCGCGGAACGCGGCTTATGGCAGATCACTGGACGTGGGCATGAAGGCATTGAAAGCGGCCGCGAGTGTTGCCGGAGCGAAGTTTCCCGGTCTGGGCAAACTTGGCGGTGGCGCCTGAAGGCTTCGGAACGCCACTCTGGGGCCAGAACGGAGCCCGGTTTGGCAATCCTGAACGCAGTCCAGGTGCGAGCTGAATCGTATTCGTCCAACGGGGTCCGGCCGTCCGACTGAGCTTCGATGGAAAAAATGGCGGCCATCGGCGGCGCAACACGCGGAACGTCGACCGATCGTTTTGGATCGGCTGTTGGCTTGGTCGACCGGACGTCGGGATTGCAAGGCGCCGGCCGTCGCCAATACCGCCAATCGGATCTCGGTTTGCCGCGGCACGCGTCAACGAAATGAACCGTCGACACAACTTTTAAAGAAATGAAATAGGAGAGAATTTGCCATGGGTAAGTTTGAACCAAACGGGCGATTCAAAAGTCCGACCCAGCGCAGACCAGGTCCCGGTGTATCCGGCCAACCAACTGGTCACACCCCACGAGACCCCAATCGATCCAAAATTGGAATGAGTGGAGCCCTTCAAAGCGCCATCGATGAGATCGACCGGCGATATCCCCTTGCGGCGTCCAGCGGGATTTCGAAGCGGGCCCGGGCGGCGATATTGAATATCGATGACCCCTATAGCCAGTTGGGTGGACGATTGGAGAAGGTGGCTGACGTTGGCGAGAATGCTTCGTTCTTTACCAGCCCCATTGTCGCAACGAACCTGAAGCCACACCAAAAGGCGCTTTTGGATACAATCGCGAGCACGGAAAGCCCAGGCTACAATGTGCTGTATCGAAACTTTGGTTTTGATGACTTTTCTCGGCATCCAGATGTCCCTGTTCGGATTTTAAAGGGGCCAAATAAAGGGTTGGTTTCAAGGGCCGCTGGTCGGTATCAAATGCTTGGACGTACCTGGAATGAACAGAAGGAAAAAAGAAATCTTCCCGATTTTTCACCCGAGAATCAAGATATCGCCGCATGGGAGTATGCAAAGGAGAGATATTCTATTAACGAACTCGATGGTGAACGTGCTAACGACAAACTCGACGACGTTTTGCAGTCTGGAAACGCCGAAAGAATTGCGCGTGCGGGAGAACGATTGGCCCAGACATGGACCAGCCTCCCGAAAGGCATTGAGGCGACAACGAACAAAAGCCGCTTCGTCTCCGAGTTTCGAAGAAACTTGGCCGGGCACCGGCAGTTGGACAACCTCCGCCAAAACTTCGTGTTCATTCCCGCGTCGGCAACAAGGACACCTGCCAGACCCTCGGACCGCATCCGAGATGCACACAATAGACTGGAGGCAGTTAAGTATCGCGATCTCGGCGGGCAGCGGGTCGCCGCTCCGTATGGACTCATCCCGAATTTGCCAACCTACACCAAGGAGCAGGCCCGGAAAGACAAACTTAAGGTGAGGAAAAACCGTTGAATATTCGGCTAAGCAGCCGCGACCCGGTTCAACTATCGGGGAGGACTGGCGCCCGAATTCTCGGAGAGGCGGGGTGTTCACGTCGGCACATGGATCACGGCAAAATCAGACACAAATATCGATCTGACCCGGGGGTGATCAGGCTGCCAAAATGCCAGCGACCTTCGGTGATACGGCCGGCTTCGTTCCTGCACCATACCTACGCATTCCGATCTCTCTTCTGCTTCGGAGTGGGAGCGAAGGTCAGGCATGATATACGGCGGTGCGGGCGGAACTTGAATTGTGTGATTTCGAAGGGCAGTCCAGGGGTGTTTTGATCGTGAACCGGACAGCGGATATTGATTCGTCCGAGCTTCGCAAACAAATTCACGTGCGGGGAGTGGTCTTCAAATACTGTCTTTGCGGACAGGCCAAACTCGCCCAACACTTCGCTGATTGCCGGTTGTCTGCCGGCCCGTGGTGAGGTCTGGATGAAGATTGCTGAACGAGCGCATGCCGCACCGACGGACCCTGACCTGTGAGTTGTTGACTGTTTCCCGGTTTTTGTTGAAGAACGAACCATTGAAAGTGTCCGGTTCCGCGACTGCTGTGGAAGGGTTGCGAGAAACATGCAGTCAAGAATCGAGACCGTCGACAATGGCGCAATCATACGCCATCCGAAATCCTTTCGGCAGCAACCGATTGAACGTCACACTGATATTGGACGAAATCGTAATGGTCTTTGGCAACAACGGGGAGGTCGCAGGGTGCGGTTCCTGACTGAATGGCGCCTTCCGATCCTGGCCTGGGCTGGTCTGATGCTTGCCCTGCTCGGCCTGGGGCTTGGTTTGGCCGCTCTGTTTGCGGCTCCATTGGGGCTCGGCATCCATGCTGACTTTCTGTTCTACCGGGAATACGGCTGGCCGCGGCGGGAGACGCTTTTTCTTGCAATGGCTGTTTGTGCGACAGCAGGAGTCTTCCTGCTGCTGGCCAGATTTGCACCTGACGACAAAGCCGGTTGGCAACGCTTGGCCGGCAGTTCCCTGCTGTTGACTGTCTCTTGCCTGTTCGCGTTTGTTATGGCTGAGATCGTCGTGCGCGCGATGGATGACATTCCCTTGTGGCCAATCGAAAACCGATTGGCCAGGCAACAGGCCCTGCTGACTACGGAGACGAACAACGACTATCATCCGGTCCTTGGCTGGGTCCTCAAACCGAACATACGCAGTGGGGCAGGTGAGAACACCTTCACGACCGGCGCATTTGGTGCCCGCATGCATACGAGCGAGATCACGCCCCTGCACAAGGGCGCCATCCTGGCGGTGGGGGATTCCTTCACCGCAGGATCAGAGGTGACGGATTCGCAAAGCTGGCCGGCACATCTGGAACGGATGCTGGGGGAACCCGTGATCAATGCCGCTGCCGGTGGTTGGGGGGCAGACCAGATCGTACTCAGGGCCGAGGAAATGATCCCGCTGGTCAAACCGAAGATGGTGATCGTGTCGTTCTACCAGGATGACATCAACCGGGCGGGTCAGCGGGTGCACGGCGGGGCCAACAAACCCTGGTTCAGTATCGAGAGCGGACGCCTGGTGCATCACAACAATCCTGTACCGAAATTCTCCGGGCGGCGCGAGGAGATTGGTGCGCCATTGCTTGGCTATTCGTATCTGGTCGCTTGGTTGATGGAGAGGACTGGCCAGGGCGAATGGTGGACCAAAATAAATATCAGCAATGTGCATGTGAACAACGATCCCGATGCCGTCGCATGTGCACTGCTGAAAAGGTTGAAATCAAAGACCGACCAGAGTGGCATCGATCTTCTGCTCGTGCTGCAGTATGGCGGTGCCGATCATCTACCCGCGTCTCGGCAGAAGGAAAAAACCGAGGCGTCGGCACGATGCGCCCGCGAGTTGGGGATTGAATTGCTTGACCTGTGGCAGCCGCTGTTGGATGTGCACGCTGAAGGTATCGCGACACTAAAAAAGCACTACGTCATGCATGACGAGGGACGAGTTTACGGTCACATGTCCGGGGCTGGCAATAGCTTTGTGGCGCGGCAACTGGCTGGTATGTTGACCGCGATGTGGGCGGAATAATAACAACTCGCTGTCCGGCTATTAGGGCCTGTTTAGTACCGATGGAATTGATCAGAATCAATCTGAGAACAACGCGGGCAAGGGCAGGCAAAAGCTCGTCAATTGAGTTGATGACGTATGACGCTCAGAGGCAGCGCGAACAACCTCGGCCGCTTCGGCAATGTCTGGTTAGACAGAACAGAAGCTCGGTCCATGACCGCCATCTCAACTGAATTATTCGTTAAGGTGGATGTACCGTAAGCATACGGCCTGTACCGCAGGCGTTTCACACGATTTCGGTTTGACGGTTTGCTTTCCATTTCCACGGCAGCAATTCGTGAAGCTGGTTTTGTGATATTCCGGCGATACGTGCAAGGACATCGGCCAGCCAGGCCTGCGGATCGACTTCGTTGAGTTTTGCTGTGTTGATCATCGTCGACATGGCTGCTGCCCGGTCAGCCCCGCGTTCGGATCCCGCGAACAGCCAAGATTTTCTGCCAAGAGCAAATCCGCGCAGAGCGCGCTCAGCCGCATTGTTGGTCATGCAGACCCTGCCGTCGCAGACGAACAGGGCAAACCGGTCCCAGCGCTTGAGCATATAATCGATCGGTTTGGCGAGCGATGAAGACCGCGACAGGCAGGAACGCTCATCACGCAGCCAGGCTTCCAGGCTGGCGACGAGGGCAGCGCTTTGGTCCTGACGGACCCGCAGGCGCTCCCCGATGCTCTTGCCGTTAATGGCACGTTCGATCTCAAACAATGCGTCGATGCGTTTGACCACCTCCAGCGCTATCGGTGAGATTGCCATCGCCTTGCGTCCACGCCGTGCATTGGCCGCGATATCGGCCAATTCGAAGAAGGGACGCCTGGCGTGAGCCCAGCAGAGAGCCGACGTAACAGGCCCTTCGGCGCGCGTTGGATCGTAAAGTGTATTGTATCCACTATAGGCGTCAGCCTGCAGGATGCCGGTAAACCCTGCCAAATGGCTCTCGGGATGCTCCTGTCGGCGATTCCGTGAAGCATAATACAACGCTGCCGGCGGCGCCGGGCCGGCAAACGGCCGGTCATCGCGGACATAGGTCCAGATATGGCCCTTGGTCGTCCTCCCCTTCGCCAGGATCGGCACGATTGTGTCATCGCCATGCAGGCGTTCACCGGCAAGAACATGGGCTGCGATCAGGTCATGCAGCGGTTGCAGCGCTTTCGTGCAGGCTCCAACCTGGTCAGCCAGCGTCGACACGCTCAGATCAATGCCTTCGCGCCGATACCGTTCACTCTGCCGGTTCAGAGGCTGGTGCTGGCCGAACTTGTCGAACAGGATCATGGCAAGAAGGTTCGGACCGGCAAAGCCGCGTGGAACGACGTGGAATGGCGCCGGTGGCTGCGTGATCTTCTCGCAAGCCCGGCACGACATCTTCTCGCGCACCGTCTGGATCACTTTCCACTGGCGAGGAATAACTTCCAGCGTCTCGGTAATATCCTCACCAAGCTTCGACAATCTGTCGGACCCACAACACAAGCAGGTCTCAGGCGCGGCAATCACAACCCGCTCGCGCGGAAGATGATCGGGGAACGGTTTGCGCGACGGCCGTTTGCGCTCATGCGGCTTAACCGGTGTCGACTGGCTCGCCTGTTTGCTTGCCAGTTCGTCCTCGGTTGCGCTCGCCTGCAGATCTTCCAGTTGCAATTCCATCTGATCCAGCAGCCGGGCCTTGCGTTCCGATCGGTTGCCATAGAGTTCGCGCCGCAGCTTCTCGATCTCCAGCTTCATATGCGCGATCAGGGCTTCGGTGCTGGAATTGGCGGTCTGCGCACGGGCAACTTCCGCCTCGGCTTGCATGCGGGCGCTACGCTCGACGAGGATCAACGCGTGCGCGGCGGCAAGATCGGAAGGAAGCGATTCACAGAAGGATGACACATCGCGATGGAATCATATTGGCCAGTATTTGCAAGCCAAAACCGTCATCCAACCGAGGTCGGGCGCCAGGTTTTTTGCGGGTTCCGCCAATCGATCCCTTCCAACAGATAACCAAGCTGTGCAGAGGTGACAGTAACCGCTCCGTCTGCCGGCGAAGGCCACAGGAAACGACCTCGTTCCAATCGCTTGGTGAACAGACACGCCCCCTGGCCATCGTGCCAGATCACCTTCAAAAGATCTCCTCTACGGCCCCGAAAGACAAACAGGTGACCGCTCAACGGATCCCGCCGCAATACCTCCTGAACATGAAGCGACAGGCTGGGAAAACCCTTCCTCATATCCGTATGGCCCGTTGCAAGCCACACGCGAACGCCGGTCGGAACCGGGATCATCGTTGTTCCAGAACATCAAGAACCCGGCTCAACGTCCCAGTCTCAAAATCCCGACCAACCCGCACGATCCGGCCGCAACGCAGTTCTATCTCAATGATGCCGCAACGGCCGGTACCGGACCCTCGTTCCCCTGAGCCTTCGACTGCCGGCAATGGTGAAGACGATTGGGCAATCTGAACAGGTACCAGGTGCGGCGTGTCATTGCCGGAATGTGAGCACAGTTCCTTGCGCCACCGAAAAAGTTGGCTTGAGTGGATGCCTGCGGCTTGTGCTACTCGCGAAACAGTCATGCCCGGCTCAAAGCACGCCGCTACAAGTCGCTCCTTCTCGTCTCGAGACCAACGACGACGGCGCTGGATCGACGTAATCACCTCTACGCGTGGTATCGTCATAGGACTACTCCCAGGTTTATTCCTAGGATTTGCCCCCTACAGATCAGTAAAACAAGGCGGTCCTCACCGCAGGCTTACTTTGAAGCTCACCTGTCGGAATGGCAATGTGGCTCGAGTGGCCGACATTGTTGACGCGAATGATCGCAAGATAATTGCCAGGATTGCCTTTTGTGACTAAGGCAGCAGTTCTGATATTGGAGACATGGTGCTTCAAGCTTTTGAGAAGAGGTTCTGCTCCGATCGTGAACCCCACGCTATCGAGCACCTATCGAACGATGGGAGTCTGCATACAGCGCCAGCAATACGGGACATCGTCTCGGCCCCATCCTGGTTGCTTGCCTTACACCGGTAGCCAGTCCGCAATCGAACTGAGTGTCTGAAGCGTTCGTAAAAAACATTTAAACGCGACTATGTTCGCTTCGACCCTTCATCGGTCGGGCATCCTGCTCTGTCTTTGATCGCCAGGTGGGGCGAGGACTGCAACGAGTATCATCCATACACTGCGCTCAAAATCCACTCTCGAGGAAGCACATCCGGGGCGCAAACCCAATGGCCTGACTGTCCGGTCAAATGGGGGCTACATCAAACCCCGATCGAATGATCCGTCACGATGTGCCCAACTCGGACTTATTTGGGTGTTACGAAAAGCCAACGCAGTTCTTCCCTGTTGCCGGGATCAAATCTCGCACTAAATCATGAGCCGCAACGACTTCGAAAATAGCAATGCGATGTATTAGGCGATGTCAGTGCCTCGACTTCTCAAAGAGCGACGAATATGTTTCGTCATCAATCACGGTGTTCGGTGCTGATATGAAAGACGAGAAACCGTTTCGGCTAACTGGGTTCATCCGATGGGCCGCGCTTGGGGCGTTCATTGTGTTCGCTATCTTGGTGGCTCTGGTCTTGCTGGCTGCGCTGACCCCTACGCCCGTCTGATTAAGCAAAATTGGAAACTAACCATGCGGCTTCCGGGCCGCTTTTTTTATGGGTGAAACATGACAACAACTCTATGGGCGCGATCGGGTGATCGTCAATCAAAGAAAGTGGCGTGGGGACCTGCCCCTGGTGCAAAGGTCCAGTTTTTTGCAGGCGGCACCACATCCCCGCTGACGACTTACACCGACGCAGGCGCCTCCACGCCTCACAGCACCGCAAGCCTCGTCACAGATGGCAACGGACTATGGCCAATGATCTTTGTCCCTTATGGCTCGTACGATTATCGAATTCTGGACAGTGACAATACGATCATTACGACCGCAACGAATGTTCCGAACCCAGCTCCGGTCGATCCGACATCGACTGATCCGAATTCGCTTATGCAAACCGGTGACATGATTTTTTCACCCGCTGCTGTGACCAGGGCCGGTTTTGTTCGCGCGAACGGCAACACAATCGGTTCCGGTGCTTCGTCAGCAACAGAGAGGGCCAACGATGACACCGAAGCTCTGTTTGTATGGCTTTGGGATAACCTCGCGGACGTACAATCGACTGTACCAGGCGGAAGAGGCGGCTCGGCCGCTGCTGACTGGTCAGCAAACAAGACAATTGCAACACCGGACCTCCGCGGGTCCGGTTCACTCGGACTTGACGACATGGGAGCTGGCGCGGCCTCGCGCTTGACATCCGCACCAATATCGCACGGCAACGCTACAACGGGCGGCTCTGTGGTTGGTTCGAACACAGTCACGCTGCTTGAAACCAACCTACCCTCTGTTTCGCCTGGGTTGGGCACGCTTGCAGTTGATGCAGGCGGGGGCCACATGCATGACCATACGATAACGGTATCGTCCGCCGGGCAGCACAACCACGCCATTACGGACCCTGGGCACGTCCATAGCATTTCCGCTCACGGTACCATCTTAATCCAGTCCGGGAGTACTATGTCCACTCCAGGGTCCGGACCAAACCAGTTGCCATCTACAAGCACTTATGGCGCTTCGAACCCGTCTGGTAACGTCTTGTCAGCAGCCACGAACATTTCAATACAGAACAATGGTTCTCACAATCACGGACTCTCCGGATCAATTACAGCCGTCGCTGATCATTCACACACCACCAGCGGCACGTTAGCTAATCTCGGTTCTGACACACCAACAAATATCGTGAATCGCTCGGTACTAGGCACCTTCCTGATAAAACTCTGAGGTCAAAATGAGCACATCAACAATCGCACTCTTATCGAACCGAGCCGACTGGACCGGAACGATAAACATCCTCGAAAATGGCGAACAGGTCGACACATCGGAAGCTATCGATCTGATTGTCGAGTTGGAAGATCCGGATACGGACGTGGCTGTCCTGAGCGGTTCACTGGGCTCCGGTGTCACAGCACAGGACGCCACAAAGGGCATCTACACCTTCTCTTTCGCAGCCTCTCAGACCGCAGACCTCAAACAAAAGACCTACTGGTTCGCTGGCCTGATCAAAACGCCGAGCCAGACGCTCCAACTGTTCAAGGTTCAAATTCCAGCATATGACGGGATAGTCGGATAATGGCACTTTCAACAAGCATCTATGCCGAGGTTACGACGACGTTTCCAGCGAACGTTGTCGGCTCCGGAGCAATTACAGTTACGAAGTCGGGCGGTGTTTATACCATTGGATATGATGGCACAGGCGTTCCGGTAAACTCCATCGACAACGACAAACTTTCGCAGGTGGCCGGCGCACGCCTTGTCGGCAACCCAACCGGCGCAACCGCTGACCGGTCGGAAATCTCGCTTGGCGGGGACCTGGAATTCAGTGGCGCCTCGTTGCAGGGCGCGGCGCTTACGGGTGATGTCACCAAAGCGGCGGGGAGCACGACAACCACAATCGCTGTTGCGGCTGTCACTACGGCAAAAATCAATGACGGCGCGGTGACGTCCGTCAAGATACTTGATGCCAATGTGACATCCGGGAAACTGGCAAGCGATGCGGTGACAACGGCCAAGATTCTTGATGCGAACATCACTGCGGCAAAGATCGCGCCCGAGGCGATTACTGGTGCGAAGATCGCCGACGACTCGATTGACCGCGAGCACCATGTCGCTGCATCAATCGATCACGAACACCTTGCCGATGACATCATAACGGGCGCAACGGACCGAACGGCATTCGCATCGGGAGACAAGCTCCTGATCCATGAAGCCGGCGTCGGCCTTCGAAAGATTGACTACGACGACCTGCCCGCAGGCGGTGGTGGTTCAGCTTGGGCCGTACACGTCTTAACGTCGTCAAACGCAAGCTGGCCTGTGCCCGGCGGAACCAGTGAAATGATCATTGAGGGATGGGGCGGCGGCGGCGCTGGCGCTGGAGGCGGTGGTGGGACAGGCCAGGGCGCAGGCGGCGGCGCGGGAGGGTACTTCCGCAAATTCTATTCCGGGACGGTGGACGCGACCCTCAACATCACCATCGGCGCGGGCGGTGCCGGGGCGGCATATCTCGGAATTGGCGGCAACGGCGGCGCTACCAGTGTTGTCGGCACCAATCTGGGGACACTCACCGCAAACGGTGGGACGGGTCCAGCGGCCAAGACGTCAGGCGGACGTGAGGGAGGAGCGGGCGGTACAGCGACCGGCGGCGATACCAACATCACGGGGCAAGCTGGCGCGTACACCCATACGAATTCAGCGTATGTCCCTTCGGGAGGCTCCTCTCCTAGAGGTGGGGCCGGTGGCCAAAGTACATGGGGTGTCGGGGGAGATTTCCCCGGCGGCGGCGGTGCCGGTGCGAATCCAGGTGCAGGCTCAAGCACCACTGCCGCGGGCATGGTTATCATTTACACGAGGTAGGATTATGAGAGTTGCAATTGTCGATCCGAAGGTCAACAAGGTTATCAATGTCGTGGAGTTTACTTCGATCCCAACCGGAGACGTTCCGGGGTTCCCGAAAGGCTTTCGCGCCTTTGCCTCTGAGACCGCCGGACCGGGCGATGATATGGTCTCCGAAGGTGTTTTTGAACGTGAACCGGTTCCGCCTTTGTCTGGCGCGGAACTCGAAGCTGCAATCAAGACCGAATGCCGCCGCCGGATCTATGCCTTCGTCGATCAGATTGCGCAGGTCAATCTTGCTGCGGCTGCTGCCGGCGACGTCCTGACAGGTGAACAGATGACCACCTATCGTGCCGGTTTGGCTTGGATTGCAGCGATGCGGACAAAATGCAGTGATCTGATCTCGGGCAGCGATCAGACTTTCGCCGAGAACCGGCACTGGCCGGACCCGGATCCTGCGGTTATCGTTCTGGCACAGCAGTTCTGACGTTTTGGCGGGCACTTTCTAAAGCGGCACGTTAACAATTTCGATTAGGTCAAGATGCTTCTCAAGCGTGTCACAGCATGAGCCGTGCTTGACGGGAACTCTGACGCCGCCCCCAATTCGAATGCTGGTACCGCACTGGAAGCGGTAAACGGTCGGTTCCGTTGGGTCCTTCATCTCAAACCCAATCAGCGGAGATCCGCAGACTATGCAGCCGCACGGAAACCGATCGTGCGCAGATTTTCTCAAATCTATGCGGGCTTTTGCCATCTGCTAGAAATTGCATAGTGAAAATAAACAATCAACCCTCGGTCCTACACTCCCGAGCTGCACCCGCCACCCGGCGGGTTTTTTTATGGAGAATCGAATGAAGCTTTCAGAGCAAGGCGCTGAGTTTATCGCTCGGCACGAAGGTTTTGTATCCAGGGCCTATCGCGACCCGGTCGGAATCTGGACGATAGGGACCGGCTTTACAAACCGGTCCCGTGTGTTTTCGGAATATTGGCGCAAGCTCCATGGTCGCAAGATGCGGGCGGGGGATCGGATCACACGCGACCAGAACGCGATCATTCTGCGCAAGGCCGCCGACGAGGAATATGGCGCGGCGGTCAACCGGTACATCAAACCAAAAAATCAGCATCAATACGATGGTGCGACATCGGTCTGCTTCAATTGCGGGCCTGGCGCGGCGAAATGGAAATGGGCGAAACTCCTTGCTGCCGGTCAGGTGAGGGCCGCCGCCAAGCGCTTGAAAACGACTGCAGTCACTGCCCGCGGCAAGCGTCTGCGCGGTCTGGTGCGGCGGCGTCGCGAGGAAGCGGCCCTGATTGAATTCGGGACCTATGGCAAACACGCGGCGCCGCAGCACAGTGCGCCATCGCAGAAAGAGGCAGGTTTCGATCCGGAGGTCCGCAGCTACCAAAAAAGGCTCACGGCTCTTGGGCTGGCGCCGGGGCCTGCCGACGGGCTTTATGGCAACAGGACACGTGCGGCTGTGCTGGCGTTCCAAAAACGACACGACGACCTGGTTGACGACGGCATTCTCGGACGCGCCACAATGGCCCAGATCGACCGTTCGATCGAGAAACGAAAGACACCAAAAAAAGCCATGGCCGGCACGGCAATTCTTGCCGGAGCCGCGCTCACGGCCGGCGACAGTCTTCCGCCGGACTGGATGTTCTGGTCGGTCTTCGCTGGCGGTCTGGTGTTGTCGATCGCCGTCGTTCTTTTGATTTTGCGTTACCGAAGGGATCTTTGATTATGCCCGCTCTCGCAACAATCCTGGGACCGCTTCTGGTTCCGGTTGCCAGAAAACTGGCGAAACGCGGCGCGTCGAAACTTGCCGCCATCCTGCTGAACGGTCCGGCCGCCGAAACGGTCGCCGGCCCGATCGTTGAGCGGATCTTTTCGGAGTTCGAGATCCCACTCGGCCAGGGTGAGGAGACGGTTGCAAAGATTGACGAATTGCTCGGCCGCGATGGAGACCGGATCGGCGACATAGTCGACGACGTGACGCGGATGAATACCACGGAATGGGTCGAACTCTGGAAGGTTCAGGTCCAGGCGGTTAATGAAACCATGCGCGACGAGCAAGCCGGACGCTCGGTTCTGACGCGCATCTGGCGACCGGTGTTCGGCCTTGGATTTACCGTCGTGTACGTGCTTCTGGGCCTGTCCTTCGTGACGACGATCCTGACCGCTGCAAATCCCCTGAACGGCCTGATCAATCTTTCGGGGCTGATCATGGCTTTCGTCGGATCAGGCGCGGCCGTGCTTGGCGTGCAGGTCTGGAGCCGTGGCGAAGAAAAAAAGGCAGGGGTCGCGTGAAGGATACGTCGATGATATTCGGCGCATTTTCGGACGCTCACGCTGAGATCGGCGTGCATCTCATACGTTTTGGGCTGGTCCGGTTCTTGTGAAAACTGTTCCCTGCACTTCGTCGTGAGGCAGGAGACAGTCGCGCGGCGACCCGGAAGGGCATCTGCACCCTGTCACTGTATGTCGCTAAATCCTAGCGGCGTGCCCGACTTTCGAGCGTGCCTATCTTGTCGTCAAGACCGAGGGCACAGGCGTTCCCGCGTGTTATCCAGTAAAATGGCCTCAAAGGCGGTATCCGCTACCCTTGCAATTGCGGGATCTTGTAGCCCCCGTCGAGGGTTCGCAGCATGGAATAATTGCTGCCGCCACCGACATCGGTTGCGATTGCAGCGGCAATCCCGTCTTGCTAATATCCAGCAGCGTCGAACAGGCCGCTGCCCTGGAACAGGCTCGATGTCGAGTGGAAGACGGCAACGGAACCGCTGGCGGTCATTTCGGCGCGTTCGCGCGGGGTCAGGTGAATACAGTGACCGAAAAGGCTCTTTGGTCCAGCCAGACCAAACCCTTCGTCGACATCGAGGTAGTCGCTGGCTTCCAGATAAAGTTCGGCTGCATAGGCGATTTCCTCCCTGTTCTCAGACAGATGGGTCTGGACGCACCAGTCCGGACGTGCGGCCGGTGCGCTTGCACCATTTCCCTCTGCTGCGGCGGTCGAAGCGGTGTCCGAAACCGCGTCGCGGTCGATACCTGCGCGTTTTTGAGCGGACGGCGCCTTGTGAGTGGGGCGATGCTTTCAAGCCCCTTACAGTCCGATTGACGCCCGATAAGCCCGGCGGCTTCGTTGGGCACATTGTCAATCGTGCAGAGCCTCAAAAGGACATCGCTGATTTCGTGCCGAAGTTGATGATTTCACTTTGAACTGTCCGTCTTTGGACGGTTCGAACCAAACTTCAACAACCACAGTATGGACCGGTTAAAGGCACGCCTCGAGGGGCCATTGCTGAACGAACAGTCCGCTCCGCATTCAATTTACACTTGCTACCGAAGAGAGATAGACATGAATCATCAATCCACTGCCTGGCGCGCTCGCGCCGACTTTTACCGTTCGCTGAACCACCGAACACCCAAAATCGATCGGGCGCGGGACCTGTTTGATCCCGGCAAAGATCCTTTGAGAACGATAAGAAAGCATCATGCGGCAAAAGACATCAGGTTTGTTCCACGGGAAGATTGGGCACAGTATTCGCCGAAATTGACGGGTCACGAGTCGCTTGAAATCGACCGTACACCCTTTCAGCCTTACAACAAGATCACCCTTCACCACACAGGTTGGCATGAGTCGCCACTGGCCGTGGAGAGCCTGCACAGGGGAAAATTGAATTCACTGCTGTTGAAGGCGCGGGACATTTGGGGTGGTGAGCCATACAACTCCGCAGATGTCGGCTACGATTTCATGATCTCGAAGCACGGTAATATTTATCAGGGCAGAAATCTTGGTTATGAGGGGGCCCATGTAGCAGGGCACAATACAGACAATATCGGAATCGCCTTTCTGGGCGATTACACGTCCCGGAAAATCAGCGGTCCGCAGCTTGAAGCTTACAGGCGACTCTCCGAAAATCTGAATTCCAAATTCGCCCCTAAGGGACATAAACTGCCGGTCTATTCACACGGCTATTTTTCTAAAATCAAGGATGCGGAGTTGAGAGGCGCACGCAAACAATTGAGACCTTTGGGCGTGATATTCGATCAGCCCGACACCACGCCCTGAATTTTCACCACATTGCGTCAGTGCAATCAGATTCTTCGGAGGATGTGAAAAGGTCAATAACAGAAGCATCTGTCGAATAAAAATAATCTATCAAATTGAGAAATACTACAAAATAAAATCCGCAGGTTAACAATATAAGAATTTGTGAGAAAATATTAGATGAGGAAAAAGATTTGAATATGGACAAATAAACTGCAAATGGAATTAACAAGAAGGTGTAATTGGTAATCAATCTAAAAGTTTCGAAGTACGGATCGCCTGGTACGCGTATGTAGCCTTCGGCACAAGTGGGTCCCTTGAAAAAATAAGAAAAAAATCCAGCAAAAAATACGGGAGCCCATAGCAAAAGAAGGTGCCAATTGATCTTTTTCAGAATGCCCACAATAACACAACCAGGGTAGACGGCTTTTGTCAGGAGAAGACGCTTTGCGCGTTTCGAGCTCAGCATGCGGCCATGAGGTTTTGTCGAAGCACGTTCCAACTGCATCGTTTCCACAGAGGCCTCTGACTCAGAAGAACAACCAGGAATAGCAAAGATATGGAGCTCTAAAATCCAACTGTCAAGGTTGCGAAAATCCGATAAGCTCCTCAAAGGTGTTTTTCGATCTTTTCGGCTGCCGTGAAAGCGCAGTCAGAGCATAGTTGAAATCCGGTTTTCTTGTCGTGTTCGCGAGGGTCTGAAATTGTGCCGAACACTCCTTCGGGCACGATTCGAGCGAACAGCCGGGAAGTAAGCAACCAAACCGACAAAGCTACGCAGCGACGCTGTCAGATGGGTGTGGGCTTGCCTCAAATCCACCCGCATAGGTCTGAACGATCGCCCGGTCGTCGCCGAGGGTCTGCAGGACAAACAACTCCTCACTCAGCGACGCGACCGTTTCCATTCTCAGAGCCATTGCCGGCGTAGCCCGGCTGTCCAGGACGACGATATCGGCCTCCGAACCAATTTCGAGCGTGCCTATCTTGTCGTCAAGACCGAGGGCGCAGGCATTCCCGCGTGTTATCCAATAGAAGGATTTCAAAGGCGTCATCCGCTGCCCTTGCAGTTGCAGGATCTTGTAGCCTTCGTCGAGGGTTCGCAGCATGGAATAATTGCTGCCGCCGCCGACATCGGTTGCAATTGCTGTGGCAATCCCGACTTGCGCATATCCTGCAGCGTCGAACAGGCCGCTGCCCAGGAACAGGTTCGATGTCGGACAGAAGACCGCAACGGAACCGCTGGCGGCCATTGCGGCGCGCTCGCGCGGGGTCAGGTGGATGCAGTGGCCGAAAAGGCTCTCTGGTCCAAGCAGACCATAATGTTCGTAGACATCGAGGTAGTCTCGGGCTTCCGGATAAAGTTCGGCTGTGTAGGCGATCTCGTCCCCGTTCTCTGACAGATGGGTCTGGACGTAACAGTCGGGATGTTCCGCGCGCAGCGCTTGCGCCATTTCCATCTGGTGCGGCGTCGACGTGATTGCAAACCGTGGCGAGATCGCGTAAAGCGCACGGCCGCGACCGTGCCATGTGTTGATCAGCGACTTGGTGTCATCATAGCCGGATTGCGGCGTATCGAGAACGCCATCGGGTGCGTTGCGGTCCATCAAGACCTTGCCGCCTATCATCCTGAGATTGCGGCGTTCCGCCTCCGAAAAGAAGGCCTCGGCCGACTGTTTGTGGGACGAACAATAGGTGACGGCGGTTGTTGTACCGTGACGCAGCAATTCATCGATGAACGCTGACGCGATGCGGGTGCAATGATCGGGATCGGAAAATCGTGCTTCCGCCGGGAACGTGTAGGTGTTCAGCCAGTCCAGAAGCTGAGAGCCCCAGGAGGCGATGATCTGGGCTTGAGGAAAGTGGATATGGGTGTCGATGAAACCCGGCATCAGGATGTGCGGACGGTGATCCACCAGCTCCAGCCCGGCGCCGTTCGCTTTCGAAACGTCTCCAAAGTCGCCAATGTCGGCGATCAGGCCGTCGCGAATGAGAATCCCGCCATCCTCGAAATACCGGACCGCGTCCATGTCGTCGGCGGCGAACGGTTCGCGCATGAAGCTCAGAACCCGGCCCCGCAGCAATTTCCCGATCGTCATATCCTGTCTCCGCTGGCCGTTACGCATGAAACCTGACAGGAAAAGCGATCTTGAAAAACCGCTAAAAACGCGGTTCACTATCAATGAAATTTTGAAAGTAGGCTGGGCCATGCCCTATCTCGACTCGATCCGCGTGTTTGTGCGCGTCGTCGAACTCGGCAGCATCACGTCTGGCGGCCGCGATCTGCGGCTGACCCCGGCCGTTGCCAGCAATCGGATCAAGGAACTGGAAAAACATCTTGGCGTGCGGTTGTTCAATCGCACGACGCGAAAGCTGACCGTGACCGAGGTTGGGCAAGTGTTTTACGAACACGCCAAGAAAGTCATCGATTCACTCGACGAGGCCGAAGCGGCCGTTGCCGGATTTGCCGGCAAACCGAAGGGTGTCGTGCGGTTGACGGCGCCGCTCGGTCTCGGTCGCCGTATTGTTGCACCTCTGATTCCAGCGTTCAACGAACGTTATCCGGACATCGAAATTCGCCTGCGCCTGTCCGACCGCCGGGTTGATATTCTGGCGGAAGGTCTGGACGTGGCGTTTGTGCTCGGAAATCTGGAGGATTCGAACCTGAAACTGCGTTCGATCATGGATTGCCCCAGGATCCTGTGCGCTGCGCCGTCCTATCTGGAAAAACACGGGACGCCGAACCGACCCGAAGACCTGATCGAGCAAAATCATTCGTGTTTGCTGCTGCGGTTCCCGAGGTCGCCGGAATATTTTTGGACGCTGAAAACCGATGACGGACTGCTCAAGCTCGATGTTTCGGGTCGCTACGATGCTGATGACGGGGATGTTTTGACGGAATGGGCGCTCACGGGCCACGGAATTGTCAACAAACCGCATTTTGAGGTGGCTCATTATCTCAAGACCGCAGCCCTGGTGCCCGTCCTTGAAAAAACGCCGCCGCCGCCGTCCCGGTTCGCCTGCGTCTATCCGCATCGCAAGCTGCAGGATCCGAAAATCCGCCTGTTCATCGACTACATGATCGAAAACTGCCGCAAGTCGATCGACGGTCTCTACGATCCGGTCAAAAAAACGGGCCATGATGGCCCGTTTTCCGTGCGCGAATAGTCAATCGCGTTTGGCGGTCACGCGGTTTGTCAACTCTGTACGCCTTCGACGTACCAGTCCATACCCTGCAGGTCCTTGTCTTCGAGTGTTCCGCCGGCGGCCAGCCGCTCAGTCCCCTTGTTGTCGGTGATCGGGCCGGTAAAGACCGGAGCCGAGCCGTCGATGATGCCATCGCGCGTCGCATTTGCGGCTGCCTGCACATCCGCCGGGATCCGGTCGTTGTAGGCAGTCATTTCGATCATGCCCTCCTTGAACCCCCACCACGTATCGCCGGATGACCAGGTATTGTCGATCGCCTTCTGGATGCGGTCTACATAATAGACGCCCCATTTGTTGGCGATTGCGGTGAGATGCGCCGTCGGCGCGAATGCCGACATGTCCCAGGCCTGGCCGAATGCCATGAGCCCCTTTTGCTCGCATGCCTGCAGCGCGGCGGGGCTATCGGTGTGCTGGGCGATAATGTCGGAGCCCTGATCGATCAAGGCCTTGGCCGCATCGGCTTCCTTGGCCGGATCGTACCAGCTTGAAACCCAGAGCACTTTGGTCTCGAACTTCGGATTGATGCGCCGCGCGGCAAGCGTAAACGCATTGATGCCCATGACGACTTCGGGAATCGGAAACGATGCGATGTAACCGGCGACACCGGTTTTCGACATGTGACCGGCGATAGTCCCGCACACCGCGCGCCCCTCGTAGAAACGGGCATTGTAGCTCGCCACGTTTTTCGATCGCTGATAGCCGGTGGAATGTTCGAATTTCACCTTTTTGTAGCGCTTGGCCACTTTCAGCGTTGGGTTCATGTAGCCAAAGGACGTGGTGAAGATCAGGTCGTTGCCGTCCTTGGCCAACTGCCGGATAACACGTTCGGAGTCCGGACCCTCGGCGACGTTTTCGACGATTGTGGTCTTGATTGCATCGCCGAATTTGGCGATTGCGGCCTGTCGCCCCTGTTCATGGGCGTATGTCCATCCGTGATCTCCGATCGGGCCGAGATAGACAAAGGCGACTTTGAGCGGTTCAGCCGAAAAGACCGGTGTTCCGATCAGGGGCAGCGTTGCGGTTGCGCCGGCGCCCTTCAGGATGGTGCGTCTTGTCAGGATAGTCATGTTTTCCTCCGGTTGCAGTTGATTGTTATGTCGAGGGTTTGAATGGTTGCCCGAGGCAGGCAGGAGCCTGTGCTCCCGCGGATTTTCTAAGTGATATCAACGCAAGAACCGCAATGGTCGCGAGATAGGGCAGGGCCGCGAGAAATTCCGGTGCCACGAGGGAAAAGCCGGCGGCCTTGGCATGCAGTTCCAGCGTCATGACCGCGCCGAACAGATAGGCGCCGACGAGCAGACGCCATGGTCGCCATGCGGAAAAGACGACCAGCGCCAGCGCGATCCAGCCGCGACCGGCCGTCAATTGCTCCGCCCACATCGGTGTCAGGACCAGGGAGTAGTAACAGCCGCCGATACCGGCCATGGCGCCGCCGAAGGCGACGGCGGCATAGCGGTAGCCGATCACGGAATAGCCGATGGAATGAGCTGAAGAGTCGCTTTCCCCAACTGCCCGCAGGATCAGTCCGCGGCGGGTTCTGGTCAGAAACCAGGCGACGGCGAACGTCATCAAAAACGAGAAATAGACGATAGGGCTGTAGCCGAACACCACACGCAATATCGGATGTTCCGCCAGCGACGCCGGAAACACCGACGCGAATATGTCGACGGTCTTGCCGACATATCCTTCGCCCATCAACGAAGAAAGCCCGATGCCGAAGATCGTCAGAGCAAGGCCGGTTGCAACCTGGTTCGCAGTCAGTGTCAGCGTCAGATATCCGAACAGCAGTGCCGCAATCGCGGCAGCGATCATCGCGCCAAGGACACCAATCAGAGCCGAGCCCGTAACGGAGGTGATGGCAAAGCCGGTGACCGCGCCGATCAGCATCATGCCTTCGACTCCGAGGTTGAGCACTCCGCTTTTCTCCACAACCAGTTCGCCGAGCGCGGCCAACAGGATTGGCGTTGCCGCTCCGACAATCGTCATGATGATCGAGATGATGATGGCGTCGTTCATTTGACCGCTCCCACCGCTGGCTTCCCAATGCGCACCCGGTAATTGATCAGGATGTCGGTCGCGAGCAGGAAGAACAGCATCATTGCCTGAAACACACCGGTCGCGGCGTTCGGCAGCCCGAGTGTTGTTTGTGCGACTTCCCCACCGACATAGGAAATGGCGAGCAGGATCCCGGCCAGCATGACCCCGACAGGGTGCAGGCGCCCGAGAAAGGCGACGATGATGGCGGTAAATCCGTATCCGGTTGGAAATTGCGGTACCATCTGACCGAACGGTCCGGCGGCTTCGAGGATACCGGCCAGCCCGGCCAGTCCACCTCCGGCAAGGAGTGCCATCCAGACGGTCCAGTTGCTGTTGAACCCGCCGTATCGCGCCGCATGCGGTGCCGATCCGACGACGCGCACCTGAAAGCCGAAGACCGTTTTCGACATGACGAACCAGACGATCAAGGCAATAACGAACGCGAGCGGTACGCCGAGATGAACAATCGTGTCTTCGATGACTTCCGGCAGGATCTGGCTGTCATTGAACAGCCGTGTCTGCGGAAAATTGAAACCGTCTGGGTCCTTCCACGGGCCGCGCATCAGATAATAGAGGAGCTGGATCGAGGCATAGGTCAGCATCAGGCTTGAAAGGATTTCATTGACCTTGAGCCGGGTGCGCAGGAATGCCGGAATGGCCGCGTACAGCATTCCGCCCGCCATGCCGGCCAGGCACATGAGCGGCAGGATCCACCAGCCTTCCATTTCCCAGGTCGCCAGTGCGACACCGGTGCCGGCAAGGCCGCCAACGATGTATTGACCCTCGGCGCCAATGTTCCAGACATTGGCCCGAAACCCGATCGACAGGCCGGTCGCAATCAAAACCAGCGGCGCGGCTTTGACACCGAGATCCTGCCACATGTCCACATCGATAACCGGGGTGATGAATATTTCCCAGACAGCCCCAAATCCGTTGTAGCCGATGAGAGAAAAGATGACGGCTCCGGTCATCATGGTCGCAATAACCGCAATCACGGGGGTCAGATAGAGCATCGCCCGACTGGGTTCCTTGCGCTTCTCAAGTTCAATGAACATGGACGGCCTCCGTCATTTCAGCGGTTGCGAACGGGTCGCCATGCACACCGCCCATCAAAAGTCCGATCTCATCCACTGTTGCTTCGCCGACGGTCAGCGTTCGTGACAAGCGTCCTTCGTTGATCACGGCCAGTTCGTCACAGATGGCGAGAAGCTCATCGAGATCCTGGCTGATGACGATAATCGCCGAGCCTTGTTCGGCGAGATCCACCAGAGCCTGATGAATGGCGGCGGCGGCGCCCGCGTCGACGCCCCAGGTCGGCTGTGAAACGATAAGGACTTCCGGGGTCTGCATGATTTCCCGCCCCATGATGAATTTCTGCAGATTGCCGCCGGACAGGGATCCTGCCATCGATTGAGGCCCGGTGGTCTTGACGGAGAAGGTATGAATGACCTCCTCGGTATAGCTCTCGGCCACGCGGGAGTTGATCACGCCCCATTTCACCATGTCCTTACGATTTCGGGCGGTGAGTATTGAATTATCCTGCAGCGAAAAGTCAGGAACGGCGCCGTGGCCGTTGCGTTCCTCGGGCACCGCGCACATGCCGAAATGCCGGCGAAGCGTGGTTCCCAGATTGCCGAGCGGTTTTCCGTCCAACGTGATGACATAGCCGTCTCGGGCTTTCACTTCGCCGCCGAGCGCCATCAGAAGTTCGTTTTGGCCGTTGCCGGCCACCCCGGCGATTCCAAATATTTCTCCGGATTTCACCGCGAAGCTGATATCGTCCAAGGCGACGCCGAAATCTCCTTCGCCGGGCAATGTAAGACTTTTTACGACGAACTTCTCCGCCCCAACCTTGCGGCCTTCGATTTTGTCGACGTCTTTCAGGTCGCCGCCGATCATCATCTCCGCCATGCTGCGCGACGATTCCTCTCTCGGATTGCAGCTTCCGACCACCTTGCCGCCGCGCAATATGGTTGCGCCATCGCACAATTCCTTTATTTCGTGCAGCTTGTGGCTGATATAGAGAATCGAGCAGCCGGTTTTTGCCAGGCTCCGCAACGTGCCGAACAATTGCGCCACTTCCTGTGGCGTCAGCACCGATGTCGGCTCGTCCATGATCAACAATTCGGGATTGAGCAGCAGCGCCCGCACGATTTCGATGCGCTGGCGTTCGCCAACGCTGAGCGTTGAAACGACGCGATGCGGTTCGAGCGTCAACCCATATTGGTGCATAACATCGCGGATGCGTTTTTCCAGGTCGGAGTGGGACAGGGTCTCGTCCATTCCAAGTGCGATGTTCTCCAGCACCGTCATCGCTTCAAACAGTGAGAAGTGTTGAAAAACCATGCCGACGCCCATGCCGCGGGCGGCTTTGGGATTGGCGACATGCACGACTTCGCCATCCAGCAGGATCTGGCCCTCATCCGGTTGCATGATCCCGTAGATCATCTTGACCAGCGTGGATTTTCCAGCGCCGTTTTCTCCCAGCAGGGCGTGGATTTCACCCGGCATGACCGAAAAACTGACATGGTCATTCGCGAGCACGCCCGGGAAAGCCTTCGTGACACCCTGAAGTTTAAGCCGGTACGGTAATTCAGTTGTCATGAAATTCTCCCTCTTTGCCCGCCGCTGTTTTTGCTTCGTTCGGCGCGACGGCAGTCAATCGCGCGAGGATTTCCGCCGCCGCGAATGCCGCAATGACTTCCGGACGTTTGTCTGGGCTCCGGTTTGCTCCGATGGGGCACGTCAGCATTTCAAGGTTTGCAGCCTTTGCTTCGGATTGCCGGTACCAGCGTTCGAACAGCGTCCGTTTGGTTGCCGAACCGATCAGTCCGACATATCTGGCGTCACCGCGCGCCAGCGCTTCCCCGGTGATCAGAAAGTCCAGCGAGTGGTCGTGGGTCAAAACGACGAATGCGGCACCCGGCGCGGCGTTGCGCACGACATCTTCGGGTATCGATGTCAGGCATGTTTCGACGGCGTAGTCCGCCAGTGCCAGCTCGTCCTTGCGCGTGTCGACAAGGATCGTTCTTACCGGAAGCAGCAGCAGGGCCTTTGCCAGGGCCCGGCCGACGTGACCGGCGCCGAAAATGTAAACACCGGGATAGGCCTCGTGGGCAATGTCGTCGCGGGTTACAAGTTCCAATTTGCCGGCGTCATCCAATATGGACAGTCGAACCGAAACCCGTCCGCCACAACATTGTCCGATTTCCGGACCGAGCGGAATATCAAGGGTCTTTGAGTTTTGTCTTTGTGCGACGAGACTGCGCGCCTCTTCAATCGCCATGAATTCGAGCTGGCCGCCGCCAATTGTTCCATAGGTCGCCCGTTCCGACACCAGCATCCATGCGTCGGAGTTTCTGGGCGAGGAACCGCGGACAGTCTCCAGAGTGACGAGGCAAACATTGGCGTTTGAGGCGAGAAACGCGCGCAGGTTTTTTGCCGACCCCATGGTTCACATCTCCTCCCTGGACATTTGCAGACGCTCGACAGCCAATAAAATGCGTTCAGGCGTGGCCGGAGCATCCAGACGCGGGCACTGGCGATAGTCGTCAACGCTTGCCACAGCCATGGACAAAGCCTCGAGCACGGACGCAGCCAACATGAACGGCGGTTCCCCGACGGCCTTCGAACGCCTTATCGTGCGTTCCTTGTTTTCCGACCAATCGGCGAGATGCACGTTGAATATTCTGGGTTTGTCGGAGGCGAGGGGGATTTTGTAAGTTGATGGCGCGTGGGTCCTGAGCCGCCCGGCATCGTCCCACCACAATTCCTCGGTGGTCAGCCAGCCCATTCCCTGTACGAACCCTCCTTCAACCTGGCCCAGATCGATTGCCGGGTTCAGGGAGCGTCCGACATCATGCAGAATATCGACCCGATCGACCTGATATTCGCCCGTTAACGTGTCGATACTGACTTCCGAAACCGCGGCACCATAGGCAAAGTAATAGAATGGTCTGCCTTTTCCCGTCGACCGATCCCAGTGAATATCCGGTGTCTTGTAAAAGCCGGTCGCGGACAATTGCACGCGGTCCATATAGGCGGCTTTTATGAAATCGGGGAACGGCATTTCCCTGGTGCCGAGACGGACAGTGTTCGCAACAAACGATACGTCGTTTCCGCGTACGCCGTACTTTTCGACCGCAAATCCGACAAGACGCTGCTTGATCTTGTCTGCGGCGTTTGCGGCAGCCATGCCGTTGAGGTCGGACCCTGACGATGCCGCGGTTGCCGATGTGTTGGGAACCTTTTCCGTGGTCGTGCCGGTGATCTTGATACGATCAAGATCAACCTGAAAGCTGTCTGCCACGACCTGGGCGACTTTTGTAAACAGGCCCTGGCCCATTTCGGTGCCGCCGTGATTGAGATGGATCGAACCGTCATTGTAGACGTGGATCAGCGCGCCGGCCTGATTGTACCAGGTCGCGGTGAAGGATATTCCGAATTTGACAGGCGTCAGGGCAATGCCCTTCCTGATGATCCTGTTGCGGGCATTATGTTCCAGCACTGCCGCCCTGCGGGCCGCGTATTCGGAGTTTTCCTCCAATTCGCCGACCAACCGATGCAATATGTTGTCGGTTATTGTCTGGTGATACGGAGTGACGTTTCGTTCGCCGTCGCCATAGAAGTTGATTTTTCGGACCTCAAGCGGGTCTTTTCCCAGATGGTAGGCGATCTCCTCGATCATCCGTTCAGCGGCGACAACACCCTGCGGGCCCCCAAACCCGCGAAAAGCGGTGTTGGAAACGGTATTTGTCTTCATGGGGCGAGAGCGCAGCCTGACATGCGGGTAGAAATATCCATTGTCGGCGTGGAACAGCGTCCGGTCGGTCACCGGACCGGAGAGATCGGATGAAAACCCGCACCGCGCGGCGAACAATCCGTCGACAGCCTGTATCCGGCCGTCCCCGTCAAATCCGACTTCGTAGTCGATCTTGAAATCGTGACGCTTGCCGGTTGCGATCATGTCGTCATCGCGGTCCGGACGGAGCTTCACGGCCCGGCAATGTTTCTTGGCTGCCACCGCAGCGACCGCGGCAAACAGGTTCGGCTGGGTTTCCTTGCCACCGAATCCGCCCCCCATACGGCGTACCTTGATGACAACGGCGTTGGACGGCACGCCAAGCACATGGGCCACCATGTGCTGGACTTCGCTCGGATGCTGTGTGGAGGAGAAGACAGTAACCTCATCGTCCTCACCCGGTATTGCCATGGCAATATGGCTTTCCAGGTAAAAATGATCCTGCCCGCCGACGCGCATCGTTCCGCTTATCCGGTGTTCTGCCTGTGCCAACCCGTTCTCGATTTCACCGCGCTCCAGTTTCAGCGGGGCAGTGACGTGTGGCGCATTCGCCGCAAGCGCATCGGCGACATCGACGAGGTGCGGCCGGTCGACATATTCGATCTCGGCCAGGGACACCGCCCTGCGGGCGAGGTCGCGGCTTTCGGCTATGACCGCGAATACCGGCTGACCATGAAATTCGACCGTCTTTTCAGCGAATACCGGTTCGTCATGCAAACCGGTCGGACTGACGTCATTGTGGCCGGGAATGTCCGACGCGGTCAGAACATCAACAACACCCGGCGCCCGCCGTATCTTTTCAAGGTCAATTCGCTTGATCTCCGCATGGGCGCGTTCGGACAGGCCGAGATAGGCGTGAAGCGTGCCTTCAGGCACGGTGATGTCGTCGACGTACTCAGCCAGGCCGGTGACGTGCTTGTGGGCGGAATCGTGCCGCTGGTTGCTATGGTACGTGGCGCTCGTGTCGCTGTTCGCTTTCATGACATGCTCGCGGTTGACATTGCATCGCGCGGCAGCCGGACGGCCTCGGCGGCCTCGGCGGCCTCGGCGTGCTCAAGATAGAAACGGCGCAGGAGCTTTCGTGCGACCAATGACCTGTATTCGGCGGACGCCCTCCAATCGCTGATCGGCTGGAAATCCTGTTCGAAACAGGTCTCCGCGTGCCTGACCGTTTGTTCCGACCAGGGTTTGCCGACAAGAGCATTTTCCACGGTTGTTGCACGTTTCGGCGTCGCCGCCATGCCTCCGAACGCAATTCTCGCGGACGCGATCATGCCGTCTTCGACGATCAGCGAAAATGCGCCGCAGACCGATGAAATGTCTTCGTCGCGTCGTTTGGAGATTTTGTAGGCGGCGTTTTGTGCGCCTGGCTTCGGCCGCGGAATGTGTATTGATTCCAGGAACTCACCCGGCGATCTGTCCTGTTTCCCGTAGGCGATGAAATAGTCTTCAAGGGGCAGGGTGCGCCGTTCCGGTCCCTTGCGCAGGGTGATGGTCGCATCCAGCGCAATCAAAGCCGGCGGCGTGTCACCGATTGGCGAACCGTTGGCGATGTTGCCGCCGATCGTCCCCATATTGCGAACCTGTCGTCCGCCGATTCTGTCCCAGAACCCGGCGAGATGCGGGAACTTCTTACGCACCATCGCTTCGCATTGAGAATAGGTAACACCGGCGCCGAGTGTCACTCCGTCCGGGCCGTCGTCAATTGAAAGCAGCTCATCGAGGTGAGCGATAAAGATCGCCGGCGAAATGCTGCGCATGAATTTTGTGACCCACAATCCCACATCCGTACTGCCGGCGACGAGTGTCGCGTCTGGGTTTTCGGTCATGATTTCGGAAAGGTCGTCGACACTGGCCGGGAGGATGGCAATGTCGCTCCCTCGGGAAACCCGGACACGCCGGCCATCATTCATCTCGTCCAGTCTGGCTGATATCGCATTGCGTTCAACCTCCAGGGGGTCCTGTGCCGGCTCGCCATGATCAAACACTGCCTTGGCCGCATCGATTATCGGTTGGTAGCCGGTGCAACGACACAGGTTGCCCTGCAAGGTGCTTTCGATGTCTTCATCGCGGGATGATGGATTGTTCATCCACATCGCATAAAGCGACATGACGATCCCGGGTGTACAGAAACCGCATTGGCTGGCATGGTGGTCGACCATCGATTGCTGGATTGGATGAAGCGGCGCTCCCGGTTTGGCCACATGTTCGACAGTCACGACATGACAACAGTCGACGGATGCCAAGAGTCGGATGCAGGCGTTCACTGCTTCATATTGCAGCCCGATGGCCGAACGCCGACCGACAAGTATCGTGCAGGCACCGCAATCGCCTTCGGCGCAGCCTTCCTTTGTTCCCGTCAGCTTTTTCTGAAGCCTGATGAAATCAAGCAACGTATCGGATGCGCCGACATCGCTGATGCGGACATCGCGGTCATTCAAAACGAACCGAATTTCTGTTCTGATGTGATCCACCGGTCCCTGCTCCATTGACGTCTGGAGGCCGGCCCTGACCAAATGTGCGGGGAATTGGCTGCACATTCATCCGGCCGGTCTTCTCTTTGCGCCGTCTGTATGGGCATCCATTATGATCCAATGGAGCAGATTGGATAGATCGCTGATCCTTGATCTATTTCAATGAAATATTGATAATGCGATGGAACGATGCAGATCAGATTGAGAATGCGATCCCCGGCATCGAAAAGGTGCGATGTCTATCGCACCCTTCTGAATGCAGCCTCAGGCCGCGGCCACGTTCTTCAGGAACCGTTCGATCGACTCGCGAAGATTGCTTGTTGTCGAGGACATCTCGCCTGCGGAATCTTGCACAATTGCTGCGGACTTCGTTGATTCCGTCACGGCTTCACCGACACCATCCATGCTCGACGCAACTTCCTGCGTGCCGTTGGATGCCATTTGTATGTTCTGGCTGATCTCACCGGCCGCGGCGCCTTGCTCTTCGACGGACGTGGCAATCGCTGTCGTGTAGGTGTTGACCTCTTCCATCGTTTCGGCGATTTCGCCAATGGCGTCAACGGCGCTGTTTGTTGATGATTGGATTGCCGTAATCTGTGTGCTGATCTCCTCCGTGGCCCGCGCAGTCTGGTTTGCAAGAGATTTTACTTCTGCCGCGACAACCGCAAATCCTTTGCCCATTTCACCGGCCCGCGCGGCTTCGATCGTTGCATTCAACGCCAGCAGGTTGGTCTGTTCGGCGATGTCCTGGATGAGATTGACCACATCTCCGATTTTCTGCGCGGCTTCCGCGAGACCCGCGACATTGTCGTTGGTCATGCGCGTTGTGTCGGTTGCCTTTCTGACAATTGTCGTCGTCTGGCCGACCTGTGTGCTGATTTCCGTTATCGAAGCCGACAATTCTTCCGCGGCACCGGCCACGGACTGAACATTGCCGTTCATCTGGTCGGTAACCCGCATTGTCGTTCCGACGCGGTCTGTCGCCGTTTCTGCAATGCCGGACAAGGTCGTAGCCGTTTCCTTGAGAACCAGGCTCTGGTGGGCAGCGGTTTCGAGTTTCTCCGTAACCTCGTTGCGAAACTCTTCGATCAAATCACCGATGCGAGACTGTTTCGAAGATTCCGCGTCCATCATAGCGACCTGGTCCGCACGCATCTTATCGGATTGAGCGGCTGCTTCGTCCGCCGTCACAATCGCCTCCTGGGATGATCGGAAGGCTATACCGAGTTTAATCGTCACCCACACCAGAACACCGGTCTGAAGCACCAGAATGACCGCATGGACCATAACACGCGCGATATCGCCGCCGTCCGGGAAAACGGCCGCCGGATATACAAAGTTGAGCCCGAGGTGATGCACTGCGACTATCGCGGAATACGCAATCAGGGCCCTCGGATCGCACCAGCCAGCCATCAGGGCAAGGCTTGCGAAGAAATACATGTGCATGTCGACCTGATAGGCATGGCCGGAGAGCGCCAGAACACACAGCGAAACCAGTCCCGCGGTAGCGATCCCGGACAGAATTCGGGCAAAAGCGTCATTCTTTCTCGAGTAGAGATAATAGGTCGGCACCGCCGCGAACATAATGCCCATTCCCAGAACCGGAAAGGCGGACTGGTTGCCGACCAAAACCGTTAGGGCGGCTGCCAGGATCGCGTTGAACCACAATGAAGCAATTACAAATGGTGCGAACGTCGCTCTGAGTTTCTCGATCTGTGTCATCTATGGCCCCCTGTTGCCCTTAAGATAGAGTGATTGCGGTGATCACGCGTCGACTCTGCCGCCAAGGCAGAAAATTCCAAATTCAGCATCGCCGACAAACATTGCCCCCCGTTCGTACAGGTCGGATTGGAAGGATCGTTTGTCGAAATGGGCGATCACCGCCCAGGAAAGACCTGTTCCGCCTAGTATTTTCCCACCTGCCGAGGCCACAATGCCGGCGACCCTGGCTTCAGATGAAAAGGGAGGTCCGAACACCACAACACGGTTTGTGCGCGGAAGGGACTGTGCAAGAAACAAGGCCAGAACCGTAAACAACACGAAACCGCAAAGGACGCTTTTGTCCCAACAATTCAATATTGCGTCCCCATTCACCATTTCGTGAAATTATGGGGAATTGGAAAACAAATTCTAAATTCGCGGGACCACTTTCCTGTTTACGGATATTGGGACTATTGCCGAAGAACCCGATAAATTGCTTCAAAGAACCCGTTCGGCCCACCTGTCCGGTCAAGACCCGGAAACAAAAATCACGCGGACTTACCGTGTTTGACTACGACGCCCCATGCGCCGCTTCGTGAAAGCCGGCGCATGGGGCTTTTTTGTTTTGGAGTCCCTGTTGATCCAAGGATTGCCGCCGGGCCGGATTGGAAGCGCCGTTGACCCCGTTGCGGTCCCGGTCCATTAATTTGGGGTCAATGCAAAGGATGGTCATCAAACATGTGCTCGCCAAACGACTATACGATTCACGGAGCGCACCATCACTTCGGGTGGGACAATTCATTCCCGCCGGTCGAGACGGTGGCACCGGGATCAACGATCTTTTTTGAATGCCAGGATTCTTCTGCGGGACAACTGGCCCCGGACTCGACCCTCGACGATGTCGTCAATCTGGATTTCGGCAAGATCAATCCGGTCACAGGGCCAATTTATATCGACGGTGCGGAACCAGGCGACGCCGTCAAGGTGACCATCCGCCAGTTCGAGCCGTCAGGTTTCGGATGGACCGCAAACATTCCCGGCTTCGGACTCCTGGCCGATCAGTTTACGGATCCGGCTCTGCACGTCTGGAAGTATGACCCCGGCACCATGGGGCCCTCATTGTTCGGCCCGGGAGGCCAGGTGCCGCTCAAGCCTTTCGCCGGTACCATCGGACTGGCGCCGGCCGAGACCGGCCTGCATTCCATCGTGCCGCCCAGGCGCGTTGGCGGCAACATGGATATTCGCGATTTGTCGGTCGGGGCGGAGCTTTACCTGCCGGTCGAGGTGGCTGGAGGATTGTTTTCCATAGGCGATACCCACGCCGCGCAGGGGGACGGCGAAGTGTGCGGCACGGCCATCGAAAGCCCCATGAACGTCACGGTGACGCTTGATCTTGAAAAGGGCGCAGACCTCAAAATGCCGCGCTTTACGACGCCGGGCCCGGTGACCCGCCATCTTGACGAAAAAGGCTACGAAGTAACCACGGGAATCGGCGAGGACCTGTTCGAAGGGGCGCGTGCCGCGGTCAGCCAGATGGTGGATATGCTTTCGGGACGGTACAAAATGGCACCGGTAGAAGCCTACATGCTGTGTTCGGTTTGCGGCGATCTGCGCATCAGCGAAATCGTCGATCAGCCGAACTGGCTGGTATCGTTCTATTTTCCGCGCATTGTGTTGGGTTAGGGCAAGGCCGCGGACGCCGCAGAACATTCTGGCGTCCGCGTCGGCAGGTCCTATTGGAACGTGTATTTCAGTTTGGCGAGACCGAACAGGATCGGCTTTTCATCCGCATGGGTGAAGTCGCCCGTTGGTTGCAGCCAGGATCGGTCGGATGCCTCCTGCCATTGCAATTGCAGGTCTTTTTCGGTTTTCTCGGCCCCGCCAATGACCTTGCTGGGCGAAAAGTTCAGATCGACGGAAACTTCCCAACCGTCACCGACGCGCCAGGCCTTGTAATAGTTCACATAGAGGTAGAGGCTGACCTCGGACCACTTTGTCGGCGACGGCACGGCGAGGCCGGCAACGGAATAGGCGGTGCCTGATGATCGTTTCCAGCTTTGCCCGGTCAGTCCGTAGCCGAGTGATTGGGTTTCGAAGATGGCCCCGGCCGGAATCGGAACGATGCCGAACAGCCGGTAATTCATTTCGAAATCCACGGGTGCCTTGCTCAGCGGTTTGTCAATTCGTGCCAGTGATGGCGACGACATGGAGATCCGGGTTTGCAGAATCCGGCGCAGCACCGGAATCTTTTTTATGATCGCAAACTGCACCAGTCCGGACAGGTCAAAGCCTGGCCCCGATAACTTGTCGATCAATTGGTCCGGCTTGCCTCCATTCGCGACATCGGCAATTCCGGCGCGCGCCAATTCCGTAAAATCGTAGCGCAGCTTCAGTTTGAAGTTGGCATGCACGGGGCCGTATTTTGTCGAAATTCTGAGCGCCGGGTTTTGCAGGGAATCAATCGAGAGTTTCGGTGCTTCCGAACTCACATGCAGTTGCAGCACGGTCGGGTCGACCAGGCCTTGGGGATATTGGGAATCGTCGATCGACAGGCGCAACGATCCGTTTAATCGTCCGGTCTTTGTATCGATCTCGATCAGCGGATTCTCGATGCGTGTAATCGTCGTGTTGCCGGCGCTCGGACGTGATGGATCCGGGGTACCGGGAGCAACCCCCTTGCCGACAACCTGATCGGCGTGGGCAAGCCGGATCTTCGATCCGTCGAGGCGGGCACTGGCGCTCACGGTCTTGTCATTCTGATGCGGTTGCTTGCGACTGATTTGCGCAAGCACGTGCGCGCTGATGCCGCCGAGCGGCGTAATCGTGATATCGCGGAGCTTGGGGGGATTCTTCGCCAGGTACGTTTCGAGGTTTTTGGCTGCCTGTTGAAGCGGCGTCGGCTGCAAACCGCGCTGCGTGCCGTTTCCCATCTGTAACTTCCTATCTTGTGGATCTGCAGTCCACAGGCGCCGGAACCAAGGAGGCAATGCCTGCCACGTATTTCCAAGACAGGAATAATTGTCTTGTTCCGCGGGCCGAACAGTCCGGTCGTCAATGAATTTGCATCGGGCCTTGCCCGGTGTTGTGTTCCCCGACACATATGCATCCACGTCGATGTGCACAAACTCGTAAAAACCGATAGAATTTCCGCCGCCTGTTATTGCCTTTTCCGGCCGACAGCGTTGATTTCGATTTGAGGAAACAAGCATAAGGATCTGATTTTTAGCCTCGAATCATTGGTGTTGCCAGGGTGTCACGCGAAGGTCCGTGGCCCGCAAAGCGATCGCGCCGTTTGTGACGTAAATTCACCCGCTCTGAACGTTTCGGCCGGTTAACCGGCTGCTTACTCCTGGCACTCGCTCGAGGCAAAAGTGACTGAGAAGCACATTTCGGCAGGACGGATCCAGGCGTTGGTACGGCATCTTTCATGAATGCCCGGGCTCGAAATCGTACGATACTTCCGTTTTGGCATTGGGGAGGCTTCCTAGTGCGCGCGGTGCCATCCTTCTTGGCCAACGAGGGGCACAAAACGCACCTCACAAAGGTTTTCCTGCCGGAGGTCCTGACCTTCGCCCCTGGTAACACGGACCAGGGTTTGAAACGTCTCCGCCGGACCGACCGGAATGACCAGACGCCCGCCGATTTTCAGCTGGTCACACAGGGGTTGAGGTATGCGCGGTCCACCCGCAGTAACGACGATTGCATCATAAGGCGCGCGCTCCGGATATCCCTTCGTTCCGTCACCATTTATGACAGTCACTGTGTCGTAACCCAGTTCCGTCAGGACCCTGCTTGCCCTGTCGGCCAATTCGGCGACGCGTTCAACGGTGATGACCTCGGCGGCAATTTCCGCGAGCACTGCGGCGGCATATCCAGACCCCGTTCCAATCTCGAGGACCTTCTCCCCGCCCTTGAGCCCGAGCGCTTCTGTCATCAGTGCGACAATATAGGGCTGCGAGATGGTCTGGCCGCAGCCGATGGGCAACGGACCGTCCCGGTAAGCAATCCATCTTTCAATGGCCGGCACGAATTTTTCTCTTGGAACTTTGCGCATTGCCGACAACACGAGCGGATCATCGATGCCGCGCAAGGCAAGCTGATCCTCAATCATACGAAGGCGACGGCGTTTGAAGGACATGGCTTTGACGATAATCGGTGTTTGGCACATCCGGCGTCAACCATTCTGTTTGCGCTGGTCCGTTCCGGTTCTCGACACGGAAAAGAGTGACGGCTATGTTTGCCGACAGACCCGCCATTTCGATGAATTTCGCAGAAGAATCCGTATGAACACCCAATTGATCGACTATCAGAACCTTGTCGCCGGAAAACGCAGAAATGCCATCGGTGAGGAATGGATCGACAGCTACAATCCTTACGACGGCGAACCCTGGGCCCGTATCCCCCGATGCCAGGAGGAAGATGTTCACGATGCAGTCGGCGCCGCAAAAAAGGCACTGAAGTCATCCGAATGGGCTACGATGACGCCGACCGAACGCGGCAAATGCCTTGCTCGCCTGGCCGCGCTCATTGAGGAACGTGCGCCGGAATTCGGGGCTCTGGAAACCCGGGACAACGGCAAGCTGTTCGCCGAAATGGCGGCGCAGGCGAGCTACCTGGCCGAAAGCTACCGTTATTTCGGCGGATTGGCCGACAAGATCGAGGGCCGCGTCCTGCCCATGGACAAGGCGTCCAAATTTGCCTTCACCAGACGCGAGCCGATCGGTGTTATTGCCGCGATCACGGCGTGGAACTCCCCGTTGCTGCTGTTGGCATGGAAACTTGCGCCGGCACTGGCCGCGGGCAATACGGTGGTCATCAAGCCGTCCGAACATGCATCGGTTTCGACGCTGGAATTTGTTTCGCTGTTTGCCGATGCCGGATTTCCCGACGGTGTGGTCAATACGGTGACCGGATATGGACATGAGGCGGGCGCGGCGCTTGCTGCGCATCCGGATGTCGCCAAGGTGGCGTTCACCGGCGGCGACGCAACCGGTGCAAAAATATATGAGGCGGCGGCACCGACATTGAAACATGTCGGCCTCGAATTGGGCGGCAAATCCCCGAACATCATCTTTGCCGACGCCAATATGGAAGCGGCTGTTATGGGCGCCGTATCCGGAATTTTTGCCGCGTCAGGGCAGACATGCATTGCCGGGTCGCGGCTTCTGGTCGAGCGATCGGCACAAAGGGAGGTGACCGAGCGGCTGGTCGAGGTGGCAAGATCTGCAGCGATGGGAGATCCCGCGAAACTGGAAACCCAGGTCGGGCCCGTGACAACCCGCCAGCAGCGTGCGCATATTCTCAACATGATCGAGGCGGGCAAATCGGAGGGCGCCCGCTGCATTCTCGGAGGCGGTGAACCCACCGCGCCCGATCTCGCGGCCGGCTGGTTTGTCGAACCGACGATTTTCGACGGGGTCGACAACGCGATGACGATTGCGCAGACCGAAGTGTTCGGACCGGTCCTTTCGATCATTCCGTTCGACAGCGACGACGAGGCCGTCGCGATTGCCAATGATACGCCCTATGGTCTGGCCTCCGGTGTCTGGACCAAAGACATGAGCCGGGCGATCAAAATGTCCAGCGCGCTGGAAACCGGAACTGTCTGGGTCAATACCTACCGCGCGGTCAGTTTCATGGCACCGTTCGGCGGATTCAAACGATCGGGAATCGGCCGCGAAAACGGGCAGGAGGCAATCGACGCCTATCTCCAGACCAAAACCGTCTGGATCGAGACCGAGGAAAGCACCGCCAATCCGTTCGTGATCCGGTAGCCCTGGCGATGGACAGTTTCGATTACATTATTATCGGCGCCGGATCAGCCGGCTGCGTGTTGGCCAATCGTCTCAGCGAGGACGGCAAGACAAGCGTCTGTATTCTCGAGGCCGGCCCGCGCGACTGGAATCCGTTTATCCATATTCCGGTCGGGTGGATGAAGCTTATGACGTCGCCGACATTGAACTGGCTTTATGAAACCGAGCCGTCGGAATGGACGGGAGGGCGGCGAATCCAGATTCCGCGCGGCAAGACGCTGGGCGGGTCCAGTTCGATCAACGGCAATATTTTCAACCGGGGCGCTCGCATGGATTTCGACCACTGGGCGCAGCGGGGAAACCGCGGTTGGGGCTATGAGGACGTGCTGCCGTTTTTCCGCAGGCTCGAGCGCCGCATCGGGGAGGGGGACGACACCGTGCGCGGTCGTGATGGCCTGCTGCCGGTTACCGATTCCGATTGGACTCACCCGATATGCGACGCCTTCATCGAGGGGGCCTCGGAACTCGGCATACCGCGCAATCCCGACTATAATGGCCCGTCGCAGGAGGGTGTCAGCTATACCCAGCGAACGATCTTGAACGGACGGCGAATGAGTTCGGCCCAGGCTTTTTTGAAGCCGGCGAAATCAAGACCCAATCTCCACATCCGTACCAATGCGCATGCGATCGAAATCACCTTGCAGGGAAAACGCGCCACCGGCGTCACCTATAGGACCGGCGGTCGCAACGGGGCCGTGACCTCCCTGCGGGCAAACCGTGAAATAATTCTGTCCGGTGGCGTCATCAATTCCCCGCAATTGCTGCAATTGTCCGGGATTGGCAATCCGGACCATCTGAAATCCATCGGGATTGATGTGGTGCACGCGTTGTCGGGGGTCGGCGAAAATCTGCGTGACCATTACACCCCGCGATTCACCGCACGCGTCAAGAATGCCGAAACTATCAACGAACGCACCCATGGTCTGAAACTCGCAGGAGAGATTACCCGCTGGTTGTTGGGCCGGAGCTCGGTCATGTCGTTGCCGGCGACGAGCGTCTACGCCTTCTGCCGTTCCGATCCGGCGCTGGATACCAATGATCTCCAGATTACCTTTACGCCGGCAAGCTACAAGGAAGGCGTGCAATCGAAACTCGACGATCAACCGGGCATGACCATTGCAGCGTGGCAGCAACGTCCCGAAAGCCTCGGTTTTGTGCGGGCGAAATCGGCAGATCCCTTCGAAAAGCCGGAGATCCAACCGAATTACCTCGCCGAGGAATCGGACCGGCAGGTTCTGCTGGCAGGAATGAAGATTGCTCGAAAGCTTTGGCGCACGACACCGATGCAACACTATTTCGACGGTGAGATTTATCCGGGCAACGCTGTTGAAAGTGATCAGGATCTGCTGGAAACGGCCCGGGAACGCGGTACCACAACGTTCCACTCCATGGGGACGTGTCGGATGGGTCCGAAAGAAGATCGCAACACCGTCGTCAGCGACCGTTTGCTAGTCCACGGGCTGGAAAATCTGCGTGTTGCCGATGCCTCGATCATGCCGGCCATGCCGTCGGCGAACACCAATGCCTCGACCTTGATGATCGCAGAAAAGGCAGCGGATATGATTCGGTCGAGCTGATTGTCTCCAGACCCTGGTGCGGATCGGGATGGAACCGCTTTAGGCCTCGCCTGATCGGGTGGAACCAGCGTGCTTGAAGGTAATCGAGAGCGCCGCCAAAGCGCTGAGGACTAGAAGGAAATCCTCCCAAATCGAAAGTTCGAGCGCCAGATAGGCCGTGATGAAAACATAGGCGGCCGGCAGCACGGACAGTGCCTTGCTGATCGTTCCGGGCGCAAGGCAGAGGATGGCAAGCGTGAACACGGCGATCGGTGCAGGCGCATTGCCGATCAACTGCGCGTTTGGCCATGCATGTCCCATTTGTGCCGCCAGCAAAGGAAAGAAGATCAGGCAAACGGCGATGACCATGCCGGATGTCCAGCTTTTGTTATCGGCAACCATGCGCAGCGACAACGGGTTCGGGATCAGGGCGAGCCCCGCCAGAAGCGCGGCCTGGACCAGGAATACGATCTTGAATATCCAGGCCGGCCAGAAAATATCCGCCATCGCCTGACCGTAAAACACCGACCCGCTCCAGCACCAGGCAATCGACAATATTATCGGTATCAACCGGTCGCCGATGCGCGGAGATTTCATGGCAAGCACAACGACAAGAATTGCCAACGCATATCCGATCCAGGTCGCGGGCCAGAAGGTCTGATTGAGATCGGCAAAGAGGCTGAAATAGACCTCGTTGGAAAATGGGATCATCAAGTGCTGCTCCTGCCTCATGTCGCGGTTGATCGGCTTCGATCAACCAAAACGAATTGCACAACATTGGCGATACGAAAGGGTGCGCATATCCGATTTCATGCGACATGCCATAATGTTGCGGCACCGCTCTAACATTCCTTCGGCAGGGGATCTTCCTGTATTTTTGACGCGGTTCACAAATCCCTGACGAAACGGGACATGCGGTCGCGCATTTTCTGATCCGGAAGCGGTCCGAGCGCGGCGCCCATATTTTCCCTCATGTGTTCAAC
>JGI12316J15309_10007382_pt1 | contig 81473 bp, 69 predicted proteins | sample MarCyaLeptolynsp_FD_15309 | JGI IMG/M metagenome (IMG submission 15309)
TTTACATTCCGAATTAGTATCCCCACATTATTATCAGTTCCATTTCCGCCAGTACCATTTAAGGTAATTTTTCCCGCCCCAGTCGTTTCCACCACGCCACCCTCGCTGATGAGGATGCCATGATTTTCCATTCCAGTCCCATCTCCACCGCCAGTGCCAGTCAACTTGATCTCTCCATCTTCGGAACTAATCCTAGTGAGTACATTCCGAATTAATACCCCCACATTATTACTAGCTCCATTTCCGCCAGTACCCTCTAAGGTAATCGTTCCCGTCCCAGTTGTTTCCACTACACTGTTGTCAGCAATCAAAATGCCAGCATTCTGGTTAACATTACCCGTGCCAGTCCCGATAAAATTGCCCCCATTTGCATTAATCGTGGCACTACTAATCTTGAGAGCACCGCCATTCATCTCATCAGAGTCAGCATTGAGGAAGATATCACCCCCAGTAGTAGTAATATCAGCGTTAACATTAATGTTGTTTTTCGCGTGGGCAGTTAGTCCAACCCCAGGAGTATTAATATTGACCTCAGCATTAAAGGTAATGTCATTTGTAGCTTGCAGAATGACATTAGTAGTCGCATTATTAATCAGCGCTGCATCTATAGTTGCCATTGGAGGCGGGTTAGCAAATGCACTGACATCATCTAAGGTAGCATTCCCCGGACCATCAACAATTTGAATATCAATTGGGTCTAGTAGCAGCGTCCCAGGATTACCATGGAGAGCAAGGGTATTGACATTGCCCTGAAAGTCCAAAAATTCCTTACCAGATACTTCAACAAAACCACCATTGCCAGAATTAGCACCACCACGAGCATTGATATTACCAAAGAAGCGAGTTACTTCATCTGCCCAAACAATTACCGTACCCCCATCACCATTATTCAGAGCATCGGCATTAATCACCGAATCACGACTAACAAAAGTGCGTAAAGCATTCGACACCGTACCTTGTCCTTGATAATCCCCACCAATCAAGACAGTGCCACCACCATTAGTACCAGAAGCATTGATATTAGCACCGAATACTCCCACGCGATCGCCAAAAACATTCACCCCACCACCAATATCACCAGAAACATCAACAGTGCCAGAAGTGATGGCTGTTCCTGGCTCAGTTGGCATAGTCGTATTTCCTAACTCTACCCTGCCATCTTGGTTAACACTCAAGCCTGTATCTAGCTCCCCAGCTCCTGTCAGCAGAGTTGGCAAATCTAGAGCTGTAATCGGTAATACCTGTCCATTTGTACTCCGAGGTAATTCAACTTCCAAACTCAGCAAATGTCCCGGTTGACTAATCCGTACCAAATTCTCTCCTGGTACAGCTGCAATGGTAATATTTCCTCCTGGAGCAGTCATTTGCCCAGTATTGAAAACATTGCCACCCACTAAAGTCAAATTTTGACCATTTAAGACAGTTAGATTGCCAGCATTAATAATACTTCCTGATTGAGACAGATCAAAAGCAAACAGACTGGGAGTACCTATTAAACTCTGGTAATTATTCTCACCAACCGCATTGAAGAAACTATCCTCACCAAAACCAATTCCTGTGGCAGTAGTAGCAAAAAAGTCAGCCGGAATATTTAACCTGGCATCTCCACCAAAAATTATCCCTGCGGGATTCATCAAGTAGAGGTTAGAATTGCCCCCAATTACCTGAATTAAACCATTAATAATCGAAGCATCACCTCCAACTACCCTTCCCAAAATATTCTGAATCTGAGGATTAGAGAAAAAGTTGGCAATTTCTCCAGAATTCAAGCCAAATTGCCCCAAAGAGTGGAATAAATTTGCCCCATCTCCCGAAAGAGTTCCTCCAGTAATATCGTAACGATTGCCATTGGGGGTAACGATAGTTTGAGTACCATCAGCAGCCGGAGTGATAGATTGAGCTTGTGCTGGTGCAACAGCAATTAGGACAAACAGAGGTACAATGGCTAACCACTGATAAAAAATCTCTGTAGGTGATTTTTTGAGGGCAACTCGGACTTGTTGGCAAGTCTCTACCTTGAGCTTCACTTGATAGATATTATAGCTGATTCACTATGTGAGATCTTAACAAATTCTGGAGTTTAGATTATGACTTTCATAGCCCAGTCTTCTTTTTGGGCTGAGAGTTGAGTAAATTGATTAAAAATAAGTGTCTAAGTCTTCTTGTTTTTAGCTTTATGAAAAGTACTTTTTCCTTTTTGAACTACTGGATAACGGGTACGTTTGTTTCTTTTTTTACCAGTTTTCTATCCCGTTTATTTTCCACGGGGTTTGGGAGATTGTGCTGGAGTTCCAATCTCAACTAAAAGTCCTAACATCGATTGTGCAACTCTTCCAGGCGTTAGATTCGACATGTTTTTTGGGTTGCCCTCGACCATGATACTTTCCTGGCAACCCATATAAACAACAGTTTGAGCGAATTCTTATCAAGCAATCCGCTTCGAGTGATTCACTCCAGCCTCCGGCGATTAGGTAACCCTCATAGTAAGCGATCACACTCTTGAGATCCCCAAGTTAGTCTAAACTCCAGAAATAGGGCTTTAAACCAATTTTTTTCGGTAAAATCTCTACATACTGCCTGAACGGATACAATCCTAAAGATTCATGTCCAAAGTAGAACAATATAGCCTCTTTGACCAATCAGCATTTAGCCAGTCAAAGCCAGTTGACTTTCAGGCTCAGCTAATTCCCACCGATGCTAAAATTCCCATTCCTCCCGGCACTTATGACTCAATAGAGTTACTGGCAGCAGACTGCAACTCGTGCCAACGCTGCAAATTAGGAGCAAAACGTACCAATGCAGTAGTAGGAAGGGGTAACCTCAAGGCCCCAATTATGATTATCGGAGAAGCGCCTGGTCAAAATGAAGACGAGACAGGTAAGCCATTTGTGGGGAAAGCAGGGCAATTGCTGGAGAAAATTATAGCCGCTGTCAAACTTGATAGTGAGCAGGATGTCTATATTTGTAATATGATTAAGTGCCGTCCTCCTAGTAATCGGACACCCACTACCCAAGAAGTTCAAGCCTGCAAACCCTACCTCTTAGAACAAATTCGCTTAGTAGACCCCAAAATTATTCTCTTCACTGGCGCTACAGCACTTAAAGGTTTAACTGGTGAGAAGCAGGGTATTACCAAAATTCGTGGTCAATGGATGGAATGGCAAGGACATTTGTGTATGGCGATTTTCCACCCTGCTTATCTACTGCGAAACCCTTCTCGGCAAAAGGGTAGCCCAAAGTGGCTGATGTGGCAGGATATCCAAAAAGTGCGTACTAAATTGGATCAATTTTGCTCCTAGTGCAAGAAGGCAATCTCCATGAAAAAGTTTTTCATCACCAGGTTATAAAAGTAGGCTCTTTCCTATTCTCTGTTCCCTATAAAATACTTTGATAATTACCTGACATTACTGATCAGGGTTTGAATAAATATTTAATCCTTAATTGAATAACTTTCACAACCCAGCTTAGCTGCAAAGCTAAGAGTAAAACTAGGGTTCATCTCCAATAAATTGAGTTGAACTTGCCAAGGAAGCGATATTAGATGGTACAACCCACCAACCGTGAATTTTACTTATTCTGTATAGAACTTGAACAAAAATTGGCAGAGCAAACTGGTCAAGAAATCTTAGTTTGCCCCTACCAATCAGAACTTTTCTCGAAAAGTAACTACAAACCTCATCACAGCTGGGAAGTTGCCCAGATTATGCTCACAGATTATGGAGAAGTCGTTGTCTATACACGCAACCTAGTTAAGCTTTGGGGCACTCCTCTAGCTTGTCTGGTAGCAATAGTGGCAGCAATTACAACTGCTGTCTTGTTCTTCTCTGGTGACCCCAGGGCAACCATTACTTGTTGCCTAGGGGTTGGAGCGATGCTGAGTGCAATTGTGCTTTCAAGAAACAAGGCAATAGGCAATAGGCAATAGGCAACAGGGAAGAGAATTTGACATTGTTTCTGACCTTCGTAGGGGGCGGTGCGCCGCCAGTGGGGCGCTATCGAGGCGTTGAGATTTGAGATTTGAGATTAACTCTCCGCCTCGGATTGCTCCGGTGTTTCTACTGGGGGTAATTCCTGAGTCATAGTCAGGTAACGAATTACTTCATCACCCAACCGCATAGAGCGTTCTATAACAGCTACATGAGTAGGTGGCGCTTGGTAGTTCATTTGGATATAAATACCATCCCGATGCCGCTGAATCTCATAGGCAAGACGACGCCTCCCACGATGTTGAATCACAATTTGCTCTGCCCCCTGTTCTTTGAGGAGGTTTTCGTATTTGGCAATCACTTGATCTACTTGTTCCTCTCCCAAATCGGGACGCAGGATATACATCATTTCGTAACTATTGGGCACAGGTTTTAATCTCCTTTTGGACAACTTGGCCTCTTGACTTTACGTGGGCAGCACCAAATTAAGATGTTTTGACCACTAAAATTCTCAGAAGCAAGGAACTGAAATACTCACACACTCTGCAGTAAGCCATATGCGAGGTTTACTGTTACATCTTATAACAACAATGTGGATATATTTAGCAAATGGCAACTGTTGTTGATTAAACATCAAAACCTTGTCATACTTCATTCTTTATGTTTGATATTTTCCTATACCCTTTTCGATAAATCAGTAAGGAACATTTAGAGTTATGGCCCAGCGCTACGTCCGAATTAAAACTGCCCAAGGACAAACCTATTATGGTTTATTGCAACTGACGCGGAGTGTTCAGGTACTTGACGCACCACCCTGGTTGCAGGGTCAACCTACCGATTTAGAGTTAGAACCAGGCAGTTACTGGCTGCTGGCTCCCTGTGCCCCCACAAAAATTGTTGCTGTGGGTAAGAATTATACTGACCATGCCGCAGAAATGGGAACACCAGTTCCTCAAGAACCCCTGCTTTTTCTTAAACCGCCTACCTCTGTCATTGCTACTGGTAGAGAAATTCAGTATCCTCGGCAATCGCAACGAGTAGACTATGAGGGAGAGTTGGCACTGGTGATTGGTGAGGTTTGTCTAGACTGTACACCAGATGAAGCTCAGAGCAAAATTTGGGGCTATACTATCGCCAATGATGTTACAGCCCGTGATTTACAAAAGCGTGATGCTCAATGGACAAGAGCCAAAGGGTTTAACAGTTTTTGTCCCCTTGGTCCCTGGATTGTCCGGGAGTTAAGTGTTGGAGCCAAGTTACAGACTTTTTTGAACGATAATCCTGAACCTGTGCAATCAGCTTCAATCAATCAGATGGTTTTTTCACCCGAGTTTTTGGTTTCTTACATTTCTCAGGTAATGACATTGTTACCAGGAGATGTGGTGCTTACGGGAACACCCCAAGGAGTAGGAGCAATGCAGATAGGCGATCAAGTTCGTGTTGAAATTGAGGGTATCGGTCAACTAGAAAACACGGTTGTTGCTCGTGCTTCAACTTTCTCCTCCTGGGGAACCTGATAGACAGATTGTCAACTCTAAAAGAGTATAAAATATGATGCCTACCTAAAACTATGCGAGAACTTTATCCCCCAATCGAACCCTACAACCACGGAACCCTAAAGGTTTCTGAACTTCATACTATTTACTTTGAAGAATCTGGCAATCCTCAAGGCAAGCCAGTTGTTGTCCTCCATGGGGGACCAGGAGGAGGAAGCCAACCTTCCTATCGTCAATACTTCAACCCAGAAGCATGGCGAATCGTCATGTTTGATCAACGGGGTTGTGGTAAGAGTACTCCCCATGCAGAACTCGAACAAAATACCACCTGGGAATTAGTTAGTGACATCGAAAAATTGCGATCGCATTTGGATATTGAACAGTGGTTTGTTTTTGGTGGTAGTTGGGGTAGTACCCTGTCCTTAGCCTACAGTCAAACCCATCCTCAATGCTGCCTAGGACTCATCCTGCGGGGTATTTTTATGCTCAGGCAAAAGGAAATCCGCTGGTTCTATCAGGAAGGAACTAGTTATATTTTCCCTGATGCTTGGGAAGAATATCTTAAACCAATTCCCCCTGAAGAACGGCATGATTTAATTAAGGCTTACTACCAACGCTTGACGAGTCCTGATAGCCAAACTCGCTTGGAAGCTGCTCGTGCTTGGTCTGTTTGGGAGGCAAGTACTAGTAAACTTTTTCAAGATAATAACTTAATGCAAAGGTTTGGTGATAGTTACTTTGCTGCTGCTTTTGCCAGAATTGAATGTCACTATTTCATCAACAAAGGTTTTTTTGACTCAGAAGATCAACTGCTGCAAAACATTAACCGTATTCGTCATCTTCCTGGTGTAATTGTTCAGGGACGCTACGACGTAGTTTGTCCAATGGTATCAGCTTGGGAGTTGCATCGCGCTTGGCCGGAAGCAGAGTTGGTTGTTATTCCCGATGCTGGACATTCTATGTCCGAACCAGGTATTCGCAGTGCTTTAATTGAAGCAACAGATAAGTTTGCTAGTGTTTGAAATAATCAATTTGAGATATCAACAGCTATAATATAGCAATCCTATTTAGGTCGTGGCAATTTTCTCCAAATGTGATCCTTGCTATACCTGGTTTTCAAGCCGATCACTTGTTACATCCTATTTAGGATTGCTATTTATCTTTTGCTATCGCCCCATTGTAGCGAGATAGATCACAATTTCTAGATACCATTCAAGAACAAGCATCTGATAAATTTTGATAAATTTTCTTATATACGGAGTTAATTATTTTTTCTTTATTTAAAGACATTAATAGGTTCTCCGAAAAATCTATGATGGATATATTACTATTTTCTAGTTGCAGCAGTTTAGATATAAGTGCATTGTCCTGAGACTCATTTAAACTATTAGCTTCTTGATTAAGTTCTTCTGGAAGTGAGATTTTAGATGAGTTTCCAGATAAAACTTCTTTCAACGAAAGATAAAATAATTTACACTCTATGTTATATATTTTTTCAATCATCCATTTTCTAAATATGGCTTTTTTAAAGTGCCATGTATACGTTTCTTCGATGTTGTCTTGCTTTTTATCAAATCCTCTTGTTGATTCAACGATAATATACTTATTTTCGTTGGTGCAAGCAAGAACATCGAACTCGTGAGTATCTCTACCTAGCTCAGTTATATAAGTATTAGGAAATATAAATTTACAAGGTTTTATACTTCCCAACAAAACACAAATTAGTGAATTAAAAGCATTTTCATAATTAGCGTCATCTTCTTTTGTTATTAGTATTTTCAAAATTTCTGAAGTATCATTTGATATGTCTTCAAATGCATACCCAATATTCTTGCCTTTTAAAACTATTTGTTGAGTTTTTCTGCACAACAAAATATTACTTATATCTGGAGTTGAATATTTTAAAAATATAATTGAAAAAATTTCATAAAATACATCAATTTTCCGAAATTCGATTTTACATGCTGAGTCTATTTCTGTTAAAGAAATTACACCCCGGTCATTTAGTATCTTAATTAATCTTACAAATCGAGTATTTTTATGAGCTGTAAAAGGAGATCTTTGGTTACTGTTCATAACTTAACTTCTTCACCAAATTGAGTATTTTCATATTCTTTTGTACTATACACCACCTCTAATATTTGTTTCAGTTTTATATCTCTGAGTTGAGAAGTGTCTTGACTGATATCAGTTTTTTCCTTTTGACTTAACTCACAAAAAAAAGGTGTATCTTTTAATTTAAATGTATAGTATATGTTGCCATCAATACTGGATCTTTGACCAATTTCTACATAGCCAAAATCCGTCAATAAATTTATTGCATCCTCTATATCATCTGAATATGGTCCGTAGTAATAACTTTTATAGGTTGCTGTACTAAAATCTTTATTTCCTTTCCTAGATTGTATTACATCCAGCAAATAAACTATTTTTACAAGCTTAGTTTTTGAATAAACAGAACCTCCCATTATTCTTAAGACAAGGGCAATGATTTCAGCTATTCTTTTGATATTTGGTTGATTGCTCATTTTCACCATTTCCTTTTAAGAAGGCAATGTAAATCTTTATTAAACTGTCCCTGGATAGGGGTTTAGCATATTCTTCTTTAATTTTATCCTGCTTGGATAAAACATATCAACCAAACCTATAGAGGTTGGCAAACTACACAATTGCATGATCAGCTAGAGGAGATTTGTCAATCAATTTCTGCTAAGGAGGAACACTGCAAGTTTGCTTTTGTTACACTCGATTTCATGGCATAGGTCATCCTGAATGCCTTTGAATAGACTCCCCACCCTAGGAATTTTGCATCATAATAGGTTATAAAAGCTCTATGTAGCGTATTTATGCCCCAAGGTTAGCCCAAATTACTATTTCAGATATCATTATCAATGAATAGCTCCTTCCTTTCTCACCTCCACAGTCCTCAACGCCCAGTTATTGTCTTTGATGGGGCGATGGGAACCTCCCTGCAAACCCAAAACCTCACCGCAGCTGACTTTGGTGGGCCAGAATACGAAGGATGTAATGAGTATCTGGTACATACGAAGCCAGAGGCGGTGGAAAAGGTACATCGGGATTTCCTGGAAGTGGGAGCCGATGTCATTGAAACCGATACTTTTGGTAGTAGTTCTATTGTTCTAGCAGAATACAACCTGGCAGACCAAGCCTATTATCTAACGAAGAAGGCCGCTGAAATAGCTAAGCGGGTAGCAGCAGAATACTCGACTCCAGAGAAACCTCGGTTTGTTGCTGGTTCTATTGGTCCAACTACTAAGTTACCAACTCTGGGACATATTGATTTCGACACGATGGCAGCAACTTTTGCCGAACAAACAGAAGGTTTATATGACGGGGAAGTAGATCTATTAATAGTAGAGACTTGCCAGGATGTGCTGCAAATTAAAGCTGCACTCAATGGTATTGAACAGGTATTTCAGCGGAAAGGCGAACGTCTGCCGCTAATGGTTTCCATCACTATGGAAGTAATGGGTACGATGCTGGTGGGTTCGGAAATAGGTGCAGCGCTGACAATTTTGGAACGTTACCCAATTGATATCCTTGGTCTCAATTGTGCCACAGGACCAGACCGGATGCAGGAGCATATCAAATACCTATCGGAGTATTCGCCTTTTGTTGTTTCTTGTATCCCTAATGCGGGACTACCAGAAAATATTGGCGGACATGCTCACTACAAGCTCACCCCAATGGAACTGCGCATGGCTCTGATGCATTTTATAGAAGATTTGGGTGTGCAGGTAATTGGCGGCTGCTGTGGTACTCGCCCGGATCATATTCAACAATTAGCAGAAATTGCTAAAACCCTCAAACCGAAGGAGCGTCATCCTCAATATGAACCCTCAGCTGCCTCAATTTACAGTTCCCAATCCTATGAACAAGATAACTCTTTCCTCATTGTTGGGGAACGACTCAATGCTAGTGGTTCTAAAAAATGCCGCACTCTCCTGAATGAGGAAGATTGGGATGGCTTAGTTTCCTTGGCAAAGTCCCAAGTTAAGGAAGGAGCTCATGTTCTAGATGTGAATGTGGATTATGTGGGACGTGATGGTGTCAAGGATATGCACGAGTTGGCGTCACGTTTGGTAACCAATGTGACATTACCCCTGATGCTGGATTCCACGGAATGGGAAAAGATGGAGGCTGGTTTAAAGGTAGTTGGCGGCAAGTGCCTGCTCAATTCCACTAACTATGAAGATGGAGAACCTCGTTTTCTCAAGGTGCTGGAGTTAGCGAAAAAGTATGGTGCTGGGGTAGTAATTGGCACCATTGATGAAGAGGGCATGGCAAGAACCGCAGATAAGAAATTTGCGATCGCTAAACGTGCCTACGATCAAGCAGTAGAATATGGTATTCCCCCCCATGAGATCTTTTTTGATACCTTAGCTCTACCAATTTCTACGGGTATTGAAGAAGACAGAGCCAATGGTAAAGCAACAGTTGAATCAATTCGGCGCATCCGGGAAGAGTTACCGGGATGTCATATTATCCTAGGGGTTTCCAATATTTCCTTCGGACTCAACCCAGCAGCACGGATGGTGCTCAACTCTATGTTCCTACATGAAGCGATGCAGGTGGGAATGGATTCAGCAATTGTCAGTGCTAGCAAGATTCTGCCTTTAGCCAAGATTGAACCAGAACATCAGGAACTCTGTCGAAAACTGATTTATGACCAGCGGCAATTTGAAGGAGATGTCTGTACCTTTGACCCTCTAGCAGAGCTTACCACCCTATTTGCCGGAAAAACTACCAAACGCGATCGCTCTGAGGATGAAAATCTAACTGTCGAAGAACGTCTCAAGCGCCATATTATTGATGGGGAACGTATCGGCTTGGAGGAACAACTCGAGAAAGCGCTGCAAAATCATCCCCCCCTGGATATTATCAATATCTTCCTCTTAGACGGTATGAAAGTCGTCGGGGAACTATTTGGCTCCGGACAAATGCAACTACCTTTTGTGCTGCAATCGGCTCAAACGATGAAAGCAGCAGTGGCTTATCTAGAACCATTTATGGAGAAAGATGGAGCTGGTAATAATGCCAAAGGAACGGTGGTGATTGCTACAGTGAAAGGGGATGTTCACGACATTGGTAAAAACTTGGTGGATATCATTCTTTCTAATAATGGCTACAAAGTAGTCAACTTGGGTATTAAGCAACCAGTAGATAATATTATTGATGCTTATGAAGAGCACCAAGCTGATTGCATTGCGATGAGTGGGTTATTGGTGAAGTCTACCGCCTTTATGAAAGATAATCTGGAGACTTTCAATGAGCGCAATATAAGCGTACCAGTGATTTTGGGCGGTGCAGCACTAACACCCAAGTTTGTCCATGGGGATTGCCAGAATACTTACCATGGTCAGGTAATTTATGGCAAAGATGCTTTTTCTGACCTCCATTTTATGGATAAGTTGATGCCTGCTAAAGCTGCTAGCGAGTGGGATGATTTGCAGGGATTTTTGAATGAAACTGGCAATGGCAGTAAATCAACTCAGAAGGAAGAGGGAGATGCGGCAGCTAGTGGTGAATTGAATGGGGAGGTGTCGAAGTCTGAGCAAGAAGCTACACCGAAGGTAGTAGATACTCGCCGTTCAGAAGCAGTAACTTTAGACCTAGAACGTCCAACGCCACCATTTTGGGGAACAAAGATACTGCAACCAGAGGATATCCCCATCGAAGAGGTATTCTGGTATCTGGATTTGCAAGCCACAATTGCTGGACAATGGCAGTTCCGTAAACCAAAGGATCAATCACGGGAAGAGTACGATCAATTTTTGGCTGATAAAGTTTACCCAATTTTAGAGGAATGGAAGCAGCGGATTGTTGAGGAGAACTTGTTACAGCCTCAGGTAATTTATGGTTATTTCCCCTGTCAGGCAGAAGGGAATTCCTTACATATATATGATTCAGCTACTTATCCTGAAACCAATGCTGTCAGTAGTTTTGAGTTTCCCCGGCAAAAATCTGGACGCCGTCTGTGCATTGCGGATTTCTATGCTACCAAGGAGTCAGGTATTATCGATGTCTTCCCGATGCAAGCAGTAACCGTAGGGGATATTGCTACAGAATATGCCAAACAGCTATTTGACTCTGACGAATACACCAATTATCTTTACTACCACGGTTTAGCAGTACAGATGGCAGAAGCTTTGGCAGAATGGACTCATGCCAGGATTCGTCGGGAGTTAGGTTTTGCCAGTGACGAACCAGATAATATTCGCGATGTACTGAAGCAGCGGTATCAAGGTTCACGCTACAGCTTCGGCTATCCAGCTTGTCCCAATATGCAAGACCAGTATAAACAATTGGAGTTATTAGGATGCGAGCGCATAAATCTGTATATGGATGAAAGCGAACAGCTCTATCCTGAACAGTCTACTACTGCGATCATCGCTTATCACCCAGTAGCCAGATACTTCAGCGCTTAAGGTTACGAATCAGAACCCCGACTTCTTTAGGGTTGGAAGGGTTGAGAACCCCGACTTTTTTAAGAAGTCGGGGTTCTAGAACACTCCCGGTTACTCATCCAGCAGCAGTCGTTGGAAACCCATGCTATCGGGCAATTGACAATCTACTAAAAACTGCTGATAAGCCAATTCTCCCTCAATTTCTGTTTTGATAAACTCTGTTTTAGGTAGCGTTCCTTGCCGCAACCCTGCATATTCCAAATAACTTGAAAACTCCCACTCTTCAGGCTGCTTAACCAATCTTGCTTTGACAGGATTAAGATGAATATAGCGTGAAAGATGAAGCAGATAATCGGTTTTGTCAACATGGATACTTTGAAACCGTCCCTGGAACAATACGCCAACCCGATTGAACCGCCGATTAATTGCTTTTGTGTACGAGAGTGAGAGAGATTTCATGGCATTAGACAGGGTTTCATCCCTGAGGTAAACCAATAAATGGTAATGATTAGGCATAAGACAATAAGCAACAACATCTACTCCATTGCTGATGAGATGCTGCCTCACTAATCGCAAAAAATAAAGATAGTTCTCACGCTCGAAAAAAATTGCCTGATGATTATTTCCCCGATTGTAGATATGGTAAAAGTTGCCAATTTGCAATGGAATTCGTCTTTGGGGCATGGACACGAGTTACTTTCATCTGTCTTTATTAGTATTCCCCAAATCTCCCTAACTTAGATCCCAAGATGCCCGACTTCTTTCCCTTAGATCGATCCCAGATGCCCGACTTCTTTAAGAAGTCGGGCATCTTAACCCACGAGCGAGTCATTGGTTAGTTAGCTACCTAAAAAGATAGTTTACAATAATTATAATGATTAAATCCATCAAGACAGTTACTACCCAAAATGTTCTTCTATCATTCATTTTACGAAAATACTCATCTCGCTTCTTTTTTGATTTTTCCGTGAAAAGTAAAAAACGATAAGTAGGCAATTTAATTGATTTATAAACAATCATCGGTAGTAATATAAATCCTGTTGTCATTCCCAAAGACATCATCTAGGAGTTACGCACCGTACAAAAGTACTATTGCATTTGCGTTGTTTCAGCCGTTTGATTACAGTTTTTGGATATAGCGATCGCTAATCTGCATTGGAAAAATTACACCAAAACGTCGAATAGACATAGCTGCATATCTAAGGATTTCTGTCAATGCGTAACTCCTAATCATCTTTTATGTACCCTTCAACTGACTCTGGCTGTCCCAATAAAGAAACCATAAAATCCTTAAAGGTATTGTCATCTAAAGGAAAACTAATGGACGAGCAACGTAAGAGTTAGTAGAGAGGATTGAATTGGGTAATAGACGATTGCATCAGGTTTATGAGAGTTGATAGGGCTCACTCATGCAGCGATACGTACCTTCATTTTCACCACACCCCACACCCCACACCCTACACCCTGTCTTCTTTTTAGCTTTGTTGTCACCCCCTGAGCCCCATAAAGTTACAGTTGATTTTTTGCTTTGATCCGCAGATATTGCTCTACCAGCAGTTCTGAAATGCCATTTGCAGGCGCATCCAGTACCATGACACCCTTTTGTCGCAGTTGCGCAAAGGCTACCTGGCGCTGTGCTAGTAAGTCCAAGGCAACGGCGCGGGTGTAGGCACTATCAACATCGGTAGCAGGACTGTCCGCCTGTTCGTTAATATAGGGGTCGCGTAGGGTAACACAGAACGGCAGGTAACGGGGCCTGAGACGAGCTAGAGCGGACAACAGTTCCATCGAAGCCGTTGCATCTACCACATCGGTTATCAATACCACTAGAGCACGTCGGTGTTGTTGAGTTACCAGCATGGAAACGGCGTTCAGGTAGTCGGATTCCAGCAGCACAGGCTGAATCGGAGTCAATCGCTCGATCAAATGGACTAGGTGCTGCTGTCCCCGGTTGGGGGGCATCCAGGTATGCACTTGGCAATCGAAGACTCCTACTCCCACGCGATCGCCTCGATTTAATCCTGCCAAAGCCAGAGACAGCGTGGCATTCAGTCCCCAGTCAAATCGGGACAGCCCTTCGACCTGAGCAGTCATCAATCGACCACGATCCACCAAAACAATTAAGGTTTGTTCCTGCTCCGGTTCCAGCACCCTCACCAGAGGTTGACCGCGACGAGCAGTCGCCTTCCAATCAATCAAGCGAGGATCATCACCAGTAGCGTAGTCTCGCAATTCGGCAAACTCTGTTCCCGCATTCATCCGCTGCCTTTGCCGCATAGCTCCAGTCGATTGCAGAGCCAGTCGCACTGACAGGGAGCGCAAGCTCATTAGATCGGGATACACAGCCACAGTTTGAGACTGAAGGACTGTCCAATTATGCCATGCCAACTGCCAAGAGCCCCGTTGCTGCATATGGATAGCTCCCCAGGTAACCTCACCGCGCCGATTAGGGAGCACGCTGTAGGTCAACTTGTGGGAATCGGTACCACAAACCGTAGTTCGCAATGGCATTACTGTTCCGGCAATCCCTGCTGGATAGGAGTCGTGGAGTTGAATAGCTTGAGTTTGTCTAGCCTTTATCTTACTGTGGGGGTTAATTACTAAAGTCACAGTATTGTCTCGACCGATAGACAGCCGCTCCAAAGGTTTGCGGGTAACATTGACCCTTTGCCACCTCGCTTGCAAACCATCCCCAATCGCCAGTAGGATCAGACAACCATCCAAACCCAACAGTAATTGGAGAGCTAGGGACAGTTCTATGGTTTGAGGAAATACTGTAGTCAAGCCAGTAGCGATCGCTCCAACTAAAATCAGTAACCCATAAAACCGTTGTGTTGGTACGATGCTCATAGTTTACAAACAACAAACAACAAACGACAAACAACAAGAAATTCTTATCGGGGCACTTTTACCTGTTCCAAAAGAGAAGTAATCAGCCCGTCTATTTGTACGCCGTCCAACTGTGCCTCTGGATTCAGAATCAATCGGTGCCGCAGAAGCGGTAGAGCCACTCCGCGCACATCATCCGGGGTGACGTAGTTGCGCCCCTCTAACCAGGCATGAGCCTGACTTGCTTTCAACCAAGCGACAGCTGAGCGGGGAGAAGTCCCTAATGCCAAGTCTGAATGCTGTCGTGTTTTTCCTACCAGTTCCAGGAGATAATCTATTAGCACTTCCTTCACTGCGATCGCCCTCACTGCTCCACGAGCCTCTAAAACTTGTTCTACCGTTGCTAGAGGTTTCAGACGAGTCAACTCCAGGCGGTTGGTTTCAAAACCAGCTTGAACATTGAGCAGCATTTGCTTTTCTGCCACCACTTCTGGGTAGCCCACAACGAGCTTAAACAGAAAGCGATCTAGCTGGGCTTCTGGCAGTGGATAGGTTCCCTCGAACTCTAGGGAGTTTTGTGTGGCAATAACCCAAAACAGTTCGGGTAGCGATCGGCTTTGCCCATCCAGGGTAACCTGTTGCTCTTCCATTGCCTCCAACAGAGCTGCCTGGGTTTTAGGAGGTGTCCGGTTGATTTCATCTGCTAGCAGCACTTGGGTAAATACAGGTCCTGGTTTCAGGGTAAAGTTGCGGGTATTCAAATCGAAGACGTTGGTGCCCAAAATGTCCGACGGCAAAATGTCTGGGGTGAGCTGAATCCGCCGGAACTCTGCCCGGACGATCCGTGCCATTACTTTGACCATCAGGGTTTTGCCCACACCGGGCACGCCTTCGAGGATTACATGCCCTCCTGTAAGGAGTGCTATAAGCAACTGCCGGACAACAGTATCTTGACCAACCACAACTTTGCCGAGAGCCTGTCCGATGCGTGCGAAAACTTGATGGAGGTCTGTCATAGGGAATTGGGAATTTAGAATTTAGAATTTAGAATTTAGAATTTAGAATTTAGAATGCGGATTGCCTGAATCTTTTCAAGCCAGTTTACTAGATCTTTTTCTCCTAGAGGTGATCGCCGCTTAGTAAGTTTTAGCAACTGCTGCAAGTCAGTGGGGGAACGTTGGGTTTGCTCCACCCAGGCATCCACCAGGGTTTGCTCATCCACCAGTACCGAACCCAACCCCAGAGCTTTTTGGAGATGCAACCGTTCTGCTTTTGCCACCATCTCTAGGACAAAGCTTGTGCTTTTTGCTTGATGCAGCACATTGGCTAGGGCAGTAATATAGGCTTCGCTATTGTTGGGGACGGGTTGTTGAAGAGGGACAGTTGCCCCCCTACGTTGATGTCCCCATAGGAGCACCAAACATAGAACAATCCCCTGAACCAGAATCAGCAATAAGGGAGTTTGGGCGAGGTAGGTAGCCCAAGTGTTGGAGCTTGTAGCTTGTTGATCCTCAAGTTGTAATTCTGCGTAACCATGCAGATACTCATCAACCCACACCGAACCTTTGGCATCTGCCACCAGTTCTGCTAGAAAGGCAAAGTTACCGGGGATATCCTGATAGGCATTGGCAGCGAGATCAGAAGTAGTGGCTTGAATCAGACTACCTGATTTTACAGCAGTTCGCCAGACCACCGCTCCGTAGCGATCGCCCAACAACAGCTCTTCTTCAGTTTGCTGCTGTTTGCGGCGGCGGGTATTGATCTGTACAGCGCCCTGCTCACTCGACTGCATTGTGGAAAATGCTGCTGCGGTCACAGGTTTCTGGACACCCAGTACAATCAGGGTGTTGCCCTGGCCCACCCAATCATACCACTCAGCTTCAATCCCCTCTACCCGTTGGGGCATGACTTGTAGCATTGTCATCGGGTGGGTTGATTCCGATTTCCACAGAGCTTCAGGGGGTCTTTGCCAGCGCTGAACGGTAACTCCTTGTTGCTGCATGTAGGTATACCAAGCTCCGTAGCCATCGGGAGAACGACTAAATGTCGAACCTCTAGCCATAGGATTTTTCAATGGCGCTGCTGTCAGGAGCAGCAGTGCTCCCAGCACCACTACACACAGCCCAATCCAAAACCATTTACGTGAAGATAACTTCATTACAACAACCCTCCAGGCTAGAAACTCAGTCGCTTTAGCGCTGAGAGGAAAGTGACTTCCGACTTGAGTCGCCTACAGTCTTCAAAACCCATATCCATATCCATCCTTTTGATGAATTTTTTGACAATATTTATAGCTGATTCCTTGAATCAACCCTTGTATCGTTGAGATATTAAAACTACCTGTCGAACGTACTGTAACTCTACCTTTATAAGTTCCAATCTTCTTTCCAGAAGTGACAACTGCCTTCACAATGTCGCCCGTCTGAAAACCTTTTACGAACTTCAATTGTGGAACATATCTAGACGGAAAACCGAATTTATCAGTACGGCACATTTGCCTTGAGCCGTGTCCTGTAGATTTGATTTTTAAAGGCTGACTTGCCCTTACAGAAAGCTCCAGGGTATTGCCTACACAAGCGGCATCAAAACAATGTGTTTTTGGCAGTCCTAATTTTGTTCGATTAAATTTAGTCAACCCACCGGAGCTTGTGCTGATTTCTAACCCAGTTTCTTTGAGTTTGTTAAACAAAGCCCAACGAGTTGAATTGACAGCAGCCGCATCCTTTAACGGACGTTTTGTTTGAGCTAAAACTCTCTTTAAAACCTCTGGCTTTTTTTTGAGAAAAGCTTGGATATCCTGGATCCCTTTCTTGAGGTTACAAGGCTCACAAGCTAAACATAGATTAGATATCCGGTTGCTTCCTCCCTTCGCTAAGCAATGGATATGCTCGACTTGTAACGGTACATTTTCAACACCGCAATAAGCACATTTTCTTTCCCACTTGTTCAGCAGGTACTCACGGACTTCATAGCCAGCCAATACCCCTTGCTGATACTCGATACCTGATATCTCAAGATTCTCTATTTTTTGAAGGTCAAACCTCACTAGTTCTTGATAAATCGAAGTAATTGGTGCAACGATGAAGAGTCTGTTGACCCAAGTCAAAGTTGTTGCTACCCGATGTTGAAGGCTGGGAGCTAACCAACCTTTAGGACGAGTACGGTTTTTAAACCGTGCTTGACGATAGCGAGTATGTCGATTTCTACGACCACGCCGTAAAGAACGTCTTGAGTCTAAAGATGCTTTAATTGCTTGACCACGATGGGTTAACTGAGCTACCCAAATCAGATCGCAGCCAGAAAGTATGGCTAATCCCGTTACTTTTGAACCAGGGTCAATCTTCAGTGTTAAGGGTTTTGGGGTATCACTCACCTCCTTATTCAAAATAATTGTGAACGGATATAACCTGAAGACTTTAGCCTTGCCAGCATTTAATAACTTACGAGCTAATGACGGCTTGCAGGGTATCAAAGGTTTGCGATTAGTATCAACTACAAAAACGTAATTGGGTTGGATAGACATTGTTGTGTCTCGTCAATTTCTTGTAACGTTAGCTTCGCCAATGTTATCGGTCGGTACTTTCCAGAAAACACTGTTTCAGTGACCTTAAAACTGTTTAATTTTCCGGTTCTAGAGCAGGGAACTAGCTACGCATTCCCTGGTAGGAACTTCAACTCTTGCCGATAACGTAGGTCTTACCTGTGGCTGGTAAGCAAAGCTTCAACTTCGAGAGCTGAAGCCTCGTCTTTTAAGAGTGAGGGTTGCTTACTGACGTTCAATCGCTTGATAAGCTCGCTGGCAGCGCTGAAATACTTCAGCAGAAATTGCAGCATTGCCAAAGCAGAGCTGCTCGTGAACAGTGATTAAGAATTGGTACGATTGGGGCTGTGGCAGATAGCGAACACATTCTCGATATTCCCCATCAGTACGACTTAAATTATGAGGAACTTGCTGAGTTTCGTGCAAGCGCTCTAGCATCGCCATGTACAATGCCCGACAAGCCTCATTATAGTTCCCCTGCCGCTGCCATTCTCGCGATCGCCGCAGCCACACAGCTGCTCCGGGAGTTTTCTGGAGACTAGCAAGGGATTGAGCGGGGCTCTGGCGCTGGGAAAGCCACCCCCGAAGCTCGGGTAAGACGAGCTGCACTCCTAACCAGCACAACCACCCCACAGCTAAAGCCACCATCAGCAACAGCGCCAATTTAGCTACCCAACCCGGTAGGGAAGGGAATGATCCCAGAGGAATATCCGGCGGATCATTAAACAACTGAAACTCCACCCACTCGGAAAAACGCTGCTGCAACTGCTGTATTTGCCATCCCAAGCTGTTTTTTGCAAAATAATTAGCAGCCATAAGTGATCGCGGTGGTGTAGTTAGTTCACCTCTAGTTTATAACGATATTCTTTTGGCTCCCTTTAAGATATAAGAGAATGCCAACAAGACCAATCCTCACCAATGACCTCAACTCTGCTTAAGACTCCTCCACTTAATGCTCCAACGATCAAAAAGCTATCTAATGGTCTAACCATTGTTGCTGAACAGATACCCGTTGAAGCTGTTAACCTAAATGTTTGGATTAATGTTGGTTCTGCTGTAGAAGCAGATGAAATCAACGGTATGGCTCACTTTTTAGAGCATATGGTATTTAAGGGAACACCACGACTGCGCAGCGGTGAATTTGAGCAGCTGATTGAACAACGGGGTGCAGTGACAAATGCTGCCACGAGCCAAGATTATACCCACTACTACATCACTACTGCTCCCCAAGATTTTGCTCAACTAGCACCATTACAACTGGATGTAGTGCTCAATCCCAGCATTCCTGACGATGCCTTTGAACGGGAACGTTTCGTAGTTTTGGAAGAAATTCGCCGTTCCGACGATAATCCTCACCGTCGCACTTATCGACGAGCAGTAGAAACTACCTTTGAGCAATTACCTTACCGCCGACAGGTACTAGGACCAACAGAAGTGATTGCTCAGCTCAAACCCCAGCAGATGCGAGACTTTCATACTCAATGGTATCACTCTAGCTCCCTGACAGCTGTGGCAGTGGGTAACTTGCCAGTAGATGAATTGATTGAGATTGTTACAGAAGGAATAGAAAGACATCAAAGCAATTCCTCATTACCTATTCCTAATTCTCAATCCTTCGCGCCTGAAGCTCCTTTCTCAGAGATTGTCCGTCGGGAGTATGAGGATGAAGCTTTGGAGCAAGCACGGTTGCTCATGCTTTGGCGAGTACCAGGGATGAAGCAATTAGAGAAAACCTATGCTCTAGATGTCCTAGCAGGTATTTTAGGTCAAGGTCGCATGTCCCGATTAGTAAGGGATTTGCGAGAGGAACGAAAATTAGTTACCAGCATTGGAGTCAGCAATCTGACTCAACAGCTACAAGGGATATTTTATATTTCTGCTAGGCTTCCAGCGGAAAATTTGGCAGAGGTAGAAAAAGCGATCGCACAACATATTAGCAACTTCCACACAGAATTAGTAACAGAAGCCGAGATTGCTCGTATCCGCACCAAAGTAGCAAATCGGTTTATCTTTGGTAATGAACGACCAAGCGATCGTGCCAATTTGTACGGCTACTATTATTCCCAGCTAAGAAACTTGGCTCCAGCTGTCAACTACCCAGCTAAGATTCTAGCGGTGGAAGCGGTTGATGTTCAGCAGGCAGCTCAAGAGTATCTCTCAACGGAAGCTTATGGTGTGGTTACTGTTAAGAAAAGGTGTTAGGTTATCCTGCCTCGTCGGGACTCACATGCGCCAGAGCAAGTTTAAGCCGTGGGTATCTGTACCGCAGGTATTAAACAAATTGTAAGTGGCACTGAGTTGTTTGACTTTCTTAGTTTGCTTGGGACTAGGTTGCCAAGGTTTAGGGTTTTTGTAGGCGTAGTAAGTTTCAACCCCATCAATGCCTAAATCAGCAGCAGCAGGAATCAATTTTTCTGGTGAGCTTCGGTAGCGAGCAGGGTGAGCTAAAACAGCTAAACCCCCTGCTTGTTGAATGGCAGTAATCACCTGAGCTGCCTGAGGAATTCTTAATGGGGTTGCTTGGTTATGCAAATAAGGCTGTAAGCTAGGATCTGTCGGATCAAAAGCATAACCGAGGATATGAACATTGGTCTCCAAAAGGTTGGATGTAATTTCAACACCAGTCCACAGGTGAGGAATTGCAGTAGATTTGGATGATTGCCGCCACTGTTCTAGAAAACTTTGTGCTGCATAATAGCCTAAGACACTGTGATGATCAGTAATTGCCAGCCCTTTAAGTCCAATAGAGATTGCCTGTTGTATCAACTCTTCTGGCTGAAGTTGACCATCAGAGCATCTAGTGTGCATATGGAAGTTGTAAAAATAGGGGCAACTATCTGGTTGAATGTTCTCCCAGACTTGTTTTAAGGCTTGTTGATCTTGTGCTGCTACTTGGGGTGAAGCAAATGTGGGACTGATGTTGAGAGACATAAATCACTTACTCTAATTTGCGTGCATTTGGGCATTGAGTGTGGCAAATGACTATGCTAGCTATAACTCAGCTTCAGTGTAACCTTTTTGCTCTATTAGTTGTCTAATGCTCAAGTAATTCCTCTACCAGTTGAGCCAACTTTTCTGCTGCGCCTGATTGTCCCCTAACCTTGCGTAAGCGATCGCAAATTTCTTCTAACTTTTCAGGATGCTCAAGCCAGTCGAGAGCAAGTTGTGCTACTTCTTGGGGCTGAAGGTTACCTACTAATTCTGGCACAATCTCCTCTTTTGCCCAAATATTAGGCCAAGCAAACAGATGCTTGTAACGCAGTACTAGTTGGAGCATCACCCAATTAATCAGCTTTGCAAAACTAGTGCCAACTCCTGGTAAATTTGCTAAAAGACCTGGTAAGCCATCCCAAGCACGCATGGCATCTATTTGCTGAGCTGGTAGCAAAACAATCATTGGTACTGCCAAAGAACCCAACTCGGCAGTATTGGCTCCTACAGTAGTTAGGCATAGGCGACATTGAGATAACAAATTATGAGCAGGAAACTCTTGCCAAAGTTCTACTTCTAAGCCAGTAGCTGTCTTGAGAAAGGGAGATGGGGAGATGGGGAGATGGGGAGATGGGGGAGAGTTAATTAAAACTTCTTTTTCTTGCTGATTATAAGAAGGGTTCGAGACTTGTGGGGAAAATTCAGGAGAGTCAGTAGGAATAACCAATTTCCCTTCTACCCATCCTAGCTGATCAATTAAGGCATTTTGTTGAGGATCAGCAAAACTAGCTAGAGTCTCAATATCTAAAGTGGGAGCAACCGGAATAACAAAGCGAGTTTGGGGTCGCTTAGAATAGATATATTGTGCGATCGCTAACACCAAAGGTACTCCCTGAGTTAGTTTTGCTGATTTGGATCCTGGAAGTAATCCTATTAGTTCAGTGGGAATTGTTGTTTGTTGTTTGTTGTTTGTCGTTTGTTTTTTGTTGTTTGGGAATTGAAAATATCTCCCTTGTCCCCCTTGTCTCCCCATCTCCCCATCTCCCCATCTTCCAGTCTCTCCTCCCACATCTGCCATCAAATCGCCAACAACGGCAAACTTGTGGTTATATTTTTTGGGAGCTTTGCTAATAATCTCCGGTTTCATTACACCAAATCTATCTATCCAGTGATGCCAACGGGTATCCCACTCGGCGTAGACAACCTTGCGATAACCTAAGCGAGAGCCAATTACTACCGGAAAAATTTGGTCTCCTCCCAAAAAGACAACAACTCCCTTGTCATGCCAATCCCAGTTGTCTGCGGTTGCTCCCCACAATAAGAACCGAAAGAAATGCTCTGGACTCTGGACTCTGTCTACTTCCGGATAAGACTGTGCAATTTCGGCTTCTTTTCCCGTTGCATTAGGACAAGGGGACAATATCACTGAAATACGTATCAGTGAGCAGTTATCTCTTAGCTTTTGCCGTAATGCTCTTACTACAGGTTGTACCCAGGTGGTAACTTCCCCAGGTCCATTGGAAAGAATTAATATATCCACTGGTTGCACTACAAAAACAGTCTCCTTGAAACAGGTGAGCAAAAAAAGGGTGGAGAGATGGGGAAGATATGATGAATAGGGACAGGCAAGATGCCTATCCCACAAGAGTTTGATTATTGATATGTGCTCAAACTTAAAAAAACTGTGGCATTAGTTTAAAACTGCAATACATTCAATTTCTACCAAAACGTTCTTTGGCAGACGAGAAACTTCAACACAGGCACGAGCTGGAGCTGATTGAGCGTCAAAGTAACCTGCATAAACCTCATTCACTGCAGCAAAATCATTCATATCTGCAAGAAATACAGTTGTTTTCACCACATCCTGAAATGTAGCCCCGGCTGCTGCTAGGATAGCTTCTAAATTTGCCATCACTTGCTCTGTTTGTTTCACAACATCGTTAGCACCGATAATTTCACCAGTACCAGGAACAAGAGCAATTTGACCAGCAACAAAAATCAATTCACCTCTAGCTGCGATCGCTTGATTATAAGGACCAACTGGTGCTGGTGCATTTTCAGTACGGATAATTTTTCTTGTCATAGTTTTTTTTAATTGTTGTTTGTTGTTTGTCGTTTGTTATTTGTCGTTTTTCTTAGAAATAACAGGCTGAATAACTGATGCTAACTGCTCTTCTAATCGTTGTAGTAAGGTATCGACATTCTCACCAACTTGCTCAAAACAAACAGAAGGTGAGGGTTTTGGTTCAAATTGAATTAGCTTTAGTTCCCCATTGCCAATCGCAATAATCAAAACTTCTTGTTCAGGTTGATGAGCATCTACCACTCCCAAAATTTCTTGAATATGGTCGTCAACGTTACGATTTAGCGTCTTGATTGCTTCTCTGGGACAATAGACAAAATGGGGCTTAGGCTTGAGATCTAGTCCCAAAATATCATCATTTTCTCCTCTCTCCAGAAATAGCCCCCAAGCTAGTGCTGCCAACTGTTGCTGATTGTTTTTGACGAATCGATCCAATTGGTATCGCCATTGATCTTCTGCCTTTTCTGAGGGTCTATTGCCAAAGATTGTCATTATCCTACATTCTGTTTTTGCCCAAAGATTCTCATTTTATACCATTTGGTCTCTACAATTATTCAGGTGGAGTATCAATACTACTCACCGAAGCATAAATAGCAGTTCTCGCATTCGTGAGGTACATCTCCTATTCCCCATTCCCCATTCCCAAAAACCAAGAACGAAAGTACCTCATCTAAATGAGAAACGCTATATTATCTCTCCCTAAGCTCCCCTGCCTCTTTCTAACTTCCCCATTAATATGACCTTATTAAAAAAACCATTACCCCATTTATTGCATCTATTAGCACGTCCTAACCTCTCCATGCAGCTAATGGCAGTGGGGCTAGTAATCACTATTTTCTTCTTAGTAGTAGCTCTTCTCGCTCCTACCTTTCAGGCTTGGGGATGGCTGCAAAACCCAACAGAGTCCCTAAGTAACCCCATTCATCAACCACCCAATTGGCAGCACTGGTTTGGTACTAGTCGCCAGGGTTATGATGTCTTCTCTCGGACTCTGTTTGGTTCCCAAGCAGCTTTGCAGGTAGTCGTATTGGCTACCACCATGAGTCTAGTTATCGGTGTTCCCTTAGGCTTGGTTAGTGGTTATCTAGGGGGCAAACTAGACCGGGTGTTACTATTTTTGATGGATACTATCTACACTCTGCCAGGACTGCTGCTATCAGTGACCCTAGCATTTGTGGTAGGAAGAGGAGTAGTTAACGCTGCGATCGCACTGAGTATTGCTTATGTGCCCCAGTACTATCGAGTTGTCCGCAACCACACTGCTAGTATCAAAACTGAACTTTTTATCGAAGCGGCACAAGCAATGGGAGCTTCTACCAACCGGGTGTTGTCTCACTACCTATTTCTCAATGTTATTCCCAGTGTGCCAGTATTATTTACCCTCAACGCCGCTGATGCCATTTTGATTTTAGGGGGCTTGGGGTTTTTAGGACTAGGATTACCAGAACAGACACCAGAATGGGGTCACGATTTAAGACTAGCTCTGGATGCCTTACCTACTGGCATTTGGTGGACAGCCTTATTTCCTGGTTTAGCTATGACCTTGATGGTGGTAGGTTTGTCTTTATTCGGAGAGGGATTGAGTGAGTTGATCAATCCACGATTGCGCTAAGGGAAATGATACCAATCCCTCATGACGCGGCAGCGTCACCCCAAAGGATGAAAAGGCGTTATTTTCAGAGCAAATCTGGGTTAGGTACCCCTTTTATCTCCAGGTGAATGAAGAATTAAGAATGAGTAAGTAATTCTACATTCTTAATTGCATTAGAAAATGAAGCTGTCAACAGTCACTTCTGCCGCTGTAACATTAGTTATTCTTAAAATATATAATTAATTTTGTCAGACTACTTATGTCTACCAATACAAAGAACTATGTCAAAGTAGCCAAGCTAACTGAACTTCAAGCTGCTGGCTATCTAGTTGTGTATTCTCAAGGAAACGCGATCGCATTATTCAGTCAAGGTGACAAGATCTACGCCATAGATAACCGCTGCCCTCATATGGGTTTCCCTTTGGATAGAGGTACTGTCAAAGACTGTATTTTGACCTGCCATTGGCATCATGCTCGGTTCGACCTCAACAGCGGTGGGACCTTTGATGGCTGGGCTGACGATGTGCGCTCCTTTCCCGTGCAGCTAACAGAAGGGGAAGTGTGGGTAGATCTAGCACCTCACATAGACCCTCTGATACGTCAACGTCAGCGTCTCCAAGATGGACTAGAGCAGAGTATTTCTTTAGTGATTGCCAAGTCAGTTATTGCCTTAGTGAATGGCCAAGTTGAGGCGACAGAGCCATTCCGTATCGGACTTGATTTTGGGGTACGTTACCGCCAAGATGGCTGGGGTGCAGGTCTAACCATCCACACCTGTATGATGAACTTATTACCATATTTGGATGCTACTGACCGACCCCGCGCCCTTTACCAAGGTCTATCTGCTGTTGCTCGTGAGTGTGCTGGTGCGCCACCAAGATTTACCATTCAGCCTTTACCCAATTCTACCCCTGAGTTAGGAACTCTCAAGGGATGGTTTCGCCAGTTCATCGAAGTACGAGATGCAGAAGGAGCAGAGCGATGTTTAATCTCTGCTGTCCAAGCTGGTGCCAACCCTACTCAAATCGCCGAGATGCTATTTGCGGCTGCCACTGACCACCGCTATATTGATATTGGTCATGCTCTCGACTTCACCAATAAGACATTGGAAGCTCTAGATGCTACAGGTTGGCAGGATGCAGCATCAGTGCTGACGAGCTTAGTCAAAGGTTATGCTAGTGCTGACCGGATGGAAGAATCTAATGCTTGGCGCTACCCTATTGATTTAGTAGCAATTCTAGAGAGTGCTTTCGAGGTTCTGCCAAAGGCAATTGAGGCAGGTAGAGAAAAACGAGGCACTTGGTTGGGTAGTGAGCAGTTAGTACCAATACTGTTGGGTGAAGATGTCCAAGCGATCGCAGATTCACTTTTGGCAGCACTGAGTTCAGGAGCTACTGAAGCCGAATTAGCTGGTAAGGTAGCCTATGCAGCAGCATTACGCCTTGCCCATTTCCAGACTAATAACGACTTTCGGGATTGGGATACAGCCCATCATAGTTTCACTTTTGCCAACGCCGTACATCAAGGATTGCGACGAGTCTCCTCAATAGAGCTATTACGAGGAGTTTTTGATGCAGCCATGACTGTTTATCTGAATCGCTTTTTAAATGTACCACCTGCAAGATTACCAGAACCCAAGCAAACGGTTGTAGAGCCAGAGCAATTACTCCAAGAACTCCCTAGACTCTTAGATCGACAACAGCAAGTAAATCAAGCAGGCAAATTAGTTGCACAATACCTTTATAGTGGTGGAAATCCTGACCACGTCCTGGCAATGCTGGGCAAGTTACTGTTACGGGAAGACCGAAATTTCCACACCATCCAAGCCGTCGAAGCTGCTTTTCGTCAGTACACACTATTGCGAGAAACCAAAGCAGGAATTCATGTATTAATTGCTGCTGCCAGGTATCTAGCTGCTCATGCACCAACCATGCGCTCTCAAGAACAAACCTACGAAATGGCATACCGACTGCACAAAGGTGATCATATATTTGAAGAGCCTTGAACTTGATCCTAGTACCGCTGCGCGGAATTCTTGCATTCAAAATGCTGATATAGCGTTTCCAAATGAGTTGTTAACCTAGGTTGTCGTTTTTTTTCTTAAAAAAAACCTCCATATCTCTTTCCCCTATTGCCTATTCCTGAATAACTCGGTTCACATCCCAATAAGAAACGCTATAGTGGAATGACACACCTAATACCAAAAATTAAAAGTCATGTCAGAGATGAGCAGCCAAAAACCTTATCCTGTAGGGCCGAGTGTGTCACAACTAAGTAATTTTGGTATAAAATGATGCCACAGCTAAAGCTGTGGCACGCCAGTATGTTGACACCAATGCTGTGCCCTCATCCCTGAGCTCTTGAACTCTATATATCGCTATAAGCTTGAGTAATTAACTTACGAGCAACAGTTTGAATACCAGTATGCTCAAAGTAATTGGTAGTTGTATCCAAAAATGCTGCCAAATAATCCAACTTGTCATCAGCAATCTCGATAAAACCCCCTAGATGCTTAGAAAGAATCTGGGGATTTAAACCAGCAGATTGCGCCAAATTAGACATCCAATCACCAATGGCATCAAAGCTTTGATTGATAAAGCCTTTTGCATCTGAACCAGGAATAAATTGACTTACTGCTCCGAAAGCTGGATTGCCTGTAACATCATCTTGAGCAAGATTTTGTCGTATTTTAGATACAAAGTCTGCACCAAGAGGAAGTACTCCATCCAAAGCAATTAAAGCTACCATGCGCATTAATGCTTCATTTTGATAGTTCTTCTTAATAGAACTCACTAATTCAATCGGGTTGGGGGTAAGACCATTGAGTTTACTATAGGCAATTAACTCAGCCACCAATTTTATTTTCAAGTCAACGCTTTGAAGAGAGTCAGCTTTAGGAGTCAGCTTATCTAAGAAAGGGATAAAACTGAGGGTATCCCCAATCTTATCAGCTAAAGCTGCCGCTGCTACAGCTTTGTCTGTACCATCTATAGTTCGATAAAGCCAAATAGCTGTCTGGTATCCTTGACTTTTGTCGTCATACAAACCAATGGCACGTTCACGAATTTGCTGAATCTTTGCTGAGTCAGTTTGCCCTGTTATGGCGCTAATGGTGTTGTCGAAGCCTACTAAGTTTTCCCACTGACCAGGTACAATAAAATCAAGGGCTTTGAGAGTCTTGACAGTGATGTTGTCGGTAGGCAGGTTATCAACTAATTCAACAATTGATTCGCTCATGGTTTTTGTTGTTTGTTGTTTGTTGCTTGTTTTTGGTCATTTGTAACAATGACCATTATCAACGTTGTTAGTGTACTCCTTCAATCTGACTTAAGGGGTGCTGAGGTTTCTTGCACTAAGACGTAGGGTTGCACAATCAGAGCCTGGAAACGCTTGGTTTTATCGATATTCCAAATGGTTAGTTCCTCAGAAAAGGGTTTGTGAACTAGTTGTTCGCTAATCCAATGTTGTACTGACAGCACATCGTCATTTGCGATCGCTACTCCTACATCCAATAAGTCTAGCCCTTGAGTTACTACTACCACAACATCACGTTTGACGTGGGGAATTAGCCATTCCCATGCAGCTTCATCCAATGCTTCTGCTAGTTGTGCTCTTAAATCCTGCATGTTGGCATCCCTTACAATGGATTTCGTTTATTCTACACTATCAGGTAATAGAAAATTGACCTAATACTTAGTTAGTATCCCAAGGTTAAAGCACCAACTCGGCGAGGATCAGAAGCCCCATGAAAAGAATCATTAAAACTCATAATACTCTGAGTGCTACCCATCGCATTTTTAACTAAAATTTGATGGCCTTTCTGCTTTAATAAATCGATTGTGTCACCGTTTAAACCTTGTTCTACTCGGAGTTTATCTGGTAGCCATTGATGATGCACTCGAACAGCATTGGTAGCCGCAGCTATATTCATGTTGTGCTCAATTACATTGAGCACAATTTGCAAAACTGTCGTGATAATCCGACTCCCTCCTGGACTTCCTGTCACGAGGAAGGGTTTGCCCTCCTGCATGACAATTGTTGGCGTCATCGAACTGAGCATTCTTTTTTCTGGTTCAATCGCATTAAATTCTCCTCCGATTAACCCCACAGCATTAGGAATTCCTGGCTTAGCAGAAAAATCATCCATTTCATTGTTGAGTAAAATCCCTGTTCTTGGTACTGTTAAGTGACTGCCATAAGAAAAGTTCAAAGTATAAGTATTAGCAACAGCATTCCCGTATTGATCCATGACTGAGTAATGAGTTGTATCATTACTCTCTACCCATTGGTTGGGATTACCTGGGGCAATTGCTTGGGAAGCTGTGGCTCGATTAAGATTAATACGGCGTCGCAATTCCTGAGCATAACTTTTAGCAGTTAAACCAGCAATAGGAACTGAAACAAAGTCAGTATCGCCCAAAAACTTAGAACGATCAGCATAAGCAAGCTTCATACTTTCTGCCATTAAATGAATAGTTTGAGCTGTATTATGTCCTAGTTCACTAAGGGGAAATGCTTCTAAGATATTCAACATTTGCACCAGATGAATACCACCGGAACTAGGAGGAGGCATAGAATAAATTTCATATCCCCGGTAGGTTCCCCGAATCGGTTCTCGGATAACTGGTTGATAGCTTGCCAAATCTTCCTTGGTAATCAAACCGCCATGAGCTTCCATCTCAGCTGCGATCGCATCGGCAATTTTCCCTTGGTAAAATGCTTGAGAACCTTCAGTAGCAATCAATCTCAAACTTTGAGCTAAATCCTTTTGTACCAGGATTTCACCTACTTCATAAGGGATACCTCCTGGTTTATAAAAGATTGCCATACTAGCAGGAGAAGCTTGCATACGCTCTTGCGCTCGAATCAGGCTATTATGCAAGTCTTCAGAAACAGGAAAACCTTGTTGAGCTAATGCAATTGCTGGTTGCAAAGCCCGTTCCAAGGAAATTGTGCCATATTTTTCTAGTGCCATGGTTAACCCAGCTACTGTACCAGGAACACCAACAGACAAGTAACCGTATCGAGACTTTTCTGGTTCCACTTCCCCCGCTGCATCCAGAAACATATCACGGGTTGCTGCTAGAGGAGCTTTTTCTCGATAATCAATGGCAACGGTTTGATGCTCTTTTGCCAGATGTACCAACATAAAACCACCACCACCAAGATTGCCAGCTTTTGGTAAAGTTACTGCTAAAGTAAACCCTACAGTCACCGCCGCGTCAATGGCATTTCCCCCTTCTTGCAATACCTCTAAACCGGCTTGAGTGGCATAGACTTCCTGAGAAGAAACCATGCCATGTTCAGAAGTAACTGGATGAAAGATATCCTTATCGCTGCCAAGAGCTGGGTACTGAGCTAAAGCATGGTTGGTAATAATAGTTACAGCCACCAGAATGCCGATGAGGAATTTATTTGTGCGAGTTAGCATAGAATTGATAATGATAATTGCAATGGGATGTAGGCGGCTATCGATTTAAAGCGGGACAAAAAGGCTGTAGAGGCAAATGGCTATTCGCCCTTACTAGGTGTTAGGTGTTAGTTTGAATAATTATTTCTATAGCCATGAATCTCTGTTGCCATTAATTTCCTGTACAAGGGCTTATTGAAAAACTAAGTAGGGTATTTGTCAAGATGAGTTTGACAGATATGGATATAATACAAGAAGTTAAGATTGAATGTATAAATGCTGGCTTTGGAAGTTATGAATACCAATAATCATCGACTATCTTTACTCAAGATTATCAATCTACCCATGCAGACTTTGCTCCTATGGCTTTGTCTGTCTGGAGGACTAAGAGCTCAAACATTGCCTCTTACCGAAAACCTGATTAACTTCAACTCTATCGAGGGAGAAAAGTTACTCATAGAAAGTCAGGCTAGACAAGACTATTTACCTCTAAGTATTCAGTTTGTTACCCAAAGAAACGGTGCTTACTGTGGAGTAGCTAGTATAGTTATGGTGTTGAATGCTCTGTCTGTGCCTGCACCAGAAACCCCTGAGTTTGGTCAATATAACACTTTTACTCAAAATAATTTTTTCAACGCCAAAGCTAGACAAGTAATTGCCCCTGAAGTTGTTTCTCGTCAGGGCATGACTTTAGAAGAATTGGGCAAACTCTTAGAAAGCTATCCAGTAACAGCAGAAGTTCACCACGGTGGTGATGTAACACTGGAAGAATTTCGCAATTTGGTGGTGAATAATTTACAAGAAGCCAACAATTTTGTCCTAGTCAATTACTTGCGAAAAACTATTGGTCAAGAAATAGGAGGGCATATTTCTCCCATAGCTGCTTACAGTGAAGAAACAGACCGTTTTCTTATTTTAGATGTTTCTCGCTACAAGTACCCACCAGTTTGGGTAAAAGCAGAGGAACTTTGGCAAGCGATAGCAACAATCGATTCTACTTCAGGTAAAACCAGGGGATTTGTGTTGGTAAGTTCTCGGTAGAAGGAATGGAGAATTAAGAATTGGGAATTAAGAATTGGGAATTGGGAATTGGGAATGGAAGAATAACAAACCTTATGCTTTTACCCTTTACCCTAGATAAGTGAAATTTACATTAGCTTATTTTTGTAACAATTCATTACTCATTACTCTCTTCATCGTTGGAATCAGCAGTTTCTGAAGTAGTATCTACTGCTTCAATATATTGGCTCTCTAGAAGAAACGCTCCTTTGGTAAAGCGAATACCCCAAAATCCTCCTGGACGTCGGTCAAGAATTACTCCTTCTTCCCCCAAATGAATTACACTAGGAGGTCGTAGCATCGGCATTGGTTCAGCCGTTTTAACATAGCGCGGTAGTTCAATTACCCGGATGCGATCGCCAACTTGAAATTCTTTAGACATAAAAGTTTATAGTAAATCCCTGTAATATCGAAAGGCGGCGACAGGCAAGATGCCTGTCCCACAAGAGTTATATCATTAATATCTGTACTTCATTTACCACCCGGTGTGTTGTAGAAATTGGACATTTTTCCTTGTCTCCCTTATTTCCCTATCCCCCTATCCTCCGGGTGAGCGAAATTATGCGTGGGATTTCTAGCTAAGTATCCAAACAAACTTCCCATACTTCCCACACTACCCACACTTCCCATACCTTTTTTCCCTCATCCCTATTCCCCCATCTCCTAACTAGCCTACTAGGGAGCTTGCCAAATTCTTTGATGGTATTGCTCCAAATCTGCATAAGGGTCTGGGGTACTATGAGAGTGGTGATGATGGTGATCATGTCCATGAGAGTGGTGATGATGGTGGTCATGTCCATGAACAGTACCGTTACCAACTGCTGCTAGTCGGAACTTACACATCTCACAGTTCATTTGTACTTGTCCTAGCTGAGTCTCAATTTCTCGCTCCCGGAGCACTGATAACAGCTGTGGTTGAATTCCCATCTCCGGTAGACAAGTCAGGGAAATTTCTGGGTATTGCTCCTGTTGTTGAGCAGTAATATCAAAAATTTTCTTCACTAGCACCCCAGTAAACAGGAAGTAGGGAACCACAATAATGCGCTGAGGTTGGTAGAGTCGAGCACGACGGAAGCCTTCTTCCAGGCGGGGATGGGTGATACCAATAAAACAAGTTTCCACAGTCTGGTAACCGCTACCTTCCCAAAGGATGCGAGCCATTTTGTAGACATCGCCGTTGGCATCAGGATCACTCGAACCTCTTCCGACAAATAGCAAAACTGTATCTTTCCTTCTGCCTCCTGCCTTCTGCCTCCTGCCTTCTGCCTTCTGCCTCCTGCCTTCTGCCTCCTGCCTTCTGCCTTCTTGCACTAATTGCTTCTCTGAGGATTCATCAAGGATTGCCAGACGCATGCGCCACAAATCCAGAATCTGCGGGCTAATGCCAAAGTGACGCCCATAGTAAAACTTCACCTGGGGATGTCTGGCTCTGGCTTTATCTAATTCGTTGGTGACATCAAACTTATTGTGCCGTGCAGCAAACAGCAGAATCGGTAAAACGGAAAATTCAGTGTAGCCCTGTTCCACACATTGGTCTACTCCCTCTTGAATTGTCGGGCCAGTTAGTTCCAAAAAACAAGGCAAAACAGGTCGAGAGAAGTCTAAGCTGTGGTAGATATCAGCAAAATCAAGGAAAGTCTGACGCCCTTCCTTGTCTCTGGTACCATGACCAATCATTAATAAAGGACGTTTTAATGGCAGAGGTGGCAAAGAAAGTGAGGTTTTAGTGAAGTCTTTTGTCTCAATAGCAATCATAAAATTTTAAGCTCCCTTCCCGTGCAAGGCAGGAAATAGAGTGGACAAGCAACAAAATAGGTTTTCTGGCTTTAGGAGGGAGTATGAAGTTTAAAAGGCAAGAGTAGGGGCGAATGGCGATTCGCCCTTACACCAACAGGATTCAACCTTGTTTTATCTTTCATCCTTTTCTCCAGTTACAGCTGCCGCACAGCCCCGGAATTGCACCGATGTTTCCCAATATTGTTGCGGTTTATTCGTGCTTTGCTATCTTAGCTGATTTGTTGTTTGTTATTTGGGAATTGGGAATTGGGAATTATTTCCTTGTCTACCTGTCTCTTCATCTCCCTCTCTTTCCCAGCTCCCCCAGCTCCGTGTCTCCCCATATCCCCATCCCCACACTCCCCTTGAGTACATTCATTCGGGGCAGTAGAATCTTTCTGGACTATCTCTTGTAACAATACATGAGCCAGACTTCTTCCCCACTCAACCTGTTTCAGCAGCCAACTAATTGGTTCTATGCCTTATGGAAATTTTCCCGCCCCCATACTATTATCGGCACTAGCTTTAGTGTTTGGGCACTGTATCCGGTTGCCTTGACAGCCACTGGCGCTAACCTCACAGTAGGGAGCTTCGAGCAACTACTAGGGAGCTGGATAGCTTGTTTGTGTGGCAATGTCTATATTGTCGGGTTAAATCAACTAGCAGATGTTGAAATTGACCAAATTAATAAACCCCATTTACCAATTGCCGCAGGCGAGTTTTCTCGGCAACAAGCCCAATTAATTGTTGCTGTTACTGGCATCCTCGCACTCCTATTGGCAGGCTTGGTGGGACCATGGTTATTCTTGATGGTAAGTATTAGTTTGGCAATTGGCACAGCTTATTCCCTACCACCAATACGGTTGAAGCAGTTCCCCTTTTGGGCAGCAGTATGTATTTTTTCTGTACGAGGGGCAATTGTCAATTTAGGACTGTTTTTACATTTTAGTTGGGTGTTGCAAGGGAAAAGGGTAATGATGCCAACACCTGCAGTATGGGCATTGACCTTGTTTATTTTAGTATTTACCTTTGCGATCGCAATTTTTAAAGATATCCCGGATATAGAGGGAGACAAGCAATACAATATAACCACCTTCACAATCCGTCTAGGTAAGCAAGCAGTGTTTAACCTAGCAAGGTGGGTAATAACTGCTTGTTATTTAGGCATGATGGTAACTGGTTGGTGGCTAAGTGCTTCAGTTAATCCCTGGTTTTTAGGTACGACTCATTTAGCAGCATTAGTTCTTTTGTGGTGGCGTAGTCAAAATGTAGACTTACAAGATCAAAGTGCGATCGCTAGTTGCTATCAGTTTATCTGGAAACTCTTTTTCCTGGAATATCTGCTTTTCCCGATAGCCTGTCTTCTAACCTGAACATAGACACAGAGACACGGGTGAGCTTTCAAAAAGTGTGGGGAGTGTGGGAAGTGTGGGAGGTGTGGGGAGATAGAGATACAAGAGAGAACTTATGATTTTTTGAACACTGACGCTATAAATCCCACCTCATATTTCTTCACCCCAGAGACACGGAGAGATTAATTTTCATTTATGGCAGTGAAATTTTTTTATTGGGACTACTTTGTTGCACTAGCCACCTCTTGACAAATTTCCATCGGCGGAAAGGATAAAGCAAATGACCAACAAAGCTTTCCGTTATCTTCTCACCGTAGAGTCCGAAGTTTTTTGGCTGTCTAGAAGGCAGATAAAATGTACCAAAGATCACATCATAAATAGGAAATAGTCCCGCAAAGTTTTTGTCCCATCCTTCTTTCTCCGTTGTATGGTGCCAGCGGTGAAAGGCAGGGCTAGCAATTAAGTAACGAAAAGGTCCGTATCTCCAAGGAACGTTGGCGTGAATGAAAGCTACATAAGCTGATAACAAGGGCGTATATAATTCAACTGCTATAGGTGAAAGACCCAGGAGCATCAAGGGAGAAGCTTGCATCACTCGGGAGATAATATCGTTAACTGGATGCAGACGAACAGCAGTGAGCCAATCTACTATTTCTGAGCTGTGATGAATAGCGTGATAGTCCCAGAGATGGCGGGTGTGGTGCCAGCGGTGAGTCCAGTAACCAATAAAATCTCCAACGACGATAGCGATTATACCTTGCAACCAAAGAGGTAACTGGGCAACTGGTCCATAACCTCCCAGGATACTATTCAAAGTAAGAGAGCGCTCTAGTAGTAGATAAAATGGCAAGAGCACTAAAGCGATAGAGATCATGCTCAGCACCTGAATCACCATCGGGGTGAAAAACCAATAGAAGGTGTCAAGCCAGACACCTTTTCTCCATTTACGCTGATTGGGAATACTTGGCCAAAGACGTTCGAGGATACCAAAGACAATTGTGAGCACAATGAATAGAACTAGTGTCCTAGCAAACCGCTCTTCCATAGTTTAAGGTTTTCTTGAAGTTTTCTTAGATGTACTTGCTCGCTATCAATTTAAAGTAGAACAAAAAGGCTGTAGAGGCAAATGGCTATTCGCCTCTACTAGATGTTAGTTTTTTGTGTCTTTGTATAGTTGCTTACAGCTTTTATGTCCCCCTTTAGGTTACTAGCTACTTACCTTATACAAAAATGTTCAATCGTCAAGGTTTAGTTATATAGAGAAATTCGTTTAACGTCTTGGATTACAGATTAATTGCGATCGCAACAGATACTTGCTTAGGGAAAGGTACAAATTAAAAGGAATGTAGAGATGAGCTAAAGCACGTCTCTACATTCTCATCCTTCCTAGAGAGCACCAATGTATCCCAATCCTAAGATCACACCTGCTCCCAATACATGACCAAAGCTGGCAGTTCCCAATAATGCACCAAAACTCATACCACCAAACATTATGGGCGCTGGTAGAGCTCCTCCTTCACTAGGATACTTGATTGTATATTTGCCTATGGCAATAGCTAAGATATTACAGATAATCATCACAAGTCCTACTTTGGGACTCCAGCTTATTGTAGCTGGAACTGTAGATGAGACAGCGAGTAATAATGCTGAGTAAGTCAACTTACCCTCCTCTTAAATGAATAAACTTTCACAAAAGTTGTGAACATCTGAGGTTCAAATCTTGACTTTGCCCAAGATTTGAGTTATGGATGTTCCTCTAGATCGGCTCGAATAGTTAACAATTATCTCATAAGAGCTACAACTTAGGGTATTTTTTCTGTTGAAAACTTAAGCCAGTCAGAGAAAAAGGGAAAGGCTAGAGAAATAAGGGTAAAGGAAGAGTTACAATCAGTGCGATCGCGCGATAAGTGGGTTTAAACTATGTTTGAACCACTTCCGTTGAGCAAAACCCACCTCATCACAGGAGCAAGAAATGGCTAGGAATTTGCTGGAACAACTGCGCGAAATGACCACAGTGGTAGCCGACACTGGTGATATCCAAGCAATTGAAACTATTAAGCCTCAAGATGCCACTACTAATCCCTCGCTGATTACGGCAGCTGCCCAGATGCCCCAGTACCAGTCCATTGTCAATCAAACGTTGAAACAGGCAAAGCATGAAGCTGGAGCAACAGCAGATAAGGCAACAGTAGTACAAAAAGCAATAGACCGACTTGCAGTCTCCTTTGGGTTGCGCATTCTCGAAATTATTCCAGGGCGGGTCTCCACAGAGGTAGATGCACGATTGTCCTATGATACTGAGGGAACCATCGCTAAAGCTCGTTATCTCATCTCCCAGTACGAAGCAGCTGGGGTTTCTCGTGAGCGAGTACTGATTAAAATTGCTTCCACCTGGGAAGGGATTTGCGCCGCCGAAGTTCTAGAAAAAGAAGGTATTCACTGTAACTTAACCCTATTGTTTGGCCTTCATCAAGCCATCGCCTGTGCCGAAGCCGGAGTCACCCTTATCTCCCCCTTTGTCGGGCGGATTTTAGACTGGTATAAAAAGGAAACTGGCAGAGACAGTTATCCCCCTGCTGAAGATCCAGGCGTATTATCAGTAACCAAGATTTATAACTACTACAAAAAATTTGGCTACAAAACGGAAGTAATGGGGGCTAGCTTCCGCAACATTGGTGAGATTACCGAGTTAGCAGGCTGTGATTTGTTGACTATATCACCTAACCTCCTCAATGATTTGAGCTCAACAACAGGAGATTTACCCCGTAAACTAGCTCCGGATATTGCAGCCACAGCCGAGATTGAAAAAATATCGATGGACAAAGAAACCTTCGAGCGTATGCATCAGTCTGATGTTATGGCATCCCAAAAACTAGAAGAAGGGATTAATGGCTTCTCAAAGTCATTAATCGCTCTTGAGAAACTCTTAACAGAGCGACTGATTCGCCTTGAGGGAGAGGCAACTCTTAACCATGCAGCGAGGGATGTATTCCTGGTTTATGATCTCGATGGCGATGGGTTGATCACCCGTGAAGAATGGGCAGGAACTGATGCGGTGTTTGATGCTCTTGATATGAACGGAGATGGTCAAATCACACCGGAGGAGATGGCAGCTGGGCTCGGAGCTGCATTCCGTTTAGTTGAAGTCTGACATCCTCTCAACGCTAATTTCTCACAGAAAGCGGCGGAAGCGCATTCCTTTCGTGGAATGGGAGGAAGGGCAACCCGCCGCTTAGTCATTGGTAATTAGTACAAATAACAAATAACGAATAACAAATAACCAATGACAAATGACAAATAACAAATAACAAATATGAATAATTCTCCTCTCAGTAGTGTTTTACTACCAGCAGTATTTGTCTCTAGTGCGGTCTTCTCTATTTTGACTATACCGTTTGCTTTAATCAAATCTGAACCAGTGGTTATCGAGCTACCTTTTTATAGTGGCGAAATTCAACCAATATTTGATGGGCAGCATAAAGAAGTCGCAATTCCCTACATCGGATTTGCGATCGTAGTCAGTGTTGGAGCAGGCATTGCCACCGTCGAGGTAAATCGGAGATGGCATGAAAGCCGTAAATCAGCTCTTACAAAAGAGCCACCATCAAATCCACAGCCTTTGTCAGAGGACAACAAACCACAGCCAGAAGCACTCAATTTTCCAGAATACCGACCAAAAGCTGACGCCGCTGTCGCTGCCACTACAACGCTCACGGCAATGAATTTTTCTCCCAATGCTCAGGTTTTCTCCCCTCAACCCCTAAGTGAGGATAACACTACTGAGACAGCAACTCTAATCAAGGTTGAAGCTCCTGAACAAGTTTTTACTTCTCAAGATACTACATCAGAGCAAGCTACAGCTACCTCACCAGTCTCAGAAAAACTGAACTCCTCCCAAGTGCCTGATAACAATAATTCGGTTGATTACAGTTTGGATTTAGGTCTAAATAAAATTCTAGAATGGCCCCATGACTACCAAACCTGTCGTATCAGAGTAGCCGATTTAGAACAACGCTTATTTGCAATTGAAGTAAATGGTAAGTACTACAGTTTTTTGAGAGATTTTCCAAATAGGGAGGAAGTGTTAGAAGTCATGACTAAGCTAGATCTACCTGTTGAACAAACAGCCATTACTAAAACTCCCAAAAATTATGCAATCTGGGTTTGGGAGCCTGAAATTGACTCCAAACTTTCGTAGTTGAGTAATGGAAGAACAATAGTATTTATCCCTAAACTCAACAAACAACAAATAACAAATAACAAATAACAATGACTCCTACTTTATTAGGTCGCTGGCAAACCAGATTATTTCTCTTGGCAACTGTCGGTGCATTAATCACTTTACCATTTCATTTCGGTCTCATTGGTCCTGTTATTGCTGTTGATCAAATACCACCCTTTTTCCCGATCTTGGGATATGTAGCACTATTTGGGATGCTTTGGGATATTCTCTATATCTATATCCAGCAGTTTCGTTGGGACAGAGATTGGCCTGGAGCTTTCCAACTGTTGGCTGGTATTTGGGAAGCAGTGTTTTTAATCTGTATTGTGAAATTTTGGGGCTTGCCTTATGCACCGAGAGAACTACCAATCTACTGGTTTACTATTCATTACAGTTTAGTTTGGCTAGGCGTTTATCTAACATCCCAAAGCATCATGAGAATTTTGTTTCCCCGTTGGCGTTTTCATGGGGGACGGTTATTGTAGCTGAATATTCTTGAGAAAAAAGGCAGAAGGCAGAAGGGAACAGGAAGAGATATATCCCAACGGCAGATGAAGGTATGTGCAATGAGCAAACCTAACTTTCAGGCAATGAGTCAGAAAGACTTACATGCTTATGTTTTGGTTCATCGGGATGACCAAGAAGCATTTTATGCTTACGTAGATAAGTTACATGCACAGGCAAATTGGGTTGAAATGCCACCATTAAAATCTTTAGAGGACTTGGAAAACCATCCTGAATTTGTTGAGCATGTTCGCAATAGTTCGGAGCCACGAGATAATGTTTTGTGACATACTCCCATAGTTACAGAAGCTGTTTACGGACGCTATCGCTTCCGTTATGGATGGAAGAAATAAAATGTACCAAAAAAAATTACACTCTAAATTGTGTTCTGGCAGTTAAGACCGAGCCCTCAATGGTGCTTTGTCGCCCGTACAGAAGCTTGGTTCTGGGTTGAGACGGCTATGACATTGGTGAAATGGTAGCAGCCATTATCCCGTTTAGGAGACTGTATTGATCCGTCAACCCAGGTCAGGACACACTTTCAATTGCTAGTATTACTCTGCATTGCTGCGGAAGCCTTTGACGTTTTGGTTGTTAGACAGCTGATTTGTATGCTCTGGCAGACTGGCTGGCTGAATGTAGAGTAGAAACTGTGGTCATGGAATCAACGGGGGTCTATTGGATTGCTTTATTTGAGATCCTAGAGACCAGGGGCTTTGAAGTCAAACTTGTTAATGCCCATCATGTCAAAACGTTACCTGAATGAATCTCCCCTTCCTCAACCAAAACACACCCGTCACAAACCTCAAGGCTCCGAATGGCAGCTCAAACCGCAGGTAAGAGTAATTCCGCTTTGGGTGCTTTCTATCGTCGCTTACGTTATCGACTCGGTACCCCCAAAGCGATCACTGCCACTGCTCATAAACTAGCACGCATTTTCATCGACTCTGGACATCTGGTGGCAGCTATAAAGATCTTGGTATGGACTACTATGAGCAGCGTTACCATGAACGAGTGGTAAATAATCTCCAGAAAAGGGCGCACTCATTAGGTTTTGACCTTATTCCACAATCTGCGATGGAGACGATTTCTTAGGAGCCCCCCAACTGACGCGACGCATCCGCAACAGATGGAAGAAACACATTTTTCTTGAAAATCACAAATCATTGCTGCGTAAGGGTTTCAAAATGTGTTTCTTAAAAGAGCGATAGAATCCTTACTCTATAAGCATCCTTAATTCCGCCAATACCTATTTCCGAGCCAGAGTCTGCTTAATCTGATCTAATAATTGGCTCATTGACTGAGAATAACCCCGTAAAACTTGGGTAGCGATTCCTTTGAGGAGGGACTCTAGTTCAGAGATAGAATCCTCTGAACCTGTTACTGCTCCGTCTCCCGGTTCAGCATCTAATCGATGATCTAGCACTAAAATTGGTGGTAACTTTTGCAGCTGGGCTAAGGAGTTGAGTCTTTTTGCCAGCACAGAAGGATCCCGAATCTGGGTTAAACGAATTAGCAGTAAGTCAAAATTTTGAGTTTGGAGTTGACGGTATACTTCTACCCAGGAACTAGCAAGTAAACCTCTAAATCCTGCTGTCTGTAGGTATTGCATTAATGCTTGTCGCCACGAGGATTGAGGGGTTAGGGATGTGGACATTGGTGATTGGAGATGCTCTGGAGTTTCCTGTGTTCCTGTTTTCCCAATGTCCATCACTAGTACATTGGGCTTGTGGCTCATACCAGCAGCTACTTGAACTACTTGTAACACAGCAGCAACTTTGGAAGAGCAATCTTCCGTTAAACAAGGATAGACGCAAAGACTGCTGACTTGATTTGCTGCTTCTGTTGTTCTGTAATCTAAGGTTACAAGGGGTAAAGAAGTCAAACCCTCATATAGGGACAGTTGTTGTAAGTAAGCAAGAGGCTCTGTAATGCCTTTACTATCTAATAAGAGGACATCTGGATACCAAACGCGAGTCAATATTTCTGCTTGCTCTAAATCATCAGCTTCGAGTATCCGGTAATTGATTTGTGAGTGCTGAAAATTGAGTAAATTAGTTAACTCCGAGCTTAGTGCAGGGGAAGCAGAGGATGTTTGGGGAGGTATTGAGTTGCCATAAGAGGCTTCTACAGGAGTTAGATGAAGAATCGTCAGACTACTACTAGTATTACTCTGGGGCTCAGCCAAGGGAGCTAGGGTTTTTAATAATGCCTGCTCCTGTACTGGCAAGGTTAAAAAACCATCAGCTTTGTGGTGATAAGCTTGCCGTCTTTCTGCCTGGGTTGCCGTTACAAAGATTGGGATGTGATAGGTGTGTTCATCAGATTTGAGGAGAGTTAGGACATCCCAACCAGAAAGTTGGGGAAGGAGAGGATTAAGGAAGATGGCACAGGGTTGTAAGCGGCGGGCTTTTTCTATTGCTTCTGTACCAGCTCTGGCAATGACCACATAATATCCTAAACCCTGAAGCTGTTCGTTCAAGCTTACCAAGTATCGGGGTACAGTTTCCACGATTAACACCAAACCAGTTGTTGGTTGTTGATGATGAGGGCTACGCACCTGCTGTACTGAAGAGCCTTTCCCTGGAAATGCCTTTCCTTTTCCAGCTTGGCTGCTAGCAAGCTCGGGTGTCCCAATCTTGTGATGAGATATCTTTACTTCTTGCTTTTCTCCAACAGAAGCATCCCCTTGCAGATTCTGATTTTCTTCTTCTGTCCATTTCTCTTGGGGGGGACATGGAGGTAGTAGTAAGGTAAATTGACTACCTTCCCCAGGTTTGGAAATAAAAGAAATGTCTCCACCGTGGAGGCGAGCTAAGCGTTGAGTTAAAACCAATCCTAAACCAGTGCCATCAAAACGGCGGGTGAGAGGTTCTTCGAGTTGCTGGAATTTCTGAAAGATTAAGTGCTGCTTCTCCTCTGGGATGCCAATGCCAGTATCCCAAACAGTGAAGGCAATCCAACCTTCCCAGTGATTGACTATTAAACCAATTTCCCCACTAGAGTCGGTAAACTTAAGAGCATTCTCCAGCAAATGTACCAGCATTTGGCACAAGCGTAGCTCATCAGCAACAATGACTTCTAAATCTGGTTCAATTTGAAAGTTAAATTTGGCAAACTGACTGGTTCCTTCCTCCTGAGAGTTTTGATTTACCACTCGCTGTTGTGCTTGAGTATAGGCGCGATCGCATAGTGCCTGAATTTTAACTGTATCCAGGGTTAATTGTAGTTGACCAGTCTCGATACGAGTTAAATCTAGAATATCATTGACTACCGTCATCAGCTGACGCCCACTCTGGTAAATCAGCCTCGCATAGCGAGCTTGACGCTCATTGAGTTTACCCAATCCCTGATCTTTCAACAGCTTTGATAAGCCCAAAACCGCAGTCAGAGGTGTCTTCAGTTCGTGGCTAATACAAGCTAAAAACTCATCTTTAAGCCGGTTTAGTTGTACTAAATCAGCATTTTTGGCTGCCAGTTCTTGGGTAACCTGCTGCTGCTCTGTGGTGTCTTGAGCCAGTACTAGCCAGAGAGTAGAAGGGGATGTATGGGGATGATAAGATTGTCGGTTAGTTCCGAGATTGGGAAACAATTCTTCTGTTGGACTGTACCCGGCTTCCTTAACTTCTCCTCTTCTGTGAACCTCATCTTCTAGTCTTACCCAGTCTTGGAGGGAAGCAACCGATGGTGATAGAGGAGTTCTGACAAAGGAAAAGAAGGAACCCTGGCTTTTATCGGTTCTTTGAGATACCAAAGTCTTCGCCTTTGCTGGCATACTTCTGACTTGTTCTTCAGTTGGTTTAGCACTAACGTCTGTTTTCAAACTCTCGGAGGGTGTTAGCATCCTAGTAGGCGCGTAAGGAGCTTCAGCATTTGGAGATGAATTATCGCCCAATGCGACTCTTCGAGAATGCTTTGCTGCTGTTGCACCATGCTCCGCAAACACCAATGGTTCTACAGCAGATTTTTGACTAACAAAACATGTTCTAGCATCTGGGTTGGATTCTCTTGGGGGAATTGTTCGGTAAGGATATTGCTGCACAGTAGTTGTTAGCATCAACGGGGCAGACAATCTTCTTTGATGAGGGGCATCAATCGCGCAGAAGCACTCATCAGCTTTCTCCCTTGCTTCATACCCCTGTTGGGCAAAATTTTCGCTAGTCTGTGATAATTTTGGTTCAGCTGCCAGCGTAGACACTAATGCTACCCTACGTGCAACGGGAGCAGTCTTAGATAACAAAGCCGTAGCCACCTCTGAGGCGTCGGAGCTAGAGTTAGGGAACTTGCATTGTTGATGGAGTGTGTTAGTGCTAGGGTCAGGAACATCTAATCCTAGAGTACTGGTGTACTTCACCCAATCCAAATCTAGTGAGGTTCCAATCTGTTGACGCCAGCTACTGTTTTGAGCTACCACTTGTCCTGTAGAAGTTTGTAAACTCAGTGGTAAAGGCAATTGTTCCAACAGTTGTATTAAAAAATTGAGTCCAGTTGGCTGCCTTCGGTTAGTAGCAGTCACTGGATCAGTAGTAGTGAAGTTTGCAGCCAAAGATTTTAAGAGTAGCGAACTATTGAGCAATCCCAGAAACTTCCCATCCTCGTCTACCAATACCCACTGTTGTTTGTTGTTTGGGAATGGGGAATGGGGAATGGGGAATGGGGAATGGGAAATATCTCCCTTTTCCTCCCCATATCCATGTCTCCATGTCTCCGCGTCTCCGTGTCTCCGCGTCTCCGTGTCCCCCCTCAGATAGGCACAAAATTGGTTCAAACTCAACTGAGCTGATAAGATGGTGATTGGTTCAATGATAGAAGGCTGTAATTGCTCCAGGGGTTTTTGGAAATCCCCAGTTGCCCTCGATATAGTATTGTCTCCTAGCCCTGTAACTGAAAGGAAGTAAGGCATAACCTGTCCCAAGTTAACTATTCCTAGGGGACGTTGTTCCTGGCTCACCACTACAATTGCATCACACCCTGAAGAGCCAAATATCTCCAGAACAGCAGCAAGCTCCAAATTTGGTTGACAAACAGGAACAGGGTTGGCAAATTCTTTTAAACTGGAAGTTGACATGGATATAACCAAATCTGGCTGCAAGGAACGGGAAATTTGCCGATGAGGCTACCTATCTTAGCCTTTTGATTCGGTAGCCCTTAGTGGCAGTACATTCTCCTGAATCCAGAGGGGAAAATTTCTGGTGCACACAGAATCAAGTACAGCTTGCTCTATTATTGCTCTCAAAGGAGGGTCAACAGAACAAAACAATTACAATTACTTACAATCCTTAGAATATTTGAAATAATATTAAGTAATATATTTAATATTTCATAAAGAAATTGATAAAATGTTCTTTGGCTAAGTGATGTATCACCAGAAATCACCAGATTGTTGTTGAAAAGTGTATTGTTTTGCATCCCCAGTTGACTATCTGTGCGTTTGTACCTTCTGAGTCCCTGGCTCAGTCATTGAGTGAGTTTTTGAGCAGTGAGCGCTTTATTTTGCATACCACTGGCTCAAAACCTGAGCTTTTTGCTCTTGTTGAGGAACATAGGCAGCACCTTGACTGTTTAATTTTTCAGGATGACGGCTCATTACCACCAATGATCAATCACCTATATGAACAAGGTATTCTGCTACCTGTGGTAATCTTCCTCAAGGAATCAGAACTAATGACTACTTTAGTTGGCACTAACAACCAGTTTATCGGGGAGGTAAACGGAAAAGATAGTACTCTCCCAGGAAAGCTCCATTATCTTTTTCACTCCGCTGAAGTTCAGGTCAATACCAGCCAATTGCCTGAGATTGCTACTCTGATTGACCAAGCGATCGCTCGCTTTTTATACCTTTCTCCCTTTTGCAGTCTACCACATCAGTCTACTACCGTTGATTTGTCAACCGAACTCACCCAGCGTAATTTCCTGATGCATCAGCAACGCCGCTTATCGGAGAAACTCCAAGAGCGCCTTGGGTACCTAGGTGTGTACTATAAAAGAAATCCTCAACTTTTTTTACGCCATCTCCCTCCAGCAGAGAAGCAAAAGTTCTTAGAAAACTTAAAATCAGAGTATTGTCAAATTTTATTGAAATACTTTTCTCAAGACTCTAGCCTTAATCAAAAAATTGATCGCTTAGTTGACCAAGCTTTCTTTGCTGATATTTCCGTGTCTATGATCGTGGAAATCCACATGGAACTGATTGACGAATTTGCCAAACAGTTGAAACTAGAAGGGAGAAATGAAAGTATTTTACTTGACTATCGCCTGACACTGATCGATGTTATTGCTCACTTGGGAGAAATGTACCGTCGCTCCATTCCTAGAGAGTTTTAACATCATTGGTAATTTATCAACTTTTAGCAATAAGTTTGATAGTATAGTCTTAATTTGTGCTTTACTCAATCATTCAGGTCTGATTACTATTACTTATTGAGCTGTTTTTTGTGATAATTGGTTAATTGCTTTCCTTATGAGTCCACTAAAAAAAACTTATGTCCTCAAGCTCTATGTTGCTGGCAATACTACTCATTCTATTAGAGCTTTGAAAATGCTCAAAAATATCTTAGAGCAAGAGTTTAAAGGTGCTTATGCCCTGAAAGTGATTGATGTTCTCAAAAATCCCCAATTGGCAGAGGAAGATAAAATTTTGGCTACCCCAACTTTGTCGAAGGTATTACCACCTCCAGTTCGGAAAATAATTGGTGATCTCTCAGACAGAGAAAAAGTTTTAATTGGCTTGGATCTGCTTTATGAAGAGCTCAGTGAAGAGGAATTAGATTTTTAATTCAATTGTAGAAGGATTATTTCTCTTATTAAAAAGCTACAAAAATGAAAGCTGTTCCCTGTTCCCTGTTCCCCGTTCCCGATACTCAATGCATTAATTTTACATAATCAGTTCAGAAGAGCCAATATTTTTTTAGTAAGCAAAAATATGAATGAGATTAATAAAACTGAACAGAGTCAAACTAGATCGGAAGACATCGGAGTCCAGAAAATACGGACGATGATCGAAGGTTTCGATGATATCAGTTATGGGGGACTCCCAGTTGGTCGAACCACGTTGGTTAGTGGCACATCTGGTACTGGCAAGACCCTGTTTGCTGTGCAATTTCTACACAGTGGTATCATCAACTTTGATGAAGCTGGTGTATTTGTCACCTTTGAAGAATCTCCCACGGATATTATTAAAAACTCCTACAATCTTGGTTGGGATTTACAACAATTAGTGGATGATGGCAAGCTATTTATTTTAGATGCTTCCCCTGATCCAGAAGGACAAGCAGTAGTAGGAAACTTTGACCTTTCTGCTTTAATTGAGCGTATTCAATATGCCATTCGCAAATACAAAGCCAAACGAGTTTCAATTGATTCAATAACCGCAATCTTTCAGCAGTATGATGCTGCTTCATTAGTGCGACGGGAAATCTTTCGCTTAGTAGCTCGCCTGAAACAAATTGGTGTAACTACTGTAATGACGACTGAACGCATAGATGAATATGGACCAGTAGCCAGGTTTGGGGTAGAAGAATTTGTCTCAGATAATGTAGTAATTGTTCGTAATGTCCTAGAAGGAGAGCGCCGACGTCGCACCATCGAAATTCTCAAACTGCGCGGCACAACCCACATGAAAGGAGAATATCCTTTTACCATTACTAATGATGGCATTAATATATTCCCCTTAGGAGCAATGCAACTTACCCAGCGTTCTTCTAATGTGCGGGTATCTTCAGGTGTAAGTACCTTGGATGAAATGTGCGGTGGAGGGTTTTTCAAAGATTCGATTATCTTAGCAACTGGTGCTACAGGTACGGGTAAAACTTTGTTAGTCAGCAAGTTTATCCAAAATGCTTGCTTACATGGCGAACGAGCCATTCTTTTTGCCTACGAAGAATCTCGTGCTCAATTATCTCGTAATGCTAATTCCTGGGGCATCAATTTTGAGGAAATGGAGCGCAAGAATTTACTGAGAATAATTTGTGCTTACCCCGAATCAGCAGGATTAGAAGATCACCTACAAATCATTAAATTAGAGATTGCCGATTTTAAACCTTCTTGCATTGCTATTGATTCCCTCTCGGCTTTAGCACGAGGAGTTAGCAATAACGCTTTCCGGCAGTTTGTCATTGGTGTTACCGGCTATGCCAAGCAAGAAGAAATCACCGGCTTTTTCACCAATACTACAGATCAGTTTATGGGTTCTCATTCGATTACCGATTCCCATATTTCCACGATTACTGACACGATTTTGATGCTGCAATACGTCGAAATTCGTGGACAAATGTCTCGTGCGATCAATGTCTTCAAAATGCGAGGTTCTTGGCACGATACAGGTATTCGCGAGTACACAATTAGCAAAGATGGTCCAGAAATAAAAGACTCTTTCCGCCATTATGAAGGAATCATTAGTGGTTCCCCTACTCGCCTTTCTACCGATGAAAAGAGTGAGCTCTCTCGAATTGTTCAAGGAGTTCGTGACTTGTCAACAGAAGATTAATCGGCAAGGGAGTAGGGGAGAAAAATTCTCTTTCTGAGGTGAAAAGCGGATTTGGTATGAAGGGAAATTCAATTTACAACCGTTTAATCAAACTAGAGTCAATATCTTGTATTTTGGCACAGCCACTCAAACCCATAGCTAGCTCCAAATCATCCCGCAACAGTTCTAGCACATGACGCACGCCAGCTTCTCCTGCAAAAGCTAACCCCCATAAAACTGGACGTCCTAGCAAAACCCCTTTTGCTCCCAAAGCTAAAGCCTTCAACACATCAGTACCACGCCGAATACCGCCATCAATGAGTACTTGAGCATGATCTCCCACTGCTTCCACAATTTCAGGTAAGGCATCAATAGTAGCGATCGCTCCATCTAATTGTCTACCTCCATGATTGGAGACAATAACGACTTTGGCTCCATATTCTACCGCCCGTAAGGCGTCATCTGCCCGTAAAATCCCTTTCACTACTATGGGCAAAGATGTCAATGAGTGCAACCATTCCAGATCCCACCAGGTTACTCCTGGATCGATTTGCTCAGCAAAATAGCTCAATAAACCTGACTCTCCAGCCGTTTTGGGAATCTCCAAATCTGCCATTGTTGCTAAATTTGCCAACTCCATGCCCGATGGTAAAGTAAACTGATTACGCTTGTCTCGTTCCCGACATCCCAGAAGCGGCGCGTCTACAGTCAGACATAGAGCGCTAAAGCCAGCTGACTCTGCTCGTTCAACTAAAGCACGAGTTAGAGTGCGATCGCGGTGGATATACAATTGAAACCATTGGTTAGTATGCTTGGGAACTTGTGCCACCTCTTCTAAACTTTTGGTGGACATAGTACTCAGAACCATCACCGTTCCTAATGCAGCAGCAGCTTTTGCCGTTGCTATTTCTCCTTCCGGATGCGCCAGACATTGGAAAGCCATCGGCGCAATCAAAATCGGCATGGAAACAGGCTCTCCCAAAATTTCTGTGCTTAAATCCCTTTGGCTGACATCCACCAACATCCGAGGACGCAGTTTTAATAATTCAAAAGCACTACGATTATTCCGCAGTGTTACCTCATCCCCAGCACCACTGGCGTAATAATCTAGCGCCATCTGAGATAGATTTTGTCGTGCAATTGCTTCATAATCGAAGAGATTTATTGGTTTGTCATTGGTCATTTGTTATTTGTCATTTGTTGTTTGTCGCTTACTCATAGTAATTAATTCCATGACTTTAGCAGCAATTTTGTCCTTTTGATACTAAATCCGCCTATTCTACCCCCGTTATCATCAACGACGTTTTTCTTTCAGCTGCTAGAAGACTGCTGAGCCACTTGTGCGACTTGTTCGACATCTAATTCTAAAGCTTGGGCAACTTGTTCTATATTCAACCCCAAAGCTAACAACCGAGGTATAGACTCTAGCTTTGCTTGAATTCGACCCTCTTGCTGACCTTCTTGCCTACCTTCTTGCCTACCTTCTGCTAAAGCTTCCTGATAAACTTTGGTTTGCCGTAAATCACTTAAACTAAACATACTTTCTATCTCCATGCGACTCAGTTTGGGTAACTTATAGACTAATATTGTCTCTATTAATTGTAGAAGTTCTCGCCTTTGTTGTTCATCCTTTATTTCCCCAGCTGTCCTTTGAATTAATTCTTGAGCTTGTGCAATTGCCCTATCTTCCTCAGTGATAATTAGCTCTACTGTTGCTAGACCTACAGATGATAGTGATGTCTGCGCTAATTCATCGAGATAAATGCGAGATACCCTTGAAGAATTGAGTAGCTCTCGATACCTTTGAGTTTCTCCTGTATCAATATTTTTGCTGGGGTAAATGACCACACCATGCCAATCATTAGTAAGTTCTGTTTTGTCTAAGTAGAGGAAGATTTCGCTAAAGAAGCGGGAGTAAAATTGAGAGTCTTCCTGAAACTGAACTTCCACAAAATAAATTGGTTGTTGGGGTTTTATCGTTGTAGGAAGAAAGACGCCATCAATTCTAAATGATAGTTGTTTAACTTCCACAGAGGCGAATTGATAAGTTCGTGCTTCTTGGGGAGGATGATTAATTAATTCAAAGAAAATGCTGGGGAAGGATTGAAATAGGCGATAGAAGATGGTATCAGTTTTCACATTAAGACATGAACTTAACTATACCTATCCTAACAACAAAATGACCTTGCCATCCCGATTGTCTGTCAGGTAAAAAAATCCATCCTGAATGAACTATAGTAATTCTAGTATTCATCCCACGCTCACCCTAAGGGTTGAGGCGTGGGCTTTTTAGTGAATTAAGCTAAAAAATAGATCCAGCAATCATCCCAGCTAGTAAAACGAAGCCAATCCCAACGTTCTGGCGGAAAATTTCACCATAGACTGATTTAGGAATATCTGGTTGGCGCAATCGGGTATATTGCCAAACCCACACTACGCTAGCAATGCCCAAGGCAATCCAAAAACCAAGTTGTAACTGCATCACGATGCCTAATCTAGCTAGGCAAGTAGCAGTACCAGCAAAAAAAATGCCAACTGCTGATGGAGCATAATCTCCAAAAAACAGGGCACTGGATTGTACCCCAATCTTACGGTCATCTTCCCTGTCTGACATTGCGTAGACTGTATCAAAGCCCAATGTCCAAAGTACTGTTGCTCCCCAGAGTAGCCAGGTAGTTGGTTCTAAATTAGTGGTTATTGCACTCCAACTAATCAGTACGGCAAAACCCCAAGCTACCGAAAGTACTAACTGAGGTACAGGAAACACTCGTTTGGCTGAGGGGTAAAAAACAATCACTGGTATGGCAGCGACACATAGCCAGAAGGTGAAGGGATTGAGATAAAGGGCAAGTACCCCAGCGCAACTCATAGCAACTAGTGCCACAACTATTCCAACTTGAATGGAAAGAGCACGGGAAGCAAGAGGGCGATCGCGAGTTCTTTCTACTTGAGGATCAATATTACGGTCCCACAGGTCATTGATCACACAACCAGCGGCACTAGTTACAAAACTACCGAGGATAATCACCCCTACTAAAGGTATAGGTGGTTCTCCAGCCGCAGCTAAAAACACTGCCCAAAGGGCGGGAATCATCAAAATAAGGCGTCCCGCTGGCTTATCCCAACGCAACAGTCGCAGGATGGTTAGCCAGTAGGGCTCTGGTTGACGTTGCTCCTGAGTCAGCATGGAAAAATTGGTTAATTGTTTAGAATCAAGGATTTTTAGATAGGACTGAGTCCCTATTTACGATATCTTGATTCATAGGGTTTGGGTTAGCACTATAACCCGGAAGGCATTTATTATGGTCAATTCAATTGCAAAAGAGAGTTCCTTGAACATTGCTGTTACCCAGGACAAGCAAGAGCGCATTCTTGCTGCTATTGATATCGGAACCAACTCTATTCATATGGTGGTGGTGCGGATTAACCCAGCCCTACCAGCATTTACAATTATTGCTAAAGAAAAGGATACCGTACGGCTGGGAGATCGGGACCCCAAAACCGGTGATTTGACACCAGAAGCTACAAAACGAGCAATGGCAACTTTGCGGCGTTGTCAAAAACTCGCACAAAGTTTCAATGCTGAGCAAATTGTGGCTGTAGCTACCAGTGCTGTGCGAGAGGCTCCTAATGGGCGAGCTTTTTTAAAGCAAGTCGATAAAAAATTAGGTTTATTTGTCAACTTAATTTCCGGACAAGAAGAAGCAAGGCAGATTTACCTAGGCGTCTTGTCAGGGATGGAATTTAATAGCCAACCCCACATCATTATTGATATTGGGGGCGGTTCCACGGAATTGATTTTAGGGTATGGAGATAAACCCCGTACCCTTAGCAGTACTAAGGTAGGAGCAGTGCGTCTTACCGCTGAGTTTATCACTACCGATCCCATCAGCGATCGCGAGTTTCAATATTTACAAGCTTATGTCAGGGGGATGCTGGAGCGACCAGTTGAAGAGATTCGAGCTAACCTAGAAGCTGGTGAGCAGCCTCGTTTGGTGGGAACCTCTGGTACTATCGAAACCCTAGCAATGATTCATGCTAGAAACACGCTAGGTACAGTACCAAATCCCCTTAGCGGCTACGAGTTGAGTCGTGCAGACCTCAAAGAAATACTTAAGCACTTGGCATCAGTAAATTATACTGAACGGGCAGTAATTCCTGGAATGTCAGACAGACGTTCAGAAATTATTGTTGCTGGGGCAATAATTTTATTGGAAGCGATGACTATGCTGGGTTTTGAGTATCTAGTCATCGGTGAGAGAGCACTGCGGGAAGGAATAATTGTTGACTGGATGCTCTCCCACGACTTAATTGAAAACCGACTGAGCTACCAGAGTGAGGTACGTCAGCGAAGTGTGTTCAAAGTCGCCCAGAAATATCAGGTAAATTTGGCATATGGTGAGCGGGTTGCCAACTTTGCTCTTAGCATATTTAACCAAACTAAAGGACAACTTCATCACTGGAATACAGAAGAGCGGGAACTACTCTGGGCTGCTGCTATTTTACATAACTGTGGTCTGTATATTAGCCATTCTGCCCACCACAAGCATTCTTATTACTTAATTCGTTATGGTGAGTTGCTAGGCTTTACAGAAGCTGGCATTGAAGTGATTGCTAATCTGGCTCGTTATCACCGTAAAAGTATTCCCAAGAAAAAGCACGAAAACTACAACAATCTACCCAGTCAAACCCATCGCCAGTTAGTTAATCAACTTAGTGCTATCTTACGCTTAGCAGTTGCCCTTGATCGCAGACAAATTGGTGCAATTTCTCAGGTCCGCTGCGAGTATAATCGGGACAAGAAAGAACTCCAACTCAGGTTAATTCCTGCTGTGCCCAATGATGATTGTGCTTTAGAATTGTGGAGTTTGGATTACAAAAAGGTTGTCTTTGAAGCTGAATATGGCGTCAAAGTTGTGGCAACTATGGTGCAGCAGTAGGGATAAGCTCAAACGCATTTTAAATGCGTTTGAGCAAGGCAATAGGCAACAGGAGAGTGTAGTTCATCTTTTTTATTTGATTTCACCAATTCACAATTTAAATGCAGAACAGCTTAGGGGTTGATTGTGAACTACCCGGCACTAACCTTTTACTATTAGAAAGAGCTGCACCCCGCTCTCCTTTGCCAGTAATCAGCCGTCACTGGAGCGAATTCTATCAGTTGCTGCGATCGCTTATTAGCCTCTTGCAACCATTTCCGACTGGCTCTTTCATCCCCTAGTACTCGATAACTCTCCAAAAGCCACACCGCTGCTGGTACAGATAAAGATATCCATCCCTCTTCCAAGTACTTCCATCCTTGCTCCAATGTCTGCACTGCTTGCTGGTGTTTCCCTGCCAGTGCTAACACTCGCCCATGCCTAAACCAGGCATCAGGCAACTGGGGCTGAAGTTGAGTGCCCTCAAAGGATAGCTCACATCCCCGCTCAATCTCCTGAAACTGTTCCACCAGTATTCTTCCTGCTGTTGCCCAAAGACTCCAGCGTTCGGGAAAACGTTTTAACATTTCTTTCAAAAGAGGACGTAATTCCTTTAATCTTCCCACTGCTGCCCAAATTTCAGATAATAATCGATAAATTTCACAATCGCTGGGGTATAGTTGATAAGCATTGAGCACCGCCAGAGCTGCCTTCTGGTTGTCACCTATCTGGAACAAACTGTATCCGTAGTAATACCAACCATTCGGATTGTTTGGGTGCTGCTCGGTAAACTGGTGCAATACCTCTACCCCTTGCGCCCACTCCCCTCGGGAAAAATAATAATCACAGAGCAACTTTTGAGCACCCGCTGCATTAGGAGCCAATTTGAGGACAGCATTAATCAACTCTATTGTCTGCTTACCCGGTTCATCCCATACCAGCTGCATCCAGCAGCGATACTCTGCTAGTCGTTTGAGTACTTGGTAATCATTTGGAGCTAACTTTTTAGCACGACTCAAACGTTTTTTGGCTTCCCTGAAATCCCCCACTGCCATCAGTGCATCATAGCTGGCAATTAACGCCACAGTATCATCTGGGTTGAGGGACAAAATCGCCTCAAATGCTCGGCAAGCCTCAACTGCATTCTCCACCTCCATCTGCATCTGTCCCAACGCTAGCCAGTGAGCTGCCTGGTTAGGTTCAAAGGAAGTTGCCCACTCAAATGCCCAGATTGCCTCTAGTTTGTCACCTTTACAGATAGCAATCCTTCCACTAATGTGGTAGTGTGTAGCATCATTCTTTGCTAACGGTAGGATATCTTGATAAGCTTCAATAGCTTCTGCTTCCCTGCCCATTACCTGTAAGAGGCTGGCTAATTTCAACTGCACAGACATTAGTTCAGGCTGTCGTTCCAGCACCAGCCGATACTCTTTGATCGCTTGCTCGAAATTTCCTTGTACGTATAATAAATCTGCGAACTCTATACGCTTTTTCCAGCCTGATGAATACTGCTGTAAATAGTTCCTTAAGGTTTTCAGCCTCTGATTGATTCTTAACGGTTTGCTCTTGAAAACTAGATTAGTACTTAGCTCCACCCCAGAGGAGTGGGTGATTGGTACCAAGCGTGTGGCAGTGTTTGTAGACATGTGGCAGTCACCTGATAATTAATTGGCTCAATAGAACTCTTTACGGTTCTGGACATTAGCAAAGTGGGAACATCCCTGCTTTGTGATGTTGGTGGTATAGAATCTAGGAGTTGCAGGGACTCTGAAACAGAATCGCCCATCCCTGATAGATACTTATCCAATTCCTCCTTTAAGATGGTGCGCCCCCTTTCTAGGCGTTTCCAAACGTTTTTTTCGGAGACGTTGAGTTGATTAGCAATCTCCCTGGCAGTTTTCTTGTGGTAGTAATGCAGGATAAGCGGATTCTGGAGCTTGGGAGATAGAGCTTGAATTGTCTGACGAAGATATGTCACCATCTCATACTCGAGAAGAGTCGATTCAAGAGATTCTGCCTTGGAAGGGACTAGCTCGTAGTCGGCAAATTGCATACTTTCAAGACTGTCAACCTTTTGTCCACACCAGTTGCGCTCTCGATGCATATCCATGCAAATGTTATGAGTTAATTGGGTAAGCCAAGCCTTGTAGTTGCTAATTGTTTCAGAATAATCTAACCATTTACCCCAGGCTTGAAAAGTTGCCCGACTAACGGCTTCTTCCGCATCTGCATTATTGCCATTCATCCACTTTAAACCGCAATGGTAAAGATAGCCCCGATACTGTTGCCATAACTTCCAGAAAGTAGCGTAATCCTGATGAAGGTTTTGAACAGGCAGAAAAGGGGAGGCAGAAGGCAGGCAGTTGTCTCCAGAAGAGGATTGTAAACTTTGTTTCTTTCCCCTTGACAGAAGGTTTGGGCTATAAACATCGGCATCAATCCGTTCTGTCTTTCTTGGTTTAGCATTTGAGTCGATACTAGTATTTATTAAGCTATTCATTTTGATTTAGTTACCTCAGGGGATGACAAGCAAACAAAAAGGTAGACAGGGATTAGATGTGGGGTGTTTTGTACAGCAAGAAATAGGGCAGATACAAGTAAAACTCAAGATTTTTATAAATTTGTATAACAGCTAACACTTACCACCAAATACCTAACATCTGTCTTCATAAGAATCTACTTGTCACCTCCTGAGTTGGCTTAGATTTAACTCAGATTTTTTGATGATTTGTAGGGATTGCGTTACGGTGCCGTTTGGGTAAAGGCGAACTGTGGTGATATTGACATAAGTTGCATTACTCCGGATGAACTGAGACAAGGATGGTAGTGATTGTAGGTTTTGATTTAGCATTGTTTGCGCCGCTTGTACCATAGTTAAAATCTTTCTCATTGGGAGAAATAAGAGTTTTGTTTATATTGAAATCTCTCATAAGTATGATTGGCCTCTGAGGTGATTAATTGGGGTGAAATCGGGACTCTAAAAATTGAGTTAAATTCAGCTGATTGAGCTAAATTGAGTTAAATTGAGTTAAATTGAGTTAAATTCAGATAAGCATTCAGCTTGCGACCTGTTGCCTCCTTTCTTGGAGCTTCCTAATTTGAACATAGGAGTCAGGAGTCAGGAGTCAGAAGAGATTGATTTTCATCCATTCGTTATGGCTTCCGTTCATGGGAGTCTGACTTGTAAGTAAGCAACAGACACGATTGCAACAGGAATAGCTCCTACTTTCGTAACCCGATGATGAAAACTGTTTTTCATCGGGACTGCCTTATGTAATGAAAAACTGGAAAATTGTAGATGAGCTTTGAATTCAGTAGTACCTATCAATATCAGCTTGGTGGAAGCCTCCCTCCTAATGCTCCTAGCTATGTAGTGCGACAAGCTGACACTGAACTCTATGAAGCGCTGTTAGCTGGAGAGTACTGCTATGTCTTCAATGCGCCGCAGATGGGAAAGTCGAGTTTACAAAACCGAACTATGAGCAGGTTGCAAGCTCAAGGAGTTGCCTGTGCAGAGATTGCACTAAGCGGGATTGGTACTTCACACATTACAGCCTCTCAATGGTATGGAGGGATAATCCAGGAGTTGGTGAGTGGCTTTGAATTACAAATAAATCGGCGTAATTGGTTAAATAAGCGCAATAATCTCTCCCCTGTGCAACGCTTGAATGAGTTGATTGAGACAGTATTACTGACCCAAATCCCAGAAAAAATTGTTATTTTTATTGATCAGACTGATACGGTATTGGGTCTAAGCTTCTCAACGGATGAGTTTTTTGCTCTGATGCGTCACTGCTATGATAGCCGAGTGCAAAAGCCAGCCTATAGAAGACTCTCATTTGCTCTGTTTGGGATAGCAACACCCACAGATTTGGTTCGAGCTCAAGACTATCCGACACCCTTTAACATTAGTCGAGCAGTCACACTTCCAGGGTTCCAACTACAGGAAATTACTCCTCTAATAGAGGGATTACAGGAGAGAGTTGACAATCCTGAGACGGTGTTGAAAGAAGTGTGGCGTTGGACACGAGGGCATCCCTTACTAATGCAGAAACTTTGTTGGTTAATCCTCAATAACTGTAGTAGTGCTAAATTTGGTCCTCTTGTAGAGGGTAGGGAAAGGCTATGGATTGAGCAACTCGTGCAATCCCAGATAATTCAGAACTGGGAAACTCAGGATCAACCAGAGCATTTCAAAATGATTCGCGATCGCCTTTGCCATTACGGGAAGCATCATCGGCTTTTAGGTAATGCTCACTCAAGTGGGGAATTGCTCAAACTATATCAGGAGATTCTGCAACAAGGGCAAATACCTGCACAAAACCATCCCACTCATCTGGAATTACAGCTGTCTGGATTAGTTGCTCCCAACCAAGACAATAATTTGGTCGTCAAAAATCCGATCTACGCAGCTATTTTCAATGTAGATTGGGTTAATCGAGAGCTCAAGCTACATCTTGCTCACTCAGAAATCAGCTCCGTTGGAGTGCAAGATGTCAAGTCGAGGGATTTACCTGGTTATCCCTGTGGTTCCATTCCCCTTGGCTCTCCTTTTTACCTGGAGCGTACTCCTTTGGAGGGGCAGGTTTACGAAGAAATCAGTAAACCAGGTGCCTTGGTGCGGATTAAAGCGCCTAGGGAATTGGGTAAAACCTCCTTAATGTTAAGAGCACTAGATTACGCCAGCCGCCAAGGCTACCAGACTGTTAGTCTTAACATCGAGCAAATCGATGAGGTGATTTTGAACGATTTGAATCGGTTTTTGCGCTGGCTGTGTGCTAACGTGACCATTAAGTTGCAGCTTGAACCGAGGTTAGATGACTATTGGGATGAAGATATTGGCAGCAAAATTAGCTCTACCCTCTATTTCCACGGCTATCTATTAGAGCAAATCCAGGCTCCCTTGGTTTTAGCCTTGGATGAAGTCAACTATATTTTTGAGCATCCTCAGGTGGCGAAAGAGGTATTGCCATTATTTCGTTCCTGGTATGAGGAGGCAAAGAGACACCGCCTCTGGCAAAAACTGCGGCTGATTGTGGTTCATTCCACGGAAATTTACGTGCCTCTTCAATTAAAGCAGTCTCCCTTTAATGTCGGGTTACCAATAGAATTAGGTGGCTTTACTCTTAAGCAGGTGCAACAGTTAGCTGAGCGTTATCAACTTGATTGGAATGATGGTCAAGATGCCAAGCAGTTGATGGCTCTGGTGGGAGGTCATCCTGCTTTGGTTCATATGGCACTATATCATCTCAGTCGTAAGGAAACGACTCTTGACCAACTTCTGGAGACAGCACCGACAACTCTTGGAATCTATGCCCAGCATCTAAGACGTCATTGGATTGTATTGCAAGAGCAGCCTGAATTAGCTCAAGCTTTGGATACTGTTATGGGTACTGTTGAACCAGTCTCATTAGACCCAATCGTAACTTACAAATTAAGTAGTATGGGGCTGATTAAACAGTTAGGTGATGGAGTCGTTCCTAGCTGTGAGTTATATCGGCGGTATTTTATTCCCAAGTAAGAATGAATGACATATGGTCTTAGTTCGTTTATGTAACGCAATGTAACAATTATGCTGTCATACTGGCTTAGTGTCTTGACAGCTACTTTAACAACCGATAATCTTGCTTACATACCCGGGTAAAAAAATTGAATTTATATGCAAGACAAGCAAAAAGTTACGTTGTATCTCCCGCCAGGACTCCACCGTCAGCTCAAAATTAGAGCAGCTGTTGAATTAGACTCAATGTCAGCAATGGTTGAGAGAGCAGTCGTTTTCTACCTGGGTCACCCGGAGGTGGTTGATCAAGTAGAAGAGGAGTCTTATGGAAAAAGCCATCAGGTCTATAACTGTCCCGAATGTCATAGTTCTCTAGTAATAGAAAGTGGTGGAGAGGTAGTTTCCCTGAAGGAGCAGCCCAGTATTCTGGCTGAAGAACTTCCGGTGGAAAAAGTACGAGAAGAGGTAGAAGCCCATACTTGTTCTCAGGGAGAAAAATTAGTTCCCTGTTGATGTAGCAAGCGTCAAAAGTGGATCATGTTCCTTTTTTGAGGAAGTTTGGGCAGTGATTGCGCCGTCTCTAAATTAGGTCGATAGTTATGCAAGAAGAACTCAAAGTTCTCATAAAAGCTCAATACCCTCTGATTTACCTTGTAACTTCTGAGGAAGAGCGGACGGAAAGAGCAATAGCCATGATTGCTCAATCGAAGTCACAACAACGACGTGTATTTGTGTGGACTGTCACCCACGGAATTATAGAGTATGGTCAGTCACGGCATAGCAGTCAGCATCACAATACTGTCTCGCCAGAAGCAGCAATTCAATGGGTTATTCAGCAAAAAGAAGCCGGTATTTATATTTTTAAAGACTTACATCCCTTTACAGATTCGCCACCAGTAACTCGTTGGCTACGAGATGCGATCGCTAGTTTCAAAGGTACACAGAAATCCATTATTCTGATGTCTCCGATGCAGCAAATTCCGATTGAACTGGAAAAAGAAGTAGTGGTTATAGACTACCCATTGCCAGACTTGACAGAACTAAATCAAGTTCTATCTCATCAATTGGAGCAAACCAAAGCTCGCCGCACTAGTACAGAAACGCGGGAGAAACTGCTCAAAGCTGCATTAGGCTTAACCAAGGATGAAGCAGAGAAGGTTTATCGTAAAGCCCATGTTAAATCGGGACGACTCACTGAAAAGGAAGTCAATATCGTTCTTTCTGAGAAAAAGCAGCTGATCCGTCGCAATGGCATTTTGGAGTACATTGAAGAGGATGAAACCATTGATTCTGTTGGTGGTTTAGAAGAACTCAAAAAATGGCTCAAACAGCGCTCCAATGCTTTTACTGAAAGGGCAAGAGAATACGGCTTACCCCAACCCAAAGGCATGTTAATTCTGGGAGTTCCTGGATGTGGTAAATCTCTGATTGCTAAAACCACTTCTCGGCTTTGGGGTCTACCTCTACTACGCCTAGATATGGGTAGAGTATATGATGGTTCAATGGTAGGTAGATCGGAGGCCAACCTACGCAATGCCCTTAAAACCGCAGAATCAATCTCTCCAACTATACTCTTCATCGATGAACTAGATAAGTCTTTTGCTGGTGGTGCTGGTTCTTCTGACTCGGATGGGGGAACTTCCAGTCGGATCTTCGGTTCCTTCCTCACCTGGATGCAAGAGAAAACTTCACCAGTGTTCGTGATGGCGACAGCTAACCGGGTGGAACGCTTACCTGGGGAGTTCCTTCGCAAAGGTCGTTTTGATGAAATCTTTTTTGTTGATTTACCTAATGCAGAAGAGCGCCAAGAAATATTTAATATTCACCTAAGTAAGCGGCGTCGAGATATTGCTCGCTTTGATATAGAGCAGTTAGCCAATGTCTCCGATGGGTTTTCTGGAGCAGAGATTGAGCAAGCATTAATTGCTGCCATGTACGAAGCATTTGCTCAAGAGCGAGAATTTACCCAACTCGATATCATCGCAGCAATCAAATCAACTCTGCCGCTTTCTCGGACAATGACAGAGCAGGTAACAGCCCTCAGGGACTGGGCTAGGCAGCGAGCGCGACCTGCAGCGTCCTCCATTGCTGAGTACCAGCGACTGGAGTTCTAACAGGCTTTCTCCTGCTCCCAACAGGAGTAAAGGCTAGCAAAATCTTGCTAGCAGTTTGACTAAAGACCGCAATATCGCTTTGTTATTCTGCGGCTAAGTCACCAAAATAAAACGCTACGTTGTCTTTTCTCATCTATCTCTACTGGAGGAAATCCAAATGTCTCACTTTAGCACTCTGCGCACCAAGATCACCGATGCCGAAATCCTAAAAGCGTCTCTGTGTGATCTAGGTATTTCAGTCAAGACGGAAGCCGATGTTCGTGGTTATAACGGCCAACGAGTTCGTTCGGACATAGTTGCCGTTCTCGAAGGAGAGTATGATCTTGGTTGGTCTCGCAATAGTGATGGTTCTTTTGACCTGATTGCTGACCTTTGGGGTGTTGCTAAGAAGCACAATCAAACCGAGTTGATTAACTCTATCAATCAGAAGTATGCAGTTAACAAGACTTTGGTAGATGTTAAGCAGCGCGGTCTGCAAAACGCCAACGTCAAGTTGATGCTTCAGAAATAGTCTATCTAGGCGTTCCCAAGTTTGCGGGTTGACCAACCTTAGGTTAACCCGTTTTTTCCTGTAGTTAAATCATTGAGAAACCCTATATACAAAATCTGTGCCCGCGATCGCATTTTTACAGTAACTTAGGTAAATCAAAGATACCTTTTTCATTACGACTCAAAGGATATATTTTGAGCACTGCGGCTAGAGGCAAGGTTCCATATATGTGAGGAAAGAACTCAGTGCCTCCATAAGTATTCTCATCGATCACATCACACAAAACTTTACTTCTATCTATAACAAGCAAAACCAAATGCTTTGTATTTTGAAAGTGTCTCGAAAGTACTCCAAGCAGCTGGTTTGGATAACAACAATGAATGAATCCATCCTCTGAAAATTTTTCTGGTATATACTCACTGTTGACTTTCTGAGCTTGGAACCATGCAGGTGATGCAAGATGATAAATGTATTTCATATATATGGGCGCACAATTTCCCATTATGAAATAATAGTAGCAAAAAATTAAGGCAATCGCAACCAAGGTAGAAAAACCTAACACTAAGACTTATTCAGCAAACCCTAACTAAAACCTGCACTGGATGTAAAGGAGTCCATCCCTCGAATCGCTTAACCTGGGAACGACAAGAATAACCAGTGGCTAAAAAACGTTCTCTCTCTTCTGAAGTCGATGGGATGTGTCGCCCCCAACTCAGTTGATAAATTCCTTCAGATGAAGCGTAATGTTCTGCTTCATGACCATAAATCCCTGCCATACCACAACAGCCAGTGGCAACCACAGTTAGAGGAAGTCCCACAGTATGAAAAATTTGCTGCCATTGTTGACCAGATGCCCAAGCTGCTGTTTTTTCTGTACAATGACCTAATAAGTAATAATGCTCGGAAGTGGTTACTTGCGGTAAGCGATCACACTGCCTCACTAAAAACTCTTGCAGTAACTCGATTCGGAAAGAAGATTCTTGTAAGATACCCATTTTGACATACTCATCCCGATAAGTAAGGACAATGCTAGGTTCAATGCCAACAATGGGAATTCCCAAATTTCCTAGGGTTGTTAAATATTGAGCATTCTTCTCGGTAAGGGCTTGAAATTGCTCCAAGAAACCTAGCACATGTAATGTCTTACCATTGGGAAAAAATGGTGGTACATATACGGTATATCCCAGATAGTTGAGCCAATCATAGGTATCCAAAACTAGTTGTGATTCATAGAAGCTAGTGAAGGCATCCTGAAGCAAAATGATACTAGTTTCTCGTTCGGCTGCACTTAAAGCAGATAATGTAGCCAAGTCAAAGATTGGTGCTTGTCTAGCGGCTAATCCCTGCCGTACAGTTAAGGAACTGATGATAGGTGCATCAACTAGACCAAAAATCTGCTTATTTAACCAGTGGCTTACCGGATTTTGCATCAAGGCATTAACCAGCACGGGTAGATGGGATTGCCAATTAGCAATGGTTTCAATCCTACCGAGCAAGTAATCCCTGCTTGGCCTGAGGTAGCGGGTATAGTAAAGTTGGAGAAATTTGGCTTTTAAACTGGGAATATCCACATGAATGGGACATTGGCTGGCACAAGCTTTACAGGATAGACAGCCCTGCATTCCTTGATAGACTTCATGGGAATAGTCATAAGCTCCCCAGAATTTAGCGATCGCATGCCAAATTTTAACAGGTAAACTACCTGACTTGTAAGTAGGAAGCAGGGAGTAGGGAGTAGAAAAGATCCTACTTTCATCACTTGGTGGTAAAAAAATTGTTTCATTGTGACTGCCTTCTGCCTCCTGCCTCCTGCCTCCTGCCTCTTGCCTTCTGCCTTCTTGCACTAGTTCTAATTGCCTTAACCATTCCCTGAGTAAACTGGAGCGTCCTTTGGGAGAATGGATGCGATCACTTGTGTCTTTATAAGAAGGACACATGACATGATCGGGGTTATAGTTAAAACAAGCCCCATTGCCATTACAGTTGAAAGCCATTTCGTACTCAGAGCGAACAGATGGGTTAACTTGTCGGTCAAAATGTCCTCGTAATGGTGCTTCAACTCTTACCACTTGAGAGCTCCCCAGAAGCGCTTCGCGCCCCAAATTGAATGGGAGAAACAAGTCAGCCTCCCTTAGAACCTTCTGCCTTCTGCCTTCTGCCTTCTGCCTTTTTTCTCGAGAGTCACTACCCAAAGGTGTGACAATTTTACCTGGATTTAAGCGATTATCAGGGTCAAAAGCCGCCTTGATTCTGCGCAAATCTTGATACAACTCTTCGCCAAAAAAAACGGGAGTATATTCACTACGAAATCCTTTCCCGTGTTCCCCCCACATCACACCACCGTATTTCCGTACCAGAGCCACAACCTTATCGGATAATTCTCGAATCAAGGCTTCATCTTGAGGTACCTTGAGATCCAAAGCAGGTCGAACATGGATACATCCTACATCTACATGACCGAACATAGCATAATCGAGTTGATATGCCCTTAATAGGGCTTGAAATTCTCGAACATAGCTAACAAAGCATGAGGGAGGTACTGCTGTATCCTCAATAAAAGCCACAGGTTTGCGATCGCCTTTTCTATTGCCCAATAAGCCAACGCCTTTTTTTCGTAATGTCCAAAGAGCCTCCATTTCGCTTTCATTCTGGGCTAAATAATAGCCAGTGGGTTGTTGTGGTTGCTGTTTAGAGGAGTCAATTGTCTGGCAAAGCTGGCTGATTTTCTCCTTTAGGTGATCAAGATTGTTCCCTACAAACTCAACTAAATTAATCGCTTGGGCATCAGCAATAAAATTTCGCACCTGATGATAGATTTGATCTTGCTGGGCAAGTTCTAAAATTTTTTCATCGACTGTTTCGATCGCTGCTGGTTCTGATGCGAGTAGCATTTGGGCAGAAGTAAGCGCATCATCAAAACAGGAGTAGTGAATTGTCAGTAACTTTCTATATTGGAGAATTGGGGTTAGCTTTAAGTTCGCTTCACTAATAACTGCTAGAGTTCCCTCGGAACCAGAAAGAATCCAGTTGAGGTTAAACTTATCCGCCTCTGAGTAAACCTTTGCCAGGTTGTAACCAGTCATAAATCGAGGCATTTTGGGGAAAGTCTGGGCAATTAGTTCCCGCTTTGAGGTAACGATATCATCAACATCGCGGTGAATCTTGCCTAAGCGTCCCGATTGCTGTTTCAGAGCTGATAAAGTAGCCGCATCTAAAGACTGCGATCGCCCAACTGTGCCATCAGATAAAATCCAAGTTAAGGCCAAAATATGATTGCTAGTTCGCCCATAAATTCGTGATCCTTTTCCACAGGCATCAGTATTAATCATACCGCCAATAGTGGCACGATTACTCGGTGCTATAGAAGGAGCAAAAAACACCCCGTAAGGTTGTAAATAAGCATTCAGTTGGTCTAAAATTATCCCTGGTTGAACCCGCACCCACCCTTGTTCTAGATTGAGCTCCAATACTTGGTTCATGTACTTGGAACAATCAATAATGATGCCGGGAGAAAGGGATTGACCATTGGTTCCCATACCTCCACCTCTAGGAGAGAAGGTAAGAGTTTTAAAAGGTTCTTGATTAGCTAACAGAAAAAGTTGCACGATATCTTCCCCCTTCCGGGGAAAGACAACCCCTTGAGGCAAGATTTGGTAAATACTATTATCCGTTGACAGAGTTAATCGACTGGCAAAGTCAGGGCGAATTTCACCCGAAAAGGAAGTTTTAGCCAATTGTTCCAAGAAAAGAGCATAGTTTGGTTTTAAGCTATTTTCAAGCGATAATCTAGGAATCATTAGCCCTATCTGGCATAGCTTCCATACTCATCTGTTTCGCCTTATTGAGAAAAGTATTACTTTGCCGATGGTTAGAGATGCAATCGCAAATAAACTGTAGCTTATCTGGAATACTTTTGCTCAAGAACGGGGTTTTCGCTTATGCTTGGGTTCTATCAGGCAAGATCCAGCAAAGCATCGGGCACAAAAGCACACTGGCAACAGAAAAAGTTAGCAAAATCCAAAGAATATCTAGCATATTAGTCGTCATGGTGTTTAGCTCATCGCTTTCAATACTACTTTGTCCCTGATGAGAATATCCTTATATCTAAATAATCTAATAACATTTTGCTACCTCTAAACTACGATAGTGTTTAGTAAATATGAAAATATTATAAAAATTTGATATTTTTTTTTCGACTAAGTGTACTTTATTGACTTTGAGAGAACAAGAAGCTTTACAATTGCTGCTTAACTCTTTACTTCTACCAATGAAAAATGACAAATCAATACTTTTTCTTAATTATTGTAAATAAATTTATATTTTTTCCGACAGCATGTTTATTGCTCAAATTTTAGGATTTTTAAAGCTTTTGCAGAAATTATTAACAGTAGGATTTAAAATTAGGCACATAATATCTATCTTAATCCGGATTGATTTACCGGAAATGGTTTTGCATAATTGAGACTTTTAGAATCTATGGTTACATCTCCAACTGCCCCAGTACGCAAACTTTCTAAACTAGAAGCCCTCAAAGAAAATAGCAATTTCTTGCGTGAGCCAGTGGCAACTGAGCTGCAGCAAGATACCACTCACTTCTCACCAGATGCTATTCAGATTTTGAAGTTTCATGGGTCTTACCAACAACATAACCGAGATAATCGGGTCAGGGGTCAAGAGAAGGACTATCAGTTAATGCTGCGTACCCGAAATCCAGGTGGGTTTATTCCTCCAGAACTGTATCTAACCTTGGATCGCCTTTCTGAGGAATATGGTAACCATACACTACGAGTTACTACTCGTCAGGGCTTTCAGATTCATGGCATTCTCAAGAAGAATTTAAAGGCAACGATCGCATCCATTATCCATAGTATGGGTTCAACTTTGGGAGCTTGTGGCGATCTTAACCGTAATGTTATGGCTCCCCCAGCACCTTACAAAAATCGACCAGAATATCAGTATGCCTGGGAATATGCGGTTAAAGTTGCAGACTTGCTAGCACCCCAGACAGGGGCTTACTACGAGATTTGGTTGGATGGGGAAAAAGCAATCAGTGCTGAAGAAGCTCCTGAAATCAAGGCTGCACGGCAGTGCAATGTCAACGGCACCATCTTCTCTGACAAAGAAGAACCAATCTACGGCACATATTATATGCCCCGAAAGTTTAAGTGCTCTGTTACTGTGCCGGGAGATAACTCAATTGATCTGTACACTCAAGATTTAACCTTGGTAGTGATTACCAATAACCAGGGAGAGTTGGCAGGGTTTAATGTCCTAGTAGGTGGTGGTATGGGACGTACCCATAATAGGGAAGAAACTTTTGCCCGATTAGCTGACGCCCTTGGATATGTCGAGAAAGACGATGTCTACGATTTGGTTAAAGCAGTTGTAGCGACACAGAGAGATTATGGGGATCGCATGAACCGCCGTCATGCTAGGATGAAGTATTTGCTCTATGATTGGGGCGTTGATAAGTTCCGGGCAACTGTTGAAGGTTACTTTGGTAAAAAAATTGCCCCTTACAAACCCCTACCATCCTTCAAATACAAAGACTACTTGGGATGGAACGATCAAGGAGACGGCAAACTATTTTTGGGGATTTCCGTTGAGAATGGTCGAGTTAAAGATGCAGGCGACTTCCAGCTTAAAACAGCTCTGCGAGAAATTACCAAGAAATTTTCTCTACCAATGCGGTTGACTGCTAACCATAACATCATTCTCTACGAAATTGAACCTTCCCAAAAGCAAGAGATTGAGCAGATTCTTCAGCAGTGTGGTATCGAAATTACTCCAGAAGGTATTGAACCGTTGGTACGCTATTCTATGGCTTGTCCAGCACTACCAACTTGTGGCTTGGCGGTTACGGAATCAGAACGGGTACTCCCTAGCATGGTGGAGAGGATTCGAGTACTGCTGGATAAACTCGGTTTAGAACAAGAGCACTTTGTCATCCGAATGACTGGATGTCCCAATGGCTGTGCTCGACCCTATATGGCAGAATTGGGGTTTGTTGGTAATTTACCGGGGAAATATCAAGTTTGGCTGGGAGGCTCACCGGATCAGACACGATTGGCACAACCTTATGTAGAGCGTATGCCAGTTGAAGAGCTGGAAACCTTTCTCGAACCAATTTTTGTTTACTTCAAACAAGAGCGTCAAACTGAGGAAAGTTTCGGAGATTTTTGCGATCGCGTCGGTTTTGATGCCATCCGCAAATATACTGTTAGCTATCAGTCCGGTGCTAATTTAGAGAATAGGGAGGAAATCCCCAATGTAGAGCATGAGAAGGAAATCGACAGTGTAGAGAATGAGGAAGAAATGGCCAAGCCAACCAAGAAAAAGGATGTTGGCAAAAATCGGCGTCATCGGGTAAGACTGCGGGATGAACTCCACACCCGTCTCAAAGCTGCAGCTGAAAAGCAAGGCAAAACGATGACACAGATCGCATCAGAAGCCTTGGAAGCCTATTTGGAAAAAATTTCCTGAGCAAATATAGTATTAGCCGTTCCTTTCTGTCAGGGACGGTTTCAAACTGCTTGAATAATTTGCTGCTCGAGTAGATATTGAAGAGCCTCAATCGGTCGGTAAGCAGAGAGCTTGGTTGTTGTTTGAGCCAGGAATTGAGCAACTATCTCACTAGTATTTTGAGAGGAACTGCACAGCTGGCAAAGTAGACATAAGTCATTAGTAGGAAGATGAGCATCCAATTGTCTTAAACGAGCAGTCGTTTGAGGCGAGGCTTGAAAAAAGAGAACCGTTGCAGGGGAAAGTTTAATTTGCCCTTGTCGGCGCTGCCAGAAAGGGGACGATGCCCAGCGAGTTTCCCGAGCATAATATTTGCGTCGCTCTTCTAAGTAGAGTTCAAACTGATGCTGCGTTTGCCGCTGGTATGACAGAAGAGTATAGGAGTGCCCCTCCATAAATTGTTTGATAGCATTTGCAGCCTGCATTCCCGATCGCAAAGCTTTGTAAATTCCAGTTGAAGAGAGCGGATCCAGCTTGCAGGCGGCATCTCCTGCTGCTAACCAACCATCGCCGCTGATTTGATCTAAATACTGGGAAAAGGCAGGCTGGATCTGTAGTTTGGAGGGATAAACTGAACGTTCTATTAAGCCGCGAACATAGCGAGTTTGCTTAAGTGCGATAGTCCATTGTTTCAGACAGGATAGTCCATATTTTTGTACTAGATCGCGATCGCACATCAGGGTTACTATGACACGTTCCTTGGGCAGGTGAGCCGCATACCACCAACCAAATTCTGCTGCTTCAACCAGGGTATAGCAAGTTCTGGCAGTCTTTGCTCCATCTAGGGTGAAGACGGCTGTGAGTCCCATCAAGCAATCGATACGAACAGTGCGTGCTCCCTGCCAGTGAGCAAAGACGCTGCAAGGGCCGCTGGCATCGACAACAAACGAGGCAGTTACCTCACAGAGATTGCCATCTTGAGAGTTTAAAATCAGATTCCATTGCTGGTTAGCAGTGCGATCGCATCCTATCACCTGCATGCCGCTCATCACAACTGCGCCTCTTTCTGCCGCTGCTTGTAAAAGAGAAGCATCAAAACGCGCCCGATCCAGATGCCAGCCCCGTCCACCAACAGAAGCCCAAAAATCATTAAATCCCAATGCGTCATCCCCCCAGACAGAGCAATTACCCAACGAGGCTAAATGCCCTCCCTGTTCAAAAGAGGCAAATACCCCCAGCTGAGCTAACAAGAATTGGATACTAGGAGGAACGCTCTCGCCAAGCCGAAAGATGGGTTGGTGAGACATTTCAATAATGCCCACCCGCCAGTCTCCCTGGTTCAGCAGTGTTAGAGCTGTTGCCGCCCCTGCTGGTCCCCCTCCCACAATTGCAATATCGAGTTCCATATTCTTTACAGCCCTGAATTACTATATCCCTAGCCGTAGACTTAATCCACGGCAGTTTTAGTGCTTAGAGCACAATTCATTCTGTATTTTCTAGAGATGTTGATAGCAAAACTCATTTAAGGACCACAAGTCATTAAATTAAAGCTCCTTTAATAAGCCCCAAAGAGTAAATTATTACTACCAAATAAACCACCACTCAAGTTTCCCTATGGACAAATTGTATACGATTTTAGCTGAGAATTTATATCGGTTTTTACGTAACTTTTCAGTTAAAATTGTTACTTGCTTTATCCAAAAATCCACTTAATTTTAAAAGAGCGATAAGGTGGTCAAATTTTGGTAATTACGTCTGATGTGGATTAACTTAAATCCTTGTTGGGTCAAGGAAACAGGGAATAGTGAACAGGGAACAAAAGGAAAATTTAACCGAAAATCAAGGGTTGCAGCTTCTAATTCACATTAAACGTTAATTATTAATGTAGACTCCCTCATCTCTCATCTACTTTGATTGGAAAACACAATTGTGCATTTATACCAGCGAACTCCTCAAACTAAGGCATTAAGTCAATTGAATAACCTACTCCCTATCTCTGCTGGCAACAAAAGAATGCCTAGGGGAAAGCACCAGCAAAAACTTTCCTGTTTGCTACTTATATGCGCATTTTTACCCTTGCCTTATTTGACCGGATGTGCATTCTTGAGTGAGAACCAAGTCGGAGCCCAACCTAGAACTTCTAGCTCACCCCAGAAGGAAGACAGCATAAATGTAGATGTTGCGATCGCAAAAACAGGGAATATCCAAGAACCTTTAGAATACCCTGGTACTACCAAACCAGTCCGGGAAGTCTCTGTGAGTTCCCAAATCGAGGGGCGACTACTGAAGCTTAATGTCGATGTTGGAGATAGGGTAAGGCAGGGACAAATTTTAGCTCAAATTGATGATGCTCTGTTGGTGACGGCAGTCAATGAAGCTCAAGCAGAACTAGCAGCGCTGGAGTCGGAAGTGGCACAGGCAGAAAATCGGGTAAGCAATGCTAAAGCCAGAGCTAAACAAGCGCAATTAGAGTTTGAGCAAGCACAAATAGATGCAACTCGGTTCAAAAGTCTTCAAGAAGCTGGAGCTATCTCCAAGCAACAGGCAGAATTAGCTCAAACAGCTGCAGCTACTGCCCAACAAAATGTACTTGCCGCCAATGAACAAATTAGCACAGAAGAAAAGGCTGTCACTGCTGCTCAAGGTCGAGTCAATGCTCAACAAGCAGTAGTAGCTCAAAACCAGGAGCGTCAATCTTATGCCTTACTAGCTGCTCCAATAAACGGTGTTGTCTTAGACAAAGTAACAGAACCAGGTAATCTGGTAACTCCTGGTAGTGAGATTCTGAAATTGGGAGACTTTAGTCGCGCTAAAGTAGTTATTGAGATTTCTGACTTTGATCTAGCAAATATCCAGGTGGGACAATCAGTTTCGGTACGCTTAGATGCCTTTCCTGGTAAATCTGTGGTTGGGGAAGTCACTCGCATTTCCCCAGCAGCACCAGCAGAGCTAAAAGTGCAAGTGGAAGTCACCATTCCTAACAGCAACGGTAGAATTGGTAGCGGACTCTTAGCACGGGTTAGGTTTGTCCCAACTACCCCGTTACGAGTAGTTATACCAGAAACAGCATTGCAAGGGACAAAGGGAGACGAGGAGAAGAAGGGACAAGGGGGACAAGGGAGAAATTCCCAATTCCTGATTCCCAATTCCCAATCTAGTGAGGGGACAGTATTTGTAGTTATTGGAGAAGAAGACAAGACACAAGTTAAAGCTCGCTCAGTAAGGTTAGGTACTCGTGCAAATGGTCAAGTAGAAATTATCTCAGGTTTGCAGCCAGGAGAACGGTTTGTTACAAGCAGCAGTAAACCCTTAAAAGATAGAGATACTGTGGGTGTAAGTATTAATTCCGATTGACTAGTGCAGCGCGGCGGAAATAAGTGAGCAGTTTGAGTCGATAGAATCCTTACTCTATAAGCATTCTTAATTCTTAATTCTTAATTCTTAATTCAAACAGCGCTCCAATAGCAACCGCCAGCTTATTCTCAAGTAGGTCCAAACTGGGAATTGATAAAACTCAATCACCAGCCATCCAACAATCCCCAGATGCGACAAAAAGGCTAATTCTACCCAAACAGTTGGTAGCCAAGACAAGTTGCTTCCGGGAGTGGTGGGAAAAATATAAGCTGACAGTGCTACCAAGGTAGTTGGTAGAATCACAAATCCTACTACTAACAACCAGTGATACCATTTCCATTCCCTTCCCTGTAACTCTCCTCTTTGCCAAAATTTGCCATTCCAGTACCAAGTTAGGGGTGGTTGACTGGTAGGCATTTTAAGTAGTTTTTTGTCTAAATCTGCCGTGAAAATATTGTTACAGTAATCACAACCAAAAGCCTCCATCAACGACAGAGATTTAATTTCACCCAAACGACAAACTGGACAAGGGTAAATTCCCTGATAGTCCAAAAGATTAGCTGAGTTTTTTGAGTTGCGCATGGAACTTTAGGACAAATTGAGTAGGCTAGTGCTTTTTTCGCTAAACTGATATTTTACCGTTCTAAAAAAACGGGGTTTCAAACCTAAATTTTTCGATGAGCCACCAATTATCTAATTCACAGCAGTTAAGGATTATGATTGTTGATGATCATCGCCTGCTGCTGAATGGAACAATTGGTCTAGTTAGCGATCGCTTTCCTGATGCTGAGATAGTCTCAGCTCAAACTGTTCAGGATGCTCTAGCACAAATTACAGAGCAATTGCCTGAGCTGGTTATTGCTGATTTGTCCATCCCAGAGACATCAGGGACAGCTGCTCACATTGAGAAAGGGTTGGGATTGCTTAAGCACTTAATGCAACATTATCCAGACCTGAATCTGATGGTATTAAGTAGTAATATTAAGGCATTAATTCGCCTGATGCCTGAAATTGATCATCATCAGGGAGGATTTATGATTGCTGACAAAAGTCTTCCAGTGGACACCTTCCTGATGCGGATGGAGTGGGTTCTCCAGGGACTTACCCATACCAAGGATCTCCAAGCTGATTTAGAGGTGAAGCCAGAGTGGTTGGAGGTTTTGCGATTAGCCTTTGAGGAAGGACTTCAGGATAAAGCGATTGCTAAGCAGATGTACAAATCTGAACGGATGATTCGCCACTACTGGTCAAAAATTCAGGATGCGTTGGAGATTTATCCTGAAGAGGGTAAAAATATTCGAGCGCTAACCCAAATTCGTGCCCGTGAAAAAGGATTAATTGACTAGTGGAAAAAGACAATCCCAATAAAAATTTTTCACCGCAAGCTGCAGGCAACCCAGGGATGGGAGGGATAGACGCCAGGAGCCAAAATAATTCGTCCTTTGAACAACCTCTACATTCCCTAATCGCTTCATCAATTGCTGCAAAACCACAGCAGCGGATTACTTTTGCTGAGTATATGGATTTGGCACTATATCATCCGCAATATGGTTACTATGCTACTGGTGCAGTCAATATTGGCTCGAAGGGGGACTTTTTTACTTCACCTCACCTAGGTAAAGATTTTGGTGAGTTACTCGCTGAGCAGTTTGCCCAAATGTGGCATATTTTGGGAGAGCCAACTCCCTTTACCTTAATGGAAATGGGAGCCGGACAAGGATTACTAGCAGCGGATATTCTCAGTTATCTCCACTCCTCACATCCTGACTGCTTTGCCGCTGTGGAGTACATCATCGTCGAGAAAGCAGCAGGATTGATTAGTCAACAGCAACAACTGTTACAGAAATTGCCACTGCCGACAACAGACAGTAACATGCGATCTGCTTGCAGCAGCGCTTCGCTATCGCTACCTATAAGGTGGTGTTCACTAGAAGAAATACCAGAAAATTCCCTGACTGGTTGCTGTTTCTCTAATGAGTTAGTCGATGCTTTACCCGTACATCAATTTGTTATTGAACAGGGACAGTTACGGGAAATTTATGTCACTACAAGGAGGAAAGGAGAGGCAGATGGGGAGATGGGGAGATGGGGAGATGGGGAGATAGGTGAACAAGGGAGAAATTCTCAAACAACAAACAACCAACAACCAACAACAAATAACCAACAACAAACAACAAACAACATTCAATTTGTGGAAGTCACAGATATTCCTTCAACACCTCTACTGAAGGAGTATTTTGATTTGGTGGGTATTGATTTATTCTGCGGTGCTTACCCAGATGGCTATCGTAGTGAAGTGAATCTTGCGGCGCTTGATTGGCTCAATAATGTTGCCAAGCGACTACAGCGGGGTTTCTTGCTAACGATTGATTATGGTTATTCGGCTGAGCGCTATTACTTACCAGCACGTCATCAGGGAACTTTACAATGCTATTATCGCCACCGCTATCATGATGACCCTTATTGGTGTGTCGGGCAGCAGGATATTACTGCCCATGTAAATTTTACTGCTTTGGAACGACAAGGAGAGCTGTGCGGCTTGCATCAAGTGGGTTTTACTCAGCAGGGAATGTTTCTGATGGCTCTGGGTTTAGGGGAACGCCTTGCTGCACTTTCTGCTTGTGGTGAAGTTCGTGGACAAGCAGTTGCTACAGGTCAGGATTTGATCACCATTATGCAGCGTCGCAAGGTGCTACACCAGTTGATTGAGCCAATGGGATTAGGAGGCTTTGGTGTACTAGTTCAGAGTAAGGGGTTAACAAAGGAAGAAGAGAAAGTTGCACTCAAAGGTTTGACTATTCCGCCGATGTCAACACTTAATACCTGATTTTATCTTCTTTTTCGACTTGGTATTTTACACTATTGCCTATTGCCTGCATCGTAAGACGCTTATTACTTCAAAACCCGAATCAATGGACTTATTCTCCCAAGCCCTAACTAAATGAGCAAGAGTCGCTTCCATAACTGCCGTTGTTTGACCAGAGACAGTGAAAACTAATGCTTCACGATACACTCGCTGTGCGGCATGATGTCGGTAATTAGCTACACCACTAGAAACAGTAACTGCGGCAGTAGTGCAACGTTGTGCTAAATTAATTGCCCAAGCGCGGAGTTGTAGTTGTTCCTCCCAAGTCTGCGAATCCTTTGCTAGTGCTGCCATCATTGTTGATTGACAACGATTGAGTTCTTCGTTTAAGGCATCAAACGCTTGCTTGATAAAGGGGAGTTGCTTACTCTGGTAAACCGCCTCTATGATATCAAGACCGGCCCTAGTATTGCCCAGGCAATAAAACCCGTGATGCAAGACATTCTTTTTATCGTTCTCATGAATTGCACCAGCTGGTTTAATAAAGACAACACGCTCTTTGGATAAAAACCAATGAGTGAGCTTTGCCGTAACGGTATTGGTTGAAGACATTGCTCCTAATTTCATTGGCTGACTAAAGGCAATTGCTCCCCCAGTCTCTTGCACAGTATCAATAAAGGGCAACATACCATAAACTGCCCGACCATCGGGAAGTGTTGCACCGATAATAAAATCTTGAAAGAAGCCAAAACCTGTTACCCAAGGCACTGTTCCTTCTATCTGATACCCACCTGCTACAGGAATAGCTTTAACTATAGGATTGCCTTGGCGTCGCAGATGGGAAAAGCCGATGCCAACCAACACCTCTCCTTGACTCATATAGGGTAGATATTGCCGCTTTAAAGATTCATTCTCACTATTAGTGAGGAATCCTCCTGAACTTTGGTGTTGAGTTTGCAGAAATGCCAACGCGCCAGAGTAACGGGGAACTAGCTGCTGGAAGTAGCGAAAGGTTTGCTCACTAACTCCAGCACCTCCCCAAACTTGAGGAACCTTGAGAGCCAATAAAGAGCGAGCGCTCATTCCCTGCAGTGCTTCTTTTAATGCTTCTGGATTGTCATCAATCTCTGATGCTATTGGTGCAACAGACTCCCGGAGATAGGTATCAGCAATTTCTAAGAGCGCTTGCTGCTCATCTCGATTACTCTGATCAACCACTCCTTGATTTTCTACAATTAATGACATTTGGTTACTTTTACGGTGTATTAGGAAATTATACTCAACTGTATTGCGATCGCAGCAACTCCCAATTTCTGACTTCTAAGAATCATGACTCATACCATCACTAAACCAAACGAATTGATTCCTCCTTTAGAAAATGGCGATAAATTGACTCGTCTTGAAAAAGAAGGGGGACAATCGACAATTAGCGAAGATCGATATATCTTCAACCCAACCTACAGTTTTAGGCGTACCACTATGCTCAAAAATCATCATCATCTATCATCCCTTCACCCTCCTCAGCGAAATGCTGACGCAAACCACCAGGCAAAGCAGCAATAATGGCATCTAGAACTCTAGCTACTGGTACTATTTCTAAGCCGACATCAGGTAAAGTTTGACCTTTGGGAATAATTGCCCGTTTAAAACCCAATTTAGCAGCTTCTTTGAGGCGGAGTTCCATCTGGGAAACTAGTCTTACTTGTCCCCCTAACCCCACCTCCCCGATCATAACCGTGCGCTGGTGAACTACGCGATCGCGAAAACTAGCAACCACTGCTACAGCAATGCCTAAATCTGCTGCCGGTTCCTCCACCCCCAAACCCCCAGCAGTAGCCACATAAGCATCTAGTTTGGACAAAGGAATCCCCACCCGCTTTTCTAGTACCGCCAGAATTTGTTGCAGACGGTTGTAATCAATACCAGTGGTTGAGCGTCGAGGGGAACCATAACTCGCCGGAGCAACCAGTGCTTGCAACTCTACCAAAATGGGACGAGTACCTTCACAAGCGACAACAGTAGCAGTACCAGGACTCATTTCATCTCGGTTGCCTAAAAAGAGTTCTGAGGGATTGAGTACCTCCTGCAAGCCTTTGTCTACCATTTCAAAAATGCCAATCTCGTGGGTAGCACCGAAACGGTTTTTTACCGAGCGCAAGAGTCGATGAGAAGCAAAGCGATCACCCTCAAAATACAATACCGTATCTACTAAATGTTCCAAAACCCTTGGACCTGCGATCGCACCTTCCTTAGTCACATGTCCGACAATTAATAGGGTAATATTCTCGCGCTTTGCCACCTGCATCAGCGCTGAGGTACATTCTCGCACCTGGGCTACCGAACCTGGAGCAGAAGTCAAGGCAGCAAAATAAAGGGTTTGGATACTATCAATTACTGCTACCTGGGGTTTGAGGGACTCCAACTCTCGAAGAATTTCTTCTAAATCTGTCTCTGGCAAGACAAAGAGGCTCGGTTCTTGAGCAGAGCTATCTGGAGTATCATCCTTAGTTTTTGCCTCTTTGGACTTACTGCGCTTTTTGCCATTACCATTAGCAGCTTCTTGCTCAACTTCCTTGACTGGTTCTTCCCCAACTCCCAAGCGAGCCGCTCGCAGCTTCACTTGTTGTCCCGACTCTTCCGCACTAACATAAAGAATGCGGTGTACCTTCGCCAATTGATTAGCCACTTGTAACAGCAGAGTTGATTTACCAATTCCAGGATCACCACCAATCAACACTAAAGAGCCAGGAACAATGCCACCCCCTAAGACTCTATCTAGTTCACCGTAGCCAGAGGCAAACCGGATCTGTACACCATCAGAAATTTCTGAGAACTTGAGAGAAGATCTCGGTTGTGCTGGTGTTTTGCTCCCTGATTGCTGATGGTGACGACTAGTAGATTGCCAACCCCCTCGATTAATCATGCTAGCAGGGCTTGCTACCACCTCCTCTTCCAAAGTGTCCCAAGCACCACAGGATGGACATTTACCAAACCATTGGGGAGATTCTGCCCCACAAGCGTTACAAATATAGAGGGATTTAGATTTAGGCATCCTGAGTTAAAAACTTAAAAAACTTTTAAAAAATTCACGAACAAATATTAAGAAAAACTGCAACTCCTGCAATATATCCTCTTGAAACCGTAAAAAACCTTCGTAAAGAGTTATATCTTAGTAGATGAAGTGTTAATAAATTAACAATTTGGTAACCATTTTTCAGGAGTATCGGGTAATTTGGAAGTCCATAAAGAAAAAATCCTAGTTGTCGATGATGAAGCTAGTATCCGTCGTATCTTGGAAACTCGCCTTTCCATGATTGGCTATGATGTTGTCACGGCTGCTGATGGAGAAGAAGCCCTCGACACCTTTCGTAACGCTGAGCCGGATCTAGTAGTTCTAGATGTAATGATGCCCAAGCTGGATGGCTATGGCGTCTGCCAGGAGTTACGTAAAGAATCTGACATCCCCATCATTATGCTAACTGCCTTAGGGGATGTTGCAGACAGAATTACAGGTTTAGAGTTAGGAGCTGATGACTATGTTGTCAAGCCCTTTTCTCCCAAAGAATTGGAGGCTCGTATTCGCTCAGTGTTGCGCAGGGTTGACAAAGTAGGGGCTTCCGGGATTCCCAGCTCTGGTGTCATCCATGTGGGGAGTATTAAAATTGATACTAACAAGCGACAAGTGTACAAAGGAGATGAGCGTATCCGACTCACTGGTATGGAGTTTAGTCTCCTAGAGTTGTTAGTCAGCCGCTCTGGTGAACCTTACTCTCGCTCAGAAATTTTGCAAGAAGTCTGGGGATATACACCAGAGCGCCATGTCGATACTCGTGTGGTGGATGTCCATATCTCCAGGTTACGGGCAAAGTTGGAAGATGACCCCAGTAATCCTGAGCTCATTCTAACGGCGCGAGGTACTGGTTATTTGTTCCAAAGAATTATCGAACCAGGGGAAGAATAAGGTGTTAGGTGTTAGGTATTAGGTAGACTTAAGAGTTGATGTCCAACTTGAGTGAAATTGCACGGCAACCATCTTTCCCTGAACCCTGAACCCTAAAATCTAAAACCTAGCATGACAAAACCCGATCAAAACTATGTACTACGGCAATTGCCGTTTGTTGTTGGTGGATTAGGCAGTCTACTGGTAGTGCTCAACCGTTTATTGACACCACAGCTAACAGACTCTCAGGCTCGTTCAGATGTTCTGGGAGTAATTTTAAGTGCAGTGTTGATTTTGACGGGTTTACTATGGCAACAGGTACAGCCGCGCTCCCCTGAAGCAGTTGATTTGGTTGGAGAGGAAGGCTTTGAACTAGCACCAACCCTACCCACTGAGGTAAAAACTGAACTAGCTTGGGCATCCCATCTATTATTAACCAATACAGCGACGCGATCGCTGGTCGTTTTCTACCAAGGCAAAGTTCTGCTACGTCGAGGTATTTTGGGAAAAAATCCAGAAGTTAAACCAGGAGCCATCTTACAGCGGGTTCTAGAGAAACAAAAAGCTGTCTATTTAGTTGCTCTCAAGATTTATCCAGGGCGTGTTGAATTTGACTATTTGCCAGAAAATACCCAAGGAGTTATTTGCCAACCTCTGGGCAACCAAGGTGCTTTAATTTTGGGAGCCAATGCCCCTCGCAGTTACACTAAACAAGATGAGAATTGGGTGGAGGGGATTGCAGATAAACTGGCAAATACCCTGAATCAATATTGTGATGATTTTGCAGCTGCTGATATTTAAATGTATTTAACAATTTTTTACTGGGTAATAATTGCTGTCATGCTTTTGGGAGTGGTTGGGGCAGTTGTTCCTGGCATTCCTGGCCCTAGTATGATTTTAGTAGCCATTCTAATTTGGGGTCTTGTGCAAGGTTTTGGTACTATTGGCTGGCCCCTAATTGCTATTTTTCTTATTTTGATCTTGAGTGCGGTAGTTGAATTTTTAGCTACCTATTGGGGAGCAAAACGTGCTGGTGCTAGCAAGTGGGGACAGGCTGGAGCAATTTTGGGTTTAGTGTTGGGATTTTTCGGTTTGCTCCCTGCTCTACCTTTTGGTGGTCCTTTACTGGGTATTCTTGTTGGTCCTATTCTCGGAGCATTTATCGGCGAGTTTCTCTATCGACGTAAGCTGGACTCAGATTCAAGAATTAAGATAGCTTTTAAAGCTAGTATGGGAATTGTCGTTGGTTCGCTGATTGGTAATTTGATTGAAGCACTCTTAGCACTCGCTTCAGTTATCATCTTTATCGTTACGACTTGGCCCCTAGGAGCAGGAATTTAATCAGTAGAGACGCGCCAACAGCCCTAGGGGTATCCTTCGGCAGGCGCGTCTCTACAAATGACTAATGACTAATGACTAATGACTAATAACAAATGACATTTGATAGATATTTAACGGGGCAGTGAAGTAGCTTCCTCAGAAGGCATCGTATCAGAATAGAGTTGGCCTTCGGGTAAATTAATAAAATCGGTTCCTAACAAGTTCTCGTCTGACAACACCACATCCTTTAACTGAGCACCGTCAAGGTAAGCAAAATCAAGACTAGCATTGGCGAGGTTAGCTGCTGTTAGATTAGCTTCTACCAAGTCGGCATTATCTAAGACGGCATCTTGGAGTACTGCTCCTTCTAAATTAGCTTCCGATAAGTTAGCTCCCTCTAAGTTAGCCCCCTCTAAGTTAGCATTCTGCAAATCTGCACCCATCAACTGAGCTTTGCTTAAATCACTACCGCTCAAGTCACATCCAGGACAACTATTCGTCTCCATTAACTGGAGAAGGTGGGCAGGATTTTCGGCTTGTGCTGGTGCTGCTGTCCCGCACAAAATGAGGAATGCTGCTACGCCGAAAATTTGCTTATTCATAATCCTTTTCCTCCCACAACTTGTCCTTTAAGACTTGATGTTCTTTATCATTCCAGATTGTCTTGGGGAGGATAGTGATTCACTTATTATCGCAATTGTGATTATTTTTCTTTCGCTAGGTGATAATCATCTCTAAGCCAATGTGACTAAAGTTACTTTTATTAATTGATCTAAATCACATATTGTTCAATAACCTTATGTTTTATGGTGACTAGTACCGCTGCGCGGAATTAAGAATTAAGAATTAAGAATGCTTATAGAGTAAGGATTCTATCGATCTCAAACTGGTGGGTTATTTGTGCGGTGCTGCACTAGTGAGTCAATACTACTGGGGTGTAAGCTCATACTAAATCCGGAGCAAAAAAACTGCTCAAGAGGTGACAACAAGGCTATGAAGCAGTTTGGATAATGAATAGAGCATTAAGTATCGCACCTGTATCCAGCTCATTCCAGGACTAAAATAGGGCTTGGGAGAAAAAGACATCTCCAATAATTATGCTAGAACCTCTATGCTACCGTGCCAAAATCGGGATTTTTGGAGATGTCTAATACCATTTACCAAAAGTAGCTGGAGACTTAGTTGAAATGATTCATTGATATGTCTTCATTTCAGCGTTTTGACTATCTAGCCACTTTCAGGAATTGGTATAATGTGTCCTTAGCCATTGGTGACAAGTTAAGGTAAAAATGTCGTTGTCAAGGGAACAGGGAACAGGGAACAGGGAACAGGGGAGAGGAAAAATCGATTTTTCTGACCCTTTTGGTTTTTCATATATAGGGGTTTTTGATTTCCAAAGCACTATATATGGTACTTGACAAAATACACGACCTTTTAACTTGTCACCATTGGTCCTTAGCTTAGAAGTCGAATGCAGATATCACACCGTTAGTATGGAGATTGATCCCCCACGTTTCCTGCAGGACTATATTGACAAACCCAATATACCTGATCACTACTTTTAGCTACACCGCACCCAACCTGTGTGGTATTTCGCCAAACTACTTGGGTATAGTGACCACAGGACTGTCGTGGTGGTGCAGAGCAACTATTATTACTATAGTCGTACCATTGTTTTTCACTTCCCCAATCATCAACTACTTGTTTTGGTGAATAGGTACCACCTCCCCAGAAGAGATTCTCACCATTGGAGGTTGATGAGTGTTTCGCTTGATTGTCGAAAGCCAGTTTATCTGCCCAAGCCTGAGCACTCGTTGCCAATTCCGTAGACCAGCTTAACCCATCGACTCCTACTTCTTTCCGCCATAGATTATGGGCATTGACCATTTGATCTATACCTTGCTGAGTCGATACATCGTACACATTTGTGGCAATACCTGCACTTTGAGCTTGTTCAAGAGTTTTGATACGGTTAACAGTGACCCCCTGCTCTGTGGTGCCACCATCTACGTACTTTACGGTGTACTCTTCTCCTGTCCGGCTACTATAACCCCATCCAATCAACCTTGCTTCACGCCAATTGCCACTGTTATCCTTCACATAATATGGCGTCTTGGCATCGACACTGAATGTAGATTGTTGTGCCAATAGAAGAAGTTCTTCTGGGTGTAAGTTATTATTTGGTAGTTCGACTGCCTTCTCCTGAATTAGGAGATTTGTTGGGTACGCAATAGTGGTTGTTAGAGTATTACCAATAGTTATTGAAGCCAACCCTATGGAAGTAGTTAGCAGAAGATAGATTGACCTGTTTTTACTAGACATAGTCCTTATGCAATTGTACTGTAGTGATTTGGACTTTGGACAAAATTGGTTGTTCTGTCTTGGAGCCTCTACATATAATACCAAATCCGGTTCTGGGAGGACGTGATCGGTAATTAGGGCTTGCTGTATAAGTCAGCCAAAAACGACTGATGGGTTATTTAGTTATTTAAGATTGGAATAATGATGAGCTGTTTTTGTTACAAATTGTCCAGTAATAATCATAATTAATATTTGCAGTCAAAAAAGTCTGATTTGAAAAAAATTTTGACAAAAAGACACAAAAAAACTGCCGCAGCAGGGTTTCTAGATTAACTACTAAAAACGTCACAGCAATCGCTGGCAAGAGAAGTATGAGGAAGTTTGGCCATAACCCGATTTAAACCATACCTTCGCTTACCTATACCAAATTTACCTTCAATACCATTACGAATTCTCTCGTCTTCTAAAGCTTGCTTTTTCTTTTTTAGACTAATATTAGCTGGTGGTCTTCCTAGGAGTGGACCACATATCCATCGATACAAACTACCGATATTTTCGCTCCAAATTCTACCGGTGTTCCCGCTTTCCCTCTCACAATTGGACGAATATGAGGTTGGCTTATACTTACTATTCTATCTTCGATTCTCTGGGTTTT
>JGI12316J15309_10000112_pt1 | contig 81462 bp, 80 predicted proteins | sample MarCyaLeptolynsp_FD_15309 | JGI IMG/M metagenome (IMG submission 15309)
GTCAAGCCATGACGCTAGCTTTCATTATGGTGATGACAGTACCATCCATGGCGCAGTCCGATTCCATTACAGTGGACACGGGTGCGATTTTTACCAATACCAACTTGTGGATTCCGGTCATGATTACCATCTTGGCAATTCCGGCTGGTATTCGCATTGCAATGGCTATTGTCCAGTTGATTATCGACCAATTTGTCGGTGCGTTCCGGCGATAGGACGATTCCTCATGTTTCGCTTGACTATACTATCGCTGTTTGTCGTATCTTTCCTATCTTTGGGCTTCGGTGGTGGTATAGTCAATGCACAGTCTGACTATGACTGGTGTTATACATTCGATTGGACCGATAGCAATAATTATCAGTACATATCGGTTACGAATCCTGATTACTTCCCGCCGTATACTGTCGATGGTTTGCAATCTGTTCTTCTTGTATCTGGTAGTTATCACCTCAGATTGCTGTACTTTAAGCTAGATTTTCCTGTAGCCTCGCATGTTCGTTTTGTCAGTCATAGAACATCTAGCACAGCAACCAATTTTAGCGCACCGCATTATGATACAGGGCAAACGACTGCATTGCGCTATCTGGATACCGAAATTGAGTCCACACGTTATTCACTCAACAATACTGCGATTAATACAATCCGTTATCCATTTGACTATGATGTGGGTAACGGGCGTTTGACTGATGAAATTTGGTTTTCGTCTAACCCACGATTACAGAATGTTCACTGGTACAACCACGAAACCGAAATTAGGGGCGATGGAACTGAACCGTATCCTGCATTAGAAAATGAATGTGATACTGGTGATGAACTCGTACAGCCAATCAAGCAATCCGACCGACAAACACATGATAACTTACAAGATACTAATGCCTCACCCGTAAATGGTCTTGTGACAGGTTCAGGCAATCAAGATGCAATTGTACATGCAGTGACCGATGGTGTTGTTACAAGCATTGAACCCGTCACACAATCACTATGTCCTAACTACCTATTCTTATCACATGAAGCAGTTGAGACAGATTGCAACATATTGACACGGAATATAATTTATTCCCTAGATTACCAAAATACATCAATCATAAAGATATTAGCATCATCTGGCATAGAGTACGCCCAACTAGTAGACCATGCAGACAACTATGTAATCGAAGGTCAAACTGTTACAGCAGGTTGCTGGCTTGGTAAAGTGCCAACCGCAAACTCCCTATTTGGGGCAAGTCAATCTCTTACGGTTACATGGTCAATAGAATCAGACGAATTTACCGAAACCATACCCGACGAACTGCTAAGCGCAGACGAACCCCCTGAATCATCCCCATGCTTTCAACCAGACGGTTTTACACAATGCTTGGGAGACCATAGTGGAGAGGATGCGAGTCGGTGGACTGTCACAGGCACAACATTATTAGATGGCAACACTTTTACATTGTTTCAAAATGCGTCGGTTTCTGGCTATTTCAATCTTGATGCTGACCGAGAGCCGGAGCTTATCATCGGACATTTTGACGAAAGACAATCGCAGGTTAGTCTACAGCTTGGTACGACCTCTATACAAACCATCTTCACAGACGGTCAAGCAAGGATAGAGGCAGATACCCATCAACCCGACAATGGCGAAATATACACGGTATCAGTTAAAAATCTTCATAGCCTAGCGATTAGGTTTAACTATATTTGTGTCAGACACACATTAGATGCAAACGGCGATCCCATAGATGCAGACACAAATTATGACGACATAGCGACAGGTGACCCACCAGCACCAGACAACGACCCGCCTGCTGTACAGCAATGTGTTTTTGTGAACAACTCATTTGACGATGGAACAGTTAGCTGGACAGTTAGTGGAGGTGTAGAAGGTGCGACCGGAGCAATTAACATAGATGACTTGGGAACAATAGAGCAAAATGTCACGACTGCCACTGACCGGACATTAACGGTAATTTTGGGTTATTGGGCATACAATACGTACACCCCTGATCCTACAGACACAACCGCCACGATTCAATTGGAGTACAACACAGGTAGTGGTTACACATCTATTGGAACAAAGACGATGGCAGACCTTGCCAGTCATAACAACCGTGTTGTGATGGAGACCACAGTCACTGCTTTTAACGGTACATTTACCTTACGCCCTACGTTGTCGAGCACTCCATCAGAGGTCAGAGGTGTAACGATATACGCTATATGTCTCAATGCAAGTGGTAGTAATCCGGTCTATAACCCTGAAGCGGACAGCGGGATTTTCGAGGCGCAATGTGGTCTGCAAATACCAACTGCGTCAGGTGACAATCTGTTTACTTGGATTCCGTGGCTGTGGTCACATTTGAATAAATTCTTTCAATGTGATTTGATGATTTTATTAAACGAAATGTATCGAATTGCAGTAGAGTTTTTTACATTGTTCGGTTGGGTGTCTCGCTACAGTATGGTACTGGCGGACACAACAATTGACTGGTTTGGTCAACAATTCGTTCCGTGGTTGGACGGTCATTTGTCGAATATTGCTGTTGCAGCAGGCGGTTTTGATGAGGTTTCTCCAGAATGTGACCTGTTTTTCTGTACCTTATATGAAGGCTTTGACCTACTTGGCGCACTCATTGAGTTTCTCAAAAGCTTGTTTGGTATTGTTATTGAGGTTCTGGAAGGGCTTTGGGAATTTGGATTACAGATATTGAACGCAATATTCAATATATTCAACTCATTCCGCGCCTTTTTTGATGCGGTTATCAGTGCTTATTTACAGGCAGAACCTGCAGACTTCCCATTCCTGCCAACATGCTCAATTAATCGCAAGTCGAGTGGTTTTTGTATCCTGCTATGGATTCTGGAGAATACCGTGTTGTCTGGCAGTGGTGCATTATTTATTCCATTGCTAATCAGCTATGGTGGCATCATGTGGTTGCTGTGGGCAATCATCGAAATTAAGAAAGTGGTGAATCAAGCGGCGAGGGCATTCTAATGAGACTCGCATTACTCATCATATCCTTGCTATTGGTGACGTTCACAGCGACCGCTCAAACCAATACACCCACACCTATACCCTATGTTGTCAATAATCCGAATGCTGATTGTGGCAACGGATTACCCTGTGGTCAAATCCCGTGGTCAATGCCATCGTATCCACAAATTTCCAGCCCAACGCCCATCAATTGGTGGGATAGAGGCGATGCTGTTATTAGTCCGGGACTGGAAACCAATACACCAACGCCCACACCAACAGCGACCTTAGATATTGTTGATGAAGCCACACAGGTTATCGAATATATTGAAATTCTTAACCTAACTGGCACACCTTATGAGTTTGAGGTAACACAGCAAGCAGAATATGATGTGTTAATCGCAAACAGCGACACATTCTTTAGCTATGTGAAAGCAATCAGTATTGCGGACTTCGGGATTCTAACGCCACTGGTCACAGGTTTCTTTGTCCTTGTTACGCTTACAATGCTACTGAAATTATCAACGTTATTGATTCCGATACTTGGCATTTTTGCTGGAATCATTCGCAAGATAATTGAACTGATACCGGGATTCTAATTATGAACCCTACAGAAACGCCTACTCCAACACCAGAACTGTGGCTAACACCCACGCTGATGCCAGAACCAACTTTTGCACCGGGGCAAGAGTTAATTCTGGAAACTGATTCCTTTGCTGATTTTGCAGAGGCTGGCGTGGCATATTATCAGTACAGCAATAAAGACGGCTTCATTGACAACATGTTGCTGGCTGTCATCTTCTATATTGTCTATCGTGGTTTTAGAAATATCATGAGCAGAATAAGGCAAATCTAATGCCTAGATTTGAAGTGACAACCCGACCGGGCGGTTATGAAGCATGGCGTGATGATACACCCATACGCCGGATGAACACGCCACTAATCCTGATGTCGGCATTGATGATGTTGGGTATTTGCGGGCTTATATCTGGTCTGATTGGATTTGCCATTTCATCTGTGAGTGCGACCGCACCGGAAACCATCACCTTAATTCCAACACTTGATGCAATTTCATCCAGTGAAGCCACTGCGGAAGTTACAATCGAGCCTTTTGTCACATCTACGGCAACAGCAACCATTGAAGCAACATTATTACCGTCGGTCACAGTCTCAAAGACTCTTATACCTACATCAACGATCATTCCATCGGTCACACCATCAGCAACTATCACAAATACACCGATGGTAACTGAATTGCCAGAAACAACCCAAGAGCCACAACCACCAACGGCTACACGCATTGTTGAGCGTGTTGTCGTTACATCCCCACCACAGCAGGTACAAGTTATTGTCACATCCCCGCCTCGGTTCGTTGAAGTGATTGTTACATCGCCACCTCAAAAAGTAGAAGTGATTGTTACGTCTGCACCGATTGTCATAACTGCCACCTATACGCCTACATCAACTGAGACACCAACAGCGACAGCAACACCTTCAATGACGGTCACAGCAACGGCAACAGCAACCATTGAAGCAACAGTGTTACCGTCGGCTACTGTCTCGAAGGCTCTCACGCCTACATCAACGTTTACAGATGTGCCAGCTGAATCGACTGAGGATGCTTATGCCGGGTAAAATCCAAAAATTCTTTGTACCGCCAAATAGTGAATTATGGCGTGTACCTCGTAGCCAATACCAGCAAGACAGCGCAGGCAGTCAACATGCAGACACACACGAAAAGATATTGATTCGTCAAATGTACGCGAGGAATACTGTAGAAGCACGTCTGCTGATGAAAAAGTATGAAGCTACAACTGCATATGAGGTTATCTTGGCAATTAACCGACAAAAGCCATCTGTAATGCAACGTCTGGAGCGCAGTATCCGAAAGTTAATCCGCAGGATTGAAGGCAGTACAAAGCAGAAAGTGCAAATCAGACCAGATAAATCCAGCCAGTGGCGTTTACCAAGATGAATGAGACAATTTTTATTGCATCGTTCGCAATTTACATTGTTTGAGCGTTGCTGATTGCTTGATATTCAGCAAAAGAAGCCAGCAGTAATAGGCTGACTTCAATGATTTTATTCCACAACTTCTATAGATTCAATTTAATAAATAACCCCCAATTAATAGGGGGGGAAAGCATAGAAATGTGTTATAGGATTTAAATAGCATAGGCTCAGAGGATAGGATATTCCATTAAGATGAAACTTGTGATGTTTGTATTGGAGTTCTCAAGATCTTGATTACAACCATTGGTGTTTTTAATTGCTTTCATAACCAACAAACGTTAGCTTGTTGTTGTAAGTCTAGTCAACATAAGGGGGTATACAATATTGAGGATTGATACTCTTCATGCTATAGAAATTCTTCTGTAAATACAGATTCATCAGTCATCCTTGATAGTAGTACCATAAAGAAATGAGAATAATTTCAAAGATGTATTCAAAAAATAAAAATGATGGTGTTCCACTTCATATTTTTGAGTTAAATAATTCCAGAAAACTAGATATTCTAATTTTCCCCCTCTTATTTATCACACTATGTGCTGGGGTAATTATTATAGGTGTTCTTCACGGAGTTATAGCATCTCTGCTTCTCATACCTATTTTACTTGGTTTTATATGGATAACAATTTTAAGTGTTTGGCAAAAAGTATTGATTTATTCTGATGGTATCGTACACTGTCAAGGTAAGCGGCGCAGTTTTGTTCCTTGGGAAGATTTAATGCATATTATGCGACCAGCCCGTGGAGTATGTGGTATTAGCACAGCCAGTACAATTTGCGATGAGGTAGAGGGTGGGATGATAACAAAATTACTTCATCATCGTTGGGATAGTCGTTTTCTGATGCTATCAGATGTTATTGATTTTCCAGTCAAACTTCCTAGTGATTGGGGTCGGTATCAGATTGATATGGAAGGTTTGCAAGAAACAAAATTTGGACAAATTATATTTGATTACGCCCCTCATTTATTCGAGAAGTAATCTAAAATATAATATGAATGGATGTACATGCCTCACCCGTGAGTTTGAAGGGAAAACATCAGCTCACGGTGCAGAGCCATACAGTACGCCGGAACACCTCCACGCCTATGGGGAAAACTTGCATCGTGTCGAAACCGTGTTTAGCATATTGACAACTACTTTTAACATTCAACGTCCGCGAGGGCGAAGCTTGCAAGGGCATGTTGTACGGATTACAACCTGTATTTTTGCTCATACTCTCAGTTTCTTCATGGCGACTGAGGTATGAACCATAGAAAACCCATAGATAGAGTTTTATATATTTGTTTAACATAACTCAATTCCCTGCCACTGGTGGGATTTTTGCGTTCAAAGTAGTGTGCAAAACTTATGCTTAGACATATTTTCTGTTCCGATGCTCCCACTTTCCCGACATGCCGAATGAATACTGTTTTCTATACATATTGCATAAAAAGCGTATCCAGATTACAGTATATGATAAGATCTCTTATATATGTTGTATTATTTAGCAAAACCCTGTAAATGATAGGATTCGCATGTCACAGCCAGAATCGGAAAGTAATGATAAAGTATCTCAAACAATTCCTGACTTAAAAGTAAGCCTATCTCCCCAAGAAGCCGGTAATGATTCACAAACTGCGAAAATAGATCAAAAAGAGCAAAGCGATGGCAATTTTGAGTTCGTAGACTGTTTCCTGACCTTTGTCCAAGTCGTGGCAATGATTATGTACATAGCATGGTTTCAATCTGATGGTGGATGGGAACCTATTATTGGTCTTACGCTGACGATAACTTTCATAGAGGGTATTATTCAAGCAAGAGCTACTACTCATAGACAAATAAAGCGGAAACTTGGGATTGTTATCCCAATATATTTGTTTTCGTTTTTTGTAATCGGCGTTATATTCTTTGTACGGTATGAGATCTTTACTTCAACAACTGATCCAATCACTACTCAGCCCGTTAGCGAAGTATCATCAATGATTCTTTATCGTACGTTTGGAGGCATTGCTCTTTGCGGCATTGAGCAATCCCCCAATAACTATAGGCTCAATTTCAGTGTCCAGAACGCAACATATTCATTCTCTGATTTTGACAAAGGCGACACAGATACGTGTTACTGCCTTGATTTTACAACTTCGGAGAATCTGCCATCTGTTTGTGAACCATCACACACACAAGTTGTTGAACAGTCTGATGCGACATGGCGAACCTCCTCGTTTGCTCTTAATCGAGGAAGTATTACATTAATAACTTGTGATTCCGTAAAATCTGATAATATAATTCAAATTTGCGAACAAACTGGAGAATAAGATTGAGAGACTTTGACCAATTCGTACTTGGCTTTCTGATCATTTTTTGCTTGGCTTTTGGGATAGATGGCCATACTCAGGACATCGTATCAGATGTGAATGTAGAAGTGTACGTGGACGATGATTATCTGATAGTCCATGTCCCCGCAGCCGAACCAATAACGGTATCTCTAAACGGTTTAGGATTTCTTTATATGCAAGATGACCAACAAATCGTATTCAGATTAGCAGATACCACTGCTAACGATGATTGGGATGAATTGGGTAATCTGAGTGAGGTAAATGCACCAATCTGTATGGTATATCGTCGAGTAGGAACACGCCCTTTACTTCCTAATGCTTGTCGCCGACTTCCAGATCCAGAAAGCAACATACTCTTTGCTGATAGAACTGATTCGGAGATATGGTGGTATGATAATCGTGTTGGTACGAAAACAGGCTTTCGCCTTGGCAATGGTATATCAGAATTTGGCTTATGCGGAGCAGGGCAACCTCTATGTGAATATAATTTCATACCACAGACTAATGAGCGACTTATCTTTACGGCCAACTTGCAAGGCACTGCGAATTGCGATCTCTATAGTTATAATGTCGATAGTGATGGAGCGGCGCTACAACCCATCGCTGATGAAACGGCTGATGAACGCATAGCAGCGGTGTCCAATAGAGGAAGCCGTGTAGGTTATGTATCAACCACTGACCAACTAGATCGCCTTTTCGTACAATCCACAACAGCGAATGAAGATAATCGAACACTAGTTCTTAGTACAGCACCGCGCATGATTCGTGCTCTCGCGTGGACTGTAGATGGTTTAGATCTTACCTATGTTATACAAAATGCTGACACAGTACAAACAATTCATCTTGCCACAATACTAAATGATGGATCTGTTCAGACTCATATAATCGCGGACGTTTCAATAACAAGAAATCTTGCTCTTGTCAATGCTCTCACATGGCAAAGTGAGAGACAGCTTCTCATCGCGACTGAAAATGGTTTGAGCGAACTTCGTCTGAATGACGATGGCTCCACAACAATGATTACACTCAACATTGCTAATATTATGGATCCCAAATCTTCCCAGTCTGGCAAGGATTTGATATTTATTCAGCAAATTAATGGTAACTCAGAAGTGGTTATAGGAAGTCAAGTTGGCGAAAGTATGCAGTTACAGCAACTGACATACAGCGAGCAAGCTGAGAGGACACCTGTTTGGTCACCAGATGGTGAAGAGACAGCATACATTTTAGGTGATGCCCAGATTGCAATCCAAAGGACCAACGATCCTGATGGAAAGCCCAATGTTATAGATATTACTGGGCTTTCCTATATTTGTAATCTTGTAGATTGGGTAGGATAAGTTTCTTAACCCTCGAGATCGAGAGCACAGCGAAAACCTATCGTCTGGTCTGACAGCTCAGGAGAAATTGAAACACTTATACCTAAGCCATTATCGTTAGTGTTTGTACGCCAGTTGCCTCCACGTATAATGCGATCTGCTGTCAGATTATTCGGTTGGTCAGACATATTAGAGGAGGATGCAACATCCCTCGTCCACTCAGTGACATTACCGAAGAGATGTCTGATTCCATTTGGAGTGATATCACCATTCTCAGCGGATACTGCAATTGGTCCAGCGTTGCCCCCAGTATTTGGAATGGCGTTGGGCTGGATACCCCCAAATGCTGCGTGCGTCCACTGTTGAGAACTCGGTAGACGTAACTCCCACTGACGTAAGCCCAGTTGAGTTTCTCCGAACCAGAAACAGTAATCCCTTGCCTCAAACCAATTGACATCGGTCATAGGTAACTCTAGGTCAAAGTCTGGACGAAGTTGTGCATTACAACTGCCAGCATCTACACAATTGGCATAATCGTCACGAGACACCTCCATTTCATCAAGGCAAAATGGTGAACTAGTTCTCGGTGCTGTAAAACAAACCATTCCATCAGGCTGTAGATTTAGTATTCGAGGCGAGGGGATCACAAGAGCCATTGGTGTAGGAGATATTTGAATAACACCTGGAATAGATCCTGGGGCTTCGGTAGTTTCTGGAGGAACGACAGTAAGCAACGGTAGGGGGGTGCGTGATGTCACAAATGGAGGTGGATCTACTGTCGCCGATTGGTCATTTTCTCGTGTGGGTGATGGAGATGGTGTAATCGAACTTGTGGGGGTTGGTGTTGGCGTGATTAGAATCGTTGGTGTAGATGTGGGAGTGTTGGTGATCAAGCTAGTGGGATAGCTGACTAGACACTCAATATTTGATGTGCATAGGATACCAGTAGCGCTTACTGGTTCAGCAAAATCCAATCCATCATTTGTTCGTGGCGATTCTAGAATACGAATGTTATCTCTTGCTGGACAAACGCTGGATTCGCAGTTTTCGAACTCTAACCAGAACGCATCAGGAAGGTTTTCGACCACATGTGAAAAGATTTCATCAGTTTTCGCACAGCTGTTGGTTGATTTTCCACCTCCTTCAATGTAAAGGTGAATGCAAAATGAACCCTGAACCTCGTACCATGGTGGTGGTAAAACCGGATCAATGAAATTCGAGTCAATTATATAATCTTCAGTGTCCCCATTATTTTTTACAGTCACACGGATGGTTATTCCGTCGATATCATAGAGAGCTTGCTCCGCAGCAATAATGGTGAAACTGTTATCATCCCACTGAATGATTAGGTTTTGAGCGGATCCTCTTTGATCGTTTTGTGCTAGCACAATTCCGATACCTACCATCAGAAATCCTAGCATTAAAAATGTAATACTAAATGATTGAGACTTCATATCACCACTGATTTCTTTTCGTAGACATTACCAATAAAAAAATCAACGCCACGGCGGGGCGTAAATCTGTCCGCCATCAACCCACAACCGATTCAAGGTCTGATCACGCGGTAAGATATCTTCAATATGACGATTGTAGATGTCACCGTAGCTACCAATCTGTATGATTACATTGACCATGAAATCCGGACGAAGACTAAATTTCTCACCGATGCTATCATCTTCAATATTAGGGTCATCATCGAATCCTAACAGCCTACGCACCTGCTCATCCTGAGTTTCGGCGCGGGTATAGCCAGTCACTGTATTCTGATTTACATCTAAGTAGTCAGCCGTAATGAGTCCAAATACGACAACACGGACAATATCTGCGAACTGCTGGTCACCTTGGTTCGATACAGGTGCGAGTGGTTCTTCACTGATGCGATCATCCAATATAAGATATGTACCACGCTCAGCTTCTGGCAGGGTTGAAAGCTGTGCAAGGATCTGACTTCGATCAGAAGTAAAGGCATCACAAGGGCTATCTTGTTGAATGAACGTCTGAAATAAGTCTGCTTCATCTGGGTCTTCGGACGGATCACCGGAAAAGAAGATAGCATCGGGTACCTCTCTCCTGATATTGTCAATTGTCGTAGTTCCCGGAGCCACACATATTGTTAGATTATTTAGACCTACAATGCTCTCGACTCCCAGTGCTCGACGAACAACGACTGCCTGCGCGTCATAGAATACAACTGGGCCGAAGGTGGCTTCCCATGTTATGTCTCGCTCATAGTTCCATGTTGTATTACGAACAATAAGATCGATATCTCCATTCTCTATCGTACTCTCGCGAGCATCCGCAATGACTGGGACAAATAATACAGCATCTGCATCACCGAGGATCGCTGCTGCCACAGCCCGACATATATCTACATCAAAACCAGAGTAACCCAGTGTTGTGTCATTAGCTTGACTAAAACGTGGGAGTTGACCATTCACACCGCAAACCAGTTCTCCATTTTCGATAACCCTGGCGAGGATCTCTCCATCCTCAATAATACCGTCAGTAAAGTCTTGGGCGAATATGTCACCTCTATATGCAATAATACAACAAATAAATGCAAGAAATCTTACTGTCCTCATCGTAACCCCTCTGGTATCAAATCAACATCATCCTGACTAAAACTACGGGTGCATCGAAAGCCAACCATTGTACTCGCGATGGTTGGTGCAAGAGCATAGCGGTTAGATGCATGAATCTCATGTGCCATATTCAAATAACCTCCACCCCGTATAACTCTCGCTTGTTGCATTAGTTCTTGAGTTTCTCTGCCATCCTCAGCATTGTATGGATAAGGGCTATAGGTTGATTGAGTCCACTCTGCTACATTCCCTGCCATATCAGCTGCACCTGCCCACGAGAAACCAGGGGTCTGACCAACATCTATGGTCGTAGATTGCTCTAAATTGTAATAGATTGCTCGCTCAGGATCAGGAATCCCTCCCCAAGGATATAGCCAACTCGAGGGACCTCGGGCTGTATATTCCCATTCCATCTCACTTGGCAGACGCATTTCTATCGACTCACAGAAAGCCCTGGCCTCAATCCAATTTATGCTTTCGCGGGGTTGATTGGGGCCGCTGAAATGTCCTGATGAGCCAAACAGTGCATTCGTCACCTCGTATTGCCCCATCCAAAAAAAGTCAAAAATACAACGCTCAACTGCTGGAATTTCATCACGCTCAGTAATCAAACTGCCCATTTCAAAACAGCCTGGTGGCACAAGAACCATAGGATAGCCATTGAATACCGCATAAACAGGAGTCCAATCCTCATTGCTTGCAATGAGGCGCTCTTGATCTGGACTGTATGTTAAAAAGAATGTCTCATTGCCAATTGACACATCTATATCTATTTCCGATGTTAATAAAGTTGCCTGACTTTCAATCGTCACGACGTATCGTGTTCGGAGTATGTTGATTCTCTGAGCTATCACATCATAAGCTGAACTGATATCATCCGGTGATGAGACACCAACATAGATACCGCCACTGACATCCACGAGCTGTCGTAGAAAGCTCTCATCAACAGACTGCCCTATGCCAATGGCATAAATTGTAACGTTGTTGAGTATGGCATTATCAATTGCTCGTCGACGCGCACCTGGACTACTCAGATTACCAAATTCATTCCCATCAGTTACAATGATAACTGCGCGGCGTGGTTTTTGAGAACGAGCTGCCACATCTATACCGCCGGCTGCAGCGTCGAACAATGCGGTCTGTCCATCCGCAAACATGCTATTGATAGCGATTCTCGCCTCGTTTATATCGGTAGTAAAGGTGAGAATCTGACGTGCAGTGGTATCAAATTCAACAATTGCAACCTCGTCATTTGGCAAAATAGACTCAACAAATCGAAGAGATGACTGACGAACATTGTCAAGCGGAGAACCGATCATGCTTTCGCTACTGTCAAATATGAAAACAACACCTAATTCTGCGAGCTGTGTTTCAAATGATTGGATAGGAATCTCTTGGCCATCGGTTCTTACCAGAATGTCTGTTCCATTCAGTTTAATCGGTGTTTCGGCATGATCGTGTGAGAAGACAATTTCCAAATTAGGATAATTTTCATCGCGGATTAACTCGACTCGAATATCTGGCTCGTCTTGCGCAAAAACAGCATTAGTCAAAACAATGAAAACTACCAACATTGAAAATAGTTTTAATATACTTCTAGAATGGGGGAGCATAAAGTAAACCCTTTGGCCAAAGTTGATTCTTAGTTAAGTTGCGATCAATACCAAGTTCTGAACTGCTGCCAAGATTGGCATTGTAAATATCCCCGTAGTTTCCAACCTGACAAATCACATCAACCATAAATCCTCTTTTGAAGACATCATTCAGTTCTGCTTCATCTACAAAGCCCTGTACGGGGCCTAATAACCTATCAATATCAGCGGCAGCCTCTGTTGTTAGTGCAAGTGGAGGTGTGTAGGTACATGCTGATGTAGACACGTCAAAGCTCGATTTTGATATGCCAAGTCTTTCAGCATGTATCATTCCATATATTGTCCATCGAATGGCATCTGCAAAAACAGGATCTCTTTGTGATGATACAGCCCCCAAAGGTTCTTCACTTAAAGGTCTTCCTCTGTGCTCTGCATTCAAAACTCTCAAGTCATTCGCACGTGGGAAATACCACCACTGATCTAACAATTCAGCAAACTCCAAAGGTAGTGAGGTGCTTGTGTTGGGTTCAGAAAAACGTGCTATTTGAGCATTGGCTAACCTTTCAGACCATCCTCGAAAACTTATCAATTCGGAACGGTCACTCGATATAGCACTACATTTTCCTTGAACGAAGTTCAGATAGACATCAATAAATTCACCAGATGGAATTTCCAGAACTGAAAAACCATAATCATCTTTGATATCCTCTAGATTTGCAACTGTGGTAGTTCCCTCCCCTGTGGCACAAACAATTCCTCCCTCAAGATCACGTAGCGTGCGAATACCACTTTCTTCAAGAACCATTATGTCCTGTCCATCATAGAATGTTGTTGGAGCAAAAATCGCCTCCCACTCAATTTCACGACTCATGGTCCATGTCACATTGAGTGTCAGGACATCAACACAGATATTGCCACAATTCTCGGATATAGCTTGTGAACGTTCATCCGATGACGAAGATAATTCAACAAATGCCACCTTAGAACTATCTCCAAGAATTGCTGCAGCTATTGCTCGACATAGGTCAACATCAAAGCCTGCGTAATCTTCGTTCGCATCTCGATAGCTGAACCCAAGTGCTTGTCCTGAGATCCCACATCGTAACTGATCTCGCACGACAACTGCGTTCAAAACAGGCGTTGAAACTGTTTCTTGAGCTGTGATCGATATTATTATGATAAACGAGATTGATAACAATAGAAGTGCGAGACCATAGTTAGTTTTCATCAGTATTTACCTTAAAATATGATAGTAGATCAGTTGACATCTGTAAGTGTTAGAGGATACGGGAAAACACATCGGAATCCGATAAACGGTGACGAAGCTCCAGCCGGGAAAGCGAATCGTGTAAGAACTGAGACAATAGGCACAGGAGTATTATAGTTTCCTCCACGTACGGTACGGGAACCACCTGTGTCCTCCGGATTCTCACGCCCTTCTATGTCAACAATCGCCATAATAGGATATGGCTGATACTTGCTACTAGTCCACTCAGCTACATTTCCAAGCATATGTTTTGCACCAACCCAAGAAATGTCTCCTGTGTTTTGATCCGCTGGTAATATTTCAGAGGATAAAGGATAAAGATTAGGATTGGGGCCCCAAGGATAAAGGAAGTCAGGATTGGGGCCACGCGCCGCATACTCCCATTGCACCTCACTCGGCAGATTACCACCCCAACTTCGGCAAATTTCGTGTGCCTCGCCCCATGTCACGCCCCTAACTGGCTCTAGGGGAGATCCTAATTGACTAGCCATTTGATTAGTAACTTCATGTGTCATTATATAAAATATGTCATCGGGTCCAAAGTTTCTACGTCGATCATCAGTGTTTCCACCTATAACTTGTTCATCTATATCATCGGCTGTTAATGGAGCTGCCCCAATGGAAAGTCCACCTTGTGGTACCAAAACTAACGGTAGAGTAATACTTATGTTGCCGTTGGAAACCGTAATTTGCTGCGAATACTCTTCTATAAATGGATACCAATCGTTATGTCGTAATACTGGTCGATTGATACCAAGTAGATTGGATTCTGATTCGTCATCTTGAGCCGATGCTAAATCTATTTGTGAGGTTCCTGCAAAGATTAGAAACATACTCAAAACACATACGAGATGAAATAATGAACGTGCATTTATTATGTTGATCATATAGTGGCCACATCCAGAATATTTGAAATGCTATTTAACCATTTAAATAATATCACGTGATCTGAAATTGCACAACTAATTAAGATTATTAATTTTTTATTGTCTGTAAACAGGGTCTAAAACCCTCACCTTTAGGTGGAGACTTTCAGTATTCAGTTCGTGCTGAATATGTTGTCTGCTGTTAATATAGCAACATATTCGCACGGACGATATGATAGATAGCAAATGTTAAAACTATACGGCAGTTGGCAAATGAGTTATCGAAAGACTTCACATTTAGTATACGACTTGAAATATCATGTTGTTTGGGTAACCAAGTATCGTTATTGGGTGCTAGGCGGCGGAATAGGAGTGAGAACACGGGACATAATCCGTCAAATCTGTGACTGTTTAGATGTAAAGATATTGACAGGGCATGTGTCATCAGACCATGTGCATCAGCTGATATCAGTTCCACTGACGATTTCAATCAGCGATTTGATGCAGAGGCTCAAAGGAACAAGCAGTCGAAAACTGCTACAAGAATATAGTGAACTGCAAAAGAGGTATTGGGGTCGTCACTTGTGGGCAAGAGGCTATTTTGCAGTGAGTACAGGAAATGTGACAGATGAAACCACTCGTCAATATATTGAGCGGGAAAAATCGGTGGAATAACTGATTAACCCCTATATGGTATCTTAACCAAATACTTCAGCGACCTATAATCAAAACATCTGCCCTCTCATACAACTCAACTTTGCAGGTCTATGATATGAGCTTATCTAAACCCATCAGGCAGATGCCTAATGCTCACTCAATTAATCATCCTCACTATAATTGAGAAATAGGATGTACTCCTCTATCAGAGACGCAAGATGTAACGGTAACGGCATTGCCGTCGCATCATCATATTGTAAAGAAAGGTTTCTTAGACGATGTACCGTCGCAGCCAAATCATTGCTGTTATCACCGCTCTGCATAGCTGCAACAATCACTTCAAACATACCCGGATTCCAAGCCGGTGCTTGTGGACGTGTAAAAATTGAGTCTGACTTGGCGATATTCTTAAATTGGGCTGACTTGCCATAAGTACTTGCAAATCGTCTATTGCCTGCGGCAAAAAGCCCTTTTGAGAAGCCATACTTTTCATCATCCTCATCGACAGCATACCATTCTGGAGTTTCGTGATTTTGACTACTCCTAATGCGTACAATACGTAGCCCTTTGAAGTCCTGTATTGATCGGGGCTTCTCATCGCCAAATGTAATCTTGTCTAATATGATATGCTGATCTTGTAACCATGACCACGCACTTCGCATATTCTGTGCAAGGCACATCAGGATGGTACGATCCTCTGCAACTAACTCTGTTTCAATCACTTGCTGTATAAACGGAAGTGCCTTATTTCGCCTATCGAATCCGATGACTTTTTCAGTGCTATTAATTTCAATCAGAAGGTCGCGATAAGGTAACCACCTATCGATACCAGGTACTCGTGCTAGAACCTCAAATGTGGATGGCTCTATTAATGTGAATACTGGAATATAACGGTTGACACCAGCAGGGTTTCTATCTTTAGATAGGTAAATCAACCACAGCCCGACGTAATTTGCTTCTACGGGCAATATACCTTGATTAAATGCAAGTTGATTAACACCTAGTTGACGGAAACCATCAAGTAGACATTTTTTCACACGGTCTTTCAGAGAACTCTCCGAATCTCGATTAATGAACTGCGTCAGCCGACCTGTTTTCGCAAAGCCATGTCGGATCGCTTTCTTTGGATCCTCCTCATTGTCGAATGCTTTTTTCTCAGCAATTTCAACAAAGCAAATTGTAGGAATGTCTGCTACTTCAAGTGTAGACTCAATCTGTTTAGCACGCTGATCTATTGATCTATAAATGCGATCCGTTTTATTACTGACATCCTTATCAATGACGAGTTTATCTGCCAGTTTGCCAATGGGCTTCGCATCAACAAGGATTGTCACACCACTCGGTTGTAGCTCCACAGGTAAAGTATTTAATATGGTAATACCAAGCATTTCTTCAAGTTGCTTGATGAACTCAGCTTTTGTCTCGTCTTTTTGGTAATAGATTTCAAAGCTGACTTTATTACCAACGCATTCCTGAATCACCTCATGCCGCTCTTCCAGCAGATTCTCCTCACGCATTTTCTCTCTTGCAGTTTCACGGTCCTCAGTAAATCTGTTTTTGGGGCGCGGTGACTTGTCCGTACGTTTATAGGTATCAACTAATTGAAACTGAGACGCAAGTCGCCTAGCAATTTGCTCAATTAAGGGCTTACGATCACCAGGCATTAACCCAGCACCCACCATGTGGTTAGGTTTGATACCGTTCCGATAAACAATTCCTGCGTTAAGTTCAGCATCTCTTGCAAGATAATCTGTTGGATTGGCTACTAACTGTATAGGCGTAGGGAAGGTCAACTTTGGGTTCAACTGATTGAGAATATCTACGAGATAATTACCCCACACTAGTTCAGGATCTTGTTTACCAGTATTTACCCATCGAATTGAAGCAACTTGAAAACTAGGCAGTTGATTAATACCTTCAATCCATGGAACACTAGATTTAACATAGACGCTAGTATTGCCACCTGGGATCTTAGTATTTTCTACACTAACCCACCGTCGCACACCAAGATCAATGTAAATGTATGGCTTAGGATCAAATGGAACTGTCTGAACTGTAATCCTCACTAGTATCGAGTAATAGTGAAACTTTGCTTTAGAACCTTTGCCAAACAGAGCTTCCTGTGGTGGCCACGACATCAGCTCCGCACCACTATCCCCAGGGGCGATAGGTATCCGCAAAAAGCCAAATGATTGTTCCTTTAACACGAATATTACATCGGGTTGTGCAAGAATCGAGGCAATATAATCGGGCAATATGGTAAATTGCGATTCATCAGTTTTTTGTGCCGTCCCATTCAAATTGATAGTCCAATCCGTAAGACTCACAGATTCTTTTTGCCATTGAAGCATATCAGGGGTCAACTGGGCGAGCACTGGGCGAAGGGTCTCTGATTTAACAGACTTCAGTGATTTGCGTGCCCATTGTTGCAAGATGATACGCATAGCCTGCGATGATGCGGCTGCTGAACTGCTACGAACCCAAGGACTATCTCGCCATCCGAGATTTCGATGAATTGAGACGACATCCGGTACTAGTGCTCGGATAGCCTTATTGAGATCTTTGTGAGGCAGACTTGTCTTGTCCACATGTCGATTCTTGCTGTCAGCATAGACTTTCTTAAGGTTATACTTCCACAGTTCAGGAAATTTGAGCGCATAATATTCAACAGTTAAATCGCCAATATCATCTAAGAACTGGAAAGCAATGGGACGAATCTTTTTATACATTCTCAGGTAATCCTTTCATCTTGTTCAATGCTTGATAGAACGGTCCATATAATGTCTTCACGAGAACTTTCTCGTGCTCTGAAATATGGCTATTTTCATTAAAATAGGGTGCCAATATATTGATGATTCCAACAAGTAAACTGGTTGATGCTTTATCTGAATCTTCTACTTTAAATGCTGTATTACGGGCGAATGCGGCATCGCAGAAATAGACTCTCGCAGGACTTCCTCCACGGATAAGTCGCCCGATTACCTGCCAGATTGTTACTAGCTGGCTCCAAGTAACTGCTTCTCGCTGGCTTCTAGGCAAGGTGCTGTAAATCATGGGTAAACGCAGTAGGTAACGCCACTCATCGTATGCTGCCTGACGAAACTGTTCGCCTGTTGTTAGTAGAGGATCTTTATCGTGAGAGTCTATATTCACTTCCCACTTGTCATTATCATGTTGATCGACTGCCCATTGATTAATGGACTGAATTGTAAAGCTGATGTCATCTGGACGCGGATGTGGACGTATCAGAAAGTATGCTGCACCAATCGCTGCTTGATTATGCTCATTTAGAATGTTATGTCCTCTCTCAACAGCCAGCAAAGGTGCTATCAAAATCCAGTGATCATTCTCAGCAAAGCGATGAACCAATCCACGTTGCAGAGTGCTGTCTTCACTTACTTGCCATGTGCTCTCAAATTCATCATCGTCAGGAACAAGGTTGACGATTTGTCCTCTCCAATCGGACCGAACATCTTCAAGGTGTTCACGTGCATAACGGGCTTCGTCGTAACTACCTACTAGAATCAATAAACGTCGCCGATCCTGTGGTAGTGAATCACGTTCACGCTCAAAGAGACTCGCTTTGTTGCCTCGTATGCCACCTTGCTTGGCGTAGTAATTGAGCATGGCATACATAGCATTCAAGCGATTATTCCCGTATTTACCACTGATATTGATCGGGTTACCGTCATTGTCATATATAGGATGAAACTCAAATGTGCTGTCCTCAGTTATTGCTTTGACCTCATTGTCTGGCGCATGGAGTATGCCAGCCACAGGCAATTGAAGGTGATAGCTGGGCGATTTACCTGCCCAACTTGTACCTGAGAATAAAATCACATGGGGACCTGCGACCCCATCGCCAGTAAATAGTGTGTTAAAATTTAGCAAAAACCAGCGACCCACTCCCATGCACCGAAAAAAGCGAAGTTCCCCAGGTTGGTTATCGTTGGAAATAAGGTATTGGAATGCCAGAACATTTCCCATCGGCGAGGCGGGGATAACAGGTGAATAATCATCTGGCGGACGGTGGAATATGATAGAACTTGCCCCCTCTAGCTGTAATGCCAGTTCAGCCTGTTTCCAGTTACGAAGGAGATGGTTAAGCCGATTAGACAATACAGCAACCACTAGCGCAAACTCGAGCAATAATGCCGACAATTTAATTTCATTATCATCAAGCTCATCTGGAATGTTTTGTTCTCGTATCCACTCAATGATGCGTTCACGATTTCGATTTTTATCCGAATGTGTTACTGAACGTTCTGCATGCCGCGATAATTCTGTCTCAACACGCTCTCCCATCGGATCAGCGATTAGAGCCTCGAATAAAGACATAAATCGTTGATAATTTGTATCATCATGTCGATTGTCCACATCTGCTTCACTCAAGCGCGTAGCAAGTTGTTCAAGTATCATCCATGCTGTGAAATAATCTTGCTCGATTTCTGAACGTAGTACCTTTTCCTGTAATAACATGGCATAGACTCGGTTAATCGCCATTTGTGCCATCTCATGGGCAGAACACCACGCTTCAACATCTTTTTCAATTAGTTGTGCTCGCCCCTCTTGATTGAGTTTTGGCAGAACCTGCTGAGATAGGCGATTAAACCATGCTGATGTTCCCTTGCTTGCAAGAATCTGATTGGGACTGAAAATGTTATCAAGCTGTACCTGAACACGATCCGCTTCATCAATAATGATAATGTCACTTCGTCGGTAGATTAGCTCAGCAAATCGAACACGTTCCGAGTTAATCTGCGGAGCAATGCCTGTATAGACTAAGCTGGCAGGAGTTGCGATCCATATCTGTGCACCGATAAGATCGTGTTGTGCTTGATGAAACGTACATTTAGTAAATATCGGGCAAGCACTCACCTTAGGTGGTTTACTTGATTCCTCATTGGCATTCACCATAACTTCTTGTAAATTCAAGCAGGGACGTTCGTGGAGCTTAATAGTGTTTGTAGGTCGTGTTAGATCTCCTAAAGCACAGGAGGTACTGAGCCAATCGAAACCTTTATGCGTTTGTGCTAGCGGCGTACTCGGGTTTTCAGTACGTACAACACGATGTAACCGATTCGTGTGTCGTTCTCGATTAGAGGAACCCAGAATAGGGGCTGATTTCAGTCCGAGTTTCTCAAATAACTGTGCTTTTTGTAGTGCGCTTATCACATCACCCACAACCAGTGTTATATGGTAGCCATTTCGCGCTGCCCATACTGCCAGAACAGTCATCAAAGTTGTCTTGCCCGAACTGACCATGCCAATCAGGTTCATCATGCCCTGTATCGTGATACGCTGTATATTTGATAGCGTTTCGTCTTGATTGAATAACTGGAGGCGCACACGTGATAAGCGAGCTTTCCACTTCGCTTCATCTTTAAAGCCAAACTCTTTTAACCTGTCATCCATCCAGCCAGAACTCTCAATCAGGTTCATCCACGTTAGTGTAATGCCATCATGCACTGTACGAGTTGCCAATGAGTGTTTATTGTCAGGAGAACTGAAAACAATCTCCTGAGGGATTTCTGCTGTGTGAACGCGATTATTCGTTATGTATTCATATGTACCACTCTCAGCCCAATTAACAGGAAGTTTTCTATAGTCTGGTGTTTTCAGTAGGATTGTGTTGTAAAAATCAAACCGATCTGACGCAACAGCAACATCTTTTAATAAACACCCCCCATGTACGTCAATATCATACAAGCGAATATATTTCGGTAGTTGTGCATATTTTTGCAATGCTCGCTTCCACGGGAATGGGCTTCTATAGTAAGGGAGAAGATGACGCGAAGTGCCGTATATGCGTATCTGATCAGCTGACCATGATTGTTCTTGGATAACTGAGAATGGATAGCCTGTCAGCATGACCCATAAATTCTCAAGAGGTTGTCCTCGTAACAAGTTGTAGTGAGTTGTGATTGCGAGTTCGATGTCACAAACAGTACTCGGATCAAGCATCATATTTTCATCCCAATGTTTCTTGAGTTCACGGGTAAGCAATAACTTCCATGTTGTGATATCACGCATCAGCTTAATCCTTCAATATACTTTTGCACTTCCTTGATGAATGTCGAGGAAAACATTGCAGTGGTACGCCCTCTCAAAACTTGTGTGTTATTGCGGAATGCTCGCATGTAATCTGAGCGTTGCTGGTGTCTTTCATTCGGGAAAATGAAGAAGGCTTTATCCCAATCAGGGTCAGTTGGAATTGGCTTTACACGCTTTGCCAGAATAAACGGATTCGCCCAATCCTTGACATCCACTGCCCAGACTTTTCCATCGGGCATATGAACACGTAAATCATAACTGTCGTAGTTTGGCCAGAGTTCAATTTGCAAATCGAGCGACTCCAAGTGCGTTGCCAGTTCAACTTCAGCAATACCGGGTGCATTTACAAAACGACGCAGTCCCCTTCTCAGCCAATATGCTTGATCACGCTGCGAAATTTTTCGCCCAATTTTCAGACCTGATAACTCACAACGTTCATTCTCGCACATTGGCTGATTTGAAGGTGTGCGTATCAACAAATTTCCACACTTTGCACAGCAAAGATACTCACCATCAATGAGTGTATTTGATGGAGCAGGTACATATGCCATTCGGATAATCTCAGATGCTATTTCAAGGTCAGGTTCGATTTGTGCCTGCTGATAATCTAATGCAGTCAATACTGGATTCGTGATAAATAGCTTTCTCACATTTGTATACAACCACTTAGCATCGTTTGACTGACAAACATCAAACAGAGCTTTCATCAACTTTTGCTCGCTGAGTTCTGCTTCAACATCTGGATTTGCATAAGCCCAGCTTTCACAAAGATTTGTAGGCATCTGATCTTCCATTAAACGATCATTCCCGCTAATGGCATCTTCGGGTAGCTTCAGTTGCCATGTGCTTAAATCTTGATGGCACCAGTGGAGCAAATCTGGAATGCCTTGTGGAGCGTTTTGCACTCGCATTAACTTTATCACTGTCAACTTATTGAGACCGCGCTCTAATGAAATTGGATACGGATAGCGAAGATTTTTGCCGTCTACAACTTGTTCATGCAATTGCATTAAACCAGTGGCAATCAAGCTCAATGTCATCTCATCCTCATTCAATGTCACCTCATTTTTGTTTGTTTCCATAAACACCTCGCGAAACAGGTTTCAACAGATATTGCTGAAATCATATGCAAAAAATTAGCGAATACTTCTGTATATGTATTGACGCCCTAATTCATCACGCTTTTCAATGCGCACTGCAAGTCCCAGTGTATGCAGTACTTTTAATCGAGTACTTGCGGCTGTTATGCCAAGCTCAAGTTTCTGGCTAACATCATTAGTAGTTAGATGAATCCTATCATTTAATAATTCAAATGTTTGTCTAACATGACCTTCGTATTTTCCACACAAAACCAGAGTTTCATCAACTTTTTTTACAGGTATAACACAATTACGGATTCCCTTCTCACGTGCGGGTCGGCTAATTAAAGCAAGCTCAAGATTATCCAGACTAACACTATCGACATTGCAAAGTACAAAGACAGGAAGCTCAAGTTCTTTTCGACTTCTAGCAGAAGCAATTGTACCGAATACTTCGTCTGCAAATGAACCGTCCATCAACTCTACATCAGAAAAGTCAAGTAGAATGACAATAGGTTCAATCATACCTTCGAACTCTTTGCGTAGGTAAGTAGCGAATTTCTCGCCATCTGGGCGACTAGATAAATAGTCATAGTCTAAATCTAGAGCTACCGCTATATCTTTGATTTGAATAGTTTTTTGCTCAATATTCACTGTTCAGCATCTCCTGCTGAAATCCATTATCTGGCAAATCATTGTTATTTGCAAGCCTTTTATTAAGCTTGCGTGTGACCACGAACAATAATAGAGATTTGTACCCCCGGCATCATAGCTAAATCATTGAATACACTTATATTTCCTCTATCAATAATAACCTTAGATGTCTCTGATCGAATTAATAACCTACCATCCCATTTTGCAACAAGTGATTGTACACGCGGTAGTCCAATCCCACGCATCCCCATTACCCCTGAAGTACCCTGCTCGAGAGCATGTAAGATATAGTCAGAACCTTTATTAAATTTTCTCAAAATTGTCGGATTTTGTTGTAACAATGATTTTTGAATACCTATGCCTAAATCTCCAATAGCGATATGGATTTCACTCGCCCATTCATCCTCATCACTGTAAGGTTGTTTGTATCTTTGAATAGCAATAAATCCTTCATCTTCGCTATGTGTAATGTTATGTGCAATTTCTGAGACCAATGTCTGAACACTTCGGACAAGATCCTCATCATCTAACCATGTGGTTAGTATGTTTTTTGATCTTCTCAACACCTTTTTCACTTCTATAGGATTAATTCTGTAACTACTAGGTAGGGTCATCACTTCGAGAAGTTTCTGGCTGTTGACCGAACGACTGTATCTTCCCGAGTCAGTGACTTGGTGCTGGACTTGTAAGAACGTATCACAAACATCAAATACATCCATTCGTTCGAGATACCGAAAGATATCATCACGTAGACAACAGATCATAACCTTTTTTTGGGTCGATTGATATAATAATCTGCATCCTGAAATTAGTGAAATTAAGCTGTATGGTTCAATCCAGTTTAAGTGAGTGGCATCTATCGTAACAGGAACATTAAGAACAGATATTTTATTAAAATCACTGTAAAGTATCTCAGTTTGATCCTCATATCTAAGATTATCTAGAATAATTCGCTTCATTGCTTCTATCCAAGAGAACTTAATAGTAGACTTGACTATCCATTTTACATAGTTTTTTGTTTATGCGTTTTAAATTGCTAACTAATGCGAATAGTAGATGAGAAATGGGTGTATTGCATTTTAGCGTTAATCTGAAGAGTAACTAAACTAAAGCAAGGCAACATCCTATGAATTTACTCAAATTATTCTGTTCTGTCGATGACTTCTGAAATGTCTTACATCCAATCAGGTATCAACACTTGATAGAATGATGAGTTAAGAATACTAATATATATATTATTGATTACAAGTCTGTTATGATTTCTCACCTGCAATCTAACTAAATCGCACCCCCCTAATACCATTAATCCCGATCGCTGATTAATTCAAAAGCATGGATATACCTATCGCTGTCAAATTACTAGTAATGGCGAGATTATGACTGACAAGCATGTGTATTATGTTGGATGTGAATTTGCCAAACAAAGAGTTCTGGTACATGTAGATGCACAACAAATTGAATAGCAATTTCGTAATCTGCAAACCTATAAAGCGGGTCACTATCACAAGCCGATGGTGATTGATGAGGTGCCGATGCTATTCCGTGCCCAACACCGAATGCCCTTTGATATCGCTATTCAGTGGTTGCGAGAACATGTTCGCCCTGTCATAGAAAATGCTGTTAGTGGACCTGAGACAATATATCCTGACTACACCTTTGCGTTAACTGACATTATTCGGAAAAATGGGAACATCGAAACAGAAAATATATCTAAATCAAGCTTTGACGTTGCAAAAAATTAAAACAGCTTGCAGAACATAAAGCCATTGGAGGTGGCAGATCAGGCTTGAAATGGTGTATGAAATACTATTAAATAATTGCAATTATTTAACACTATTCTACCCTCTAGAATCAAGCAATAATGTTCTTAACCAAGGTTAAGCCAGCATATAGCGTAGATTTTCAAGTGTTGTCTGAGGGTGCAAATCAAGTGGGTAGGAGATGCGGTTTCGATCCCTGTCCTCTCCGATTCGGACACCGTGTTGTAGCAAATGCCACAGCACGGTTGTTGGTTTAACTGCCACAATCATTCCATCCTCAACATAAATAGCTTCAAACAACTGCTGACACAACTGTTCCTTTTCACTTAGATTTGCTAGATTCCAGATGTCGTGTATATTTTCGACAATCTGACCTAGTTCAATGACGTTATTCACATCTACTGACAGTGAATCCTTGATTTGTTTTATTTGCTGTTTTAGTAAATTTCTACGCTTAATGTAATCCTCTCGACTGATGTCACCGAATACAAATAAATCAGACAAACGTTGAAGTTGTAATGTCAGCTTATCAGCTTCAAACTTTGGTGTCTGTTTTTCCTCAATAGATTTAACGTGATGTTGCCACGATGGGATTAGATGTATACCTCGTAAGAACTCACCGATTCTGCCTTCTAGTTCATCTGCTCGGATAACTTTACCAGCTCGTTCATCCGTTTTGGGTCTGCGATACCGCCTTACCTTTCGCTGGACATGTCCTTTCCACTTTGTACCGTCCGCTGAGTACAGCAGACCGGATAGAGGGTATATACGCTTTGCGTTGTGTGGTGTGACATTAAATTTGCTGTCACGCTTAGACATAACCTGCTGAACCCGTTCAAATATATCATAATTGATAATAGCATCATGACTGCCTGCCATCCAATTTCGGTCTTTGCCTTTGACACGAACACCATAGGATGTTTCACCGAGATAGAATCTGTTCTTTAGCATATTGCCAACGGTATCACCAGAGAATAGCCGTGACCCGCGCCTTGACGTGATTCGGTAGCCATGTGTATTGAGTAAGTCTGCCACAGACCGTTGCGAGTGCTGACCCGTGGCATAAGCATCAAATGCTAGAACGATAGCTGGTGAGTCAAAGGGACATGGGATTGCATCGGTATCACCAGCGGATGGATATTGTTCAAGTGTGGATTGAATCAGCTTCACATCATCATCGGATGGTTTGCTGTTCAATCTGTCGCGTAGACGCTGTGGTGTGGTGTATCCAAAAGATAGTGTGCCGTTCCAGCCCCCTTTTCTGGCACGTTCCTTTTTGCCTTTGCTGACTTCATTAGATAGATTGTCCAGATACCACTGAGCAAACGCACCTAACATTGCTAACATGACTTTACCCATCGGTGTGGAAAAATCGAATTGTTCGGTCACACTGGCAAATGCGACATTCCATTTATCTAACTGATTGAGATAAGTCATGCAATCCACGAGATTACGTGAAAACCTATCTAGCTTATGGACAACAATCACATCAAAGTGACCGTGTTGCGCGTCCTGTATCATCTGCTGGAATTGTGGACGGTTATCATCCTTAGCAGATTTACCCGCTTCGATATAGATGTGAGTGACTTGCCAGCCCTTTGAGCTGGCAAATCCTCGTATTGCGTTTTCTTGCGCAGACAGCGAATACCCGTCTATCTGCTCATCTGTACTAACTCGTATGTAGCCTACGGCTTTCATTGTCTCTACTCCGATTCACAATTTGCTGTATCAGTGTCATGAATGTTGTGATGTCACGGTCGGATGGTTGTTTACACCTACCTGAAATTTTAACACCATTGTGTTGTTTTGGCGGTTCTGGAATGTCTAGCTTCATTTTGTGAACCAATCAAGACTATCGAAAATCGCTACAAGATTGTCATCTTGCCAGATGGCAACGAACTGCTGTTCATCAGATTGCTCGCACCATTGTTCAGCTTCTGTCATTGCGTCACTGAAACTATCAGTTGTGGCGATGGGTTCATCCGCTGGATTCGGTCTGAGTATATCTACTGAATATTTGGTCATGATGACACCCCCTAGTAATAATCGTATCCGGGATAGTCGTCATCATCCCAATCGTCATCAATGAATGGTTCATCATTTCGGACTCTCTCCCATGCGTCCCAATCTTCATGTCGAAAATCGTTAAGCAACTTTTGACGGGATTCTGGGCTTGCTTGCTGAAAGTCTTCTAATATTTTTACGTACTCAGACGGCGCAATCTCATAGCCTTTTTGGGAATATTTAGCTATTCGCATCATTGCACCCATTGGATTGTTGATGTTCATAATCCGAAGTCTGTTATTGAGCGTGTCGCTTTCAAACCATGAATCGACAAGAACACATGTTGGTGACAACATCACGGCACGGCAAACTGTGAAGTCAAAGTCAGACACAAGCTTGCGTGGTGTCCAGTGATTTTCACCTGGGCGAATGACCTGAATATCCTCATCGATGCCAGCAATTGCAAAACTGATTGCTCGTTCGCTAGAACTCTGAGTCCAGCACATATCATAAAAACATTCACAAAGCCTCATGAAGTCTCTTTCAGATTGCGGGAATATATCAACGTCACCGGGTTTGGGTGGTTGTATATTTTGGGATACACAATAAGCTGCATATCCGCCTGCAATCCATGCTCTATTGGTGACACTACGCATTGCATCGTAAATTATCCCAATATCTTTGTTGAATCCTCGTATTACACTTAGTTTTCTCATTTGATTTACCCCTTGGTTGATGTCGGATGGTGTTTTCATCTTGTACAAGTGCTGTTGCCATCTTGACCGAGACAACACACTTTCTGTCAGGTCGTCTGACCGGATTACATTGCAATCCAATCAGATGGTTATCAGTCAACTTGTCACTCAAATAGGTAATCGCACTTTATACCCTTATTTCGTCTAAATTTTTCCGTTTGCGTTCATACTTGTGACGGTGATACCATGCCCGTTTGCGTTCCCTGTCATCAGCCCATTTGCGCTTTCGTCCTGTGCGTGGGCTGTATGTCCAAAAGGGTTTGGGGGAATATCACCATCCTTACGGGCTTTATCCAATAGCTTGGCTTGCATGAATCGTGTACGAACATCAGCACGGACAGCTTCAACTTTCTGGTCATAGTCACGTTGACGTTTTGCCAGCTCATCAGATAAGCGTTGTGGTTGGTCTGTCAGGATACGAACACCAATTTCATGACTGGCACTTTGAAGAAAGAACACACCAGCGACCGATAAACCTAAACCCATAACAAACTCCATAATTGCGAGTGGCACAGGACGTGTCAGTGTGTTGGTTGCTATCTGTGTTACCAATGGGGAAAGAATGTCATAAACGGCAAGGATGATGGTTGACCATGTGATGACAGTCGCCGCATGATGCAAGGTTGGGTTGTGATATAGGTCAAGTTCCTTTGTGACGGGTTGTCCCTTCAGACGATGCTTGAAAGCTTCTAGGTATCCGCGCCCGGTCATAATGGTATGTTCAATTTTGTCCTGACCTCGTAGCTGACGTAAGCTATAAATTGGATGGACAACATTCGCAGTGACAACAGCAAACGCTATCAGAGAAGCTTTATCATCTACTTGACCGAGTGCGACCGCTCCGGCTTGCACACGTTGAAATTCCATCATGGCAAAAACAACCGCAATGACGATTGCGCCAAAACTTTGAATCAGTTCTGCCACAATTAGCGTAGCGACTTTGCCAAGCCCACCAATAAAATCTACCGTAGCGATTAGCCACTCCCGTTCGGTGTAGCCATCAGTCTGTAAATCTTCAATCGTTGGTGGCGCGCCTATGAGCAGTTCCACCTCAGCTTCAATTGCTTTCAAGTCACTTTTTGTTAACCGTGTTTCATTCATTAGATTAGCTCCAGAGTGGTAGTTGTGGGTGTAGTTTGTATGGAATGTTTCGTTTCAAAATCCAGTCAGGAACATCATCCCATCTGAGTAACAGTTCCTTGCCGGGCTTCCAGTCATAGATATGGATAATCCAGTGGCAGGACTGACACAAAAACACCAAATTATTCATTGAACAGTTTTGCTTGTTTTCGTCAATGTGATGAACTGTGCCAACCATTGGGTGTCCATCACTGCGAATGGCATCAATGGCAATGTTCGTACCATCATGGAATTTCATCCCACAACCTTCACATTTGTGGTCAGCACGATTGCGGACTTGTGCCTGTATCAAGCCCCGTTGCCATAACATGGGATAGTCTTTTTTGCTCATGACACCAATGCCCCCAAGTTCATCACATCGAGCGTTTGACCGAAGACAAGGTTCATCATCCAGCGACCGATGTACTCTGTGTAGATAGGGGGAATGGCTTGTGTTAGTTCACTACGAATCATCCAGTCGATACCCATTGCCTTGCGACCATAATCAACGTTACTGAAATTGCCTGTAACGCAGATGTATTGCTCATCAACAATCGGTTGTGTGCCTTGTCGTGCTGCACTGGCATGTTTCCTGACTGGAATTGGTGCAAAGAAAATAGCCGGCTGAGTTTCAAACCATCGAACCCGAATTGTGTCCAGACCAAACATCATGCCGGACAGCTTCAATGGTTCGATAAGTGGTGCGCCTGGTACATTCTCTATAATGTAAGGCTTGCCAGTTTCCTTCAGCAAAACCCTCACAGGTTCGACTAAATCAGGATGTTTAGACTTATCCCGTGTCGAACGACTAAAGGCTTGGCAGGGCGGGCTGGCATGAATCACATCAAACTTGTGACCATGCTGTCTGAGATAGTCAAGTGCGTCCATCTGGACAAACTCGAATGGATAGTTTTTCTGTGGGTTGTGGTCTATACCGATTACTTCAAAGCCTGCCCGACGGTAGCCAACACTACAGCCACCCGCGCCACAGAATAGGTCTAGTAGTTTTGGGTTGCTCATGAATCACCACGTCTTTCCAAAGCGCGGTTGTGGACATGTGCAATGAATGCACCGAGTCTGGCGAAGTGAATGGCATCATCAGCTGATTTGTAGCGTCGTAAGTGCTGATTCCAGTTTTCGCCATAATCAAATGACCAACTACTAATGAAGCCATCTGGTGATTTCTTCGCTTTCAGTTCCACTTGTTTACCAAACACGGTGTCAGTTTCGTATCGTTCTACAGTTTCGATTTCACTCATAGTTAAGCCTCGCTAATCCATACGTTTAGATTGATAGGTTGGATATACATGTCATTGATGTCTTTGCCACCAACAGGGCGGTGACGAATCGCATTGTTTAGTGCGTCCATCCAATATTTGCTCACATCATCACCAGCTTTATCCGCATCAAATGCCAGAATGACCTTGCTTGCCAGTGACAGTAGGGCAATGTATTTCAGTAGTCTTGCACCACCTGTGCCACCAGTTGCCATAGCCACATAGGACGGGTCTTGTACAGCTTGTTTGAAGATGATTGCATCAAACTCACCCTCGGTCATAACAACATTGTCACCGGGGCGTAGGGGTCTATTCAGAAGTGCGATGTTCTTGCAACCAGCAGGGGGGATGACTTTCCCAATCTTGTCACCGGGTTGCCAGTCCAAACGGCGGATTCGTATCTTTTCGATAGTGGCACGTTCACCCCATTCATAAGGAATGACAATGCCATAGGGCAAGTAGACCTTACGGACACTGCCATCATCTTCACGGATACCCCAATCATCCGAGATATTGCGCGGACAGTAGCCAAGCCCATTAATTTCAATTGTGTGTTTGGTGAAACCGCGCTTATAGAGATAGTCGCGTCCGGTGCTGTCTGCTGACCACATCATGCCCTGTGCATAGCTGATGAACGCATTAGCACGTTTTTGCCAAAACTCAGTTTCACAGGGATAGTGTTCATCTTCTGGATAGTAAGTCAGTGACGGTGATTCTTGTTTCGCTTGTGCTGGTCGTGTTGGTGTGGTGTCTACATTAGTTTCTCTTCCGAGTTCGTGTAGTGCCTCACGGAATGACCAGCCGTGCTGACGACCTGATTAAAATTCAAAAAAATAAGAATGGTGCAATTGCACCATATCTTGATTTTTCTTAGAGTAAATAGGGGTTGCACTATTTCACCTAATTTCGCCGGAAAGCATCAACGATTTTGTTTCCAACAAATGTTAGGACTGCTAGAGCGATTGAAATACCGATACCAATTGCAACGATTGGTGTAAATACAACAATCCAGCCATTTGCTTCCAAGAAAATAGGGTCTGGGTCAACTTCTAATTGCACCTGTGCGAATGCTGATACAACATTCATCAGTAGGATACACAGCATAGTTGTAAATAAAACTAACCTGCGACGTGCTTTATCACTCACGGTAGATTCTCCTCATGAGATGGTTTCGTATTGAGAGTGTAAGTATCAAGACGGCACTTACACCGAGTACCGCGCCTGCGATTTCATATGCGTAAGAAAATGCGGTTTCCGAAATAAAGTTGGCAACGGCTATTTTATCCATAATCCACTGGCTCGTATTTAATCATGCGTAATCTGCCAGCATCAAAGATGACAGCGTTCCAGACAACATCTGCCAACCAGAACAGAATAGATAAAAAAGCCCACATGATAAAAAGCATGATGATAACGACACTCAATGGTGCGATAATTTCTGCTATCATCCCGTTCATTCTGGTCTCCTAAAAATTATGAGTGCTAGCACCCCCGTCCAAACTGCAAAACTTATCAATAGAATGACTACTGTGATTGCAACATCACCCGCAGTCATGACAAATTGGAAATCAGTCATACCTATGACCTCACATCCTATTTGAACCATTGTAAGACTTAACACTCTTGTTTTATTTAACAAAATTTGTGAAATAACAGTTACTTCACAAGTGTTGTGATATAATGGAAGTGTAGTAAAAATGGGACTTGCACTATGATTACACATATTGATATGCACATCAGAGATAAACGACTTTTAGAATGGCTTACCGAACATCACGGTGAACAGATTCCTGCTCGAAAAATGGCAGATGTTATGAAGTGCCATCCGAATACAATCCGCAATATGTTGAAGCGATTAGAACGTGCTGACCACATTGAAATTTGCGGTGCTTATCGTGGTGGCTACCGATATTTCGTTAAAGGCATGGTATGCAACGACAACACAGCTTAGATGACCTACCCCAACCCGGTGAACCTCTCCAACCGGACAAAGACAAAGACAATCGTAAGCTATTAGAAGAAGACCTGAATGAGCGTATACGAATGCAATCCGCTCGATTATCCAGACGTGAAAAGCGACGGATGGAAAAGCGGTTTCGTGTCCTACAGGGTCAACTCTATCACGCTGGATATAATCAGTTGGTGGTCAGACAGTACAGATGTTGGAAACTGTACACACGTCTGAAATACCTCATGACGCAATCACCTGAAGAAAAACATCGCCTTAAGGAACGGTATTTGTTTGTCAAGTCTGCTGGTCAAGCCTTAACTAGTAAGTTGGACGAACTTTCCGGTATTTCCAGCGAGTTCGATGAAATTAACCAAAAGCTGATTGCTCATAACGAATTGCTCGAATGGGAAATAGAAGACAGGCAGAATTTCGAGGGATTCAAGCGTGAGGCGCGGACATGGGAACAGCTAATCATGGCTGTGTTCAGACAGTCACCTCGCTTGCACCATAAGTATGTAGACCACAAAGGACGTACAGTCATCAACACGCCGGAAATTAGAGAGATTATCATCAAAGATGACCGCGTACAGTATCTAATTAAAACCACATCGCAGACTGCAATTGGTAGGCTGTTTGGTCGCTGGTATTCTGCCCTGCCCTATGGTGTTGATGTCACCGCATTGACCTGTGATGAAACACTGGAGAATCTATCGACTACCTGTAATCGTGTGGTAACTGTGGAACGGTCACAACGTGGCACGAATCTGTTTTATGTCATCAGTCGTCTGGATGCTCCTGACGGTATTCCGAAGAAAGTACTTTACGGCAAAATCATTGACTGGTATCCAGCGAATGACCATGCAAAAACCCCGTGGTGTGCGGGTGTCACCGATGACCGTAGAACGAAATGGTATAACTTTGAAGACCATCCACACGTTCTGATTGCAGGTGCGACACAAGGTGGTAAGTCTAACCATGTAAATCAGATGATTTCCACCATGACGACTATGAACACGCCATCTGAATTACGTCTGATGTTAGTTGACCTGAAAGGCGGAATTGAGTTCACACACTGGAAAGGACTACAACACCAGCTTAAAGATATGCTGACCACACCAGAAGCGGTTCTGTCTGGTCTCCAGTGGCTACAGTCCATTATGGAATCCCGTCTGACAGCGTTTGAGGAGATGAAAGCTAAGAATCTAGCCAGCTTCAATGAGAAAGTCGAAAAGAAACTGCCTCGTATCGTATGTGTTGTAGATGAAATGGCTACATTAGTAGGTCTCGGTGAGTTGACAAAGGAACTACATACAGTCTTACGTGTACTGTCATCACAGGGTCGCGCTGTAGGAATCCATCTAGTGTTATGTACCCAACATCCGAGTGTTGATGTTTTGCCCGGTTGGGTCAAGACAAATATGGTTCTGAGAGTATCTGCAAAAATGCCAAATCATCAGGCATCTATGATTGTGTTGGATACGGTGACAGGTGCAACCTTACCAGATGTTGCTGGTCGTATGGTGTTTTCCAGCGGTCGTCAGGAATTCATTGCACAGAGTCCCTTCATTAGTGACAACCAGATTGCAACTGCTGTCAGATACTCACAACAATTTCCCAAACCAGATGATACCGAGTTCATTTCAGTTCTACCTAAACCAGAACCGAAGAAACCTCAATTTGGTCGTGATGATGTGCTTAGGATGGCACTGGAGATGAACGGACAACTATCTGCTAATCGGATTTTTGATATTGTGGGAAATGAGGTTATGCCACTTCGTAAAATTCGCGTGATTGTGAATGAAATCCGAGATGAGGTAGACCGAGGTGAATTAATTACTTTTGAAGGCATAAGATATACCATTGAACGACAAGGCAGGGCTTACTACTTAGTGGCGATGGAACAACCGATAGAACAGAAAACTCTGTCTGACATGAGGGCATCATAACGTTCTATCGTTACATCGTTCCATCAATAGGTGATTTATGAATGAGATGATTTTCATTGCATCGTTTGGAATTTACATAGTTTGGGCATTACTGATTGCTCGATATACAGAAAAAGAAGCCAGCGATAATATCTGACACGAAACAATTGTTCATAAAACTATGGTATAATTACAACTATCAACTAATAGTGTAATGACTTGCCCTATAGGACAATTAAGATGCCTGACAATAACTTGTATAGTGTAAATCTACTAGTCGATACACCTGCAATAAAAGATGAATTTGGAACACATGAACGAATTGCTGAGGCAATAGCATCTGCCATCAAGAGCGAAGATGGTGGTATTACTATTGGGTTAGAAGGTGGGTGGGGTTCAGGAAAATCCACCGTTATTAATCTGGTAAAAAAGAAAATCTCCATTAATGAAAATAAAAACGCGACTATAGTCTTGTTCGATGCTTGGGCGCATCAGGGAGACCCTCTTAGACGCACATTTTTAGAAACCGTTATTAGCCATTTGCAAAATGAAAAATGGGTTGATACTGAAAAATGAGATAAAAAACGCAAAGAGTTAGCTCAAAGGCGTAAGGTTACAACCACAAAATCTATTCCTAGGTTAGGAAGATTAGGTAGTGCTTTAGCAATTTCGCTATTATTGCTTCCAATAGGAATGACACTACTAAATACATGGTTAAATAACTCGACTAACACACCTCCAATACAAACACCTATTGGGATACAAATTGGCTCATCTCTTGCATGTTTACCGATTATAGTACTTACACTATATCTCATCATCCAACCGCTTGTGTCCATATGGCGCCGGATTAAAAAACAAACTACTGGAATAGAAGTAAATAAATCAGATATTGATTCACAATCAATAGGAGCATTGATAGCTCAAAAATATATACATGACACAGATACAGAAACAATAGAAACACCTAATCCCACATCAGTTGAATTTGAAGATATTTTCACCCAATTAATGGAAGATGCACTCAACAAAGAAAATCGACAGCTTATCATTGCATTAGATAATCTGGATCGAGTCTCAGCAAATGATGCAAAGGCAATACTTTCAGCTTTACAGACATTTTTACAACGCAGTGAACATCATCCACCTGAATGGTTTAAGAAGCTCTATATTCTGATTCCTTATGACAAACAGGGATTACAACGGTTATGGGAAAATGGAAGCTCAGATTCTGTAGCCAGTGCTTTTATTGATAAGACTTTTCAACTTAGATTTGAAGTTCCGCCTTTATTACTTTCCGATTGGCATTCTTACCTGATGAGTTTGTTGATAAAGGCATTACCAGATTATGATAGCGGTGAATTCCACGCAACCTACCGCGTCTTCGCAGTAGAGGGAGCAAGATCTAAAATGTTATTTACCCCACGAGAATTAAAAATTCTCGTAAATCAGATAGGGGCAATTAATCGTCAGTGGAAAAACACATATCCTTTACCACAGGTGGCTTATTATGTTTTTTTGCGTCGTAGGGGTGTTGATGTTCCTAATAAACTATTAGAACATGGATTCCCACCTGATGATTTGATTACATTATTGGGAGATAGTGTTGAAGATAATCTATCTGCGCTTGCTTATAACACATCAGTAGAACATGCTCGACAAATTCTACTACAACCTCTTATTGTAACAGCATTATCAGAACGTAATATTAAAGAGATTCGCAGATTACAACAGATGACTGGTTTCTGGAATATTGTGCAAAATATTCCTTTCAGACATTGGTTAGATGGTGAAGAGACGAAATTAGCTTATACTGCATATTGTATTGAGCAATTGGAAATAGGAAATTCTGAAAAACCGCTTGTAGAAGTAGTAATTAAATCACTGCAACAAGCTTGTTCAAACGTAACACAATGGGATGACTTTACAATAGATACAGCTGAGGGTTTGGTATCCTTATTAAGGTTGACATCAGACATAAATTTGGCGGAACAAATAATAAAACGCCTTCCTCCATTAGAACGTATCAGAGAAAGTGAAGAAGAGGTTAAGGCTCTAAGATGGGTAGCAGCACTTGTATATTTGTTAAACAATGTCAAAATAATGGGTTATGAAGAAATTTATGAGACTGGAATCACAGTAGAAGCAACACCAGCTGGATATATTTACATTTGCAATGCCTTGTATCAACAAGATAAGACAAGAGAATTCTGGCTGTATGTCAAACCTTCTAAAGAATATGCGGTTATTTCTACAGAAATAATAAACATAATAGCGCAAAATAGCCTAACTGATATTCATGTGCATGCTATTAAAGTTATGAAAGTAAGTAATGTAATCAACAATTGGAATGCAATAGGGACACAACTAGCTGATAATTTAAGAATTGTTGATCAGAAACCACCAGATCGTATTCGTGCTCTATTAACTGCAATTTGGGAATTGCATGATGATACAAATATTGATGCACGGATCAACAACCTCGCTACACAAGGGCATTTACTTCACCATTTGCATTTTGCCAAAACAGACCCTGTTGCAGTTGCATGGTGTATTTATCTGTTTCTTCGCAGTGTTCCAGATGCTTCTCCACCTAATCATGTTGGCAACTCAACAAACGGTTTTAATTTTCTGAATGCACATATATTGACTACACCTGACAATCATAATGAAGAAGTTGAAGAATTCATTACGATAATTCAACAAGTACAGGATTATGAGCTTCTGTTTACGGTCTTAGATCAAGCGAAGTCTTCAAAAGCATTTATCCTCAAATGCCTGAAAAAACTGTTAACTACCCCTAATATTCTTGATGTCTTTACAGTCGAAGTTATATTAGCGCGTTGGCAATTTTTGCTGGAAGAATTTACTGAAGATCAAATTCGTAATCTTTTTAGTCTTCTAATCAAAAAGACTCAGATAATAGATAATATATGTGTTGGCGAATTTGATCAAAGCAGAATTAAACTATATAGCCTAATAACAATAAATGGTGGGGCCGAAAATCCTAAATTTCAACAGTGGTGTCAAGAGGGCTTAGGTGCAGTTACAACCCAATTATGGGTAAGTCAACTTAAATCAGTAGGAGCTAAAGTACACCTTCTACTTGACTTACTAGAAAATGGTGTCTCAATTAAATTAGGAACAAACTATCAAGAAGCCTTAGCAGAGCATGGCAAAAGTCTTGTAACAGATAATCGTGTAACAGTAAATATTCCTACAGAAAGATGGAATATCTTATTAGAGCCATTAGCGGAAGAAACAAGAAATTTACTTCGGTCGCGTCTTATTATGTTCGCAGGGCAGGCTGAGGGGAAAATCAGACCAGAGTTTTTTAGAATATATGGAAAAGAGATTTCACACAGAAAAACGCTTGACGAAGAAAATAATATAGTTCTACAGTTATTTATCCCAGTAGTAAAACTGCAAAATGAAAAGGGATTAGAATGGGTAGCTAATATACTTACAGAGTATCCCGACATTTTGAATGACAAAATTCCAACTCATGTTGATGGTTTCAAAACCTATGTAAAAGAAGCAGTAGACTCCACAGAGAAAGAACAATTAAACGAAGTGATGATATTAATTGCTAATCATATTGGGGTTGATATACCTGAAAATAGGGAATAACTGTTGTTATATATAGTTAAACTATGGTTTCCAAAGCTCTAAATCAACCCTTAGAAATAATCAATGCTGGTCTTAACCAAAATTAAGCCAGCATGTAACGTAGATTTCCATTGAATGTCAGAGGGTGCAAAATAAATGTGTGTCCGAGTCGGATTCGTTCCCTGCCCTCTCCGACTCGGACACCGTGTTGTAGCAAATACCATGTTGCGTCAATCAGTATTGAATAATTCTTAGACGAAAAAGAACAGTAACTCAAAGTGACCAAGTAAAACAATAAGTGAAATAGATGGAGTTTTGTGTTCACATAAATTGACATAAGTATGTCAATTGTTTAGTATAGCTGGATTCAATATCACCAACTTGATTTGTAGGATTTTATGACACATAAAAAAATGCTTATTGTATATGCTCACCCTGATGATGAGAGTTTTGGTAGTGGCGGATTAATATCTAAATATACTGCCGAAGGTGTTCAAGTTGATTATGTTTGCGCAACAGATGGAGATATGGGTACACCAGATGAAGCAATCAGGAATGAGTCGTCTTCGCTTGCTGAAATTCGCCTAAAAGAACTTGATTGTGCTAAACAAGTGTTGGGCATAAACAACATCATTCGATTGAAATATCAAGACAGCGGAATGTTAGGCGACAAAGCCAATAGAGCTATAAATTGTTTGTGGTATCAATGGCAAAACTATCCAGATGCGGTTATTCAAAGGCTAGTTGATATTTTTCGTACTGTTCAACCACAAGTAATTGTGACATTTAATTCTTTTGGAGGCTATGGGCATCCAGATCATATTGCTATCCAAGCAGCGACAACAGAAGCTTTTGGTTTGTCCGCTGATGCTTCTTATCAAGGTAGCCCACTTACCCCTTTTGAGCCACAAAAATTATATTATGCCTCGATTCCTGCTGAGAAGTTCTATGGACTGTACCTGTGGTTTTTGCGATTAAGTGGAAATGATGTGCGTCGAATGGGGTTAAACCGTGACCTTGACCTACAATCTGTAAAAGATAATCTTGAACCTACTCATGCTTTAATTGATGTCAGAGATTACATGAATTTGTGGGATCAGGCATCAGATTGTCATGTAAGTCAAGGGCAAGGCCGTAATACAGGTACTCGGGGCATGCTTGCTACACTACCAGGATGGATACGCGGTCGAATCGCTGGATATGACCGATTGACACGTGTTTTTCCTAAACCCAAAGTAGATAAAATTGATGAACATGATTTATTTTGTGGAGTTACTCTACGGAATTAACATCACGCGCTTTGTGAGGACGATCGATAAACGTTAGCATGGAAAAGCCGAGCCTCTTTTCTGTTTTATAGTTCTGTGACTTTCATTGACATTATAAATATATTTTTTCCCATACTGACCAGATGTTATTTCATATGTAAGAAATGCAATGAGTGCATCATCATATTATGAGATTGTTTTAGTAGTAAAATCAGAACTCCTTCTTAAACTCCAAATCTAGAATAGGAAAATAAGTTATCTATGAAGCGGATTGCTATATTATCGGTACATACTAGCCCTACAGCCCCTCATGGCGGGAAAAAGATAGGTGGTATGAATACATATGTTCGGGAAATTGCGAGAGCTTTTGGTAGCCAAAATATCATTGTTGATGTCTTTACAAGGCGTATTAGCCCTGATCAACCTACAGTTGATACTACATTGGGTGAGAATGTTCATGTTGTTAATTTGACCGCTGGTATATCTGGTAATATGTTTCCACTAGAAATTTATCCACACTTACAAGAATTTACATCAGGTATTTTTGCTTATGCTATTCGGAATAATATTAGATATGATCTTGTGTTTGGTCACTATTGGTTAAGTGGGTGGGTAGGTCAAAAATTGAAGGAGGCTTGGGGCATACCATTTGTTCAACTGTTTCATACTCTTGGACATCTTAAAAATCAGCTCCCCTCCATTAAATCTCATGAACCAGAAGTGCGGACTCATGTAGAAACACAAACTGTATTGTGGGCTGATACAATTATTGCGAATACACCAGCTGAAGCAAAGTACTTGCAACAGTTATATCATGCAGATTACGACAAAATACTTGTATGTCCACCCGGTGTTGATATTGATCGATTTTACCCGATGAACCCTAGAACCATACGAGAGGATCTAAATAGGGCTGAGCATGAAAGATTACTATTATTCGTTGGGCGTATTGAACCACTTAAAGCTATTGATAGTATTATCGAGGCTTTATACATTATCAAGTTAGATTACCCTGAATTTATCGATGAGATTAGTTTTGTGGTAATTGGAGGTGATCCTAATGATGAAACAGATGAGGATATGCTTGCCTTACAACAATTAACTCGTGAGCTAGAATTGGAATCGACAGTTCATTTTCTGGGTGCAAAGGATCAAGCAACAGTTGCAAAGTGGTATGTAGCCTCTTCTGTTGTGATTTTACCGTCTGAATATGAATCATTTGGTATGGTTGCGTTAGAGGCAATGGCAACAGGCACACCCGTAATTGTATCAGATGTGGGTGGACTTCCATTTCTGGTTGACAATTTACAAACAGGTTTTCTAGTACCGTCTCGTAATCCAGAGCAACTGGCTTCTCGAATTGTTAATCTACTAGAAAACCCAGTATTGCAACAGGATATGGGAGAGAAAGCTGCAATGGTTGCTTTGGAATACTCATGGGAAAATATTGCAAAGCGTTTGGTGAAGCACTTCAATAAGCTGTTATCTAGATAGTGAGACAGTTTTATTATGACACTTTGCCTTTAATGAGCTGGCGCAGTTTGCGGGACATTCCAGCTCTGTGGTCGGTGTGGTGTTGCTGGATGCTGAGACGATTCTGTCGTGGAGTAGGGACAATACGCTGAGGACATGGGATCGAGGGGGTAATGAGCTGGCGCAGTTTGCGGGACACTCCAGCAATGTGATCGGTGCGGTGTTGCTGGATGCTGAGACGATTCTGTCGTGGAGTAGGGACAATACGCTGAGGACGTGGGATCGAGGGGGCAATCAGTTATGGGGCTGGCATACTGACTATCTGATTACCTTTTGAGATAGCATGTAACTTATCGAGCATTACAAAAACAAACCAAAAACAATGAAAGTATTACAAATTGTCTATTGTGTTGACAATAACCTCCAATTCCGTTGTTTGTAAACTCACGACTCAGTGATACAGTTGCTATTTGACTATTTTCCTTAAGTATCTGGGTAAGTTTTGAAGTTATAATTATTTTTGTGAACAGATTCCAAATGTGGGAGTACATTATGAGCTACAATATATCGCCGATTGAAACACTGAGTAACAAAGAACGGCTTATACTTCACTTAAATATTGGTGGTGAAATCTTTAGTAAAGCAGATGCTAGCCAAGCACTGGATGAGCTGAATCATATTGCAGATGATTGTGCTCAAAGTGGTCAGGTTATTTATATTATCAGCGGACCATGGGATATTAAATTGGAACTAGGTTACGGTGAGGTGATGGGTAATCTGAAATTTTATCGACGTAAAGAATTAATTGGAGTTTATCCATATGGCGTGGGTGTAACAAAAATGCCTGCATTTTTCTCATCTGTCATCGGTCAGGTAGCAGGGTTGCATGTCCAGCTGGGAGACACTTACGATAGTACACTAGAGCTAGTCTCGAGCGTCATTGAAAAAGGTGTAGCTGAGCAGACCCGAAAACATATATCATAATCCAGCTTCAAGGAAGTGCAACATGCCAAGAGAGACATTGAACCCCGATAGCCTTTTTGATAGTACCCCATATGGTTTCTCTCAGATAGCCATTGGATGTGGGACAAAGCTTGTTACCTTGTCCGGACAAGTCGCTTTGGACAAAGATTTGAAACTCATAGGTGATAGCCTTGCAGTCCAGGCAATACAAGCACTAGAGAATGTAAAAAATGCAATGATTGCGTTGGATGGTTCGTTAGATGATATTGTGTCCATCCGTTTTTATGTTGTTGAGTCATCAATGCAAGAACCAGGGGTCTCCGAAGCGATGCGAAAATTTTTTCCTGTAAGACCTCCTACAATGACTTGGGTTGGTATCACATCATTAGCACGACCTGAATATCTGGTAGAGATTGAAGTAATGGCTGTTTTGGACTAAATAGTGCTAGAAATGAGTACATATGGGTAAATACATTGAATATCATTATCACGAATCTGGGGTTCATGAATATGTATGGCTTGCAAGCAATCGAGAAGTAATTGACGAACACCTTCCAATGATGAAACAGATGAATGAGGCGGCAACATCGGGAGACACTATTTGTGTGCTTCATGATTTAACACAATCAGGAGCGCCACCCTTTTTGTTGTTGAGTAAGCGCAAAGGTGAAGCTGGCACACGCGATGATGTTCGTTATCATGTTGCATATATATCAGATACGGGGACACGATTATTGATGCAGAACTTCGCAGCTGCAGGAGGTTTCAAGTCTAATCGAAAATTCTTTGATGTCGGAGAACGAGAGCAAGCAATAAATTGGTTAGTAAATGAAGATTAGTGTGGGGTATTTTCATCCTAGCACAAACTGGTGCTTCTGTACGATATTATAGTCGCCTTATGATCACATGAGAGCAATAACCAAAAATTCTCCAGTTATGTCCTCCCTAAATGGATACACAAACAATTCGATTCCTTGTTGAATTAAGTTAGAAATATTCTTTTTTTGTATATTTAGTTCAGTCTATCTGAAATATAATCACCTAGTCGGATTATAAGTAGGATTACTAATCCAAGCACAACAATAATTAGTATACCCAGCAGTAATAAACCAATACCCAATACGATACTGAAGAACGCAAGAACACTACTTTCTAACTCAGGTTGATCACGTGTCAGAAACTGACTCGCAACAACAGATGTTAGGATGATAGGGGCAAAGAACAGTAAGAGTGGAAATGGAGCGATTCGATCTCTTACTTTATGATTAGGGATTTTTTTGACTAGTTCAATTGTTTGAAATATGATATATACGGAGAATGTAGGTGAGACTAGGAAAGCAAGTATAACAGTAACAACTATATGCAGATCTGTAAATTCAAGTAATCCTGTCACCAGTGATGGAAACGGTGCAGCAAACAATACAAAGTATAGAACATATTCTACCATTAAATTATCTACCTAACTGTAAACCCATGAATATATATTTTAGTCCAAATTTTGTTTAACTGGAATCAATGAGTATGTGTTTAACTCTGGCTAGACCGCATAAGCCTAGCTAATTAGCATTTAACTTAAACACTTCAATTTCAAAATACTGTTCAAACCCAAGACTTATTGCAAGATTTGCAGATGCTAGGTTATCTATAGTACAACGATAATTCATGACATATCCTTTTTGTAAGCACCTTTCAGAGATTTTAGAAATCAATGCTCGACCTAGACCTTGTTTTCGATAATCCGGATGGACAAGAATACCCGGATCAGCAAAGCCCCATATTTTGTACATTGAAGCACAAGCGATAAGAGCAGTACCATCATATACCCCAAAAGCCAGTTCATCCGCAGTATTAACCCAGCTATCTTCAAATTCTTCTTGTGTGCAAGCGGCTTTTAATACTTCCAAATCATTTTGATCTGCTTCTGATAACTGCCGGATGGGTAAACTAACAGAACGAGCAGGTCTGAAATCATCTGGGTAAAGATAGAATACACGCTCGATATGATCATATTCGATTGCAATATCAGGTAGCTGGGTTTGAAGGCTTTTGCCTGACAGACCTTGTTCAAGTCCTTTCATCATAGGCTCCAAAATATCAAGCAATGTTTCATCACATTTTATATAAGAAAAATCATCAATTTTGAAAAGTTGTATCATCTGTGTACCGCTTAAATCGTCTAAAGTGATTAGGTGATTACCGCCTGAACGGATTTTTTGTATGGGTAAGTCAATTTCCTCTGCCCATAAAGCATAAATTCTATTTGTATATTCTAGTTTTGACACAGTCATATTTACTCCAAGGATATCTTAGCAATTACATAAAGATATATGACCCTTAAAAGTCTGTCAAGAATTTAAATAACTTTTAAAAACTATTTAAAGCTACAGCACCAGATCATAGAGTAAATATATATTCAGAATAGGTTCAATCACATTATATATAACGCAAAGCACCTCACGATTGTGAGATGCTTTCTTATCTATGTTAGTGGCATAGACGGTATATACTTGAGGGCAATAATCCAACATCTCCATCCTTTATCCTCTAAAATACCATCACTTACACGATCTATCTCACGCTACTTGTTTTACTATTTTCATCTGCACTTCCACTGAACAATATTACAAATACTGGAATAACAGTTACCAATACATATGACCTGCTTAAGGTAGTACTCCCGATTACTAGACCAATGACTGTCCCTATACTGATAAATAGACCTCCACCGACTAGCAAAATACCAATCAATCGAGTGTTCTTCGCATGGAGTATAATTTCCTCAGTTGGTAGTTGTCTATTGATAGCCATATAACCACCTAAAACTATTAGAAAAAGACACCAACATAATATTCCAACTTGTAGGATAAAGGTCATAACATTCTCCTTGTATAGTGTTCTCCGGTAAATTCTAATAAAGTTATACCGTAACCTGCAATTCCTGTTCGAGAGATGATGAAACTGACATTCAACGACTATGTAGACCTAATATATAACCGTTTTGAGGCATTCGTCCAGTCATCAGAGGAAGCGGCTAAACTGGGAAAGCCTTATACTTATGAAAATCAGAGTATGATCGTGTTTTTTATGTGAATGTAATTCAAAAAGATACCAGAATTCAAGACGCAATGGCGTTGGCTCACCCAGCATCCAGAAAGTTTATATGTGTTTAATTGGGAGACTATCCCTCACCGCACAACACTTTCTCGTCGATATAAAGCCCTATATGATGTGGTTCAAGCCTTTAGTGCTTTTATCGGTGTAGATAGTGAGCCATTAGGGTCCGAAATGAGTGCTCGCCATCTCAATGACTTTTTCGTCTATATATTCATAATTTCTTCGGCAACACGAATCCCACTTTCGATAGCACCATGCACCGTCGAGCTTTTTTCTGAATGAGTGGCTTCGCCTGAAAAGAATAAGGAATCTGCCACTGATTGTGCAAGGATGGTTCTTTGCCCGAGCGCACCCACAGGGACATAAGAGTAACCCATCAACGCATAAGGATCTTTGCCCCATGCAATGAAGCGCCCTGCAACAAGATGTTCACCCAGATCATCACGCCCAAACATGATCTTCAAATCATTAAGTGCCGCTTGGATAGCATCAGCCTCAGACATATTTTCAAAAAACTTAGCTGCTTCCCCACTAAAAAACGCGGTTAAAATTGGAACTTCATCCTTGCCACGTTCAAACCCCGGTCTCCACCAAAAACGTGAATTCTGTGTCGTCAAGAAGAATGCAACATCTTCTTCCCAGAACGGCTCTCGAAATTTGAGGATGATTTTATCGACTGCACCCGCCCCTAGTGATGTAATGGCAGTTTGTTTTTCTACTGGTAACGGTGGAGTAAACGTGACATTGCCTGACTGGAGCACACCCAACGGCAAAGTAACCACAACCCGATCTGCTTCAAATGTTGTGCCATCTGCAGTAGTGATAACATTAGGAGTGCCCGACCAATCAATAGATACAACTGGCGTGTTCAGGCGTATATCAAGCCCATCAGCGATCGCATTCCAAATGGATGAGTAACCATTTTCAAGTCGAAAATCGCCTGATCCATCAGTTTCTGTTTCATAAGCTCTTGCAAGTCCTGCAATCCCTATCTTATCAGCAGATCCTGCAAATTGGTTGGTAATTAAATTGACCATCAGTTGTCGGAACTGGGGTGTGAATAACGCGGGATCTTCTGCCGTCATCAAATCTAATAATGTTGCGACGGATATGTCTTTATCATTTTCCGCTAACCATTCAAAGACCGCATATCCAAATAATTCTTCTGGATCGTCAAGTAATCCTTGAGAAAATGCAAGCCCAATTGGTGTCTGTAGACTGCCATCATAGTAAATTCTGGTATCCCCTGAAGCCTCATCAAGTGAACCTTCACCAACATCTTTCAAGACATCCCATGTGATGGCTTGATCACCGTGGATAAACTCGGCACCGAGTTCAATTGGATAGGGTGCAAGTGAATAATCCGACCATGTGCGTCCGCCAATCCGATCTCGGGCTTCTACAATGGTCACATCATAGCCTTCTTCCATCAGCCAATATGAAGCGATTAGTCCTGATGCCCCTGCGCCAATGACGATAATTTTCTCATCCTGTGCAAGTGTCGATGTTGTTCGATAAGGGGCAAGTTTGATTCCAACTCCTAAAATTCCCATTAGTTTGATGAAGTCACGCCGTGATAATTTTCTTGACATCAGTTAACCTCTTTGTGCAAAAATGACTAGTAAGAGTTCAAAAGTATAACATGAGTGATAAATATGTCACCCTCGGCGTATTAGAATTATAGACCTAACCGGACATGTCGGGGCTTCAAAGCTTGGACCAGACTTAAACGCCTCACTCAGGTGGGGTATTTTGGGTTCTAATCATGGCTTATAGGTCTGAGCCAGACTTAAATGCCTCACTCAGGTGGGGTATTTTGGGTTTCTAAATTGAACTTACAGTATCAACCCGGATCATAAGCGCCTCACTTCGGTGGAGGGGTATAGTTGTGGTTGATAAAACCTGCTGAGAAAACACTCTGGTAGTTTCATAATCTCTGTATAGCAACAGAAAACATGTTAAATGAGTGTTTCATGAGTTAGATGTTGACCTTTACACTACGTGAACCCCTTATCCTTGTTCATATCGATGTGCTTAATAGTGCGGCAAACATGGACAAGTGTTGCAAGCTTTAAGTAGGTGACACACTTTGATTTTCAAATTGTCGTATCTACATCTTGTGATGAGACAAAGGTTATGGAGACTAGAGGAGAAACAATGACAAATCATCAAACAGATATACTGATTGTCGGTGGTGGTTTTGGTGGAGTAGCTGCTGCTCAAAAACTAGCACAAAATGGACGAGATGTGGTATTGGTAGACAAAAAAGATTACTTTGAGGTGACATTCGCGACGTTGCGTAATGTGGCAAACCCAGAATTGCTTGGGAATACAGCTCGTAAACGATATAGTGATTTTATCCAGGGTACATTCATTCAATCCGGTGTAGAGAAGATGAATGAAAATGAAGCAAAGCTTAGCAATGGAGATAGTGTGCGTTTCAACCAGGCTATTGTTGCATCAGGCAGTCGTTATACATCATTGCCACTTGCTAAGTCAAACAATGCCTTGGGTTACACAGAACGTAATCAGGAAATGTTAGATGAACACCAATCCTTGAAGGCGGCTCGTATGGTTTTGATAATTGGAGGTGGATTAGTTGGTGTTGAGCTTGCAGGTGAAATTGCTAGCGCATTCCCAGATAAGCAGGTCACTTTAGCACATGCGTCGAATACTTTATTGGACAATTCAAAACCAAAAGCACAACGTAAGGCATTAGAACAACTTACTGCTAAAGGCGTAGAAGTGAAACTTAATCGTCGTTTTGCTAAAGATGATGATGGTTATCGTTGTTCGATAAGTAATGAAATTCTTCATCCGGATGTTGCTTATGTCTGCGTCGGCATGATGCCTAATACAGAGTTCTTGCAAGCGGAGTTGCCTGAGATTCTTGATACCGATGGACTCATCAAAGTCGATTTGTACATGAACGTGGACGGGTATGATAATCTGTACGCATTAGGGGATTGTGCCAACCTTGATACTCGCAAACATGGTTATCTTGCGAGTGTTCAAGGAATGCATTTGGCAGATATTATATTGAAATCTGCACACGGTAAAAAAGTTAAACAGTACAAAAAACCGCCCATTGTGATTGTAACAACTACAGGGACAGACTCCGGAGTTGCAACTCTGCCATTTGGGATTACAACGACTCAGAACTTTATAGTAAATCTGAAGCAAAAAGATATGGGAATCAGCAATATGTACGAGATCTTTAGTACTCAACCCGATGAATTGTAGTAGATGGGGCAAATAGGGCATATGTTTCTTATTGGAGAATTTTCAAATATTGCTCGAGTTTCTCGAAGGATGCTTTATTATTACGAAGAGGAGGGGTTGCTTGCACCAGCATATATTGATGAGTTAACAGGATATCGATACTATAGTGCGTCACAAATCCCGCGCATTAATCAAATCTTGGCACTCAAGAAGTTAGGACTTACTCTGAAACAAATTCAACGCATGCTTGACAAGCATATCACGACAGATGAGATTCGCGGTATGCTGGAGATGAAGAAAGCCCAACTTGAACAGCAGGTCGAAGAAGAGCTTGCACAAATTGATGAAATTGAGGCACATTTGGAACAGATCGATCTTGATGGCTTAATGGAAGATTATGACATTGTACTGAAACATATCCCCGCTCAACCTGCACTCATGGTTCGAGATGTTTTTGAAAACATCAATAGTTTTCGTAAGGCAATAATGGATTTGATTGAGATATTACCGACCAAAGTTGATCGAAGTAAACTCAAACATATGACGATCATATGGCATTCCGAATCATATGAGGAGGAAGATATTAATGCACAAATTGGGTACATTCTAAATGCCCCCATATTACAGTCTGTGACATGTGGTTCATATGTATTACAACCAACAACAATACCTGCAATTGAGCAAGCTGCATCTACGACTCGAGTGAACCCTCAATCAGCTCCTGGGATTTATTTCCAGCAACTTGGCAACTGGATAGAAGCCCACAATTATCAAATTGCTGGTGCATATCGTGAGGTGTTTCTTGAACTTAAACTTGGCAAGACACCTGAAGTGGTCATCGATGTGCAATTCCCAGTCAAGAAAGCTTTACAATCAGGTGATCGATCTCTGCTCAACTAGATTCAACGTTTCACCAATACCTGCTGTTCATGGTGTACATAAGTGGAGAATTTTTGGTTATTGTCCTCATATGACCATAATTTGGCTTAAAAGTTTGGACCAGACTTAAATACCTCACTTCGGTGGGGTATTTTGGGTTCTAAACTTGGCTTATAAGTATCAACCCAGGCAGAAATGCCCTGCGAAAGCGTGACTTTTTGTTTCACATTAAGATTAATCCGGACTTAAACGCCTTACTTCGGTGGGGCTTTTTGTATTCTCAATTGGGCTTAGTGGTATCGCCCAAACTTAAGTCCTTGCGAAAGTGAGGGGGTATCGAATAAAAGTGGTGTGTTTTATTATGGGTGCTGGATACTTGCCATGACCAATCATCGATAACACCATAAAACTATACTCTTTTGGGACTAGCGGCTTGATATGCTTTTTCAACAATGAGTCCGAGTACTGTAAAGCTTCATCAAGCAATGGGATGAGGAATTAATAATGTGTCAATTTTGGAATGAAGGGCGACACTATCATGTATATTTTGGCAACGGCTGTTTTAAATATTGCTATAGACATATTATTTATCTTTTTGCTTCTAACACATGTTGTACAAAATATGTATGTCGCAGACCCGACACTTCTGGTCGAAATAAAACCGTACAATAATCGTGATGCACTGCTTGTAATATTAGCTGTTTTACGACTAACAGACTTAAGCCGTAATACTATCTACAATACATTCAATCAATTTGTGTTCACAGAATTGAACTTTTATCCTTTTGTGGTATTGCCTGTCGGGATTATATTGCTTGGAATTTTTTTATTCATGTTTTCTACCCTTAATGTATTAAGGAGAAAACTTTACTCTGATAGAGAATCGGCTCGGAATATGATTTGTACCTTGATTTTGACTCCCTTAATTATATTTGGCAACATGAATGTCGAGGTAGCTTTACTTCTTGAGCAACTTTCGGTAATGGTTAATTTATAGATAAGAACATCATATTTCGATGTTGAGTTATGATAGTCTTGATGACTCTCCTCAGTTTTTTGACTACCACAATCTAAAAGCCTCGAAGTTTGTATGTATATCTGCAATGCGGCTTAAAAGTTTGAACCAGGTTTAAATGCCTCACTCTGGTGGGATATTTTTGATTTCTAAATTGGGCTTATAGGTCTGAGCCAGACTTATAAGCATCAACCCAGAACAAAAAAGAACCTCACAATTTGTAGCACATTTTACTAAGTAAGGTGAGTTTGATAGAACTTTACTACAATCTAGTAGTCTATACATGTAACAGTCGAAATTGACAAGTCAACAACTAATTAGCCTATTATAATTAGGCGGTGAGTATCAATACAAAAAAAATGTCAAGATATTCAACTAGTTAATGATGATAGATGGCTTGTGGAAGTAGAAATGATGGGAAAGTATGTCGAATATCAACATCATGCTAACGGAATTCATGAATATATCTTGCTTACAAGCAAACAAGAAGTAATTGATGAGCAGTTTGCCTTGATGAGATTAGCAACTAAAGCCAAATTTAGAAACAAAAATACCCCACCGGAGTGAGGCATTTAAGTCTGGTACAAACTTTTAAGCCTCCTTATGGTCACACATGAGGGCAATAACCCAAAATTCTCCAGTTATGTCCCTATATCATAAATATAGAGACCATAATCATTTACTGGAAGAAAATCTCCGAGGATACATCATTCTAAGAATAACTAAGCTCCTCACAACATAAGTCAGGGGCTTGGTTATCGTATTCAAGATCAATATGGCTCATTTTCAAATGAAACCATAAAAGTGTGCCTTTTGTTTGAATTATTCTGAAATGGACTACCATCAATAACCGCTTTCACCTCGAATGAGTTAAAGCTATTATCCAATAAGACTAACGCTATTTTTCCCATCGTCTCAGGAGACTCTCGCATATCGTTATTGATCCAATCTTTGATGAGCATGTACAATCCACCTGAAACGAAGCTAGATGAATACCTATCGTACGCTCGAAATGCTGAGTTCGGCATCATATGCTTATCAGCTTCTTGTTTGAGTGCTTCAATATGACCGCGCAGTGACGTGATCAATAGATCTTTATTCTCGACCTGTAATACCCACTCCAATTCTTCACTGTGTAGACGCCACTGCTCAAAGGAGGCTGTCAAGAGATGAAGATGATCGAACCCTTCTTCGCTATCACGCTCCTGAAAGACTATAATATGAATCTGCGCAAACAGGTCGTCAATAAGACTAAATAGCAACTGCTCTTTAGTTTCAAAGTGCTGATAAAAGGTCGATCGAGCGACATCGGCCTCTTCAACAATTTCCTTGATCTGAATTTTCGCTAGATTTTTTCGTCTGAGTAAGGTAATGAGCGCGCTCTGTAGAAGCTTGCGGGAGCGGCGAATTCTTCGATCTTCCTTCATTTTATCGGTCATATTGTTCTCCATGTCTGTTTTCCAACATATTCCAGAGTTTGCTGTTTGACCCAGTCACGCTTATTCAGCAGAATGAGTATACGTGAAGTTTATCAAACACATGTATGAATATTATTGCGTCTGAAATTTAACTGCAAGATCCAAGATAATCAAAAGGAAAATAAATATGAAGAAAGTACTTGTGTTAGGTGCCACTGGGTTTGTCGGTAAACATTTGGTGGAAAAGCTAGTTGATAGAGGGCACAACGTTCGGATTTTAGTCAGGGATTCATCCAAGGCAAGCGATCTTGCGCAATTGCATAATGTGGAAGTCATACAGGGTGCCTACTTTGATAAGCCGCGACTCAAAGAAGTCGTGACCGATATGGATGTGGTCATAACTACTATTGCACCAAAACCTCTGAGCAAAGTGTCTAATGATGACATGAGTCAGTATAAAGCGAGCTTCGCAGAGTTAATACATGTTCTCGAGATGCTTAAAATTGATCGCTTTGTTCATATTGCTGGCTCAACCATCAGGTTTAAGGGCGAAAAATTGTCTCTCAGAAGAAAGGGGCTTCGATTAGTGTTATCAATAGCCGCTCGTCCAGCACTACGTTTGAAGGATTTTGAACTCCAGGTGATGGTGCAAAGTAATTTAAATTGGGTCAGTATTAGATCACCAATGATTAGGGAAGAGATTACGGGTTCCCTTGTGGCTGATGAACATAAAATGCCAGGCGGGGAGGTAGATGTTAATCAGTTGGCGGAGTTCATGGTTGACCAGCTTGATAAAGATAAATGGGTGCGAAAAGCACCATTTGTCGCCACCAAATGATGAGTTGTTTGTTGTGGAGCAAGGTTACATCATCAGCAACTAAGAGAAGTCAAAACGCCCTATGGCATCAGGACGAGTTTCAGTACCCCGTAGGGTGTGGTTGCCTCAGCAACCTAAACATATTTTGACGCAAGATAGGTAAGATGCTTGATACCAACTTGCCCGGAGTGTGTACAACTCCTAATCTCAAGACTTATATCATGATACGTCCGCCATCTCACTCACGACAGGTACGGTTTTGGTGTCACGAACATAGGACTGAACACGCCCTAAAGCCTGTCGCATACCAGCAATTTCGCGCAAGTCAGCCCGATACTGTTCCCGTGTTGCTTGGTGTGCCTTTTTCTCTTGGAGATAGAGATAAGCAAATAATATCCAGATACCAATATCCTGAACTAAGTTGCTGAGTTGTGAGAAGTCAAATTCAGTCATGATATTACCTAACGAGACTTGTACATAGATAGGACTGTACGTCGTCAAATGCTTGGACACAAGAGCCTTAAAACGACAATGATTTACATCCTATCACCAACCAGATAAATACAGGGACGCAATCCAAACACACATTTTAAGCGAAGAAAAGACTGAGTAAACTATCGAATCACCTCAGTCTAAGTTACGGAAGTCTCTCCACAGTGGGAGGCTTTTTTTATGGAATTGGGAGCTTCAAACCAAGCCCTAACCCCTGATTTTCAATAGTATCTGGACAAAATGTCTATTGTGTTGACAATAACCTCCAATTCCGTTGTTTTGTAAACTAAAGAAGCTAGGAGACTGATACTCTCTTAGCTTCAAGAGGCATAAGCCTCACGATACTACAGACCTCGCTTACGCAGGGTTTTATTGGTTCTGGTTCAAACTTTTAAGCCTGTCCCCAACTTGTTAGATGAGTTCATGTTTGTATGATTGCTAATTTACTCTATAATGACGAAAATATTTGTGATAAAGGTAATGTTATGCTTGCCATAAAAGTAATTACAACGACAATTCCAGTTACGGATTTGATACGTGCGCGTCAATTTTATGAAGGAATACTTGGTTTTGTACCTGTAGATTTAGTGCGTCGCTTTGGTGTGGTTACCTATCGTTTAGACAATGGTATTATGTTAGATATTTATGAACGTTCCACAGCGACCTCTGGTGAACATACGGTAGCAAATTTTTATGTTAACGATGTTGTGGCGGCGGTTGATTTTCTCGAGACGATGGGTATAACACCAGTTACGTTTCCAACTGATGATACTAGCATTTCATTTGATGAACGTGGAATTGTCCTTGAAGATGGTAGACCTCGAGTATTCTTTATCAAAGACCCTGATGGTAACTGGTTGAGCTTTACTGCTTATGAAACCATATCTGATATGATTAACCCTCACCTTTAAAATCGTCATGTTATTTGTAATATATATTGTGTTTAGAGTGTCAACTTGTATGTCAAATTTAGAAACCAAAAATACCCCATCGGAGTGAGGCACTTAAGCTTGGTTCAAACTTTTAAGCCGTATTATGTGCGTTACAATAATCCAAAATTTTCTACCCCTACCTTCTGATATGTACTATCTCATTTGGGTTAGTGTGGTGCATAAATATAAGTTTACTAGATTTCGGATCTTGATATTTGCCGAATTTTATTCTGCTGTCAGGTAGGTTGTCAATGTCTCTTTCACCTTGTCAGCGAGGATTGGTTTGCTTAGAAAGCTATCTGCACCCATAGTTAAAGCAGTGTCTTTAAATGATTTACCTTCTGCAGTCATCATAATTATTGGTGGGGATGATTCTCCGAGGCGATTCTTGATTATTTGACATAAGACACGCCCATCATTGTCTGGTAGATTAACATCCATGAAGATGAGTGCAGGTTCAGATGCCTCTATAAACGGAATAACATCATTACCATTAGATAGGTGTTGCACAGGTAAGTTTTGAGATTTCAGGTGAATTGACAGTATTTCTGCACAGTCTATATCATCCTCAACTACCAAAATATATCCCATTTTATTGTCCTAACAATACTAAGATTTCAGCAATTAACGATATATAAATTATACAATCTTTGCCTCCAATAAAGATTAAGGAACTTTGAATATCTGTAATTCTAGGTGAATGTGGACTAGTTAATTGAGGAAGAAACAGTAAAGAGTATCTCTGTATGTGATTTGTCTTATAAAGTCATAATGTAAAGAGTATATTGTTTTGAAGGCACTTGGGTAAAAAATACATAATCCTATTGCGCTACTAGATGGTGCAGTGCAGATGGATAAATTTGAGCTTATCAGACAAACTTTGACTAGAAATCATCAATAAAGGAAATTATTCTACATAATTGTATAGATATATTGATCAATCTCACGGATATAATTGTATGTTTTGCCCTAGTTTAATAGTTGGTGATTATTAATGAGTTTACCTCCAGTTAGTCAAGAACGTCAAAATATTTTGCGATCATTGTGCTTGCACAATAGTACAGTAGATAAAGCTTTTAGTCGGTTAATTCGGGTAGCAGATCATCTGCTAAATGCGAGGTCGTTAGTCGCAGTTAATGATGGAAAGCATCAGGTTATTAAGTATCTTGATAGGCTATCTGAATCTTGGTCAACTACGCTAGGAAAATCTTTATTTCTATCACTGTGTGAACATGTTGCAACGACTGGCAAACCAGTGATTGTTGAAGACGCTAAGGCGGAGCTTATGATGTCGGAGCATGCCGTTTTTGAGATACTAGGTATCGGTTCATATACGTGTTCCCCAATCATAACTACAGATGGTTGCATATTGGGCACATTGCTTGTTACGAAGCTCGAGCCTCACAAATGGAGAGATCAGGAACTCAGTATTTTAGCTGACCTGATTGAATCTGTAGTAACAGAGATTGAGCTGAGAACTGAGCTAAACGATCTAAGAAAGTCGAAATCCAAACTTGAGGGAAGCGAGCAACGCTATCGTATACTATCGGAACTGATGTCCGACTATGCGTTTTCAGGTCATTTTACAATGAACGGTGAAGTAGAGAATGATTGGATAACAAAAGCGGCTTTTGAACGGGTTACAGGTTATTCTATTTCTGAAATCGTGGCTCAAGCCAATATCCCAACGCTTCTGCGAGAATATCTTGCCAAAACAAAGGCTGATGTTTTGGGAGTTAAATCTGGGAATACGACAATCAATCAATATCGTATTCGAACTAAACAAGGTGAATTGCGTTGGTTACAAGTTAATCACTATCCACGCTGGAATGAACCAAAAGATCGTGTAGTTGGATTTTATGGTATTGTACATGATGTGACAGAGTCAAAGTTAGCCGAGCAACGAGAGTTACAACTTAGGGCTGAAGAGGAGCGGAGTAGAGTATTACGCCAGTGCATTAATATTATTTCCCATGATTTTCGCACCCCATTGTCGATTTTAGGAACTAATATATATTTATTGAAACATTCCAAAGCTACCAATAATCAAGACAGATTGGAAGTAATGGAACGACAAATATTTCGTTTAACAAAAATTATGGATAACATCTTAATTGTGGCTCGCTTAGAAGATTCCACTCAATGGTCATTTCAGTCTGTTGATTACATAGGTCTAATAAAAGACACTTGCAGACAAATTAACACAAAGGCTCATGAACAGGAAGTAGAGCTACTTTGGCAATCAATTGATGATAACATTCCATTATATATTTCCGCTGATTCAAGTCACCTTCATTTAGCAATTAAACATCTGATTGAAAATGCGATTCAGTTTACTCCGGCTGGAGGGCAAATCATAGTGCGGGTACTATACAACCAAAGTGAAGCGATTCTTGAGGTTGAAGACACAGGTGTTGGCATACATGAGAACAATTTACCTCATGTTTTTGAACGCTTTTTCCGCACAGACAATGCGCGCTCAAATGATGGTGGAGGGGGAATGGGCTTGGCAATTGTTAAACAAGTAATTAATGCTCATGCTGGTTCGATAGAAGTAGAAAGTATAGTGGAGAAGGGAACTACTTTCCGCCTTAGGCTACCGATGCTAAAAGATGAAAAAGTGACTTAGTTGGCAACTTATGGTTTGTAAAATTTCTGATAGCTCGATGTACATAAGTTTTTATGGCATATCTTTCATCTCACTAATGCTAGGCACTTTTTGAGAGCCCCTGGCATAGGACTGTACACGCCCTAGAGCCTGTCGCATACCAGCAATTTCGTGCAAGTCAGCCTGATATTGTTCCCGTGTTGCTTGGCGTGCCTTTTTCTCTTGATAGAGGGATTTTATAGTGGAGTCATAAAGTTACAAGAAAGAGCTTAGATATAACGTGCAGGAGTATTTGTTTTGTGTTATGTGGGCTAATCTGTAAGTGGTGTTACAGTTTGAGTTGTGATGCTAGCAGGAAGCGTTGGCTTGAATGGTACTAAGCCAACATGTAAGGTAGATTTTCTACAGTTGTCTGGGGGTGCAATATGATTGTGTGTCCGAGTCGGATTCGTTTCCTGTCCTCTCCGAAAATAAAGTAATATAATATATTAACATAATCTGAGGGCTTATATACTCTCGGATTTTTGTTTAATGATGGAAATTAATTGTTTTTTCTGAGTAGAATTAACCCGTTAACAGACAAATTGGACATCAAAAGTGTTTTTAGATATATTCTGATCTACGACATATTATTGTTTTTCAGTAGTAACATCTACTCTATATTTTCTTGAGACAACGCAAATCGTAAAAAACCAACAGTAAATTTACTACCTTGTCCCAGTTTACTTTCGGCTTTAATGTAGCCTTCACACATTTCAGTTAGAAGTTTAGCAATCGTCAATCCAATCCCAACGCCACTGTGCTCTGATACCGTTCTAGCCTCAGCAACTTTGTAGAATGGTTCGAAAATACTGGATATATGTTCTTCAGAAATACCAATTCCGTTATCAAGAACAATTAACCTGATATGTTGGTTGTCATAACATGTCTTGATGATAATTTCTGAATTAGACGCAGAATAAATTATTGCATTGATCGTGAGTTGTACGAGGATTTCTTGCAAATATGATGGTCGTATAGATGCAAGCGGTAAGAACGGATCAAGCTCCAGTTGAATTGTGACTGAATATTGATTTGCAATTTGTTTTAGCTCATTCATAAGCATCAAAATAACACTATTGACATCGGTTTTTGTCTCTTTTTGCAAATTTGGATTGATGTGTAACTTGGTAATTAATCGTAGCTTTTCGAATTCATCACTCATCATCTGGATTTGTAGACTACAACGATTTAGCCTTTCGATAGTTGTGTCTTTGGGATAATCACGCTCAATCATTTGCCCAACTATATATCGTGTTGTTTCAATGGAAGATAACCGGTTACCAAAGTCGTGTGTCATTGCTTTTATAAAATTTTGTAATATGTCGAATTGCTTTTGTTGCGCGAGTACAATGGCTTTACGATGCTCACTCTCTTGCAAGAGTTTGCGATGTTCTATTTCTCGATGTTTCCAGAGATTGATAAAAATAATGACAAAACCACTTGCGAAGGTGCTAAAGGCTACGGGACCACATATCACCTGAAAGAAACTGATGTCTTCGTTAGTAAACGCGAACAAAAGATTAATAATTAATGCAAGTGAAACAATGATAAGTGTTGATCTTTTCGATAAGTAAACAGATGCAAATACAATAACAATCATATAATAATATAAGATTTCTAGCCCTATCTGGGTATCTCCTATAATGCTTATGGCTAAGCTAATTAACAAGAGAGCTATGAGTGTAAGCATCAAGACCGTACGAAGGATTTGCCCGTGTCTGGCACAATAATATGGAATGATGAATAAACTGACTCCGAGTAAGATAGGTAATAAACTAAGAATCTGTTGTGTTGAGTAGTTGGGTAGAAACAAGACAATGCCAATACAAGTAAAACCCATAACTCCCAGCGAAATAGATGCCAGAATTTTGGCATCCTGTATGGTTTTGGGGTCAGCATCAACAAGTGGTTTGACAAGCAATTTATATAATTCGTATATATAATGAATTTTCTGGTTAAGCATTTGGATTCCTTATGTCGTTGCGGTAGCTAATGTACGTTTGGCTAAGCCAGACAGACTGACCATCAATAGTATCGAGCAATTGTTGCCAGAACTCGATTTCGTTTATAGGTTTTTCAATATATCTATCAAACCCAAACTCACGACACACTGACACTGTCTGTGATGGGTTAGATGTAGATATTTAGATAAGGGGTGCTTGTTGTATATTGAGTAATGCTTTGATGTCCTTGAGCGGTATTAGTATAACTTTGCATTCGCTTCAAATTGTGAAATTAAATCTACTTTCATTTTATCCCAATCTATAGTGCTGGTGCGTTCTTGCAATACACTTTGCCAATCATCAATACTATTTATAAAATGTATTCTGGCTTTTCTATTAATTTGTAACGATATATTAGCTGCAAAACGGAGAAATATATTATCAACGATTAGAATTATCCAGCCAACACGTGAATCATCAAGTATAGTGTAAGTCTTGCGAATTTCATGGAGTTTTAATTCTGCTCCTTGTTGTCCTTGAGCGTTGATTATGTTATGAATGAGCGGACTATTGGGATATTCAGCAAACATCTCATGGACTTGCTCATTAACCTGTTGTGCTTCAATAGCTGTAGCATAACCCCACCAACGCTGGTATATTACTTGACCGGGTATAATCCAATCAACTTGTGCTGGCATAATTTATTAACCTTTCCTACATAACATTTTGGTAATTTGACAATACTACTCTATCTGGGTCTTCTGATTTTAGGACTCTACACCTAGGTCAAGCAGATATATTTATCAGAAAATGATCCTTTTTGTATTCTCCAACAACATCTATCCCGAATCTAAGCCAGCCAGACTGATTGACCATCAATGATGTCAAGCAATTGTTGCGAGAACTCGATTTCGTTTATAGGTTTCGCAATATATCCATCGAACCCAAGCTCACGACACATTGACATCGCCTGCGACGGGTCTGAAGCCGATATTGCGATAATGGGTGTCTGTTGCATATTCGGCAACGCTTTGATATCTTTGAATAGTGAATAACCGTCTTTTGTGCTGGCAATACCCAACATTAAATCGAGGATGACTAGATCATATTTCCGTGCCTCAAGCTCGCCAATTACCTTTTCACCCCAGCGATCGAAACTGATGTTTGCTCCAGATCCCATTAATGCCATTTGATACGTCACCCGATTGAGAGTATTATCTTCAACTATCATAATTCGCTTGCTCTTTAGTATCATTACATTATCCTTTTTTTATATTGTTTGTAACTTCTATAATGTTATTTTGTAACTTTCAACGTGTTTGAGAGTATCAACAACACTAATCTCAACATGGATTATCCAGGTGTCGATACACCTCAATACTTTGTATAGTGTCATGTTCTGTCAATTTGACTTAAATGCTTTGGTGGTCTGGAACGTTTACTATGTGCTTACTCTCCACCTGTTTGCCAGATATGCTCCCCGGCTATAATCTGTTGAATCTGGTCACCAAATTTATCGAGATCAATTGGTTTGCGAATAAATCCATTGAAACCCTGTGCTTGTGCTCTTTCCACTTCATCGTAGTAAACACTGCATGCAATAATTGGAATATCCTGATGTGTTACCCGTATCCCAGCCAGGATGTCATACCCATTCAATGGTGCCATTTCTAAATCAATAAAAACGACATCTACATCTGTAATGCTATTGACAATATCAATGATGTTTTTTGAATTATCCAGAATTGTTGAGCGAATACCTATCTCCTGACATAAATTGTCAAATATCATCAAACTTGTTGAATCATCATCGATGAAAACTGCATGTGTCATGATTACATCCCTCTATATTCTGTACCTACAAATTAGATTGTCCAAACAGACTCACCGTTTATGAGTCGTAGTAAAAGATCCGGAAAGTTAACCTCATCAATCGGCTTGCCAATTACACCGTTAAATCCGGCTTGTCGCAAAAGATCTACTTCTTCATTCATTACACTGGCTGTCAAAGCAACAATCGGAATCGACTTAAACGTGGATATACTGCGAAGAATAGATAACATTTCAAATCCATCAATTGGATCCATATGAATATCTAACAGGAAAATATCAGGAACAAAAGCAAGCGAGCGCATCTTTTCCTTGAAATTCTGGCTATTTGGAAGTATCAATACATCTTCTAAATTCATGCCATCCTGTAAGACAAGTTGAAGTACCATTCGGCTGAGTTCATCGTCTTCCACATAAACAACTTTAGGGTAAGGGTTCATCTTATACTCCTTCAATAGCTTCTATTGATTCATAATTACGCACAATTGGGAGCGTAAAGGTAAAGGTGGTGCCTACATGAAGCTCGCTTTCCACCCAAATGCGCCCACCATGTGCTTCGACAAGTGTTTTTGTTATCGGCATACCTAGACCAGTCCCACCACCTTGACGTAGACCAGTCTCAGTTTGTTTGAATTGTTCAAATACAAGCTCAAGATCTTGAGGTGCGATTCCGACACCAGTATCGCTGACAGAAACAACTAGGTTATCATTGATGGTAGATACTTCGAGCTTTATTTCACCTTCTTCAGTAAACTTGCAAGCATTTGACAAGAGGTTGAGTAATATTTGTTTACAGCGATGTTTATCCAAAGTTATTGGTGGAATAGCTTCTTCTATTTTTAGAATAAGTTCAACTGGCTTGTCCCCTAGCAGACTAGAAGCAGTTGCCAACGACTCTCCGATGATTGGTTCAACTTCGACATTATCCTCTAAGAATAGTTTCAGTGAACCTGATTCGATTTTGGACATATCAAGAACATCATTGATGAGAGTGAGTAAACCCTGACCACTTTGTCTTACTAGTCGGAGTGTCTCCGCTTGCCGTTCATTAACTTCCCCTAGCATGCCACGTTGAACAAAGGATGTTAGGTTGATAATTGCGTTGAGGGGTGTACGCAATTCATGTGATGTGCTGGCAAGAAATGCCGATTTTGCTTTATCTGCTTGTTCAGCTTTTGAGCGAGCGACTTCAACTTGGTCAAATAGCTGTGCATTATGTAAAGCGACTCCAATTTGATCTGCAAATAATCTGTAGAGTTCCAAGTCTCTCTCTGAAAAACGATTTAGCTCTGTTGATTGCAGATTGATTACCCCAAGAAGCTCACTCTGAAAAATGATAGGAACTGAGATTTCAGAGCGGGTTTCCGGTAATAAAGGGTTGTCAAAGTGTTCATCTTCGCCCAAAACATTGTTTTTCAATACTACCTCTCTGCGAGAGGCAGCAAGAGGAACCGTCCCTACAGGATTATCTAGAGCGAAAGCCCAATTTTCTGCCAACATTTGTTCAGCTACTGGACTAGCAATAGCCGTAAGCTTTAATTTCATGCTCTGACTATCAAATATAAATACGGAAACATGATATAAACTAAATTCTTCATGAGTTAGTGTTACAAGATTATCTAACAATTCATGTTCATCAAGGAGCGTTGCAGTAGCGTGTGCAATTGTCGCAGAAATTGTTAGATCACGATTACTTTCTAGTAGTTTTGCATTATTTTGAGTTAGTTCTTCATCACGTTGTTGGATAGCAATTGCCATACTATTAAACGATTGTGAGAGTGAACCAATCTCGTTGTCTGATGTAACAGAAAGACGCTGGTCATAATTTCCATTTGCAATTTGTTCCGCGCGTAGCCGAATTGTATTCAGAGGGTTTGTAATCGATATGCGACTAAATACCACAAGAGTGATCACAGCGATAATCAGTATTATAGAAATTACAACAATCGACTGACTTATAAACTGTTGTTGAAAATTGTATACTGTCTGATATTCTGTACGTTCTAAAATAATAGCTTGTGCATTTTCCCCATTAATCATAATAGGTACGGGTATGTATGCCTCTAGAGCGGGTACACCTTTTTCCGAGAAAATGAGTTCCGGATTGATACTGAAAGTGCCAGACTCTGCAACTCTGAGAATATCTGATTGGAATGGCAAATTAAAATTTAAATCGATACTATTACGCAGTATTTCTTGCCCCTGAACTAGAACAGCAATTTCGGAGTCTGTGCGTTGTAAGTTGATCTCATCAAGTACGTCACTATTGATATCTCTTGCAACGTACAATGCACCAATGATATTGCTACGATTGTCAAAAATAGGGGTGATGGCTACTGATTTCAATCGATACGAAACATCTGTAGTCGTTATATTGACATCTGTATTTGTTGAAAATCTTTCCACTACAAGGATTGTTCGTTGACTATTGGAGAAAGCTTGCTCCAACAAATTATCTACAGTTTGATTATCGCTAATATCAGCAGAGTCAATACGTTCACCATCAACAGGTACATATGCAATTTCGTCGAATCGTACACCTGTTACGTTATTACGTAAGGTGGTACGTATAGTCTCTACATCGTTTTCATCTACAGCGTTGACAAAACCTGCTGACTGAGAGTAAATAAACAAATCACGGCTTATATTTTGTTGTTGGCTACGGATGTTATCTAAGACAACCTGCGCATTTCGACGCATTTGCTCATTACCAAGATTAGTAACCAATTGATTTGTTGTGGAAACCTGCAAAATATAAAGTGTTAGAGCAAGAGTGGAAAAGACCACAACAATTAATATGTTCAGACGAATATTCAAACTAGTATTGCGTAATGATTGAATCATAATGAATCCCTGAGTAGTAAAATATAGGACAAACGCACCATTCGACTTTCTATCATTAATGATGCGTTATGATTAGTTATGGTAAAGAAATTGTTATTTTATCGTCAGCGAGATCATCCCGCAGGTTATCAAGTTCTGCACGAAGCTCATCGGAGATAAGATCATCAAAGTCATGGAAAGGTGCTAAGTCAACTGGGCCAAAATAATTACCAGCTGGTTGATTACCCTGTATTGTTTGTTCAAGAACATCATCTAACGCCGCTGGTATATTTTTCAGTGCGCTTGATACTAAACACGAATGTGCTTCGGGAACAGTCAACCACATGTCTGTATCTACACCAATACAATATAAACCCTCAGTTTCAGAAGCTCTTTGGCTTGTAGCATTTAGTACACCAATAGTTGTCTGACCTGCTGCTGAAAAAACAACATCAATACCATCATCCAGCAAGGTTTGGGTGATATTGTTTCCCCACTCCTGATCATTCCAGGCATCATTAGACCCTGAATAGAATTCAGACAAAACTTCAATGTCAGGATTAACAGAAAGAGCACCTGCCTTAAAACCTTCAGCAAATGCAACAATTGGTGCTATGTCAGGCCCATAGACACCTGCAATCTCATTGGTAGCTGTGAGATTCCCTGCTAACGCTCCAGCCATATAGCCAACTTGCTCTTCTTTGTAAACGATACCGGTAAGATTATTGATAGATGTTTCTTGAAACTGATCGAATCCAATAAATGTTGTGTCAGGAAATTCTAATGCCACAGTCCGCATGACTTCGGTGTTAGTGAATCCTCCAGTGATGACAATATCGAATCCTTCATCGACTAATGTTCTAAGTGCATCTAATGGAATTGCTGCGTCAACCAATTCAGGTTCTTGTCGGAGAGTGAGCTCCAACCCAAGGCGTGATGCAACACTTTTTGTTGCTTCAATGAGCAAGCTGTCGAATGATCCGGCTACAATATCTTGAGTATTGCCCATAAAGACTACCTTTGGTAAATCTAGGCTCAAACTGGGAAGCTCTGTTTGTTGTTCTGTAGAGGTTGGGCTACATGCAACGAATAGTAGTATGAGACAGATGTGTATGTACATGAACTTGAATTTATTCATAGTTAACTCCTTTTTCTAAAAAGTAAAGTTGAAAATTCCTTGTTGGTTTACGATGTATGTGCCGAATTAATCTCATTATAGAAATTCAAGCATTAAGACAATACACCCTGAGGGGTGTTTTTTAATTTTTCCGTAATTTTTTATGATCAGAGCAGAAGATTAGGGTGAGAGATTATTTTTGATTGCTTTACTACTTATAGGGTTTGCATTGGAAAACACCCTGTGGGGTGTATTAAGATGACAAGATTTAAGATAAGTTCTCTTGTACAGTTCTTTTGAATTTATCGAAGTATGTACAAGGAGACTTAATTGTGAAAAGAGCTACATTATACATATTGATAATATTTGCTACGATTGGATTCTCTCTCAAGGCACAAGATGAATATATTGATCCATGTCTTGTGGAAGATAGTGTTGAAATTGAGGCTACAGAGGAAATTACAATAACAAATAATGATGATTTCATATTTCGTGTGATCTTACCAGAACCTCGTGGGGATGGAGCTTTTATAGACTCTGCCGCAATAGGTGCAGAACGTGCAATTGCAGAGCTTTCATCAAGTGGTTTAATCATAGAGACACGATCCACAGAATTACCAATTAATGTACCCATGCAGGTTGAGGGTATTTTATCCGCTGTAGCTGATAACCCTGACTTAATTGTTCTTGTTGGGATTTACGCACCAGAAATCTCTGAAGTATTGGACAGCGTTACAGATATACCATTTGCGGCTATTGAGACTTTCTTCGATGAAGAGAATCCATATGAAAACCTTAGCATCTTTAACATATTGACTCATGAAAATAGTTATCTAGCTGGAATGGCGGCCGGTATGCTGTCTCGTACAGGAAAAGTTGGAGTTGTTGGTGGTCTCGACATTGACCCTATCAATTTGTTCATTGTTGGTTTTGAAGAAGGTGTATTGTCCGTCTGTTCAGATTGTGAGGTAGTGATCAACTATATCGGAACACCCGAATACCAAACTGATAATGCCTTTGGTGATATTCCTAGAGGTCGTGCAGTAGCGACTGAAATGTATGCCAACGGTGTAGATATCATTTATCAGGTTGCTGGTCAAAGTGGAATAGGGGTGTTAGAAGTTGCCGAGGAGACAGGTAATTTTGCTATAGGGGTGGATTTGAATCAAGATGATCTTTACCCTGGGACAGTTATCGTCTCAGCAATGAAGCGTATTGATATCGGAGTATATAATCTAGTTGAAGCTGCGTTGAATGATGAATATATGGCAGGCGAAGTAGTTGTTGGAATGGCAGAAGGTTTTACAGGATTGAGTTGGGATGAAGGTATTTGTTCTCGTACATTTGATGAATTCGGTCCTGAAGATATGGTAGAAAAATTACCTAGCGTGCGTCAGGCAATTGCAGAGGCTCGTGTAGCAATTTTATCAAATGATTTGATTGTTACAAACATCTATGAGCAATCTGAGTAGATCTATTCATAGTGAGAGCATAGCGTTTTGATGTGTATAAGGCAAAAGCCAGCTCAAATGAACAAGAAACATTCATATGGTAGATAGTGAGAATTAATTACACTGTTTTACAGTGTAACGATAAGTTCGTGGTCAGTTGTAATTTGATACGAATTGAGAATGGAGAATACACCCTAAGTTTTGGGTGTATTTAATTTCACGAAGATTATTTTGATAAAAGTGGCTAGTTAGGATAGCAAATTATTTTCTATTGCTACACGAATCGCATCTTTGGCTGTTTTGACACCTAACTTCTGATACAGATTGCGAAAGTGCATTTTAACAGTATTGATGCTAATGGTAAGCTGGTCTGCAATATCAGGGCGTGAATGTCCCTCAGCTAATAATGTGAGGACTTTAAATTCAGTTGTGGTAATTCCAAATTTAGTTGGTTTTTTAATCAAGCTAGCCGAATTTACACCTTTAAGAATACGTTTAATCTGTGTGATGATGTCATCGTATTCTGCTTCTTTTGATATGTATCCCGATGCACCTGCTCTGAGTATCTCCCGCTGTACATCTTCATGTAAATAACCACTTACAGCGATAATAATAATTTCAGGTCGTTCGTGTTTAAGAATTTCAGTCACTTCGATCCCGTTGCCATTTGGCATATTAATGTCGAGTAGCAACACATCAGGATTGAGTTCTTTGCATATCCGAATTGCATGTTGTCCTGTTGTCGCATCCCCAACAATATTAAAATCTATTACATTATCCAGAATTAATTTCATCCCTTCACGAAATATAGGATGATTTTCAGCGATTACAATATTCCAAATTTTCATGAGATTAAACACACATACTTTGTATCTATCTCAATATTATATCAATAACATTGAAATATACGATTAAATCAACATAATAGTTAAGTAAATGCAGAGTTTTCAGACAAGAATCAATCTCACTAATATGTCTATGTGGTTTAAGACCATTGTTAGTTTGTATAGATTTATTATGAAATGGTGTGATTTAAATACTTTCAGACTTTTTTATAATAAAAAATAGATTGCATTCAATTTAATGCTATAACAAGAGTTGACGCAAGTTTTGAAGGCTAGTATATGGATGCAAAATAAGAGGGTAGGCGTTCCCTGTCCTCTCCGATTTCCATACCCACCTTCAATAATTGCCATAGAATCGGTTTTGGTTCAATGGCAACTTCAGCATCCTCAGTGTAAATCTGCACAAACAACATATTGCACAGCTTGTCTTTTTCTTCGAGCGTTGCCATTGTCCATACATCGATTTTATTCTTGGCTTTCCAGTGGGTTTCGTGAAAATAATGCGATGCCATATTCTATTATTAGAATTCCTTCCATCCTTGCCAATCATAGATATACCAAATGCCAGATTCCATATCTATTGCTATATCTCCAACATTCATTGCCTTATGTGATAAGCCTCTCCGAATAACTTGTTCATGAGTTAATGGCATTTCACCTCGCTGTGACTGGTTGTATAGGTTATGTAAGCTACTTGCTTGAAATTCACCCGTGGAGTGGTGATGGAACGCTGAGGACGTGGGATCGAGGGGGTAATGAGCTGGCGCAGTTTGTGGGACATGCCAGCTCTATGGTCGGTACGCTGTTGCTGGATGGTGAGACGATTCTGTCGTGGAGTAGTGACAATATGCTGAGGACGTGGGATCGAGGGGGCAATGAGCTATGGGGCTAGCATACTGATTATCTGATTACCATTGCAAAGCGGATTGGGGGCGTGACATTGTATATGGGGACTCCGAGGGACGTTTTGTTGTGTTGCGCTATGTTGGTTGATTCCCATTGGGAATGTTATTTGTAGAAGATAACAACAATCGCTGACTTGAATATCACTAAGCCATCATATAGCGTAGGTTTTCAAGTGTGGTTTCTGGGTAAATCATAATTGGGGTGGAGAGACGGTTTCGTTCCCTGTCCTCTCCGATTTCCCTACCCACCTTCAATAGTTGCCATAGAATCGGTGTAGGTTCGACGGCAACTATATCAGCATCCTGAGTGTAAATCTGTGCAAATAACATATTACAGAGCTTGTCTTTTTCTTCGAGGGTTGCCCATTATCCATATGTCATGGATATTGTCGATAATCTGCCCAATTTCAATGACCTTGTTTACATCAATTTGTTCTATATCCTCTATTCGTTTAATGTCTTGTTTTAATCTATTACTCTCTTTCACATAATCTTCATCAGGTATGTCACCATACAGATAGAGTCTTTTTAGTCGTTCCAGATGCTCTACACTACAAGAATCAATGTCAGAGCAATTAGGTTAGGTAATAGGAACATTAGGAAGGACTGGATTGTGCCAGTTACACGGTTTTCCAGTAGTCCAGTCTGTAACCCTGCAACTAAATCAAGAATGTCCATGACAAGACGGGCAATCAGAGCAGTAAAAATTGCTTCGGGTGTACCAATCAACCAGATACCAACAACCATGGCAGCGGCTATTCCCAAATAACGGGCAGCGGAGTTTTTAACAACGAAGGCATCAGCAATTGAACTAACGTCAAACTCTATCTTGAAGGCTTTGAACATTGCTTGTCCATTGATGAAGTTCCAACTTCCAAAAATAATGCTCCAGATTGTCAAATATCCCGGAAAGAGATACCACCACCATTCAACACTAAGCTCAGCAGGAAACATATGTATTTCTCCTTATCTTTATATTTATTAAAATTAACGTTCAAACTAGGAGTTAGAGAGTTGTCATTCCCCCATCAACTTCAAGCTCTGTACCAATGACATAGGACGAAGCATCTGTCGCAAAAAATAGAGCAACTTGGGCAATTTCTTCTGGTTTTCCCCAACGTCCCATTGCTACCTGTTGTTCAATACCTGCAATGGCTTGCTGAAGTACCTCATCAGGTAAACCTAATTTTTGCACAAGCGGTGTATCAATCGGACCCGGACTGATTGCATTGACTCGGATACCTTTATCAACCAACTCGGCTGACAGTGTACGTGCCAATGATCGAGCGGCGGCTTTAGTAGCGGCATACACACTGTTGCCACCCTGCCCAAGCTTGTTGTTGACGGAGGTTGTTAAGATGATTGAAGCTCCATCTGATAAATAAAGTCGAGCTTTTTGGACACCAAATAAAATACCTTTGACATTGATACTGAAAGCACGATCAAATTGTTCTTCAGTCAACATTTCCAAAGGTGTTATGGGAGCAACACCTGCATTCAGAAAAAGCACATCAATTTTTTTATAAGTCTCACCAATTTGTTTGAAAAAGCGGTCTAAGTCGCTTACTTTACCCACGTCTGCAATCAATATTTCATTAAAAGCGTCGCCAATAAGTGATTGGGATTCCTCTAATCGTTCGGCGTTACGTGCATTAACAATCACGGTTGCACCTTCTTGTTTAAATAATCTAGCTGTGGCAAGCCCCATACCACTATTGCCACCTGTAATAACGGCTACTTTTCCATCTAGTTTTCCCATTTCTATTCTCCTTTTCATATATAACAATTATAATATGTAGTCACCCTGACTACATTTAAAGGCAAAAAAACTTATTCCATATCTTGCTTCATAATTTTCACAAGCACATCAGCAATCGTTGTTTCTTCTAAAGCATTTATCATTTCTTGATGAGCTTGTGTATGTATGTCATCCAATATTGATTCTAAATTCCGTCCCACCAGACAGGTTTGATCGGGTTTCTGAGGATAGAGACCGAATGGATTATCTGCTCCTAAAAGAAGATAAAGTTCTTTCAGTGTGATCTTTGAAGGGTGTTTCGCTAGCTTTGCACCACCAGTACTACCTGCTACAGTCTCAACTAAACCACAATGTTGCAACTTCCCAATTGCCTTGCGAATGGTAACAGGATTGACCCCGACACTTCGAGCAATGGATGTGGAAGAGATTGGCTCATCTTTCTCTGCCATAAGAGTCAAAATATGGATGGTGGTTAGGTAACGGCTACTTGTATTCATATGTATTCAGCATAACTACATTTGACATTTTGTCAAGGCTTTGCATCTAATTCGTTCCCTCAATCAATCATGATGTTGTCATATTTCTCGCTGAGTTTTTTGAGAATTTGAGGGTCATTAGTACGTTCACCTAGTTGATGAACTGCGCGTAATATGTCTTCAAATTCGGCAATGATAATAACCGGAACACCCCCACGCCTGTGGGGAAAACGCTTTCAGTCGGGATATTGCTAACTGTGCCTATAGAACACCCCCACGCCCGTGGGTAAAACAAAAATTCTAAGCATTCTATTGACTTGATTTATTCTTTGTCGCTTGAATACTCGTCATAAAGTTTATTGGCAAGTTCAACGATTTTGTCTATCTCTGGTGGCAGTGGTCGAACACCGCCGTGATAAAACATCTTTTCGAGACACGCACAAGCAGACCATATTTCACCAATGGTTTCCCCTACTTCATCCTTGTCATAAGGATTTGGATATTTCCTCATTTTGATTTAGCTCCCTAGAAATCATCAATGTTGGTCTTAATCGAAGTTAAGCCAGCATGTAACGTAGATTTCCATTGAATGTCAGAGGGTGCAAAATAAATGTGTGTCCGAGTCGGTTTCGTTCCCTGTCCTCTTCGAAAATAAAGTAATACACAAAATTAATATAATCCGAGAGCTTATATACTCTTGGATTTTTGTTTAATATGAAAATTAATGGTTTTCTGAGTAGAATCAATCTACTATACCGATAAATTTGATATATGGAATGTTGTGAGATATGTTCTTGATCATGCAGTATTAGTTGATTTAACTATATAAACATTCTGCCGTTCATGGTTTAACCTCTGTTGCCTCTTGTGAGGCATTTGCTTTCTTATCTTCGTCAGAGCTTGTATCATCACTTTGTGACTCAGATGTTTGGTTGTCTACATCAGGTTTAGGGTCGTTGTTTGCCTTAGGTTCAGCAGGTTGTTCAGGTTGAGCATTTGAATTACTGTCATGGGGCTCACTTGATTGTTCAGATTCACTACTGGGAGGTGTATCTGGAATCGCAGATTGGTCTGTAATCACTTGTGTTTCTGACTCATTTGTAGACTCATCGTTATTTTGCGGTTCATTTGTTGCATCACTACCTTGTTCTGGTAGTTGCGCGGATTCGTCAGCTTGAGGTGATGTTTGGTTCTCACTATGTTCCTCAGAAATCACGTCTTCCTCAATCTCAGATGTCGTCTCAGACAAATCTACTGGAACATGCATATCTTCTAAGGTATCTGGCTGGTCTTCGGTATTTGAAATATCGTCATTATCTTCACTATCAAAGTCCACGACTTCCTCAGATCCAATAGCTTGCTCTTCAGAGTTGCTGACATCTTCTTCAATAGGCTCTTGTGGATTATTCCCAATGCCAGTTGTTTCCTCTTCTGTAGAATTTTCAACGACTTTGTCTTCCACTACATCTTTTGAAGACTTGTTACTTTCAGATGATGTGCCAGAAATAGGAGATATATCAACGGTTTCAATATTCGACACATTAGATGAATTTGTTGACGCAGATGTTGATGAAACAGTCTGGGTCATGACCACAGTATCTACACTCGACCCACCTGTGACAGATAATGAGTTTCCGGTTCCGGAAATAGGTTGCGCTGATTGAGGTGTTGATTCTGTTGAAGATATAGGAGCAAGTACAGTCGTGTTTGGGTTGCCTTTACTTTTACCTGTTCTTTTTTCGATAACATCTAAAGCATCTTCATCACTGGTGTCATCTGCTGATACGACATGGGACGAAGGGGTAGGTGCAGAAATTATGTCAGCACCACCTGTACCTATGACACTTTCGATAAATTCAGTGAGCGTGATAATCAGATTACCGAATACAGCCTGTGCAGTTGTTTCATTGCGATCAATTGTAATTGGACCACCTGTTGTCGCGCTAAAGTCGAGTACGTCTGTGCCGGCACCACCCGTGATAGTCAGTGTTGTATCCCCTGTGCCACCACCAACAAACTCAAAGGTATCATCACCTTCGTTGACATCAAATATATAGTTACCATCCAAATCAGTATCAATTACGACTGTATCGTTTCCAGTACCAGTAGCGATATTTTCTACATTACGTACCGTGTCAATTTCGCCTGTGACCGTATCTTCAATATTACCAACCGGATTATTGAGAGTAACAATCATCGGGGTGGTGTTACTGCTTTCATCAATGGTGTCAACGCCATCGCCGCCATCGAGGGTATCATCACCTGTACCTCCAATCAGGATGTCATCACCTACCCCACCATCAAGGGTATCATTACCATCACCACCAATAAGGGTGTCATTGCCACCTAAACCGGAAATATTATCACTACCCCCCAAACCATCAATGATATTTGCATTGCCATCACCTGTTAAATCATCAATTTGATCGGTACCGCTAACATTCTCAAAGTTAGTTAACACATCTGTCCCATCACCAGTGGCAGTACCTATTGTCAAATCAACTGTGACACCACTGGTTCCAGTAATAAAACGATAATCAATCCAGTCACTACCATCTCCTGCATCAAAGTCATTATCATTCGAATCTGTCGGGCGGAATATGTCATCTCCACTATTGGTACTCACATTTACTTTATTTACATTGAGGTAGGTATCCGTGCCAAACCCATCTCCAGTGACAGTTACATCGTCGCCCAAGCGGACAACAGTTGTCACGCCACCCAATATGCCCGACTTACTTGTTGAAACAGTATTACTACCACCTTCGCCATCCAGAACATTATCATTATCATCAGTAACAATAAACAAATCGTCACCACCACCGGCGATGTAGCTTTCAATACTAATTAAAGTGTCTGTTCCGATGGCAGTTCCAGTAATTGACAGCAATCCACTGCCGTCAATTACAATTGTAAGAGAACCTGTGACACTTGAATAATCAACCGTATCTATCCCAGCCCCACCATCTAGGATGTTGTCGAAGGCATCAAAAATATTAAAGGTATCATTACCAGCACCAGCAGTGATATTGACCTGATCGATATCATTATAATTATCTGAGCCTATTCCTGTACTAGTCACTACCACGTCATCACCGATTCCAGCACCTGATCGGTCAATCGTGATTGTTTCACCACTGTTATTTATACTTAATACATTAATTATGTCGATACCGCTATTGCCCGTAATTGTATTGTCATTTTCATCGAATAGGTTGAATACCTCGTTGCCTGTACCACCAGTAACATTGACTACATCAATATCCTGATAACTGTCAGAACCTATGCCAGTACCAAGCACGTCAACATCGTCGCCTGTCCGTGTAATTGTAACAATGTCGTCACTGATAGTATCATTTATGGCTTCGACGATATCTATACTTCCATTACCTACAATCACATTATCTGTAAAATCAATGACCGTAATATCTTCACCAAAGCTAGAACCAGAGAAGTTCAAAATCTCTGTGTTAATATAAGTATCCGTCCCAATATCTAGACCAGTTGCGGTTACAGTTGCGCCAGAGCGAAAAATGGTGACAAAGCCCCCGGACTCCGTCTCGATATTGACCGTATCTGTTCCGTTTCCACCATCGATTATATTGTCATCATTATCACCGATATTGAGCATATCATCGCCACTACCCGCAACGAAATTCTCAATATTAATCACTTCATCGGTCTCAGCATTGACCAATGTTCCTGTGGCATTGTTCAATGTAAGGATCAAATTACTGACCTCATCGCTTTCGTCGATAAGATCAGTACCAGCCCCGCCATCCAGTATGTCATCGCCAGCCCCACCAATAAGGGTGTCATCACCAGTCCCACCATCAAGGGTATCGCCGCCATCACCGCCATCGAGCGTGTCGTTACCAGCACTGCCATCGAGCGTGTCGTTACCAGCACCGCCACTGATAATATCGGCATCGGTGCCACCTATTATGCTGTCTGTACCATCTTGACCAGACAACGTATTGTTGCCACCTATCCCAATTATCTCATCGTTGCCATCGCCACCGGTAATTTCGTTGTCAGCTAAATTACCCACAAGCGTATCGTCGCCAGTGCTTCCACTAATATTCTCGAAGTTGGTAATACTGTCTGTACCAATGCCTGCGCCTGTGGCAGAGTTAGTTAAGAATAGAAAGACACTAACGCTAGTCGTTTCGGCAGAGTAATCAAGTAAATCATTATTCCCTGCGCCACCATCAAGAGCATCATCACCCAAACTGCCCAAAACGGTATCGTCACCTGCTCCAGCATTTACTGTATCATTACCATCACCATCATCAATGATATCATTGCCACCCAGACCATCAATTACATTATTACTATCATTTCCAGCGAGAATGTCATCAAATAGTGTACCTGAGATATTTTCAATATTGACAAGGGTATCAATTCCAATTGTCGTTCCTAAAGCGGTCTCTGTACTCAAATCAACATTAACAGAATCCGACTCTGATGAGAAATCTATTGTATCACTGCCTCCTATACCATCAAAAATATCGTCACCAGATGAACCGATGAAAGTATCGTCTAAGACAGTTCCCGATACTACATCAAAGTTTGTAAATATAGTGGTAACCCCAACCCCATTCGCATTCCCTTCATTTTCACCTGACATTGTAATAGTCACACCACCAGTAAACACATCTTCATATGTTAAGGTGTTGATACCAGTACCACCATCTACAATGTCTACGCCTGTGCCGGGTGCAATAACATCATCATTATCACCGCCGCCGAGTGTGTCATTACCATCACCGCCACTAATTGTGTCGTCACCCTCACCACCATCAACAACATCATTTCCCGCACCAGCATTAATTGTATCTTCATCTTCGTTACCTTCTATAAAATCGTCTCCCCCCCCTGCATTGATTATGTCATTTCCCTCATCTCCTGCAATAGTGTCATTACCTGAACCAGAACTAATCGTATCATCGCCAAACCCACCTTCTATGGTGTTATTGCCATCTCCCGCATTGATTATGTCGCTTCCCTCAAAGCCTGCAATAAAATAGTCTAAAGAAACTCCACAATCAGTTGAAACAAATAATATACAGAATGACAAATCAATATTATCATCAAACGTTGACCCCAAAAAATTTGTCGGAAGTTGATTACTAAGGATATTAGCTGTCAAACTACTTGTAGTCACGTGATCGCGAGTAACGGTCACACCACTATCATAGTCGATAAAGTCAAGCGCATCCTCATTATCACTATAAATTTCGATGGTGCCTCCTGCATTGCCATCGAAATCAAAAACATCTGGCTCACCATCTTCAGCGTCAATGGAATTAAAGTTACTACCACCTGACACTCTTGTAGCCCCGGTATGAGTACTATCGAATACGAATGTATCTTCACCTTCCTTACCCACTACAAGATTATTACCACTCCCACCGTTTATGATGTCATTACCCGCGCCACCGTCTAGGGAGTCGTTACCTGCGCCACCGAAAATATTATCATCACCGCCCCCACCGTTGACAAAGTCATCACCATCACCAGCAAAGACATCATCATCACCATCACCAGCAAAAATTGCATCATTGCCAGCAAGTCCCTCGATCCAATCAGAAACTGTTGAACAGGTAATAAAATCATCGACATTAGTCCCTTGGCATAAGCCCTGAGTTCCTGAAACACCGGTAATCCCTATAAAACTCGTACCTGAAACGGGGACAAAGGCATCGGGTAGACAGTCAGTTGTCGTTCCGCTTACAGTGCCAAGCGTCACAGTCACACCAGTTCCAGCAAATGATGTGCAAGTAACAGTTAGATCAACTGAAATATCCACTACTTGACCGAAAAAGCTTTCAACAGTTTGTTCTTCTGGGCGTGGGGTAAAATCATCAGGCTCATCATCGTCACGATCGCGCCCAAACTCAGGGTCATTAACAACACAATCGATGCGACTAGCGAGATTAGCACATGCACCAGCATCACGGTCTAGGGCAATCGGGTCACTTCCTTCACCCACAGAGAACAGATAATCGAAGAAGAAATTGTTATTTGTATTATATTTATCGAATGTCAGTTCTTCTAATATAGCGTTATTTGCTTCTGTATTAGGTTCTGGGCGAGGGCTAATATTTACAAGATAGGTTTCTTGCCCATCATCATTAAACCAACGTTGGATTGTTACAGGTGTTAGGCGGTCTTCCAAATCTGGCAAAACCGTCAATGTAGAATATGAAAGGAACACATCCGGCACTCGTTCGAGTACATCAACAGGTAATACTTCAACCTCGGTACGCAGTCCGGTGAAGGTCTCACTTGTTATAGGGTCTTCGAAGAGTGTTGTCGAATCACCAGCGACCATAAACGCTTTGCTAGGTAACAATGGGTTGAGATCATCTAGTAGAGTAATATCGAGATCAATTGGATCACCAACAAACAACATCGTGCGAAGATGCCCTTGTTTATCCTCGTTGTTAGTAACTTCAAACGTATAGATTCCGTCTGAGGTCGCAGTATGTTGAATAGATGTAATATGAGGTGAAGCTTCAGCAGAACTGCCTGTAAAAGATACCTGACTATTCGATGCCTGTCGTATTAGCCTGTTGTTCGCATCATAGAGCTTAATCTGTGTCTCAGCGGAATCATCCAGCCCGTATGTAACAATGGTTACTTTCTCGTTCGGAATAGGTGCGAAACTATATAACTGTGTTTCACTACTATCAAGTAGAACATCATGAGACTCATAATAATAAAGATAAACTGACTGATATAGTCTATCTATATCTGCGCCCTGTGCGTTTACAGACTGCATCACGAGACCAAGTAATACTGTATTTATTAATATGAACGCAATTGTCAAACTTTTCTGTCTGCCTTGCATATTCCCCTGCCTCTGATAGCCTCAACTACCCTTCAAGCCTTATTTTAGTTTAATTAGTTTGTATCCTCTTCACATGTCAGACCAAAACGCTCTCGTTCGATACAAGTTAATATAGGAATATATCTATTCTCCACGATCCAATCACCTAGATCGGTAGTCCCAATATCAAAACGACGACTTACCAATGTACCATCCAATGCACCTGAAACCGCACCGTCTCCATTCAAAACAAATGCGACACTAGATATTGCGGTATCATGTTCAAAAAACTGCTGTGTCGAACTACCCACTTCAATATCCCATAAAATAACACGGGTATCGTCAGAACCCGATAGGAGATAGCGTCCATCCGAGCTAAATGCAATGTCATTGACGGAACCATTATGCTCAGTAAACCGTTGTAGAATTAACCCGGTCTCATAATCCCACAAGATAATGGCACGATCCTGCGATGCAGTAGCAAGCTGTGCACCATCTGGGCTAAATGCTATTGCCGTAATTTCGTCTAGATGACCAACAAATTCATTATCATATGTACCAGTTATGGGTGACCATATCCGCAAACGACCATCTTGCAATCCAGACACAAATGATTCACCAGATGGACTAAATGCAATTGCAGTAACAGCAGCATCGATACCATCTTCAATAACAAAGCCACGAGTATCAAATTGGCGGATCAGTTCTCCAGTTGATGTATCCCACAGGTGCAACATAGGGTAGGCAGTATCTATTCCCTGAAAAATCACGTCATCTGGTTGTCGTTGAGTACGAGCAAAGAAACCGCCTCCAGTTAACAAGGTTTGCCCATCAGGACTAAAGTCGATTGAATTGATCCAGTGCGATTCTAATAGTAACGGGTTGACAATCTCGTATTCAGCAAGTGGATTAACAACAATTGATTGGAGCACAACTTGTTGCAATAAATCCATAATTTGGATATTTTCGTCAGCCAGTGCAATTAGGATATCGTCTTCGGTAGACATTGGATTAATGTCTAGGACTTTCTGAGGAATTCCTGACGCGGTGCTAGAAAATGATTGAATTAAAGTTCCGCTCACAGTACTCCATATACCAAGTTCACCATCTGATGATGATGTGAGAAACAACTCTGGGTCAAAGGGTAATTGTACAATAGCATCTACATTTATATTGTCATAACCATCAAGTGATTGTGCAGAGCGTGAGATTGCTAATTTATCCCATAAATACATTTGCCCATCACTTGATGTGCTAACAATTCGTTGATCGACATCAGTAAATATTGCCTTCACGACTCGGTTTTGGTGAGCATTATATCGTTTGACTTCCGCACCGGATACGAGTGACGATAATATCATTGTAAAATCGTCAGAGGACGAAAGCACAAACTGACCATCCGAACTCACAGCCACACTATTTATTGGTCCCGTGTGCTCTGGCAACCGTCGCAACAGAGTTCTGTTTTGTACATCCCAGACCTCCGGACTTGATCGACCATTACTGCCTGTTGTTATAATGAAGCTTCCATCAGGGCTGAATATGGCACTCCGGATTCGGTCAGTCTCTTCACCGATTCGCACGAGTCCATCATCACCAATCCCAAATTCGAGGAATCTTTCAGACTGTATACCAATCAGACGCATAGCCTCATTACTCCAAATCAATAGCAACTCACTATCATGGCTTAGCGTCGCACCTTTTATGCCGACACGTCCCGGAACTAGAATTTCGCGGATTGGCTCACCGGACTCAGCATCCCAGATAATCACACGTCCATCTTCTGAAGCACTTACAACTAAACTGCCATCACGTGCAAATTCAACAGTGTTTATTGTTCGTGTATGACCACGAATAATGTTGGTATCTTCATCAGTCTGTTGCCCTGTTAGCTCTCGTTCGACGAGATTGGTATTTAGATCCCAGATAAAGAGTCTACCACTTTGATCACCGGATACCATGTATGCTTGAGAATTACCCTGATTACTCCAAACATCTATTGTATTCACAGCACTACGATGCCTTTGCAATTGATCAACTACCAACCCTGTATCAGGGTCCCATTCAGTAATGAGGCCCATATCATCTGCTGTAAAGATACGGAAGTCTAATGTTGCATCAATTAACGCTGACGACTCGATATCACTAGCCTGTTGGGTGGAAATTTCAAGTGTTTCTACATCACGTATACCACCCGTTTCGTTAAGGAAGAATTTGCGAGGGGCTTCATATGCGATAGAAATCAAAACCCGTTCAGCCTGATTATCAGGGTTAGAGAAATTATTTGCTTCGAGTGCAAGTGCAAGCGACAATACAGAGTTGCTGTCTCTGAATTGCAATGCCGAAGATGCTAGTGCTAGGCTCTGAGCAAGCTCTCGCGAGAACTGCGCATCACTTTCCGATGTGGCTGCAATATTAGCTTGGATAATTGCTTCAGCTTGAGCAGTGGCTGCAACTGCGGCTTGAGTTTGAGCGTTGTTTGCCTCTAGCACCGCATTATTACCTGCAATAACTGCTTCTGATTCTGATGTAGCCGCCAGATCTGCCTGCTGAATCGCTCGCCCTTGCGCAACCGTAGCAATGGCAGCTTGAGTGTTCGCTATATTTGCCTGAACAACTGCCTCGCCCTGTGCGATGGTTGCGGTTACTGCATTTTCTAAAGCTTCATTTTCTGAAGTAGCTGCTAGAGCTGCTTGAGTTACCGCAATATTAGCTTGGATAAGTGCCTCACCCTGCGCAACCGTAGCGGTAGCAGCATTATTATTCGCTTCAGCTTCAGCCGTCGACACTAGTGCGACTTGTGTTTCTGCATTGTTAGCTTGGATAACTGCCTCGCCCTGTGCGATGGTTGCAGTCGCAGCGTTATTATTTGCTTCAGCTTCGGCTGTCGATACTAATGCAATCTGCGTGAGAATATTATTCGCTTGCATCAGAGCCTCACCTTGTGCCACTGTCGCAGTCAGAGCATTTCTCCGCGCTTCAGATTCTGAGGTTGAAGCAATGGCGGCTTGTGTACTTACATTATCTGCCTGTACTAATGCCTCGCCCTGTGCAATGGTTGCAGTCGCAGCATTATTATTCGCTTCGGCTTCGGCTGTCGATACCAATGCCACCTGAGTCTGAGCGTTATTGGCTTGAACAATTGCATCACCCTGTGCAAATGTAGCTGTAGATGCGTTGTCTATTGCGCTACCAACTTGATTAATACTTACCACAGTCGCTAATACTGCCAGCACAAGAAATACTCCAAGCAGAACTGCCGCCTGTTGAAACCGTCTAATTTGTTTCTCACGACGTTGTGTTTCCGCCTTGATTTCGTCATCCACGCGCCGACTGGAATGTATAAAAACCGTCTGTGTCTGCGTTGGTTCCGGTTGCTTATTATTCTTATTCGCTTCTCTCAACCAACGTTCAGCAATTTCTAATTCCACCCCAGTTAGGAGATAGCTATTTTCTTTAGAATTTTCTATCCACTCCTTAGAACGCACGAAATAGCGCGTGTGCTTATTAACATGATCTACGTCAGTGGATAAAACACCAATGATATCTTCAAATCTTTCATTGAAGTCGTCATCTTCACGAAACATAATCCAATTATGTCTCTTGATAGCAGGATGCAACTTCTCAAAATCATCGTCATCAGTCACATCAATATGAACAATTGGCACAATGCGTTTACTACTGATCATTGCATGTTCAATTTCGTCAAAACATACGCTTGAGCGGGCGGAGTCTGGTGTGAGGATAAAAAGAAAAGTGTTAGCTCCCTCAATACCTGCCTTAATCTCTTCCCACCAATCGACAGACTCGGGTATGTCTTCCCAATCCACCCATATCTCATTTATTGAAGGATGCTGACGTAAGGCAATTGTAAGTTTTTCTACAAATATTTTGTTGCGACGCGAATATGAAACAAAAACATCAGAAAAATTATGTGTTGAAGGCATTAGGAAATCCTAACATTTGCACACCCAATTTCATAGAGCTTTCGACATTGACTATATCACATTTTATAGTTAAAGCCAAAAAAATGTAAACTAACATGGTTTGTATTACCTAGATCTGTTCCCATCGCTGAATAATTTATGGTGGTTATAACAAAATTTCGGGATAATTCTGCAATAGAGCACGTTCACGTTGTTCTATGATTTGTTTGGTTTTGGGAAGTCTGAACCTGCTGACAGGTTCTTGAGGTATTTTCTGAGAACAGTAAAAACCACTCAACAATATTTAGAGTGGTTTTTTCAAGACTGTGTACAATACGGCAATTCCCCACACATCAACCCGTTGACTAAGCTATAGCTCTTTTAAAGCCTAACACTGTCATACCCAACAGACTTAATACAACTATCATGACAAACAGGCTGTGAAAGAATCCCTGATGCGAGACCAACCGACCGATAGGGACATCGATAATTGGAATGAATCGAGCAATGATGGATTGCGGATAGTCAATGTACAGGGATGGCTGTATAGCTGCCATCACCAAAACTGATAACATCTGTAAGGCTCTGCCTAGCATCGTTTTCGGTTGTCTTTCCACTTGTTCGTAATAGCGTTGGTATGGCGACAAAGTGGTCATAAATGGCAATGTCAATATCTGCTGTGCCCATGAGATGGGAGTCAATACCATGAGACCGATCTACTGTAGACCACTTGCTTTGACAAAATTATTACTATGCACTACATCGCGATAAATACCAAGTGCTTGAATCTTTCGCCCCCACCGTCTTTTAATTGTCTCATCTATGTCAAACATCAGTGGCTCATCCTCTTTGAAAAGTGTTACTAAGAGGAAGCTCAATAAAGTGTGTGCCACGGGTAATGGAAACCAGACTGCGCGACACAAAACATGATGATACTGATTCTATGATGGATGCTGTTGGAGTCCCAATATTCGCAATGCGTCTGTTACCACTTGCCTACCATTTGACAACAAGCTACCAACAATCCATATCTCGCCTTTTCCAATATCTGTGCTCGTTTAAAGTCTTGCCGAATGGGTCGAGTGCCTCTATGACTATGTCTGATGAGTTTTTCATCTGCTTGACCTTATTATGATGATTAGCTCAAGTTGAGTTTAAACCATCTACTGACTTCACCTTATGTGCAAAGTCGAGCTGATATAAAAATATGCTAGCGACCGGACACCAAACAAAAGTTCGGTCGGAATATAATGGGGATGGGATCGTTAAAGACAAATCGTCGTTCAAGCCAGTCCCATGCTAAACGAAAAATACTTAAACCCTGTCGATCTTTACGGTCAACTTCTCCATTAAAGCGATGATGTAGCACGTATTCGCCGATGGTGACAAGCCAAACATATAAAATACAGACGGCTAAAGTCAATCGTGACAAGCGCTCAGGAGTCCGAAATCGACTGAGTTCAAGATTGAAGCCATGCCCTTTCATGTCACCAAACATTTCTTCAATCCACATGCGTCGCTTATAAAGACGAATGGTGGGCAAACCAGACAATTGATTCGTTGCTA